>Ga0207680_10000762_pt1 | contig 15195 bp, 6 predicted proteins | sample KBSS23metaG_FD_184321 | JGI IMG/M metagenome (GOLD analysis project Ga0207680, IMG submission 184321) | Switchgrass rhizosphere microbial communities from Kellogg Biological Station, Michigan, USA - KBS S2-3 metaG (SPAdes) (version 2) | ecosystem: Host-associated > Plants > Roots > Rhizosphere >... | reverse complement strand
CTCGGCACCGTCGTCGGTGACGTACACCTCGCCGTGCTGGAACGGGCTCATCGTGCCCGGATCGACGTTGATGTAGGGATCGAGCTTCATCATTGTCACGCGCAGGCCGCGCGCTTCGAGGATGGCAGCTAGCGAGGCGGAGGCGATGCCCTTGCCAAGCGAGGACACCACACCACCGGTAACGAAAACAAGGGGAGTCATCAGCACGATTCCGCTGCTGGTAAAGCGATATTCTACCGGCGAACCGTCGTTCACGCGAGCGGCTTGAATTTTTCCGCGCCAGCACCGACCATCCGCGGCCGTCATTTATGCGATCCTCCTGGATCGCGAAGATCAGATCGGCATCCCTGCCGGACTTTCAACAAAGAGCACTCCCTCTGCAATGAGCAGTAGATACAACGCCGCCGATATCGAAGTGCTCTCCGGCCTGGAGCCGGTCAAGCGCCGTCCGGGCATGTACACCGACACCACGCGTCCGAACCATCTGGCGCAGGAAGTCATCGACAACTCGGTCGACGAGGCTCTGGCCGGCCACGCCAGCAGCGTCGAGGTCATTGTGCACAGCGACGGCTCGGTCGAAGTCAGCGACGACGGCCGCGGCATGCCGGTCGACATCCACCCGGAGGAAGGCATTCCGGGCGTCGAGCTGATCCTCACGCGCCTGCATGCCGGCGGCAAATTCTCGAACCGCAACTACCAGTTTTCCGGCGGCCTGCACGGGGTCGGCGTTTCGGTGGTCAACGCGCTTTCGGCGAAAGTCGAAGTGACGATCCGCCGCGACGGCCAGGTCTATCGCATGGACTTCGCGCATGGCGATCGCACGACCGATCTGAAAGTTGTAGGCAGCGTGCCGAAGAAGCAGACCGGCACCACGCTGCGCTTCTGGCCGGAAGCAAAATACTTCGATAGTTCAAAGATTTCTTTGCTTAAGCTCAAGCATGTTCTACGCGCGAAAGCCGTGCTGTGCGCGGGACTGACCGTGCGCCTGCTCGACGAGGCGAGCGGCGAAAAAGATGAATGGTTCTACGAGGACGGCCTGCGCGACTACTTGCGCTCGATGCTGGGCGACGCGGGGTACCTGCCGGATGATTTGTACTTGAGCTCGCTCAAGCGCGAGACCGGCACCGTCGATTTCGCGCTGGCCTGGCTGCCGGAAGGCGAACTGACACAGGAGTCCTACGTCAACCTGATTCCGACCGCGCAGGGCGGCACGCATGTGAATGGCCTGCGTTCGGGACTCACCGAAGCACTGCGCGAATTCTGCGAAATCCGCAATCTGCTGCCGCGCGGCGTCAGGCTCGCGCCCGAAGACGTATGGGACCGGCTGTGTTTCGTGCTGTCGCTGAAGATGACCGATCCGCAATTCTCCGGCCAGACCAAGGAGCGCCTGTCGTCGCGCGACGCCGCTGGCTTCGTCGAGAACGCCGCGCACGATGGCTTCTCGCTGTTCCTCAATCAGCATGTCGAACTCGGCGAAAAAATCGCGCAGATCGCAATCGAACGCGCGACGCTGCGCCTGAAAGCCGAAAAGCAGATCGTGCGCAAGAAGATCACGCAAGGTCCCGCCCTGCCCGGCAAGCTCGCCGATTGCGCCTCGAGTGACCTCACCCGCACCGAGCTGTTCCTGGTCGAAGGCGATTCGGCCGGCGGCAGCGCGAAGCAGGCGCGCGACAAGGATTTCCAGGCGATCCTGCCGCTGCGTGGCAAGATCCTCAACACCTGGGAAGTCGAATCCGGCCAGGTGCTGGCCTCCGAGGAGGTACACAACCTCGCGGTCGCGATCGGCTGCGATCCTGGCAAGGACGACATCTCCGGATTGCGCTACGGCAAAGTGATCGTGCTCGCCGACGCCGACTCCGACGGCCTGCATATCGCCACATTGCTCTCGGCACTGTTCCTGAAGCATTTTCCCGCGCTCGTGCGCGAAGGCCATGTGTTCGTCGCGATGCCGCCGCTGTTCCGCGTCGATCTCGGCAAGCAGGTGTTCTATTGTCTCGACGAGGGCGAGCGCGATGCACTGCTGCAAAAAATCGAGCGCGAGAAAATGAAGGGCGCGGTCAACGTCACGCGCTTCAAAGGCCTCGGCGAGATGAACCCGTCGCAATTGCGCGAATCCACCATCCATCCCGACACACGCCGCCTCGTGCAGCTCACCGTCGGCATCGAAGACGGCACCACGCCGCTGATGGACATGCTGTTGTCGAAAAAGCGTGCGAGCGACCGCAAGGAGTGGCTGGAGACGAAGGGCGATCTGGCGCAGCTGGAGGTATGAGCGGGAGTGGCTGCCAACAATTGGTGCAGCGATAGGCCGAACAAAACGGCCAAGAAGCGCGACTATCGACCCGAAGTTGACTCTGCCCAGCGACCGCTCTGCCGCAAGCCAGTTTCTAGGGCCGCCAAGTTATCCGACTCGTTGGCATTGATGACGCGCACGTTGCCTCCCAGCATCGTCGGTAACTCACTGGGCGCAGCTGAACCCGCTACTGAGCGATCGCGTCCACGGCGTTGCCGTAGTAATTGGCAACGAACACGTCGCCGTTGCCATCGACGGCGACCGCTGTGGGGAAGTTGAACATGGGAAAGCCGTACGGCTCGCCGAGCGTAATGACCTCCGTATACCCCGGAGCCAGGATCTCCTTCACCTCGTTGTGATTGCTATCGGCGACGAAAACGTTGCCGTGGGCGTCGACCGCGACGCCGTTGGGAGCATCGAAGCCGCTGCCGAGCGTATTGACCGTGGTATAGCCCGGCGCCAGGATCTCCTTCATCGCATTGTTGCCCGTGTCGGCGACGAACACGTTACCAGCGGCATCTACCGCAACGCCATACGGCTGGGAGAAACCGCTGCCGAGCGTGATGACCGTCGTGTAGCCGCCAGCCGCCAGTATCTCCTGCACCCTGTCGTTGAAGGTGTCGGCGACGAACACATTGCCGAAGGCATCGACGGTGACGCCGTAGGGCTGGTTGAAACCACTTGCGAGCGTAGTGACCGTCGTATAGCCACCGGCCGCCAGGATCTCCTTCACCGCGTTGTTGCCAGTGTCGGCGACGAACACATTGGCGCCGGCATCGAGGGCGAGGCCATTGGGGCCCCAGAACCCGCTGCCCAGCTCGATCGTGGTCGTATAGCCCGGGCCCAAAATCTTCTTCACCGCATCGTTGCCGAAGTCGGCGACGAACACGTTGCCGTTTGCATCGACCGCAACGCTTGCGGGCCCCACGAACCCGCTGCCGATCGGACTGACCGATACCTGCTCGAACCCCTTGCAGAAAATCGTGTCACTACGTGTACACAACAAGACTGTCAGCGGCACATCCGACGTGTTGCCGATGCCGCCATTGGTGGAACTCACCTGAACGCTACTGTCCTGGGCGCTCAACATCAAGGCTCTCACGTTGACCGTTACCGTGCATGAAGCGCCCGCCGCCAACGTTGCGCCTGACAGAGTCGGCTGGTACGACCCCGCGTCCGCGGTCGCGATACCGCCGCAGGTGTTCGTCAATCCGCTCGGCGCGGCCACTTCCAGGCCAAGGGACAGGATGCCGGCGAAGGCAACGCCTGTCAGCGACGCAAACGCGTTCGAATTTCCGAGCGTGAAGGTCAGCGGCGTGGCGCCGTTCAGCGCAATCGTTGCCGCCCCGAACGCCTGCGCGATCGTCGGCGGTGACACCGTAACCGTCAGCGTTGCATTCGACGTATTGCCGACGCCGCCATTGGTCGAGGTGACTTGAACGCTGTTGTTTTTCACGCCGGACGTCGTGCTCGTCACGTTCACCTTGACCGTGCATGACGCGCTGGCGGCCAGCGTTGCGCCTGACAGGTTCGCAAACGAGGCACCCGCGACAGCAGCCACGATGCCGCCGCAGGAGTTCGTCAATCCATTTGGCGTGGCCACCAGCAGCCCTGCAGGCAGGCTGTCGGCGAAGGCAACATCAGTCAGGGCAACAGCTGGGTTCGGATTGCTGACAGTGAATGTCAGCGACGTTGTGTTGCTCAATTCAATCGTTGCCGCGCCAAAGATTTTTGTGATTTGCGGTGCCACCGTCACCGTCTGCGTCGCATCTGCCGCGCCAACATGGGTGGTCGTCTCGTCGATTGCAGCAGCCAGCCCCGACAGTGGCGCCAGGACCAAGCCTAAGGCCAGCACAAACGCCAGCGTGAGCGAACGCAACGAATCCCGCGCACCGCAGTGCGCGAAAGTGGAGTGCGACATACGCATGGCTGACCCCTGTGACGAACGTACCGCACTCTAGCAGCATCGGCGCCGCGCAAGTCGATAGATCGGGTGACGGATTAGGGGGTCAGATTCCGCGGCAGAGACTTGGCCATTTTGCGTTACCCGGCGGCCGCCTGGCGTCCGGAATGGCGCAAGCAGACCTGCGTTCCGAATCGTAGTTGTTTCCAAGCCGGCTGCACGAACAGCGCGAGGTCGCGACTGGCTCCGCGCAATTGCAGTCGAATTCGAATGGCCCATATGTCGCGAAGCCGCAGCGGCGTCTTTTGCCAAACGAGCTTGCCTTTGTTCCGCGCGTCGCGATGGTTCGTGGACTTATTGAGATTTTCCATGATGCACTCCTCTTGTGAAGGAGTTTGTCGGCTTGCGCCTAAGTCGAACGGGCAGTAACCGACCCAAAGCAGTCTTTCGCGAATGTCCGCCATCCGGGCACGCATTCGCCTACCAGCGGATTTACAGGCTGCCCGTGAATTTCCGCCGTTTGACGCAGGTCGATCAACAACGATGCCTCAAGCGATGCGATCGGCGACGCGGCAAAGCGAAAATAAGATTCAGGTGGACGCAACCTCTGGCGAAGAATCTGAATCTATTGATCATGATTACCCGACTGCTTATTACCTGGTGGCGGTCGCAGGTACGGGCAATACTTCGCTGAAACGGCAAAGGTGCCAAACATGAAAATGGTTCGCGTGCTTTCGCTTCCCTGCATCTTTCTTCTTGGCGCGCTCGCGTTTGGCCAAACGCCAGACAAAACGGCTGCGAATGTCGATCTCGCTGGCTTGTGGCGAGCGAAGTATGTCTCCGCCGGACTCGCACATGTTCGCCTCATCGTCTCGCGCTCGGACGACGGGTATCGCGCGGACATGCTCGGCATGGAACGGCCGCTCAAGAATGATGGCGGCATCCTCACGTTTGCAGTGACCAACGGCGAAGGACAATTTCGCGGTCGGCTCGTGAAGAACGGCAACATCGAAGGACACTGGTTCCGCGGCAACGCCGCATTCCCGGTCACCTTGATCCAAGAGCGTTCCGGACGCTGGAGTGGCACCGTCACGACCTCACCCGACGAGCTCACTTTTTTCCTGCTGCTCAAGCCGGACGGTGAGGACTCGTGGAGCGCGGTGCTGCGCAATCCGGAGCGCGACTTCGGTTCGCTCTACGGGGTCACGAAGCTCGTACGCCGGGGCAGCGACCTGAAGTTGATGGGCCGCGAGCGCGACAAAGAGGCGGTCACGGCGAAGGGCGCCTACTACCCGGAACGTGAGCAGGTGACGCTGGTTTTCGACCGCGGCAGCTTCGACTTCACTCGCGAGGGCGACGAGAGCGACTTCTACCCGCGCGGCAGGCAAGCTGCGGCGTACGTGTACCAAGCGCCGCTCGCACTCGACGATGGCTGGCCGGTTTCCACGCTCGCATCCGAAAACATCGACCGCTCCGCGATCGAGCGCCTGGTGCAGAAGCTTGAAGAAATGCCGATGGATTCGCTCGACGCGCCGCAGTACGAAGCGTTGCTCATCGCGCGGCACGGCAAGCTCGTGCTTGAGGAGTATTTCCATGGCGAGAGCCGCGACAGCCTTCGCAACATCCGTTCCGCAGGCAAGAGCGTCACCAGCGTGCTGGTCGGCGCGGTGTTGCACGACGGCGCGCCGCTGCGCCTCGATTCGCCGGTGTATGAGGTCATGAACGACGGTGCATTTCCGCAGGACCTGGAGCCGCAGAAAAAGATGATGACGCTCGAGCACTTGCTCACTCAATCGTCCGGGTATTTCTGCGATGACAGCAACGACGCCGCCCCCGGTAACGAAGACAAGATCTGGGACAATGCCGAGCAGCATCCTGATTTCTGGAAGTTCACGCTGTCGCTGCCGATGGCGACTCCGCCGGGCGAAAATTCAGTGTATTGCAGCATGCAGCCGAATCTGGCCCTTGGGATGGTGCAGCACGCGACGAAGGAATTCCCGTTAAACGCTTTCGACCGACTCGTCGCCAAGCCGATGCGCATCGGCAACTACGTTTGGGCGCTGGACGCTGCCGGCAATCCATTCGGCGGCGGCGGACTCGGCATTGGGGCGCGCGACTTTCTCAAGTTCGGTCAGCTCATGTTGAACGGCGGAGCGTGGAACGGTCGCCAGATCCTGAGCCCCGAATACGCGCGCAAATCCATCACGCCGCTATACAACTTGCGGCGCATCACCTATGGCTACCTCTGGTGGACCGAAGTCATGCCGTACAAGGCCCGCAAGGTGCGCGCCTTCATGGCGCTTGGCAATGGCGGCAACAATATCGTTGGCATTCCGGAACTCGATTTGGTGGTCGCAATCCAGGGGGCGAACTACGCCAGTCGCGCGACTGGAAAAATTCGCGAGATCGTGCCGCGCAACATCCTGCCCGCCGTGCGCGCGCAGGGCGACGACAAGAACGCTCCTGTCAGCGACCAGGAATACACCAACCCCTACGGCCGCTCCGACGATGGCAGCCGCATCCAGGTCAAGTGACGTGCGCTATAGCTGCAGTTGCGGGTGATAGATCTAGTCCATAAAGATTGCCGGGAAGCTACTCACTGTGACGCGCATCCCTCTTGGGCTGATCAAGACCGAATAGGGATGCACAGTTTCACGCCTGCTCGCTCGCGAGTTAGGAATTCCCTTCGCACCTTGTGGCATCGCTCGTTCGGGCGTATCGTGAATCGAGCAGAAGCGGGGTTCACTACCTGGGGGTAGCATGAAGATTCGCACGATCGCCGGCGCGCCTGCGCCGCGGGGCACTTCTTTTCTCTCGAACCCGGTCGACGCGTCGCGCCGAGATAATCCAGGGTTGCTATCGCTGAGAACGATTGTACGTTCGCTCGTCGCGTGCTTGACGATTGCGTCGATGTGTCCCGCCAGTGCGGGGGCGCCCGTGCCAGGAGCTGGCGGCGCCGTGAGCGTACAAGCGGCCGGCCGTGGCTGGCCAAGCTTGAACCTGCGCGACGGTTATCGGACGAGCGTCAACTATCGCGGTGACTCCGCCTACGTGGCCATGTTGAACACCGGTGTCGCGCGGTCACTGGCGCTGGCCTCGGCCGACTTCGATCACAACGGAACTCCCGACATCGTCGCTGCATATGCGGTCGGCACTGTCGGCGTGATCACCGTGCAACGCGGGAATCCCGACGCTTTCGCGCCAACCGACGACTCTGTCTTTGAACGTCTGCAGCAAGGGTACGAACCGGATTCGCTGCTGCCGATCGCGGACGTCTATCCTATTCCTGTGCGTCCGGATTTTCTGGTCGCCGGGGACTTCACCAACGATTCGGCGAAAGACATTCTGATCGCCGCGAAAGGCGGCGGACTCTACTTGCTCAAGGGCGACGGCGCCGGGAAATTCGAGGCGCCGCGGGAAATCCCGTTGCCGGGCACGGTGACAACGTTGGCTGCCGGTGAATTCCGTGCGGCAGATGGGTTCACCGACATCGCGGTCGGCGTCACGATGCCAGGCGGCGACGCGTTGTTGGTCTTCGATGACGCCGTGCAAGGATTCAGCGATCCGGTCGTGGCGCTACCACTCACAGCGCCGGCAACCGCGGTCGAGTTTGGCAGCCTTGACGACGATCCGTTCCTGGATGTCGCGGTCGCATCTGGTAGCGAAGTCCTCGTCTTGCACGGCTGGGGCCGCACTGAGCAAGTGGATCCGGCGTCGCGTGTCGAACATATCGCGGCTGGTTCGAGCGTGCGCGGATTGGCGATCGGCGAGTTTGCTTGGAATCGCGCCGGGCGCAACGCAATCGCCGCGCTGACCACTGAGGGTACGGTTCATATCCTGCGTGGCGCGGACCTCGATACGCGTCCGTTTACGGATGCCGAAGCGGCGGCGCGCACCAGAGCTTCCCTCGCAACGCTCACGCGCGACCGCGTTGTCGACACCGAGTCTGTTGCGAGTTGGAAGTCGGGCAGCGGCCGTTGGATCGATGCCAATCAGGTCACCGCCACCAGCTTTTCGGGAGTGAGTTCTGTAGCGGCGAAACCATTGTTGCGCGCCAACGTGTCGTATCGCGAGTCCGACGATCTTTTGCTGATTGGCGAGAGCTTGCCCAAACTCGAGTTTGTACAGCAGATCGCCGACATGACGTGGACGGTCGGCAGCCCGCATGCATCGGACGCGCTGCCGCACACGGCACTGGCTCTGCAGAACGCACCCGTCGCAGTGCTGGCACTGCCGAAGAAGCTCAACGGCGTGCGGGATTTCATCGTGCTCGACAGCGGCAGCACAGCGTTGACGACGATTCCGCAAGCACCAAATACGACGATCACGGTCGATCGCACCGACGACCCTTCCGGTGCGGCGCTGACGGCTGCTTCAGCATGCACTGGAGCCGCCAGCGACTGCAGCCTGCGCGGCGCGCTGCAGTTCGCCAACAATCCGGTCAACAACAACACCACGATCAGTGTGCCGGCGGGTACTTACATCCTGAGCATCAATGGCACCGGTGCCGTGGGCTGCGACGGCAATACCGTCGGCGACCTCGGCGCAAACCAAACGATGACGATAACGGGCGCAGGCGCCGCCACAACAATCATCCGTCAAACCGGCACCGGGCCGGCGAACGACGGCGACCGCATCATGTGCATGAACGAGCCGTTCACGACGAGCCTGATCTACAGCTTCTCTGGAATCACGTTCGTCGGCGGCCGCGACGGCACGGCCGCGGGGACGGGTTCGGCAATCGGCGGCGGCGGCATCATCGGCGGGGAATTGAACAACTCGCTGACCCTGACCAATGTCGTGTTCGCCAATAACCAGGTCACCGTGCTCGGCAGCGGCAACATCGGCGGCGGCGGAGTTCAGATCACAGGCGGCAACCTGATAATCACCAACTCCAGCTTCGGGGGTGCGAGCGGCCCTGGCGCATATACAGATCACACGAGCACAAATACGGGGAACTTGCAGGCGGGCAGCGGCGGCGGCGTAATGTTCACGCCGTCGTCACCGATGCACACCGGCGGTACCGGCAATCTAACCGTCAGTGGCTCGACTTTCGCCCACAACAACGTCGGTTCCGTCTGTTGTGGTGGTGGAGGCCTGGATCTGGTCATTTTCGCTTTCGCGTCCCCTGGTGGCATCGGCAGCGGCGTGGCCTCGGTAGGGACTTCGACGTTTTCGAACAACCAGGCGACGGCGGGCAACGCTGGTGCGATCGACGTCGAATCACTGCCGACCACGATCACAGCCAATACCAGTTTCACCAACAACTCGGCAACTAACCGCGGCGGCGCCATCTACGTCGGCGGCGGCAGTTTGACGCTTGACGGTACCGGTGCGGCGATCACTTTCAGCGGTAACACCGCACCCAATGGCGGTACCAGTATCTCGACTGCGGGACCGGTTGCCGTGTCTGGCACGAACACGAGCATCGGCGGCAGCATCGAGGTCACCACGGGCGGTACGTGGACCATGAATTCCGGGAGCGTTCTCGCTCCAACCGACGTCGTGATTGGGGGCGGTACGTTCACAACGAATAACGCGACGGTGAACATCGGAGGCAATCTGACGATCACTCCGGGGGCGATCGTGGGTAGCACGTTCAACGGCAACACGGGAACTGTAAACCTTGCCGGAAATTTCGTGCTCAACGCCGGCGGCTCACCCGCGACGACGTTGAATGCAGGCACCGGCACGTTCAACTTCAACGGAAGTGGCGCGCAGAGCATCAGCAACGGCACCGCTATCACGTTCTTCAATCTGACTGATTCGAACACCACGCAGCCGCTCACGCTCAACAACAGCTTCGCGGTCAATGGAACGCTCAACGTCAACGGTGCAAACGCGATCCTGTCGCCGGTTGCTGCAACCGTCATCAGTGGCACCGGTACGCTGACCGGCACCGGCACGGCGCGCGCATCGCGCACCGCGGCGACGGCGGATTTTCTGTCGCAGTACACGCTCACGAACAAGACGCTGACGACCCTGACCGTTGACTACAACGGCGCCGGCACCCAGACGATCAACAACACTCCCTCGTACAGCAATCTGGCCATTTCCGGCAGCGGCACGAAGACGCTGGGAGGAAACACGACGATCACTGGAAATCTCAATATTGCCGCGGCGACTTTCGCTAGCGGCAACTTCAACTTCAGTCTAGGCGGCAACTGGACCAACAGCAGCGTGTTCACTGCGGGGACCGGAACCGTAACGTTCGCCGGCAGCGGCGGTACCCAGACGCTGACCGGAAACACGACGTTCAACAATCTCACGCTCAACAACGTGGGCGCGACGACGAACTTCGGAGCCGCGACGACGACAATCGGCAATGATCTGATCGCGAGCGCCGGCACGATGGATGGTGGCACTTCGACGCTTATTTTCACTGGCTCCGGCGACAACCTGGGTTCGATCAGCGGTTCGAGTGCGAAGAATTTCTACAACCTGCAGATCAACAGCCCAGCAACGATCAGCAATAGCTCCGGCGCCGATATCACGATCAAGAACAACTACGTCAACGGCGGCACTTTCGTACAGAACGCCGCGTTGACCACCAATTTCGCCACTGGCACCGCCAGCACCCACACCTTGTCAGGCGCGGGCACAACGACCTTCGGCAACCTGGTGATCAACAGCGGAAACACGCTCGATGCCACGTCGCACAACTTCAATGTGGTCGGCGCGAGTTTCAACGTGCCAGGAACGTTCACAGGCAACACGAGTACGGTTACGTTGAATGGCGGCGTCGCGCAGTCCATCGTCGGCAACGGCACGAAGAACTTCAGTAATCTGACGATCAACAACGCGAATGGCGTGCAAGTCGCCGATGGCACTTCTGCCGTCGACGCATCGGTCGCTGGATTGCTGACGTTGTCCACCGATCTGACCGTTGCGTCCGGCGCAATCCTGCAGCAGAGCGGCACGTCTGCCGGCGCGGCTGACGTGCTCGGCACGGTGCGCCGCACCGACCTCGGCAGCACGTCGAAAGCGTTCGGCAATCTGAACAACACGATCGCGATCAACTCCGGCACGATCCCCACTCAGCTCGACTTCAATCTGGCCAAGTCGACCCCGGGGACGTTCCCCGCCGCAGTCAAAGTCGTTCCACGCGACATCACATTGACGCCGACCGGTGCCGGCGCGATGTCCGCCACCGTTGCGCTGCGCTACATCGATCCCGGTGAACTGAGCGGGATAACGGAATCGCGATTGGCGTTGTGGAAGAACGTCAGTGGCACGTGGACGCCACAGGGCGGCGCGCCAGACGTCGCGAACAACTTCGTGAGCATGAGCGGAGTCAGTTCGTTTTCGGAATGGGCCATTGCCGAAGCTTCGGACCTTACGTTGACGAAGTCCAACAACGTCAGTGGCGCGGCCGTCGTCGGCCAATCGTGGACATGGACGCTCACGGCGGCCAACACCGGCTCGCCCGCGACGTTCGCCGCGGGCCAGACAATTCTTTCCGACAATTTGCCCGCGTCGGGTCTGAACTACGGCGCCGTATCCGTGCAGAATGCAAGCAACATCAGCGGTTCTGCGAATATCAGCTGCGCAATCGCGAGCAATGCGTTGACGTGTACGGCGAGCGGCGGGAGCGTGACTTTTCAATCAAATGCCGGCGCGAGCGGCTTCGATGTTGTGTTCAGTGCGACGCCGCAGGCGGCGGGCACCTACCAAAACCCGCGCAGCGGCGGCAGCGCGCAAATCGATCCCAACAACGTCGTTGTTGAAAGCAACGAAAGCAACAACACCCCGACCACCAATACGGTGAACGTGAGCAAAGCGAGCACCACCACGTCGATCACGTCGCACTCTCCAAATCCCTCCGAGTTCGGTCAGGCACTCACGGTGCAATGGAGCGTCACCGTCAACTCGCCGGGCGCTGTGGGCGCGGCGCTGTCGGGCAACGTCACGGTCGGCGACGGCACCGATTCGTGCAATGCCGCCGTCTCCGCAGGACAGTGTGCTATCACATTTACCTCTGCCGGCGCGAAGAGTCTGACCGCGAGCTATGCAGGCGACGGTAATTACAACAACAGCTCCTCGCCTTCGGTTTCCCACACGGTCCTGGCGCCGCCGACAATCGCGAAGAGCTTTACGCCGTCAACGATCCAGGTGGCGACGAATTCGACGGTCACGCTGACGTTGAGCAACAGTAATGGCAGCATGCTCACGGGTGGCGCATTCAGCGACACGCTGGCCAATATGAGCGCAGCGGGCGGCGCGGTGACCGGCACCTGCGCCGGCACGACGCCGAACACATTGTCGGCAGGGTCGACAGCTCTGGCGTTCAGTGGAATCACGATTCCGGCGAGCGGAAGCTGCACGGTCATCTTCTCGGTAACGAGCACGTCAGTCGGCGTGCAACCGAACATGACCTCAGGTGTTTCCACGACTCAGACGCCTGTTGCGGGATCCACAAGCAACACGGCGAATCTGACGGTTATCGCGGGAGACCTGACCCTGACTCAAGTCGATGATGTGATAGGTTCGATTGTTGTCGGCGAACCGTGGACATGGGCGCTGACCGCGACTGATAGCGGAGCGCCGGTGACGTTCACTGCGGGTCAAACAATCTTGTCCGATAACTTGCCGAACATTGACGTGATTTACGGCGTTCCTTCCGTGCAGAACATGTCGAATATTATCGGCGGCGCCAATATCAACTGTGCCATCGTGAGCAGCGATCTGACCTGCACGGCGTCGGGCAGCGTGACCTTCGATACGAGCGGCGGTCCGAGTCACTTCGATGTCCTTTTCACAGCGACTCCGCAGGCAGCCGGCGCCTACGCGAACCCGCGCTCGGGCGGCAGCGCGGAAATCGACCCCGCCAATGTCGTCATTGAAAGCAATGAAAGCAATAATTCACTGGGCATCGACACCGTAACGGTGGGCCACGCGGACACGACGACAGCGATCATCTCGCACAATCCGAATCCGTCGGAATATGGACAAGCGTTAACCGTGCAGTGGGATGTCACCGTGAACGCGCCCGGCGCCGTGGGGCTGTCGCTATCGGGCAATGTAACGGTCGGCGATGGAACGGACAGTTGCAGTGCGGACGTATCCGCGGGTCAATGCAACATTACATTTACATCGGCCGGCGCCAAGAGCCTCACCGCAACCTACGCTGGCGACAGCAACTATAACGGCAGCGCTTCGGCTGCCACGCCCCACACGGTGCTATCGGCGCCGACTATCGCCAAGGCCTTTGCTCCGACATCGATTCAATTGGCATCGACTTCCGCGGTGACACTGACATTGAGCAACAGCAACGGCAGTCCGTTGACGGCTGCCGCGTTCACGGACACGCTGACCAACATGACAGCAGTGGGCGGCTCGGTGACCGGCACCTGCGGGGGGACGACACCGAATGCACTCGTGACCGGCGCGACCGCACTCGCTTTCAGCGGGATCACGATTCCTGCGAGCGGGAGCTGCACAGTGATCTTCTCGGTAACGAGCAACTCGATGGGCACCTATCCGAACACGACTTCAGGCGTATCCGCAACGGAGACGCCTGTCGCAGGAGCCCCTAGCAACACCGCCAATTTGACCGTCGGTGATCTCATTTTTGCCAATGGGTTCGAATGAACACAGCGCCGCGCGCAAGGTCGGCGCTGTAGAAAAGGAACCGGAGCGGTCGTAGGGCCGCTCTTGCCGAGGCGAGCCGGAACCGGCTCCGGATCGTTGCTAACCAAATAGGCCCAACCCGCATCCAAAGTGACGATGGCGGCCAAGGAAGAAGAGCATTGGGTCGACGCGGCCCGGCGCGGCGATCGCGCAGCATTTCGGCACCTTGTCGAAGCGCACACGTGCGCGCTGTTCACCGTTTGCGTGCGCATCACGCGCGATGCGGCGCTCGCCGAGGACGCCGTACAGGAGGCATTGTTCAGTGCCTATCGGCATCTTGCGAATTTTGACGGACGCAGCGCTTTCAAGACCTGGTTGCATCGCATTGCGGTCAACGCTGCGCTCGAACAGCTACGCCGACGACATGGTGAAGAGATCAATGGCAGCGACCTCGGCGGCAGCGATGATGAAGAGGATTTCCTGCTGTCCCGCGTCGCCGAATCGCCGAGTCCAGGTCAGCACGCGCGCGGCGCCGAGATCCACCGCCGCGTCGATGCGGAACTCGCCCGCATGACCGTGATCGAGCGCACGGCATTTGTGATGCGCCATGCCGAAGGCCAGTCGCTCAACGATATCTCGCAGACGCTGTCGATCAACACCAGTGCATGCAAACAAGCGATCTTCCGCGCCGTGCGCAAATTGCGCGGTGCGTTGCAACCATTGCGGTGAATCAATATGAAAACCATTGAATCCGATAATCCGCCAGTGCCAATCAGTGACAACGATCTGATCCTGTATTTTTACCGCGATGGCTTGTCCGCGGAACGCATGGTCGAAATCGACAATGCACTATTCGTGCAGACCGAGTTGCGTCGGCGTTACACCGAGCTGCAGCGCCTGCTGCACGAAGTCGATTGTGCGCCGGTGCAGGAGCCAGACGCCCAGTTGACGCAGCGCGTCTGGAACAAGCTCTCTGTACGGATCGAGGCCGAACCGGTACGCGCGCAGTCGCTAAAACGTTGGTTGACCCTATGGCATACCCAGCCTCCCCGCTTTCGCGCTTACGTGACCGCAGGCTTGCTCGTAGCCGCCTGCGCAATCGGCTTCTACGCAGGCAGGCACAATGCCGTTCCGAGCAATGACATTGCGCAAGCACGCGTGGCATCGGCGCGCGTGCTCGATGCGTACGTCGCGGACCACCTGCGTTCGACGGAAGGATTGCTGCTGACTGCCGCCAATATGGACAGCAACGAACTCGATGCCGGCAATCGCGAACTCGCCGCTGCGCTCGTCGAATCGAACCGGCTTTATGCGCTGGCCGCCGCGCGCACGGGCAATGCGCGACTCGGCGATTTTCTGCGCCAGCTCGAACCGGTGCTGCTCGAACTTGCTAACCGGCCGGCCGATGCGCCCATCGAATCACGTGAGG
>Ga0207680_10000761_pt1 | contig 15196 bp, 15 predicted proteins | sample KBSS23metaG_FD_184321 | JGI IMG/M metagenome (GOLD analysis project Ga0207680, IMG submission 184321) | Switchgrass rhizosphere microbial communities from Kellogg Biological Station, Michigan, USA - KBS S2-3 metaG (SPAdes) (version 2) | ecosystem: Host-associated > Plants > Roots > Rhizosphere... | reverse complement strand
CGGAAATAAGGAGACTTTGTACTTCGATACGGATTCCACTAGCGAGCCAGACCGATTGATCTTGCGATTCGATCCGAAGGGTGTGGAGGGAACGCCGCTCAAGTTTTCGGTAGGTGATCCGAGTTTCCGCGTACATCTCAAATGAAGTGGGAAGATTTCCCGGTCAGGTACAACCCAGGTTCACGAGCCTAAAACGTCATAATACATATTATCAGAAAACGGGTTCAGGCTGGGAAAGGGGTTTGTCGGCTGCTTCGCCTGCATGGTCTTAGATGTGGTGATCTCTGTCGGCCCTAAGACTCCCCGAGCTCGAATCAATCGAGATGATTGCTTGTCTGCCTGATTTCTGGATTTGATCTGAGAGTCAGGCAGACCTTGTTGATCTGGCTTGGACCGGCTCCGCGATATAGTCACACTTAAACCCTCCGGTCGGCTCTTTGGGTTCGGGCGCCTAATTTTATTAGGCGGTTTGGGGGCTGTGGACAAGGCTCAGATTTTGGTAGACGGCTGTACGTGCACGTCTGAAAATTGCCAGGTTTTCTACTTGGGGGACAATTTTAGTGCGCCAGGCGGAAGAAGATTTCACCTGCTCTCTCAGGCTAGGGACGGCCTTGTTCGGTAATTGGAACTGCGATCGCTTCGATCACGGATGATTGAAGCGATCGCGCCGAACAAAACCTTCGCAGAACTCTCAGTCTGCGAACTGGGTTCGGAATTCCGCGCCCCGTTGTGAATCGTCTGATCCTTGGAGGATTTTGCTTTGACCCCCTCACGCTATCTATTTAAGCTTTTGTTCCTTAATCTCTTCCTCGCAGCTACGGTCGTAGGTGTTGGCCAGGGTGGCCCCCTTAAGCACTATCCCGCGGGGGATGTAGTTTCCATTCAGCTTGAGCGAACACCCTGCTTTGGTGCTTGTCCGGTTTATCACGTGACATTGCGGCCCGACGGCACCCTCATTTATGAAGGGACACGTTTTGTGGATCGCAAGGGAAAATGGTCAGCGAATTACTCGCCCGAGGATTTCGGTCGGCTTGTCGCCCTTACCAAGAAGTTGAACTTTGACTCGTTTAACAAGAGTTATCGCGTCGCGGTCACGGACCAAGCGACGCAAATCGTGACCGTCGAGCGACGTAAAACGACGAAGAAGGTCACCGAATATGGCCCGAGCGGCCCGGTCGGGCTTTGGACGTTGGAGACTGTGATCGACGGAATCGTGGCGAAAGCATCGGATTGGAAGCAAGTCCCGGCGCTCCACGGAAAGGATTAGCTCTTCCCTTCGGCCCAGCCCAAAAATGACCCGGAGTCTCTCGCTATCTGGAGCTTTTCGCTTTCTGGCATGGTGTCGTCAAGAAAGATATAGCGTCCGTTGACGGCGAGGTCTTCAAGCATCCGCTCTATGCGGAAGTAAGCCATCTTCTCTTGGTCGAGATCTGCCACGCCATAGCCACTTAAGAAATGATTTTCTTGATCTGACGCGGCGCGAAGGTCTGTTCTGATCAGCAAAAAGATGTCGCGCTCTCGAGGCCCAATCAATGGACCGTCATCCCAATCGAGAAGGTAGACCTGTCCGTCATCGCCGTTGAGAACGTTCCATAAATGGCAGTCGGTATGGCAGATCACCTGTTCAGTGGAGGATTGAGAAAGTTGGCTCCTCAGTTCTTGCGCTCGTTGCCAAAGTTGTTCGATAAAGCTATGATTCGCAGACCACATCTCGATGAAAGTCGCCTTGGAAGGGCAGTCAGGTTTCTGCTGAACGAGTTTGGAGATATGCAAGAACAACTCGCCAATTGGAAGTCCGAACACTTCCCTTCGGATGTGCTCTGCTTCTTCCGGCAGGATTTTGGCTTCATGGACTTCTCGCATCGTTTTTCCGAGATTCGACCACTGAACGAATGAAAGCGGCTTGTGCGCGGCAGAAACGCCACCTACGAACGGATAGAGGATAAGAGTCGCACCGTTGCAGTTCGTTGACAGATTTCCTTCTGAGTTCACGATCGGCGGGATCAGGCTGAGATTGCCTTGATCAAACAGCCGGCGCGGAATGGATAGGGCTTCCTGGCGGATACCGTTTGCCCTCACCTTCAAGAAAAATTTGCCTTGTTCGCACTCCACTATGGATGCCGATGCTTCGAAATCATAACCTCCTTGCGCAGCGGATAGGACCGGAGCTCGGAGTGCGTAGCGGCGCGTTAAGCATTCTTTCAGATCGGATTGGTTAACCTTCGTAAGCATGGGTTCGATGCGCTCCAACGTCCGGAATGTATCCTATATCCACTAAATGAGCTTGACCGGCGAACCCATCGTGATTCTAGGTTCCTATCGGAGCGGCACTTCGCTGCTTTCGACGGGGCTCGTGAACATGGGACTCTATATGGGCGAAGAGTCCGCTCTCTTCCCCGCCGATGATTTCAATCCTGACGGTCATTGGGAATTGAAGGACATGATGGCCGCCCACGAGCGAATTCTCGGGGCTTTCCGGACGGATTATCATCCCACGATTTGGATCTCGCAAAACTGGGACGATTTCCCTTTTGCCGTGAACATGGTGCGGGACTTACGCGGCTTGTTGACGAAGCACTTCGACGGCAAAGTTCAATGGGGATGGAAGGAGCCGGCAACGAGCATTCTTCTTCCTCTCTATAAGAAGGCGCTTACGGAAGAAGGAGTTGCGGGTCGCTATCTGATTTGTGTTCGACATCCGAAATCAGTTGTCGCATCGATGATGAAACGATTCGTACGATCTGCGACTGAGTCATGGTCGGAAGATGCGAGCAAACAAGCTGGACTGGAAGAGCGCCTCATGACGATGTGGGTTTCGTACACGCTCACTTCCCTGAAAGAATCGAAGGGCACCAGGCGCGAGTTGGTTTGTTACGAGAGGTACCTCCAGAATCCGCGTTCCTACGCAGATCGAATCGCCGAGCACTTGTTACCTTGGCCCGTGACCGACGCACAGAAAGATGCGGCGGCCTCAATCGTCAAGCCTTCCTTGAGTCACACCTTGTTCAAACCGGAAGAGGGGTTGGAGAATTGGCCGGCCATGATCGCGAAGGTTTACGATCTTTGCCTTCGCGCGGATGACGACGCGGTTCAATTCCGACAAGGGGGATTCGATTCAGAGATCGAAGAATTGTGGACGGAGTGGTTGCGATGGCGAAACATGATCTTGCCACCGACGCTTCCGCCAAGTCAGATTCGCATCAAGTGGGATGGCGGCGAACGATTTGAGAAGTACAGCCCAACCGGTTCCTGGCAAACAATTCGGTGTGGTTTTGAGGGGGCAACGAGGACGATTCACGTTGACCCATTTCACGCCCCTTGTCGGATGTGGATTCGCTCAGCAAATTGGAATGACAGTTTGCCCGCCGAAATTCAAGGTGGGCCGGGCGGAGTTCTGGAAGAGCTAGGCGGTATCAAGCGGCTATCGATCTCAGGACCGGATGCGCTAGTCGCCCAGCCACCGACTGGGTCAACCGAACTGAAGATGGAGGTTCTTCTCCAATCGAACGAGGCGATCTTGGCGGGCATCCTTTCGAGCCGCCGAAAGTAGAAGGTCAGACGGTCGCAGTGTGCGAGATCTGGTTATCGAGGGCATCGAAGGCGCGGTCGCACTTTTTAAGGAGTGACTCAGCAGTCAGGCCCTTTCGAGCTTTCGCGGTGAGCAAGATAGCGGTGGCGGCCACGCCCGCGCCTGTGAGGAACGCTACGACCAGTCCTCCAACTCCACCCTTGCAGTTGACTTCGTTGTCTCTTTCCACGTTATTGCTCTCGCTTCGTTGATCTATTGATCTCATCGGATGATAAAGCCGCTTGCCGCAGGCTATTTTCAATAAAGGCGACGTTTAGGGTCAAAACGTTCGCCTTGGGCCGCGCATTTCTTGAATATTAAGGCAAATGGCCGGGCGATCCAAGACCTTTCGTAGGGGGCGGCGAAGACCTGCCATGTTTGCCGGGACAATTAATCGGTGAGAACGGCGCATCGGACGACGGTGCGGAATCCGTCTAGTCCTTTGTTCAGATTTCTCGGAAGTTTGACGAAATCAATTATCGGGTCGACCGTCCGTCCATTCGAATTCAGAGGAGTATTTGTTTTCATGAAGTTTTCAAAACTAGTCGCCTGTGCGGCTTTTCTTTTGGCAGGCAGCTCCGTCTTCGCGGACACATACGCTGTTTGCGTTGGTATTAACGACTATCCAACATCGAAGAATGAGGCAGGCGAGGACGTCGATAGCGACCTCAACGGTTGCGTGAACGACGCAAAGTCGATGGTGGACCTCCTTCAGACTAAGTTCAATGTCCCTGCAGACCACATTAAGTTGCTAACCGACGGCGATGCGACGGGCGACGGTTTTGTCGCGGCCGTCAAATGGTTAATAGACGTTGCGAAGCCCGGCGATCAGATCGTATTCAGCTATAGCGGGCATGGCGCACGACTTGATGATGCCACCGCCGAAGGCGGAAAGGAATCTTGCATTGTTCTCTCCGATTTCCAAGTGGTGCCGGGAAATATCTTCAAAGGGGTTTCGCGAAATCTCGCGGATGCGGGCGTGAGTTCCACTTTTGTGTTCGACAGCTGTTTCAGTGGCGGCATGTCGCGACCGGACATGGGCGAGTTCAAGATCAAGCGCAAGTCTCTAGGCGACATTCGCATGAAGGATGTGAAGGGCATCAAGAACCGAAAGGATTTCATGGGAATGCAAGCGAGATCCAAAGCGGTCAAGGAGGACAAGGGACAATATGTGTTCTTGTTCGCGGGCAAAGATGACCAGCCGACGATCGACATTACGCTTAAGGATCAGCCGGCGCATGGACTCTTCACCATGTTGTTCCTCGATGCCATAGGACAAAATGCGGCGACTCCCGTGAAGGATTTGTTCGCAAGTTTGAATGCGGTCCTGGACGAGATCAACAGTGCGATCAAAGAGAAGCGACCTGATGCGACGCCGTTCGACCAGAAGCCGGGCTTTGATACGAGCAGTGAAGATCGAGCGGAAAAGCCGATCGTGATCGGTTAAGCACATATGATCACCGCCCTGATTGCTTTTGCGTGCCTCGCCACGCCGGTTTCTTCACGCGCGCCAGTCCCGATCATCAAGTCGGGACAGGCGCCGAATTCGCGACTCCAACTTGTTCCGATCGTCAGCGATGAGCGATTGGAGTACATCGAGGAATCACCGGATGGAACTCGGTTGTTAACGCATGACCGCGGTTATGCGCCGAAGCTTTGGGATCCGCGAACCATGCGAATTCTGCGCATTCTTGGTCAGGGCGAGTCGATCGGCTATGTAACTTTTTCGAAGAATGGTGAATGGGTTCTGACCCAATCGGAAACCAGCATCGCTGTGTGGGATTCCCTCAAAGCAAGGCGGGTGGCAACCGTGGCACCGATGTTGGAAAACGACACCTTTACTTGCTCTGCAATCTCAAAAGATGGGAAGAGCTGTGCGGCAGGGACCGCCAAAGGCTGGATGATCATCTTCCCTATCGATCATCCAGATGCGGCCGAGTGGCGGGCAGCACATGTTTCGAACGTCGAGTGTTTGGATTGGTCGCCAGACAGCACGAAGGTTGCGACCGGTGCCACGGACGGGACCGCAGGCATATGGGACGCGAAGACGCTAGATCTCGTCACTCGGCTTGATGGCGCGACGAAGGCGGTGCAATGGATCGAGTGGTCGATCGATGGGGATCAGATATTGGCGACCTCTCTCGATGACCACGCGAGACTGTATAGCTCAGCCGATGGAAAGAAGATCCTTGTCAAAGAGCATGTGATTGGCGAAAAGGGATCCATGAAGAACACGCTTATGGCGGCGCTGTTCGTTGGCAAAGATGGGGGCGGACTACTTACAGCAGATGCGTGGGGTGTGATGCACATCCTCGATCGCAAAACGCTCAAGGAATTGCGAACTCTTCCTCTTGATCCTCCGCCCCACGAGACTTACTCGGATGGGAGCCCGATTGGAGCGCAACGCGAAATTCGGAAGTCACGAGATGGCCGAAGGATTGGCACGTATTCCACGGACGAAAAGCTCGGGCTGTGGGATGTTGAAACGGGCAAAGAATATTCGTTCGACCGGCAGGACGGAAATCCAACGGCTGGCGAATTTTCGCCGAACGGCGAAGTTTTCTGGGTCGGATATGACGACGGCACGATCCGAAAGCACGAGTTGGAATCCGGAAATATCCTTTCTAAGACGTTTGGAGCAATTAAACGGATAAGACGCTCACTTCTTTTGGGGCCAGATTCTTCAGCGCTTTGGACAGAATTTGCCCGACAGGGATATTTCGTTACCGCTAACGGCTGTTCCCTTTGGCCAATCAATTCGCTCGCCAGTAAGCAAGAGCTAGTCACCACCGACGAAGATCCGATCATCTCCCCAGATGGCAAGCACATGATCGTCTGGGAGAATGGTCGCGAGACACTTAACATGTACGAGTTGCCATCCGGCAAATGGATTGGCGCGTTGAAGACTATCGATGCGGCCGCATTCTCTCCGGATGGTTCAAAAATCGTTTCCTTGGAACAAGGAAAGCGAATGCTCGTTTGGAACATGAATCTGGAACCGGAGAAAGAGGTTCCTTTGACTAAGGACTCAAATATTTTCCATCTGGCGCCGACCCCAGAAGCGAAGACGGTTGTCATCGTTCAGAAGAACGGTTGGGTTGGCGAGATCAATCTGGAGAAAGAAGGCGAGAGCCAAGACCTTGGTCAATTGAAAAGTGAATATCACCAGGCGGTCGTGTCCCCGGACGGCGTGTGGGTTGCCGTGGCGGGAGTCGCCTCACTCGATCTGTGGAATTTGTATGACCGCAGCCATAAGTCTTTAAAGCTCGTTGGCACCGATTACGCAATTGGTGAGCCTGCATTTTCTCGGGACAGCTCGACCGTTGTATTGGAGAACCAGGGTGGCATCGGCGCATGGGATGTGAAAACCGGCAATGTGCTGGTGAATGTCATGGAGCCGCGAAGTGTAACGAATCCAGATTCTTCGTTCCTTCTTTCACCGACGAAGCCTTGGATCTTGCATTGGAAGAAATCCCGAGTCGACATCTACGATTACCAAACAAAATCGAAGCTCATCACACTTGAGCTAGCCGACGAGGTTTCGAACGCTGCATTTGCGGCAAACGGAACTCGTTTGATCACAACTGATCCAACCGATGGTGTCGTGATCTGGGATGTGACCTCAGCCACCCCGAAGAAGTTGGGTGCGTTCATGATGATGCAAAGCGGCGATTGGTTGGTGATGGATAACGAGGGGCGATTCGATGCCTCTGATCCGAGCCATGTCGATGGCGCTTCGTATGTACTGGAATGGGAAAAGGGATTGGAGCCGATCGCGGTGTCACAGCTCAAGTCGCAGTTTTATGAGCCTGGCTTGTTAGCGAAGCTTATGGGCACGGACAAAGACCCTGTGCGTGCCGTTCCTGATTTAAGCAGCTTGCATCTGTATCCGGAAATCAAGATCGCGCGTGCCACTGGTTCGGAGAAGGTGAGCGTTTCGTTAGAAGATCGCGATGAAGGTGGGATCGGAAAGACGACGCTCTTTCTAAACGGCAAACAAGTGTTGAAGAAAGATGGCGATGGATTCTTCCAATTCGACGCCAACGATTACACACAGTTTCTATTACCGGAGCCAGAGCTGGAAGGTCACGGAAATATCTTATCCGTGCAGACTTCGAATGAAGACGGAACCCTGACGAGCCTTCCCCAAAGCATCGACATCGGCGTGCCAAGTGGGTTGAAGACACCAGAGGTCAATTTGTATGTCCTCTGCGTCGGTGTGGGAGACTACGCTGGCAACAAAGCGGACCTCACGGCACCACCCAAAGATGCCCAAGATTTAGGCAAGGCGATCGACAGAGTTGGAAATCGATTGCTGCCGAATCGCGTTCACGTAACTATCCTAGACACTTTGGAAAGTGATTCTTCGATGCAGCCCACGCGAACAAACATTCTTCGTTGGATGTCGGAGACGGCGACGAAGGCTACTAGTTCCGATATCGTTTTCGTGTTCTTGGCCGGACATGGAACGAGTTCGATCGGAGCGAAACGCGATTATTTCTATCTCACGAAGGAAGCAGATCCTGGCGATGTCAATGAAGCAACCGCCTTGACCGGCGCGATCAGTGGCGACGAGTTACGCGCGGCGCTTGCAAAGCTGGCGGCGAACAAACAAGTTGTTGTCTTAGATACGTGTCACAGCGGCGCGGCTGCGTCCGATCTCATCGCGAGTCGAAGCGTGAGCGGCGACTATCAGCGTGCTTGGGAGCAAATCAAAGACAGCACGGGGACATGGCTCCTCGCTGCGACTGCGTCGGACACTTTGAGCTATGAGAGTTCGAACGTCGATCATGGCGTGCTGACCTATTCCCTTCTCGAGGCGCTCGACAAGGCATCGGCAGACGGACTGAAGCCTGGATCGAACGGCGACCTATTCGTCGATGTTGAGCAGTGGCTGAACTACGCCGTGGGTCGTGTGGATTCCCTAAAGAACGAGGTGGGGATCACAGGCGTCCAGAGGCCGGAGCTTCGTCGATCACTTGCAAACGATTCGTTCTCCATTGGCGTTGAGCGGCCGGAGGATCGGGGAGTGATCGGTCTCAAGCCTCCAATGCCGATCGTGATCGTCGGTCCGTTTGAGCAAGACCAAGAGGATCCTCTCGGCCTCGAGCCCAAGGTGACGGAAACACTTCGCAGTGCGACCCAAATTAAGCCTTGGTTTGATATCGCGAAGCACCCGAACGTGTATCGAGTCGCGGGCACCTATAGCGTCGAAGGCGATAAGGTCTCGGTGAAGGTCTTCCTCCAGAAGTTCGATGGAGATCAGAACCGTAAGACATTGGAGACCTTCGATCTAGCCGGGAGCGCCAAAGATCTGGGCTCGCTGGCCCTATCCTTGCGGCAAGCACTGGAGACAAAGATTCGCGCTTTAGAAGAATCGAAAGCAAGCAAGTAGGGCATATTTCTTGCCCGGACTAGGTACGATGCAAGCTCATCGCGCTAGCGTGACCGCGCGAAACTTGCACTTATATGAAGGTGAGATCCAAGCCCAAGGCTAATCCGATTCTTCACGGGGTCACGCCCGGCGAAAGGCTCCGAGCCGCGATGGCCGCGGAGCGGCAACTCGTTATTTTGCAGACCGCGAGCGGTGGGATCGAGTACATCCAGACCGGTCCAGACGGGGCTTTTTTGCAAGACCTCGTCCAATCAGGGACTCTGAAGGTGGTCCGATCCAAGACGCTCGACGGCCCCTACTACCACGGCCTTTTTGACGATACGGGACGACTCCGCATCCTTGTCTGCCGGACGCACTTCATCCCGAAAGCCGGACCGTACGATCTCAACGTCCGCGGAAAGCTGGCGGTGTCAGAGAATATCGAAACGGTGTGGCTTGTGCCAGGCACAAGCGCTTACGCGTGCGTCTGTACGACGACTTAACTATCCGCCGAATTCCGACGGATAATTCTTCTATGGCTTGGAAGAGAGTCGCACAGGTTATCACTGCTCTCCTTTGCTTGCTCATCGCCGTCGCGATCCTGTTTCCTCTTTTTGCGCAGGGTCATGCTTACAGCGGGCCGGGCCTGATCGGTGATGTCCTCCTTTTTGACGCAAATGGAAAGCAAATCAAGAACCGACCAGTACAGCTCTACATGCGTGGCCGAAGCGAAATCAAGGCGACCTTGACCACGGACGAGCTTGGCGAATTACATGTTGACCGCACGGCCCTGCGTGTGGATGGCATCGTGGGATTTGAAAGAATTGGGACTACTAAGCCGGACGCCGTGGGATGGCGTCACATGATCTTTTGTGAAGGTAATCCCGGGCGGCCGATTGTGATGCTTCGCTCAGGGCCGTCTTCTAACTTGCCGATCGATTGGCCAACACCGGAGCATCCCCACGTGAGTATTAAGTGATGCAAACATTGGACTACGATTTCCTACTGGAGCAATTCAAAATCCTCAAGAAGCTGGGGCCGATTGAGAAGATCATCGCCCAGATCCCGGGTATGCGACAGATCCTTTCTGAGCAAGCGATCCAACGCATGATTTCGGGTCACAGCCTTAAGACGACGGAGGCGATGATTCTGAGCATGACGCCTGCCGAGCGGCGCCTGGAATCCCCCATCGGGCTGAGCAGACGCGATCGAATCGCGCGCGGCGCAGGCACCGACTCCTCCGCGGTTGCCGAGCTACAGATGCAGCTGGATGATATGCGGCGAAACATGCGTGATTTGCGCCGACCTCGGGGAGACTAGGCGGCGCCCGGGTTCGCCGGTAAACTTGACCCGCCGTGCTAGATACCCTTACCCGCCGTATTGCGACCGTCTTCGCCGGGTTGGCGAGGAAAGGTCGGCTCACCGAAGACGACGTCAACGACATGCTGCGCGAAGTTCGCGTGGCGTTGCTTGAGGCGGACGTCAATCTCACCGTCGCCAAAGACTTCATTAAGCGAGTCAAAGAGAAGGCGGTTGGCGAGGAAGTTTACGGAAGCCTCACCGCAGACCAAACGCTTATCAAAATCGTCCGCGATGAGTTGACCGATTTGCTCGGCGGCGAGACGGTGAAGTTCAACTGGTCGCCCCAACCACCGACCGTGATCCTTCTTTGTGGATTGCAGGGTTCCGGAAAGACGACGACGGCGGCAAAGCTCGCCGTGTGGTTGAAGAAGCAAGGCAAGAAGCCGATGATGGCGGCGTGCGACATTCAACGCCCGGCGGCAGTCAAGCAGCTCGAAGTGTTGGGCGAATCGATCGAAGTTCCGGTTTACTCGAAGATGGATGGGACGTCGCCGGTGCAGATCGCGAAGGAAGCGGTTGAGCGCGCCGCGTACTTGATGCTCGACACGGTCATCGTCGACACCGCAGGTCGATTGACCGTCGACGAAGACTTGATGAACGAGTTGCAGCAGGTCGCGAAAGTTTCGGGACCTAGCGAGACGTTTCTTGTTCTTGATTCGACAACTGGCCAGGAAGCGGTTAACGTTGCCAACGCATTTCATGAAAAGGTCACGCTGACCGGAGCGATTTTCTCGAAGCTCGATAGCGATACTCGCGGTGGCGCGGTGTTAAGCGTTCGCCAGTCAACCGGCATCCCCGTGCGATTTGTGGGAATCGGCGAGCAGACCGACGCTCTCGATCAGTTCTATCCGGACCGCATGGCCGAGCGAATCATCGGCATGGGCGACGTAATGGGAATCATTGAGAAGGCGGAGGCCGCCTTCAAGGATGAGAATACGGATGATTTGGAGAAGAAGTTCGGCAAGGGCACGATGGACTTCAACGATCTCCTCGACAACTTCCGAATGATGCGGAAGTTGGGGCCAATACAAAATATTATCAAGATGATTCCGGGCGCAAATCAGATGATCGACGAAGATGCGCTTGACCAGATGAACGACGGCCACCTCAACAAAATCGAAGCGATCATTTACAGCATGACGCCGGCCGAGAGGGTCAATCCCGACATCATCAACGGATCTCGTCGGAAGCGAATAGCGGCTGGCGCGGGATCGACTGTCGAGCAGGTGAACGCCCTCGTCAAGCAGCTCTATGACATGCGCCGGAACATGAAGATGTTCTCCAAGATGCAGACCAAGATGAAGAAGAAAGGCCCGCCCCGCCGACGCTAGAGCGGGCCGTCAGGTTCAAATCCGCGGAATTGGAACCGAGGGCTTACGCTGAAGCCGCCTCGTAGGCTATAATTACCCGTTCTACGGAACTTGCCCGCCGTGCCGAATTAGGCACAGACCTTGTGGGTTCGCCGTAGGTACAAAACAGCCCAATGGTAAAGATTCGACTTAGACGCATCGGCACGAAAGGCCGCCCCTTCTACCGGATGGTAGTTGCCCCTAGCACGGCCGGCCGCAATGGCAGGTTCGTGGAGACGATCGGCACATACGACCCAACGGTCAAGCCGAGCCACGTCCAGATCAATGAGGACCGTGCTATGCACTGGCTCTTGAACGGTGCGCAGCCAACCGAAACCGCCGCCTACCTGCTCAACAAGCAGGGCGTCCTTCCCCGCTACCTCGATCAGCGGCCAGAGAAGAAAAAGGATTACAAGTTTTTGGACAAGAGGACCGCGGCGATTTCGAAGCCGAGCGCAGTAGATGTCCCTACCGCAAAGGCAGCCGAGGCGCCTGCGCCTGAGGCTCCTGCAGCCGTTGAGGAAGCAGCTCCCGTTGAGGCCGCAGCCGAAGCACCCGCAGCAGAGTAAAGCATGAGCTATAGACCATTTGTTGAAACGCTGATCAAAGCGGTTGTCGAGCACCCAGACCAGATCGAAATCGAAGAGGATAGCGATCACGGCACGCGGACGTTCTTCGTGCGCTGCAACCCGGAAGATGTGGGCAAGGTCATCGGCAAGAGCGGTCGCGTCGTCTCGGCTATTCGATGCGTGGTGAGCGCTGTCGCTGCCAAGTCTCGCGAAAAGGCGTTCATTAAGATCGTCGCTGAGTGAGCTTGATTTCTCACACGAACTTTCAATGCATCCATTTTGAGGCACCCTTTGCGGGTGCCTTTTTCATTGTGGGTGCATTCTAGATGGCTGGCGAATTTGTCCGCGTTGGTCAGATCGTTGGTGCATTTGGCCTAAAAGGCGAACTCAAAGTCGAACCGTTAACGGACGCAGACGATCGTTTCCTCGCCGGCACTCGCCTGCGACTGAATGGCGATTGGGTGACCGTGAAGTCGATGCGGATGCATAAGGGCAGACCCCTTGTGAAGATCGACGGCATCGAGGATATGACGGCTGCGGAAAAACTTCGCTGGCAGTATTTAGAAGCGCCACCTCTCACAGAAGCCGATATGGAGGAGGGCGAATATCTCGTCGAAGACCTTATCGGAATGAAGGTAATCACGGTTGAAGGCGATGACATCGGCAAAGTTGAAGATGTGCTTCCCTATCCCGCGCAAGATGTTCTAAAAGTCGGCGAGGTTCTGATTCCGATGGTTGAAGAGTTTGTCATCGAGGTGGATCTTGAGAAAGAGATCATCACGGTGAAGTTGCTGCCGGGGATGTTGGGGCAGTAGCCGACATTCGGTATCGGCGTCATATCACGTCGAGGTCGTTGGCAATCCTGATTTCTCCCTCGTAGGTCGATCGCACTTCCTCCAAGACAGATTCCTCAGTTTCGCCAAACGGCAACATGTGATAGAGGAGAAGCAACTTCGGTTTGACGAGCGAGGCGACGCGGCCCACGTCAGGACCGGGTGTGTGATAGCTTGAATGATACGCTTGCCACTCTGGCGTCCGTTTGGCGAGCCCCGTTGTGGAACAGACCTCATGGACGAGCACGTCGCAACCGCGCGCATTTTCAATAAGGTTCTCGCAGTAGGTCGTATCGCCTGAAAATACGATTACTCGATCTTTAGTTTCAAAGCGTAACCCGTATGCGTGTTTCCATTTTCCGTGCGTGACTTCAAAGGCAGTGACGCGAACATCGTGGTCTTTGTAGATCTCGCCTGCTTTGTATTCATTCACGGCCACTTCATAAGCGCCAGGAATTGCTGGTTCGCCACCATGCAATCGAACGCCGATGTCCTCCGTATATGCGGCAAGAATATGATTCGTCATGTTCTCGGTGCCGCGCGGTCCCCAAACCCTGAGCGCTTCTTCCCTGCCTGTTACAGCTGGAGTGAGAATGAGGTCCGCATAACCGAGCACATGATCTGAGTGGAGATGAGTGATGAAGAGATGAGTCAACCCTTGCATCTTCAGTGCGTCGATGCCTGTCGCACTCGCTTGTCGCACGACGCTAGCGCCGCAATCGACCAGATAGGATTTGCCGTTCACAACGACGGCCGCAGCAGGTCCAAGCCGATGAGGGTCTGGATTCGGTGTTCCCGTGCCGAGAAATATCAATTGTGTTTTTGTTTCACTCATTCGCAACGGTATTACACCTGTAAAGGATCACTGCTTGAGCCGGTCGACCTATAGGGGACGTAACACCATGAAACGCGGTTCGTCTTACCTATTACAAGGCGATCCTACCAACTCGAAGGAAGGATGAGCCGACGGAGAAAAAATGAACATGCGTAGTAAATTCTTTAGCGCCGGACTGGCTGCCGTAATGGCTTTCGGCGTTTTGGCCGCCCCCGCTTTAGCAAACGCGCAGCGCCGCAGCCGGACGCACAGCGAGGATACATCGCGCAATAACGCGATTGCACTTGGCGCCGCTGGGGTTATTCTTCTGAACAATCATCAGAAGACGCTTGGAACGATCGCCTTGGCAGGCGCCGCTTCTCAAGTAATCAAGATGCAAAACGATATCGACAATCGGCACGACCGAGAAAATCGATATGGTTACAACGGTCGAGACTATCGGCGTGGCAACGATCGGTACAACGATCGCTATAACCGCAACGACGACTATCGCTATCGCGACAGCAACTACGGCTACGGTAACAACCGTAATTCGCGCGACCCCTGGGGTAACCAACCTCATGGCATTTACTCGGACGGAGGTTGGTACGACTCGTTGGGTGCCTATCACAAACCCGACCCGAGTCGACGCAACGATAATTGCAACGACAACAATCGCAACGATCGCGGCCGAGATTGGGCCAGCACGCGTGGCAACAAGCGCGGTTGGGACAAGAACGGAAAGCGCTAAGACGAATCGATTCTGAGCTGAATCTCCTCAGAACCTCCCAAAGAGCCGGCGAATAGATTTCGCTGGCTCTTTTCTATTAGTTTCCGATTCGGGACTCTAAGGGATTGATAGTCTATGGGCACGACAGCGCGTCGCCCCTCCCGCCTATTCCAATTCAATCGTTGCTGGCGGTTTGCTGGTCAGGTCGTAGAACACCCGATTCACTCCAGGCACTTCGTTTACGATTCGGGTCGCCACATGGTCTAAGACATCAAACGGGATTTCCACTGCGTGGGCGGTCATCGCGTCTTCGCTCGCGACCGCTCGAAGCACGATCGGCTGTTGGTAGGTTCTCTCGTCGCCCATCACGCCAACACTCTTCACATCGAGAAGGGCGGCGTAGGATTGCCAGATTCCTTTATGGAGGCCGCGCTTGCGAAGTTCGTCGCGGAAGATTGCATCCGCTTCCTGTACCATGTGGACACGCTCTCGAGTGACCTCTCCCAGAACGCGAACGGAAAGTCCAGGTCCAGGAAATGGCTCTCGCTCGACCATATCTTCCGGGAGGCCGAGCTTTCTCCCAACGGAACGCACCTC
>Ga0207680_10000760_pt1 | contig 15211 bp, 10 predicted proteins | sample KBSS23metaG_FD_184321 | JGI IMG/M metagenome (GOLD analysis project Ga0207680, IMG submission 184321) | Switchgrass rhizosphere microbial communities from Kellogg Biological Station, Michigan, USA - KBS S2-3 metaG (SPAdes) (version 2) | ecosystem: Host-associated > Plants > Roots > Rhizosphere... | reverse complement strand
GCGTCGTGCTGGACCGCTACGAGATCGCGTTCGCCGGCGCGCCACATGCGTACGATCCCGTGCCGGAAACGAGGGTCGTGAAATGAGGATGTCGCGGCGCGAAATGCTGGCTCTGTCCGCTGTCGCCGCGGCGGCGATGCCGTTGGTGGCGCGCGCGGACGTTGCAGGCACCGCGCCGGATTCTCTGAACGGATTGGCCGCGGCAAAAGGACTGCGCTTCGGCAGCTGTCTTGGCACGGGGCCGAGCGGCGCACCGCGGCAAGCCGGCGTCACCGGCGACCGCGCCAACCAGTTCGACGACGAACGGCTCAAGGCGATCTTCGTACGAGAGTGCGGCGTTCTGGTGCCGGAGAACGAGTTGAAATGGTACGCGATCCGGCCGAACGCCACCGACTTCGATTTCGCGCGCGCCGACAAGCTGATGGCATTCGTCGCGGCGAACGGCTTGCTGGTGCGTGGCCACACGCTGCTGTGGAATCGCGACATCTGGATGCCGCCGTGGACGCAAACCTATGACTTTGGCGCCAAGCCGGGGAAGAAAGCGGAGCGGCTGCTCACCACGCATATCCAGACCGTCGCGTCGCGTTACCCGCAAGTGTTCTCTTGGGACGTGGTCAACGAGACCATCGCGCCCAAGACCGGCGAGATGGAAGCGTCCGTGTTCACGAAGGCGATCGGGCCGGAGGTGATCGACATCGCGTTCCACGCGGCACGGGCGGCCGCACCCAAGGCGCAGCTCGTCTACAACGATTACATGAGCTGGGGTACGGGCAACCAGCTGCATCGCGACGGCGTGCTGCGCCTGCTGGAGCGGCTGAAGAAGAACAACGTGCCGATCGATGCGTTGGGGGTACAGGCGCATATCGGGCCGGGCGCGTCGGATTCCACCAATACGCTGGAGGGCGAGAATGAGGTCGCCTGGCGCAAGTTCCTGGATGAGGTGACGGGCCTGGGTCTCGACATCATCATCACCGAGTTCGATTTCGGTGATCAGACCTTGCCGGCCGATGCCGCGGCGCGCGATGCAGCGGTTGCCGCGACGGCGAAACACTATTTCGACGTGATGCTTTCGTACAAGAACCTGCGCTACGTGATGGCGTGGGGGATGATCGACAAGTACTCGTGGCTGCGGGACCGCATGCCGCGCGCCGACGGCCTGCTCAAGCGGCCCCTGCCCTACGACGACGACTACCAGCCCAAGCCGCTGCGCGAAGCCATCGCGGCAGCGTTCCGCGCGGCGCCGGAGCGCCGCTGGCTCCTGTCCTGAACGAGGATTGTCATGAAACGGTTTCTGATCGCCTTGGCCTTACTGCTGGTCCCCTCGCTGGCGCATGCCGAAGACGGCTATGAGCTGTGGCTGCGCTATCATCCGATGGAGACGCGTGCCGCTGCGCAGTATGCGCCATCGGCCACAGCTATCGTCGCCAATGGCAGTTCGGAGATCGTCCACGCCGCTGCGGATGAGCTGGCGCGGGGTTTGAGCGGATTGCTTGGGAAGCCGGTGACGGATGGCCTCGTCCAGGATGGCGCAGTGGTGCTGGGCACACCGGCGACCTCACCGCTGGTGAAGGGACTCGATCTCAGCAAGCTCAATGACGAAGGCTATCTGATCAAGACGACCACGGCCGACGGGCACAAGGTGACGGTGATCGCCGGCAAGACAGACGCGGGCGTTCTGTACGGCGCGTTCGCGTTCCTGAAATTGATCCAGACGCGGCAGCCGATCGCATCGCTGGACCTGTCGTCGTCGCCGCGGCTCAAGGTGCGCATCATGGATCATTGGGACAACCTGAACGGCACGATCGAGCGCGGCTATGCCGGCTTCTCGATCTGGGATTGGCAGAAGATGCCGGACTGGATGGATCCGCGATACACCGACTACGCGCGCGCCGAAGCGTCCATCGGCGTCAACGGCGTGAACGTGAACAATGTCGGCGCGCAGCCGGAAATCCTGACCGCCACTTACATCAGGAGACTCGCCGCGCTCGCGGCGGTGTTCCGGCCGTATCACATCCGCGTCTATGTCTCGGCGCGGTTCAGCGCGCCAATTGAAGTTGGAGGTTTGAAGACTGCCGATCCCACCGATCCGGCGGTACGGAAATGGTGGAAGGACAAGGCGGACGAGATCTATGCCGCCATTCCCGATTTTGGCGGCTTCCTGGTGAAGGCGAACTCGGAGGGCCAGCCGGGACCGCAGGACTATCACCGCACCCAGGCCGATGGCGCCAACGTGATGGCGGATGCGCTGAAGCCCCATGGCGGTATCGTGATGTGGCGCGCCTTCATCTACTCCGCCGAGAACGCGCAGGATCGCGCGATGCAGGCGTATACCGAACTGCATCCGCTGGACGGCAAGTTCCGCGACAACGTGATCGTGCAGGCGAAGAACGGCCCGATCGATTTCCAGCCGCGCGAGCCGTTCCACCCGCTGTTCGGCGCCATGCCGCGCACCGGCATGTTTCTGGAGGTGCAGCTGACCAAGGAATATCTCGGCCTCGCTACAAGCCTCGCTTACCTGGCGCCGCTGTATGAGGAAGTGCTCCACGCCGACACTTATGCCAAGGGTCCGGGCTCGACGGTGGAGCGCGTGATCGACGGCTCGTTGTTTGGCAACACGCTTACGGGCATGGCGGGCGTGTCGAACATCGGGACCGATCGCGACTGGTCGGGGTCCACCTTCAATCAGGCCAATTGGTATGCGTTCGGCCGGCTCGCATGGGATCCCGGCGCCTCGTCGCGCGCCATCGCGGAGGATTGGATGAAGATGACATTCACCACCGACCCGCAATTCGTGGGGCCGGTGGTCGACATGATGATGGCGTCACGCGAGGCGGTGGTGGACTACATGACGCCGCTCGGCCTCGCGCACCTGATGGCAACAGGGCATCACTATGGGCCGGGACCGTGGGTAAACGATCTGAAGCGGCCGGAATGGAACCCGGTCTACTATCATCACGCCGACGCGACCGGCATCGGCTTCGACCGCACGCCATCGGGCAGCAACGCGACGTCGCAATACGCGCCGGCGGCGGCGGCGGAGTTCAACGACCTGAACCGCATCCCGGAGAAATTCCTGCTGTGGTTCCATCACGTGCCATGGACGCACAAGATGAAGTCGGGCCGCACGCTGTGGGACGAGCTGGTGATCCACTGGGACGACGGCGTGGCTGCGACCGCGCGCGCGGAAGCGACCTGGGCGGGGATGAAGCCGTATGTCGATGCGGAGCGCTATGCCAAGACCGCGGCATATCTGAAGATCGAGCACCACGAGGCGCAATGGTGGCGCGACGCGATGGTGGCGTATTTCTCCACCTTCTCGAAACTACCGCTTCCCGCCGGCCACGCGCCAGCGCCGCATGACCTCCGGTATTACGAGGCCATCCAGTTCAAATATGTGCCGGGGCGGGCCATAAGCGATCCGTGACCCCGCCGTTCATTGCGCGTTCAGCCACGGCGGCGCAGGATCGAGAGTGGGAGCGTCCGCGTTTCGCAGAGAGGAGCCGCCCATGAAGTCTGTTTACGCCGTATTGCCGATCGCGCTGCTGGTGGCGACAGCGCCGTCGTTCGCGACCGATGCGCCGCCGAAGCCGATCTGCATCGATCCGCACTATGACTACCAGGCACTGTACCTGAAAGACCATGACATCGTGATCAAGCAGACGCTGGGCCACGATCACCGTCCGATCCGCGCGACCACAACCTGCTTCAACCTGCGTTCGGCGCTGACGATCCGGGTGGCTGCCGATTTTCGCTGCCTGGACAAGGGCGACACGGTCGCCACCAACACCATCAGCGGCGAGCACCAGCAGTGCCGCATCACCCATGTCGAGCCCTACACGCCGCCGGCCACGGACGCGCATTAGTCCAGCGAGGGAAGCGCGGCATAGGCGCGGATGAGCGCCGCCGCGAAGCGCGGCTCCTGCGCAAGATCGCGCGGAAATATTTTGGCCAGCGCAAGGAAGCGGGCGACGTCGTGCGCCAGATCGCCGTTGCAGGTGTGCGCGATCGCCTGCAGCTTCGCCGCCATGGGATCGTTGAGCGTTTCGCCCCGCCTTTCGCAGATGAATTGCATCCACGCGGCCACGGGAATGCACAACCGGCCGATCGGGCGGCCAAGCTTCAACAAATCGGCGATGGGTTCAAGGAAGCGGTACGGCAGCTTCAGCGAGCCGTCGGCGGCAATCTGGACCAGCCGATGCACCACAGCAGGGTTGCGCAGGCGAGCGAGGAGCGTGCCGATATAATCCTGCACATCGAGGCCCTTCACCGTGTGCAACGTCGGCGCCGTATCGCCACGCATCATGCGCTCGACGAACGTGGCCAGCTCTTCGTCGCACATCGCCTCATAGACCGTTGTGCGGCCCCGCAGCAGACCGAGATATGCCAGAGCCGAGTGCGCCCCATTCAGCAACCGAAGCTTCGCCTGCTCATAGGCGTGGACATCGCCCGTGAGTTGTACACCCACCGATGAAAGGTCGGGGGCACCAGGACCGAGTGCATCCTCGACCACCCATTGGGCGAAGGGTTCGCGCTGCACCGGGGCATAGTCCTGCGCGCCGGTCGCCTGCGAGACACGGGTGCGCAGCGCCTGATCGCTCGCCGGCGTGATGCTGTCCACCATGGTGGCGGGAAAGCGCACCTCTGCCTCGATCCATGCGGCAAGATCGCTGCGGTTGAGCTCCCGCGCAAAGGCAAGCACGGCCGCGCGCAACTTGGGGCCGTTGGAGGCAACGTTGTCGCAACTCATAACGGCAGGCGGCGCGAAGCCTCGCGCATGACGGCGTGACAAGCCTTCGGCCAGCCAGCCGATCAAGCTCCTGGGCAGGTGGGAATTTGCGAGATCGTGAACCACATCGGCGTGACGGAGGTCCAATGCGCCGGTCGTGTCGAGGCAGTAGCCTTTCTCGGTCACCGTTATCGTGATGAGGCGCGCATCGGGATGCTCCAGGTGCGCAAAAGCCCTGGCGGGATCGGCCGGCGCGACGGTCATGTCCCTGATCGCGCCCAGCACGCGGTAGCGCGCGGGTTCGTTCAGTTCGGCCAGCGTGTAGAGGAAATCCTGCTCCGTCAACGCCGCGGCGTCCGCGCCGCTACGCAACGCGATGCCGGCCATGCCCCAGCGTGGATCAGACGGCAGCAGCGCGTCGACGAAGGAGGCCAGATGCGCCCGCATGAACGCGCCCGGTCCGAAATGCACGATACCAGGTGCAGTCGCGGCGCGATCATAGGCCGGGATCGCGACACCGGGCTTCAGGTGGTGGAGGCTGCGGTTGTCGAGGCGCGGCGGGCTCATCGCGCATCACGATAGACGAAAAAAAGAGCGGCGAACCAAGGGAGGAAGCCGCTCTTTCGAAGTTACGGGGAAACGTACACTCAAAAACACCGCCGCCGCTCTTTGGGGAGCGACGGCGGATCTCATGCCGATCAGAACGTCCCGCGGATACCGAACAGGTAGGTCTGACCCTTGATGTAGTAGCTGTGCACCGCATCCGGCAGCTGGAAGTAGGTGACCTGCTTCGCGCTGAAGATGTTCTGCACGTCGAAGGTGATTTCCGGATCGGACGGGAAATCCTGACCGAAGACCTCGTTCAGGTGAACGCTGGACGAGAAGTCCGCCTGACCGTATGCCTTCGAGAACAGGTAGGCGCCCGTCGGGCAACCACCGGACGACGTGCCGACCGGCAAGCAGACACTCTGCTGGTTGGAACCGGAGGCGTAGGACGTGTCGGTGAACACATAGGACAGGCGGGCGCTGATGCCCCCGTTCTCGTAGTAGCCGGTCACGTTGTAGGTGAACGGCGCCACGCCGACCGCGATGGACGGCGCCGAGCCGGTGCTCTTCTGGTCGATGATGGTCAGGTTGCCGGTGAAGCCGAAACCCTTGAAGCCATACGGCTCGAGCAGGAAGTCCAGCGGCTGAACGTAGCCGAGCTCGATGCCGTTGATGATCTTCAGGCCCGGAGCATTCTGCTGCTGCGTCACTGTGATCGTGGTAGCGGCCACCGTGGCGTCCGTCGCCGCGGCGAGCACACATCCGGGCGTACGACCGCACAGCGCCGCTTGCTGCGTGGCCGTCAGGCTTGCGTAGTTGATACCGAACGCCGCCAGGTTGGAGAAGGGCTGCGTGGTGTTCTGCGAAACCGTGAAGCCGCTGAGCGACTTGCGGAACACGGCGACGCTCACATAGCCCTCGCCGCCCGTGTAGTACTCGGCGCCGATATCGATGTTGTTGGAGAAGAACGGCTTGAGCGATGGGTTACCCAGGCTGGCCGCCGCCGCGGTCGGATCGGAGAAGTTGACGACCGAGATCATCTGGCTGGGATCCGGGCGCGTCATCGTCCGCGACAGCGAAGCGCGAACCAGGAAGTCGTCGGCCACGTTGTAGACGACGTTCAGGTTCGGCAGGAACGCGCTGTAAGCGTTCTTGGCCGGCGAGAAGGTGAAGAAGTTGGGATACAGACCGCCGTTCACCAGCGCCGCATTGCGCGGATCGGTGTGCTGTGTCGGCGAAATGATCGTCTGGTGAGACTCGAACCAGCGCACGCCGGCATCCCACTTCAGATCACGGTCGCCCAGATGCAGCACGCCGTCGGCCTTCAGGTAGATGCCATAGGTCTTCTCGTCGTACCCACCGGACGTGCCGCCGGTGTTGGACGCGGTCGCGAACACAGGGCTAGTTGGCGCGCATTTCAGCGTCGAGCAGTTCGACAGCGCATTGATCGCCGCGTTGTCGATTGTGTAGTAGTTCGAGGCGGCGAAGATCTTGTTGTAGTCGACCGTGATAAAGCCGGTCGGGCCGGGCTTTAGGTAAGTGGCCAATGCCGACTGTGGCACGAGCGAGCCACCCCAGGTCTGTGCTGGGAACCCGGCGCTGAAGCCGGTACCGAAGCCCGGTCCGGGCGCGGTTGCGCCGATCGGCGCAGGAGTATTCTGGCCGTTACAGCCGACGCCGTTGCCGCTGTTCGGACCTGGAAGATAGATGTTCGGGTTGTCGCCGCAGATCGCATTTTGCCAACGACCAGAGTCATCGACAGCGATGATGCTGCGGAAGGCGTGGTCGAACGCGCCACCCGCCTGGATGGAGAACGTATCGTCGCCCCATTTCACGTCGCCATGGATGCCGTCGGTGACCGTGAAGCGCTTCTCGTCCTGAAGGTTCACGCGGCCGTTGTTCCACTGGTAGTTGGCCGGGTTGTTCAGGTCGATGTTGGTGGCGATGGTCGGGAACGGTGCGCCAGGTGCGTTGGTGAAGTTCACCGACACGCCGCCAGCCGGCGCCGTGCAGCCCGGCAAAGCGCCGTTGCCCGCGCTCGGGCAGGTCACGACGAACACCGTCGGGGAGTCGCGGAAGAAGTGGCTGCGCGTGGCGTTGGCCTGAAGGCCGACCCACAGCAAATCGTTGACTTGCCACTCGACGCCGGGGTTCAGGCTGTAGAAGTCGCCCTTCTCCCGGAACGGGCGCGCTTCCAGCGCGAACTGGGCGTTGTAGAACGTGCCGCTCTGCACCGCGCCGCCGCCGTTGGCGGTGAGACCGAGCCAGGGCTGCGCGATGATCACGTTTTGCGGGATCAGCGGCTGGCTGCCGGCGCCGGCGCGAACGCCGAAGTTTATGTCGGAGCGGTTCAGGTCGTTGAACTGACGCCCGAAGATGCCGTCGAAGTAAAAGTGCATACCTTCGATCGGACGCCATTCGAGGCTGGCGACCGCGTTGTAGCGGTCACGCGAACCGCCGGAGAACATCGAACGGCCAAGGCGCGGCAGCAACGCATTGGAGAGCTGGCCGATCGAGACGCCCGGATTGTTGGCGGTGAGGAACGCCTGGTCGATGACCGTGCCGGCGGGATACACGGCGCCGCCGCCACCGGGGATCGGAACGTTTACGCCGACCGGGATCGTTCCCGGCACGCCCCAGGACTTGGAACCGAAATTTCCGCACGCCGTGCCGAGCGTGCACTGCGTGGCCGAAAGCGACGGACCGACCCAGCCGGCATTGCCGTCTTCCCAGCCTTTGACGAACACGTTGTTCTGCACGCCGGCGATACCGACGAGCGCGCCGAAATTCCCCCAGGTGTCGGAGATGATCATCGCGCCGCGATAGCCGATGTCGTCCGCGATCGAGACGTTGCTGCCTTGCAGGTTGTAGGTGAAGCGGAAGCCTTCCTTGTCGAACGGGCGCTGGGTGCGCAGGTTCACAACGCCGGCGGCGCCGCCCTCGATCTGGTCGGAGGTCGGCGACTTGCTGACCGTCAGCTGGGTGAACAGTTCCGTCGGGAACATGTTCAGGTCGACTTCGCGGTTGTTGTTGCGCTGGTCGGTCGCGCCGGTGGAGGCCACGGCGATCGCCGAGTTGTTCAGCGTGATCTTGGTGAAGTTCGTGCCGAGACCGCGGATCGAGACGTTGATACCTTCGCCGTCGATTTCGCGGCTGATCGTGACGCCGGGGATGCGGTTCAGCGATTCCGCGATGTTGGTGTCGGGGAATTTGCCGATGTCTTCGGCGAAGATGCTGTCGGTGAAGTTGGTCGAGCCGCGCTTCGCATCGGTCGCTGCGGTCAGCGACGCGCGATAGCCGGTGACGATGACGGTTTCGACGTTCTCGTCCGCGGCATAGGCGGGCGCGGTTGCCGAGAAGGCGGCGCCACCAATCAGTGTCGTGCCCAAAAGCAACGACCGTGCACGATTGCGCAGGATGCGAGAATTCGAACGCATGCAGACCTCCCCTAGTGTTCGGCTTCCGCTCCGACGCCCACTCTGTTGGTGGTTCATCGCGTGTTAGCGGTAGCGAACTGACGTTTCCGGTTAATCCCCTTGTTATGGTAGCGGTCCCATAACGATGTATGTGTAATCCTGTCTGACGGGGGCGTCAAGCCGAATAGTGCTTGCTGCACTGCAAACGCGACATGGAATTTCGTGCACGGTTGCGAATGTGCAACGCTACCATTGGCGCCGGATCGTGAGCTTTATGACGACAGTAGCGGTCTCATCGCCACGCAGAACACGAAAGCCGCTGTCGCCTTGCGCCTGGCGATTGAACGCATCGGGCATTGCGGTGACCGGCTCGGCGCAGAAGAACGCACCGTCCTTCGGCAGAAAAACATGCAGGAAATCTGCGTCGGACGCGATCTCCACACTGAAATCGCGCTGCACGATCGTGGCGAGATGCGACCAGCCGAAATGCGTGTTGTCGACGAAAGGTGCCGCATCGAGCCTCGCGCCATTTGCAAGATCGAGCAAGGCGTTGGGCACTGCGCGTTCGGTGGGTGTGATCTCTGCGTCGGCCAGCCAGATGCCGGCGACGTCGGCACGCAGCACAGTCTCGCCCGCGCGTGGAAAATACGGGTGAAAGCCGATGCTGTACGGCATCGTGCGCACCGAACGATTGGTGAGCGTCAGTGTGACGCGCAGTGATTCCGGCGTGAGCTCGAAACGCTGCTGTGCCGCGTAGTCCCACGGCCACGCATCGGCGCGATGCTCGTATGCAAGGGTCGCCGCGTCCGCCCCGCTCTCTTCCACGCGCCAGGGTTTGCGCCAGCCATGACCGTGAATTGCATTCGGTTCGAAGCCGGGATCGGGCGGCAATACGAGGTGCTCGCCACGGAAATCGACCAGGCCGTTTCGGATGCGCCCGAAGAACGGCACCAGGGGAAAGCATCCCGTCTGCCGGACGGCAGTTTCACCCGCGCGCGTCGGGCGCAGGATGTCGTACCCATCAACTGCGAAACGGCCGACGGCGCCGCCGATCTCCGGAAGAAGGTCGCAGACGGCGCCGCCGCTTCTGAGTGAGAGCATGCTACTCCGCGGGTGCGCGCGCCCCGCTCCACAGGCCTTCGATAGCTTCGAGGCTACGCTGCTTCGTCTCTGGCACGAAGCGCAGCACGAACAGCGCGGCGAGGATGCCGCCGGCGCCGTAGAGCCAGTAGGCGAACCCGTGATTGAATGCCGCGTTCAGCGCGGAGGAGCCATCGAGCATCGGGAATGTCTGCGACACCACGAAATTCGCGATCCACTGCGCGGCGACTGCGATCGACATCGCCTTGCCCTTGATCGAGTTCGGGAAGATCTCCGACAGCATCACCCATGTGACCGGGCCCCAGGAGAACGAGAAGCCGACGATATAAACAACCACGGCGGCAATCGCGACGTAGGACGAACCGCCCGCCGCGGCACCAGCCTCCACCGTGGCGCTGACCAGGTGCAGGTCGAACAGCGTGCCGAGCGTGACCATCGCCGCCGCCATGATCAGCGCGCCCCAGATAAGAAGCGGCTTGCGGCCCACGCGATCCACAGTGACGGTCGCGACCAGCGTGAACAGCGTCATGGTCACGCCCACGAACCAGGCCGATTGCAGATAAGCGTCGCTCTGCGAAGCACCCATGTTCTGGAACATCTTGGGCGCGAAATAGAGCACCGCGTTGATGCCGACGACCTGTTGAAACACCGACAGCATGATGCCGACGATCAGCACCAGCCACCCGAAGCTCAACAACGGCCGCGTGTGCTGGACCAGCGTGGCCTTGATCTCGGCCAGCGTTGTGTCGGGATCGCCGCCGCCCAGCCGCTTCAGCAGCGCCAGCGCCTCGGCCGTGCGGTCCTTCAGCACCAGATAGCGCGGCGTTTCGGGCACGATCAGCATGAACACGATCAGCAGCGTCGCCGGGATCGCGGCGGAGGCGAGCATGTAGCGCCAGCCCGGATTCATCAGGAAATCGTGGCCGCCCATCGACTGGACGAAGTAGTTCACGAAATAGACGAGGTTGATGCCGACGACGATGGCGATCTGCTGGAACGTCACCAGCAGGCCGCGGGTCGAGGGCGGCGCGATCTCCGCGATGTACATCGGCGCCAGCATCGAGGCCATACCGATCGCAGTACCGCCCATCAGGCGATAGAAGATGAAAAACGGCAGCGCGTCGGGACCGTGGGCGCCGACCACGAATTCAGGATACCCCGCGCCCAGCGAGGATACGAAGAACAGCACGCCCGCGATCAGGAGACCGGCCTTGCGGCCCCAGCGCGTCGAGATCGGCCCGGCGATGGCTGCGCCGATCACGCAGCCAAGCAACGCGCAGCCGATGGCGAAGCCGGAGAGGAAATTCGCCTCGCTTTCCGACAAATGTCGCGGCGCGACAAAGTTGAAGGTGATGGCATCGGTCGCACCCGAGATGACCGCCGTGTCGTAGCCGAACAACAGCCCGCCCAGCGTGGCGGCGATCGTCAGCATGACGACAAGCGAATAGTTTGGCTTCGTGACCATGATGTCCCCTGCGCGTTCCTCTCGCGCTTGCCGGTCTGGATGCCGGTAATGCGCGTCGCAAGCGTATTGATAGCGATACCAGCGCGCAAGGGTCAGTGATTGTGGCGGGGCGTCTTGCTCGCGATCCTCGTGTACTTGAGCGCCGGTTCCATCACCGCGCCGGTGTCCATCTGGCCGACGGTGGCGCGGAAGATTTCCTCCCACACGGTGGCGCTGGGCAGGATCGGTGGCGCGGCGTCCTTCTTGCGGCGCGCGATCTCGGCGTCGTCCACCAACGCGTCGCAGGAACCCTTGTTCAGGTCGATGCGGATGATGTCGCCCGTCTTTAGCCAGGACAGCCCGCCGCCGACCGCGCTCTCGGGCGAGGCATTGAGGATCGAGGGGCTGTCGGAGGTACCGGACTGGCGGCCGTCGCCGAGCGTGGGCAACGACATGATCCCCTGCTTCAGGAGTGCGTCGGGCGGCTGCATGTTCACCACTTCGGCCGAGCCGGGCCAGCCGACCGGGCCGGAGCCGCGGATCACCAGGATGGTGTTGGCGTCGATACCGAGCGCGGAGTCGTTGATGCGGTCGTGGTAGTCATCGCTGCCGTCGAACACGACCGCCTTGCACTCGAACACGTTCGTGTGGCCGGGGCGCGCGAGATAGCGCTGGCGGAAATCCTCGCTGATCACGCTGGTCTTCATGATCGCGAAGTCGAACAGGTTGCCCTTCAGCACCAGGAAGCCGGCACGGTCGATCAGCGGGTTGTCGTAGGTGCGGATCATCTCGCGGTCGTGGCTCTCGCGGCCTTCGACGTTCCTGGCGATACCGCGTCCGGTGCAGGTCAGCGCCGAACCGTCGAGACGGCCCGCTTTCAGCAGCTCGCACAGGATCGCCGGCACGCCGCCCGCGTGATGAAAGCGCTCGCCGAGATACTTGCCCGCGGGTTGCATGTTGAGCAGCAGCGGGATGTCGTAGGCCGCGCTCCAGTCGGAGACGTGCAGCTCGACACCCGCATGCCGCGCCATGGCGTTGATATGCGGCTGGGCGTTGGTCGAACCGCCAATGGCGGCAACGGTGGCGATAGCGTTGAGGAACGAGGCGCGGGTCAGAATCTTGGAGGGCGTGAGATCCTCATACGCCATGTCGACGATGCGCTTGCCGGTTTCGTAGGCGATCTGCCCGCGTTCGCGGTACGGCGCGGGGATGGCAGAGCAGCCGGGTAGCGAGAGGCCTAGCGCTTCCGCCACCGCATTCATCGTGGACGCGGTGCCCATGGTGTTGCAGTGGCCGGCGGACGGGGCGGAATCGCAGGCTTCCTGCATGAACTGTTCTTCGGTGATCTTGCCGGCCGCGAGCTTGCGCCGTGCGCGCCAGATCACGGTGCCGGACCCGACCAGTTCACCCTCATGCCAGCCGTCCAGCATCGGACCGCCCGACAAGACGATGGCGGGGATATCGACCGACGAGGCGGCCATGATCGCGCTGGGCGTGGTCTTGTCGCAGCCGGTTGTCAGCACCACCGCATCGATAGGATAGCCGTGCAAGATCTCGACCAGGGTCATGAACGCCAGATTGCGGTCGATCGCGGCGGTGGGACGGCGGCAGTTCTCGGCGATCGGGTGCGTCGGGAATTCGATGGCGATACCGCCCGCGTCGCGGATTCCGTCGCGGATGCGGCGCGACAGGTCCAGATGGATGCGGTTGCACGGCGACAGGTCGCTGCCAGACTGCGCGATGCCGACGATGGGGCGGCCAGAGCGCAACTCATCCGGCGTCATGCCGTAGTTCATCATGCGCTCGAGATAGAGCGCCGCCATGTCGTGGCGGTGCGGCGCCGCGAACCAGTCGCGGGAGCGAAACCGCTTCACGGGTTTGCGCTCGGTCATGGAGGTGCTCCTTGTTCTCTCGTGCGGGATATCGCCAATCCCACCTTGTCATGGCCCGCGAATGCGGGCCACCCAGTTGAAATCTGCACCGGTGTTCCAATCAAGTCTGAGATCGATCCTGCTCAGCAGTCGACTCTCGTCACCTGGGTGGCCCGCATTCGCGGACCATGACAGCGGTGCTTAAAGGCCGGCGACGGTGCTCTCAAAGCGGAACAGGCCGCCGGCCAGCGGCTGCTCAGCGCGCTCTGCGTCGCTGAGCCCCTTCCACGCCGTGGTGGCGTAAACCGTCTTCAGGTCGGGGCCTGCGAAGCAGAGCTTGGTGATATTGGCACAGGGAAAGCGCACGGTGGAAATCAGCCGGCCTTGCGGCGAATAGCGCCGCGCCGCCCAGCCCGCATACAACCCGAGCCACAGGCAACCCTCGGAATCGATCACCGAGCCGTCGGGATAACCCGCGCCGTCCTCGATGGTGACGAACAGGCGCTTGTTGGAGAGATGGCCGTCGCCGCTGAGGTCATAGGCCCAGATCGTCTTTTCCAGCGTGTCGGTATGATAAAACGTGCGGCAATCGGGGCTAGAGCACGGCCCGTTGGTGATCGCGATATTGCCGTCCATCAGCTTCAGGCCGCGCTCATCGTAGCGATAGACGCTGCCGGTCTTCTTTTCCTCGCCGTTGTCCATGGTGCCGAACCACAACCGGCCTCGCGCATCGAGCGCACCGTCGTTGATGCGGTTACCCGGCTTGTCGGCGTCGACACGGGTGATCAGCGTGAAACTGCCGCTAGAGGGATGCAAGCGATAGAGCCCGCTGGTCAGGCCGACGATAAACTCGCCGTCGCGGCAGACGATGAAGCCGGGACTTTCGGGCGTATCGTAGGTCTTCTTCGCGCCACTCGCAGGTTCATAGCGGTGCAGGTGGTGCTTCTTGATGTCAACGAACCAGAGCGCCTGTTCGGACGGCAGCCACAGGGGGCCTTCGCCCAGGGTCGCATCAACCTTCCAACAGCATTCGGGTGTCATCGCCAGCCGGCATCGATCCAGTATTCGTGGCCGGTGCACATCCGGCCATCGTCGGAAGCCAAGAATAGCACAAGCGCGGCGACATGTTCAGGCTCGACGCGCGCCTTGAGCGATTGCTGGTCGACGATCTCGTTCTCGCCTTCGGGCGTATACCATTTCATCTGGCGCGGGGTCTTCACATTGCCCGGCACCACCGCGGTGACGCGGATGTTGTCTCCGCCGAGTTCGCGCGCCAACGCCCGGGTCATGCCTTCGATGCCCGCCTTGGCGGTCTCGTAGATCACGAGGTCAGGCAGGCCGAGATGCCACGAGATCGAGCCGAAATTGACGATCGCGCCGCCGCCGCGCTTCTTCATGCCCGGTGCCACTTCCTTGGCGCAGAACAACATGTGGCGAAGGTTCACAGCGATGCGGTCGTCCCAATAGGCAGGCGTGATGTCGGCGAGCTTGTGACGGTCATCATTGCCGGCATTGTTGACCAGGATATCCACCGGTCCGACATCGGCAAAGAACGCAGACACCTGCGCGAGATCGGTCAGGTCGCACTGCTTGTAGACGGGCGCATGCTCGACGCCGTTGATCTGCTTGATCAGCCCAGCCGCTTCCTTGTCGAGGATGTCGAGGAAGAATACCTTCGCGCCCTGCAACGCGAAGGCTTCGACGATCGCGGAACCGATGCCTGACGCGCCGCCGGTGACGACGACACGCTTGCCCTTCAGGCTCGGATAGATGGCTGACGACATGTTGCCCCTTCAGGCCCAGGAATACGCGGTCTTTGTCTGGGTGTAGAACTCGATCGCCGCGAACCCTTGTTCGCGCGCGCCGTAACTGGATTTGCGGGTGCCGCCGAATGGCACATGGTAGTCGACCCCGGCGGTCGGAAGATTGACCATCACCATCCCGGCGCGGACCTGGCGCTGGAAATGGCGGGCGTATTTCAACGACGAGGTGCAAATGCCGGCAGACAGACCGAACTCGCCCGCGTTCGCGGCGGCAAGTGCCTCTTCGTAAGTCTTCACGCGCACGATGGAGGCGACGGGTCCGAACACCTCCTCGTTGTTGATGC
>Ga0207680_10000758_pt1 | contig 15218 bp, 16 predicted proteins | sample KBSS23metaG_FD_184321 | JGI IMG/M metagenome (GOLD analysis project Ga0207680, IMG submission 184321) | Switchgrass rhizosphere microbial communities from Kellogg Biological Station, Michigan, USA - KBS S2-3 metaG (SPAdes) (version 2) | ecosystem: Host-associated > Plants > Roots > Rhizosphere... | reverse complement strand
ACCGAATAGGGCAAGGCGCTTCATAACAGGTTTAGCTATGTTATACGGAAGCGTCTATATGGAGTGCGGCGCTTTAGCGCCGCTTTGCATTGACCCCGCGACCAGCCCCTGAGGCCGTCCGCTATCTACCACGGATTGTGCCCGTAGACGCAAGTTCAGCCAGTCAACGCGACAACAAGGTCCGGAAAACATTGACGGCAATACGCTCGAAAGATTTCGCTCTCGCTCTTCGCGACCAAATCGAACGCAACCTGGTCCCGTTCGGTCAGTTCCGAAGCACGGTGCGTCGCCGGAGCGTGCGTGTTTGCAAACATTTGGACGGCGGTATCAGGACGCATCGCTCCGAGCGCCGCCCCGTAGCGTGCGAACTGCATCGCCAACTCTTCTGCCTCGTCGGCCAATATCTTCACCGACTTGAAGGCGGCCAAGAACTGCTCGGTCCCACCGTCAAATCCACGTTGCCGTGATTGCCCCGCACAAACAAAATCGGTAAACGACATCGACTCCGTCAACACCGCGTCGATCTCGACCAGTGCCTCCGCCAAAACCGCGGGGAAAGAAGAACCCAAGAACGCTGCCTCAAACGCCTCAACATGCTCACGATACAAAGAGGCGAGCAGTGCCCCCAACTGCATGAAGTAGGCCGCCATCCCGACCAACTCTCCCAACTTTAGGAACGGCTTCACAAACGGCGGCCGAACCAAATCTTCGTCGATCCTCGCCAGGACCAGACGTCGCGCGTAAGGCAGGGCCGAAGTCATGGCATCCGATGCTACCGGCTCTTCCTACGATGCTCGCGAACGACACCGGGCTGAAAAATCGGTCGAAAGGAATCCGGATCATCGAAGATTTGCAGCAATCTCATCGTCGGCTTGCTAGGCACGCGCACGCCCTGCTCCCAACTCTGGAGAGTCTTTACGTTCACCGCCAGCAATTTAGCGAACTGAACTTGGCTCATGTGCCGCTTCGTTCGGATCGCAACGACCTCTTCAGCAGCATATTCGCGCCCGACCGGGACGATCGTTGTGACCAGTTCCTGTTCACCGTGCGCGAAAGCAATCCCTTCCCTCAGGCCCTTTTCTAGTCGCTCCGCCAGTTGCCTCATATCCTACTTAGTAGGATACTCCTGTTCAACAACCCGCTAGGCAGCTATTGTTGGCATTTTAGCAGAATTTAGTCTACTACTTAGGCTCAAATTGACGGATAATTAAAGGGTCAAACATGCTCCGAACCTATCCCGCCGAAATCCCGATCCTGAACCCAAAAGACGATTTTATGTATCCCCTCATCACTGAATCATCATGCCCCCAACATTCCGAGCTCCGAGTTCCGAGTTCCGAGCTAAGAACGGCTTTTATGTATCCCTTCTTCGCTAATTTAATCCCGGCCCCTCCCATTCCGAGTTCCGCGCTCAGAGTTTCGAGCTCAAGAAGAGCTTTTATGTATCCCCGTGTCACTAAAACAGTCCCCTATGCCAACAACCCGCAGTAAGGAATAATTCAAAGCTATGCAAGTGGTCGTGCCGGAGGAGTACCGGTACCTGTATGAACGAAACGCGCAGCGCCCGGTCTTTAAGATTCCGGACCCGGTTCTGCGCCAAAAGGGAGTCGAAATCGTCAAGATGACGAACAAGACCCAGAAGCTGATCGATGAACTCATCAGGGTCATGAAGCTGGCCAATGGCGTCGGCCTCGCCGCCCCCCAGATGGGAGTCCTTCAGCGCCTCCTCGTCATGGGGCCTGATGGCATCAAGCCCACCGCGCTCATCAACCCCATAGTGGTAAAAGCCGAAGGCGAGCAGATCGGGCAGGAAGGCTGCCTCAGCATCCCCGGCCTGTATGGCGACGTGAAGCGCGCGCTCTATGTTGAAGTGGAGGCGCTAGATCGCCAAGGGCGAGAAGTGGTGTTCGAATTGGAAGGCATGCCCGCGAGAGTCGCCCAACACGAAATCGACCACCTCGATGGAATTCTCTTCACTGACAAAGTCATCGCCTCCACCCTGCATTGGAGCCACCCGGACGGCGAGCCGACACAGGTCGAGTGACCGCGAAAGATAAGTTGTAAATGAGATATCTCTGTGCCTCTGTGGATTCTCTGTGCCTCTGTGGTAACGAGTTCCATCACGCACGCGATGATCAGCGTTGTGCTCCGCTGGATCGTTGTGAGCCTGCCCTGAGCGAGGAACGAGTCGAGTGGTCTGTGGCGAAACCCGCCCGAGGCGCTAGCTGAAACTCATTTATTTCGGCACCGGATCCTTCGCCATCCCCGCGCTCCGCGCACTGGCCGAACACGTCTGCCTCGTCGTCACCCAACCCGATCGCCCTTCCGGACGTGGAATGAAATTGCAGCCTTCGCTCGTGAAAACCACCGCGATCGAATTGGGCCTAACCGTCGAATCGCCCGAAAAAACTCGAGCCCCCGAATTCGTCGAGCGCCTCAGATCGGAAAATGCTGACGCCCTCGTCGTCGCAAGCTACGGACAGATCCTGAGTCAAGCCGTGCTCGACTCCGCTAAACGTGGCGGAATCAATTTGCACGGATCGTTGTTGCCAAAGTATCGAGGCGCCGCGCCCATTCAACGCGCGATCCTCGATCAAGAATCGATGACCGGTGTAACGCTCATGCAAATGGACAAGGGAATGGACACGGGCGACATGATCGACGTTCGCGCAACCCCCATCGGCCAAGACGAAACATATGGAGAACTGCAAGATCGACTCGCCCTGATCGCCTCGGATCTAGCGCTCAAATGGATGCCCCGAATTGTCCAGGGCGATTATCCTCGCGAGCCACAAGATTCGACCCGAGCCACCCTGGCGCCGAAGGTAGAGAAAGCCGACGCCGAGCTGTCCTTCGATCGCCCTGCTCTCAGCGAGTACGCACGCTTCCGCGCCTTCACCCCTTCACCCGGCGCGACACTGCGAACGAGCGTTGGCATGCTGAAGCTATCTCAGGTTCGAAATAACGCGAATTCAAACTCCGAGCTCCGAGCTCCTAATTCCGAGCTTCGTGGTACTGTCTTGGCCATCAACCCGCTCATCGTTAGCTTCGCCGAAGGCGCGCTGGAATTCGTTGAACTCCAACCGGAAGGCAAGAAGAAAATGAGCGGAAAGGACTTCGCAAACGGGCAACGGCTGAAGCCCGGAATGAATATTAAGCCGAACTAAATCGATGCCCGAAACTTCTGCGATTCTTCCACCCAAACAACCGCTCATCAATCGACGGCAATTCCGTCGGTTCATCATCGGCATCATCGCGATCGTCGTGATCGGCGCAGTGATTTGGGTTGTCCAAACGGTGCGCGATTTCGATTTTCCGCGCACTGCAAACACCATCGGAGATATCGCCGCGATCCAATACTTTCCAGGCGGTTCGCAAGCCGTGTTGATCAAACCAGACGGAACGGTGACCCCAAGTCAAAACTATCACGACGGCATTCACGATCGCGATCCCGTATGGCGTCCGGACGGTAACCGACTCTATTTCACGAGCGACCGTGAGCCGAATCAGATGAATCTCTATCGGTGGAATCCGGGTAGCGGCAAAGTCGAACGAAGAACTGCCACCAACGGCGCGTACGCGAATCTCATTTATTCTGGCGATGATCCTTCGAGTGGAAAGGGACTCATTTCGATGGGCGGAATGATTGTGGAATTCGATCCGGTCACCGGCGATACAACTCCTATCCTGCCCCCCACACAAAAGAATACGGGCCAAAGTTCTGAAGGCCGTATCAGCAACATCGAAGGATCGTTGTTTGCTCCATACGGCACGAGCTTCAAATCCGCATGCTGGTTCGATGGCGGCAAATATGTGGTCTGCGTAATGCGCGGTGAAAACGGAGAAATCCTGCTCATGCAGGACATGACTCCCATTACCGAGAACCAACTACCGCCTCCGTACATCATCATGGCCGGCGATTCTATAGATATCGCTTACAGCCGCACGAGCAAGCAGGTCGCTTACACCCTCCAAGGTTTCCGCTTCCCAGATCCCAATTCGATCCCTCCGCAATTCATTCAGAACGGCAAAGTCATTGCGCCCATTCGCCACATGGTCGGTCTCCTTGATCCAAAGTCGCCGAACACGCAGAGAACTCCTGGCTCACTGCCGTTCAATCCTCTCACCGTTGTGGCAAGCAAAAACGATAAGAACGTATTCGGCGATCCCGTGTTCGCACCTGACGGAAACAGCGTCATCCTCACCGTGGGCGTTTATAACGGCGACGGACTCATGGATGTCAAGGGCCTGATCGGCATGCCCGCGCGGGAGGGTGGCGGAAGCTCCCCCGCGTTGATCCACAAGGGTCCCGCTGCGCAGGTCACATTTAGCGCGGACAGCAAAACCGTTGGATATGTCGAGCGAAGAGCGGACGGTCTAAACGTCATCCACACGATGAATATCGACGGCTCGGACGACAAGGCGATCACGGAAGGAAAAGGTAGTTTCGGTCAGCCGAAGTTCAGCCCACAAAGCGCCGCTCCTTCTCAGTAAGCGCTAGGCTTATCGTTTAACGGTGATCGTGCCCGGTCCATCGATCTTGCCCTTCACCGTGATGTGAATCGGCAGGAACTGTTTGATAACCCACACCGACGTCGTGAACCGCTCGGTAAGACGCGAGACGGAGAACGTGCACCCCTTCTCGCTAAACGCAGCGGGCAACAAAATCTGATCGGCGAGGAACGGATCAACCGATTCACTCCGCCGCATCCACTCGTAAAGTTCATCGAAACCAACTTGCGCAACGTGCTCAACTTTCACGCCCTTCACACCAATCACCGCAGAGCCACCCATCCCGCGCTGATACGTCGCCCACAATGTAAGATGCAGTCCCGGCCGGTCTGCGCGCACGTCTTCGATGTCGACGGTCAAATTGATGCCGCTGTTATCGCCCAGCCGTCGAAGATGCGATGCCCCACGTTCACCGATCTCTCTTGGAAGAAGCGAACTGACGAGAATGCCATGAACAGAGAGAAGCTTGCCGCGATCTTCCCATTGAAACCCTTCGATCACGCTCGGCTCGATCTCGACCGCGACCCGACCCTTACTCTCTCGACCGAATCCTGCGCGTAACAATTCCGGAAAGGTGTGAATGCCCATCTTCCGAAGAGCACCCAGGGTGACGTTGTCAAAGTAGTCATAGCTCAACGACCGATTGCCGTACGTCTCTCCCTCAAACGAAACACGGCTGTACATTCCGGTTCTCGCAAGCACCGGAACGAGCGCGTTCAAAACTACATTCGCATTTGCACCTCGAGCTCCTTCAATAGCGTTTAGTTCGAGGTTCACGCCGTGCGGGCGCCGCGTGGGGAGAAAACTAAAAGTGGTCGATCCGCGCTCGAAGCCGGTAGTTTCCGCCGCGCAAGACGCAGCGAGCGCCTGCACGAGCAACATGTCCTCACTGTCCAGGCCCGGATAGTTGGTTCCACCGCGCACCGAATCGATCCGTATGGGGGTTTGGGTAAGGGCCGACATGCAGAGCGCAGTCCTCATCAGCGCGCCGCCACCTTCACCATAGGAACCGTCGATCACGATCATCGGGCCGATCAGTCTATCTCGTGAGGCGCTCTACGCCTAGATCTTGAGCTTGAAGATCAGGAACTCGAGGAATTTCAGCAGGAACGAAAGCACAACAATGCAAACACAGGCAAGCATGATCTGCTGCAATGAATCGGGGATGTTCGCCTTCCCGTTGAACGTTCCAGCAGACGCCTTCGACAGAGCCATTTCCAAGCCCGTGACGATGGAGTGCATCCCGTTGACGAGCGGTCTCCAAAGTAGGGCGCAAATTGCAGCGAATCCGACAAGCGTCAGAGGGAGCCACAAACGATATTTGTGTTTCTGGTGCTCGTTGTAGATGACGCACTGGCGGCAGCGCTCCATCTTTTGCATCATCGTGAGCTTGTTATTGTGAGGAATGTAGCGCGCCGCTGCAACCATGTCCTTCGGGATCGCGCGATTCTCCATCGCACCCTTGATGACTTCTTCCTCGCACATGCAACCGACTTTTTCACGCCAGCACGAACGGCGGGCATGATAGATCGGACATCGCTCGCGGACGAACTTGCGGCAATACGGAAGCTGCCAACACTTCCCCATGAAGACGTTTTTGCGATCAACCTCTTCCTTGATTCCCTTGCCGTATTTGAGCTGATCCGCTTTCGTTCCTTGTTGAAATCGAGTTTGGACTTTGATGAAAAGATCGATGATCAGAACGCCGACCGCAACGATTCCCGCACCCATCGCAGCTTGGCGAATCGCGAGCATTGCGAGCAAGGATCCCTCTTTCGAATCCGCCGCAGGCAACGCCATAGGCACGATTGTCGGGGCAAGAAAGAAGAGTACGGAGACGATGATCTGGACCGCCTCCATCCACGCCTCACCCCAGAAGACATAAGCGGAACCCAGAAAGAACGCAAGCAAGCCGCCCGTAAGGATCTTACGGAACGTCTCGATGTAACTGTGAATCTGATCTGCGCTCATCGAGGTGTTACCGCTCGAGAACAGATACACGTAGAAAATCAAGAACCCGAACGCAACGACGGAAGCGACCAGGCCACCCCACATGAGGACCTTACAAATCCCTTCGATTCCACGCAAAAGCGTTTCTGTTGTTTCGCGGTCGTTCTTGCTTGGTGCTTTGGGTGCAAAGCTCATGGCTTAATTTCTCTTATCGCTTGACTCTTTCCAGATACGTGTCAGTACGGGTGTCGACTTTCACGACATCACCGACGTTGATGTGGTAGGGGACGTTCAGGCTCGCTCCGGTTTCCAACTTCGCTGGCTTGGTGCTGCTGCCGCTTACCGTATCGCCGCGGAATCCAGGATCGGTTTCAGCAACGGCCAACTCCATGAAGTTAGGGATTTCGTAGCCGAGGGTTTCCTCACCCGCACGCAGACAGGTGATCTCCATGTCCTCTTTGAGGTACTTCGACTGGTTGCCGAATTGATCAATCGGAACCGGGGTCTGCTCGTAAGAATCCATATCCATTAGCACTGCTTCGTTGCCTTGCCGATACAGATACTGCATCTTTGCCTTTTCGACATAGGCCGGCTCCACGCGCTCGCCCGATCGAAAGGTCTTTTCTAGGACCGTGCCCGACTTCACTTTGCGCAACCTCGTGCGCACAAACGCGCCGCCCTTACCGGGCTTAACATGCTGGAACTCGAGGATCGTGTACACGTCGCCGTCGAGATAGAAACTCATACCATTGCGAAAATCGCTCGTATCAACCGCCAATTCGTTTAGCTCCTTTGCTTTTAGGCCGTCCGGCCAATGGTGCTAAGTATGACAGTCGAGGCTCTTTCGCTCTGGCACCCCTTCCTTGAATAACACGGGTGAAGGCGGCTGTAGTTGCGTCGATGCGACGAAGATCGCAGAAATCAGTGGCAAACGCAATGCTTAAGGATTAATGTGCAGTAGAAAAGAGCTCAAATGTTTGGACCTTCCGACAAGAAAATATTTCGGTAGTCCTCCAACTTAGCTAGCACTCCAGTACGTCAGCTTCTCGTAAATGCCCCCTTCCGACCACCGGCTCAATCGCCTAAGCGGCTGCCTCCTGGGCACCGCATTGGGTGATTCCCTTGGATTGCCTTGGGAAGGGTTAGCGAGTGGAAAGATCGCCAAGAAGTTAGGCGTCGGACCTCTAGGCCATCGATTCCTGTTCCGTCGAGGCATGGTCAGCGACGATACGGAGCACACCCTATTCGTTGCTCAGGCTCTCTTGCGGGCGGGCGACGACCCGGATCTATTTCAACGGTTGCTAGCTCGGTCACTAAAAGGTTGGCTTATGACAGCCCCCGCAGGCATAGGACTTGCCACGTTGCGATCCTGCGCGAAATTGTTAGTCGGCGTCCACCCCAGCAAGAGCGGCGTCAACTCCGCGGGTAACGGTCCATCTATGCGCAGCGCAATTATCGGTGCCTATTTTGCAAATGACCTTGATCAAACGATCGCTTTCTGTGATCGTTCATCTGTCATCACGCACACGGATGAGCGAGCCATCGTTGGCGCCCGTATTGTCGCAATCGCCGCTCAATCCGCAACTCTACAACTCGACGCGAATCAATTCTTCGAGCAAGTTCTTGTGATCTCGCAAGCGTGCAGGGACTGGCTAGAGATGATCGAGAAACTACATTTAGCTCTTGACGATCGAATTACCGTCAGAGAATTTGCAGAGAGCATTGGTGTGCGCGATCGGGTTAGCGGCTACGTGATGCAAAGTGTGCCTGTCGCGATTTACATCTGGTTATCCGGTCGCAAGAACTTCATGTCTTCAATCGATTCCGCGATTCGCTTGGGTGGCGATACGGATACAGTCGCAGCGATAGTTGGAGCATTGTGTGGCATAGAAGTAGGGGGATCAGAGTTGCCTGATCAGCTACTTGAGGGCATGTGGGAATGGCCCCGAGGTGTAGCCTACATGCGCGAGTTGGCAAAGCAAATGAATCTCAACGGAGCACCACCGCAGTACAAGTGGCCGATGATTTTGCCGCGAAATCTAATCTTCACTTCAACCGTGCTCTACCACGGCTTCAAGCGGCTCTTTTGAATCTACTGAGCCATGACTTCGGCGAGAAGTAGCTTTTCGGGATCGACGGTTCTGGGCGTATTCACGATGTAACTCAGCGGTTGGGAAACCAACCCTTTTCCGTCGACACCTGCCATCTCACCTGAGAAGCCGCTCAACAATCTATTCGTCGCAAGCGCTGACAATCGTAGTCCGAGAACTCGATCAAAAGCAGTCGGGGTTCCTCCGCGCTGCATGTGACCAAGGACTAGGTAACGCGCCTCGAATCCAGTGTTGCGTTCGATAAAGACTTTGATATCGCTTGCACGCGCGGCGCCTTCCGCAACGATGATGATCGAACTTTTCTTTCCGCGTTCCGCAGCCGTACGCAATGACGTGCACATGTCAAGGAGCGAATAAGGAACTTCGGGAATGAGAATGGCTTCCGCACCTCCCGCCAGACCCGCCTCTAGCGCGATGAAACCATTTCGTCGCCCCATCACTTCGATCACGAAGACACGTTCATGCGAATAAGCGGTGTCTCTAACTCGATCGATCGCTGATATCGCCGTGTTGATCGCCGTATCGAAGCCGATCGAATAGTCAGTCCCAGAAATATCGTTGTCGATACTCCCCGGCACGCCCATCACCGGATAAGAAAATTCTTCATGTAACTGGAGAGCCCCGCGCAGTGATCCGTCGCCGCCGATCACCACCAGCCCCTCGACCTTATGCTTCTTCAGAACATCAATTGCCTGATGACGCCCTGCGGAGGTCATAAAATGTTTGCTCCGACCGGTGCGGAGAATGGTCCCACCGTGGGTGATGATGCCGCCAACCTTCGAGGAGTCCAGCTGAACTGTCTCGTCTGCGAGCAGGCCCTCGTATCCGTGGAGGAAGCCTGTTACTTCGACGCCCCGACCTAAGGCTGCCCGAACCACAGCTCTGATCGCCGCGTTCATTCCAGGAGCGTCACCGCCACTCGTTAGGACTCCTATCCTTTTCATTTAATGAGCTTCCTGCAGGTCCTGTAGCCGGTCACACCAATTCGAAGACGAATAGCTTGATTCCTCTGGTCCGGGATACCAGTTCAATTTCGCCCTATTTTGAACGATGCTAAGGCAAGAGGCGACGTAGAATCCACCTGGGAAATCCCTTTTCGCGGCAATGCAGCACACTTCCTCTCTCGCCAAGCCCGTCGGATCGCTCATGCGACCGATCCCGCGTGTGTGGGTGTCGGCCTCAGTAGCCGCCGCCGCGACGGAAGTTCGAGACTCGGGATTGCCTGCGGTGGCGGTCACAGAAGGGTTCCTTTACGTAGCCATCGTCACGCAGGAAAGTTTGGCGACCGCTCTTGCCCAAGGTGTCGATCCCAATGATTCGATCTCTCATGCGTATGATGCGAGGGCAGTCACCCTGCCGCCGTACGCACCGCTGGAGAAAGCACTCGATCTTTTTGCCAATCAGGGAGCCACCGCAATTCCGGTCGTCGACGACTACGGTCGCCTGATGGGGGTCATCACTCCCGCCGATCTGTTTCCAAAACGCGACCGCGTACCGCGACCACCTGCAGTAGGTGGAATGGCAACTCCCTTTGGCGTCTATCTCACAACGGGGATCATCGGTGCGGGCGCCACAGGCTGGTCGTTGGTGGCAACAGGCGCAGTGATGTCATCGATTCTCCTCTTGACTCAAATCATTGCCGCTTCGCTTCAGAAAGTGAGCGTCGCACACCATTGGAATATTCCGGCTGACGCATTCGGCGTCCTCGCGTATTTCCTGTTTCTCAGCGCGTTTCGATTCATTCCTCTTTCCGGCATACACGCTGCCGAACATAAGGTTGTCCATGCCATCGAGCGCGGAGAAGAACTCACTCGAGAGAACGTTCGCCGAATGCCTCGCGTGCATCCCCGTTGCGGCACGAACATCGCGGTCGGCGCATCTATTCTGATGGGCCTCTTCTCGATAGGCGCTACGGCACTCTCAGGCATCGATAAGAAGAGTGAGCAGCTCATTCCCGATCTCGGATTCGTGATCATCGGCTCCGTTATTGCAACCCTCATTTTGTGGAGACCCATTGGCTCTCTCGTCCAAAGCTGGTTTACGACAAGAGAGCCTACGGACAGTCAAATCGATATGGGCATCCGCTCGGGCGAAGAACTCTTGAAGCGCTATGCAACCGGCCCTGGCGGAAGGACCGGATTCATGTGGCGAATCTGGAATTCAGGGATCTTCCACGTAATGGCGGGGGCGTCAGCCACTATGGGCGTGATTACCCTCCTGGATTGGGGCTTCCAGCTTCATATTCCCGGGCTTTCCTAGGTCCGTCCGGGTTCAAAGGTATAATTTTTTCTTCCGAGGCTCCCTTGATCATCCTTTATCGCATTCTTCTCGTTCTAGGCTTGCTCGTTGCGGTCGTATTCTCTGTTCTGGTCTTTGCAACCGGAAAGGGCGACGCCATGAGCGGTGGCTCGGCCGTCCGAACGACGTTCAAAGGAAAGGCTAGCTTCGACGACCTGATCTCCAAGATCACCCTTTACCTGGGCGTTTCGTTTATGGTGATCATGTTGGCTCTCGACTACGTGGCCAACCAAACTTCCGGCGCACACTAGCGACGGCGGCTCCTACGCGAAATTCTTCCAAAGCTTGATGTCGATATTCGGCGCAAGCTTGGTCAATGCTTCAACATCCGCGAGATAAGCATCGCGCAACGACTTCTTCACTTCTTCGGTGAGTTGTGGACGCGGTTGGCCCGCGTTAACTTTTGCCTCGACCTGTTCATCTTTGGGCGACTGCGTGTCATCGATTCCGACGAATCGACAAATCTCGGCAAAACTTTCGCGAGGTGTGATGTTAAATTGTTCGTATTGCACAACCAGCACTTGATCGCGCGGGAAGTAGCGATACCATTCCGCAAGTTGCGCAGCGTAGAGTCCGCGCTGGAAATGCTCGTTGAAAGTCGCTGGCTCTACATTCCCTGAGAACTGACAACCGCTCCAGAATCGCTCAACGGGATCGCGAAGCATCACGAGAATCTTCGTGGTTGGCGCGGCAGCATAGAGCTGTTCCGCCACCCAATAGTCATACATGTAACGTGGCGTGAACTCACCCGTTTTCTTTCCCGGTGGCCGAGGAAACCACTTGCGGTACTCCGCGATCTGATCGTCAGTAAGACCCGTATGAGTGCGCTCGAAAAAATGTCGCTCTTTCACGTTTAGGAACTGATTAGATGTGGGCTTGAGAACTCCCTTTAGATAATCCGGATAGTGGAAGTCGGGGTGCGTAGCGAAGAATACGGCAACTCGCGTGGTGCCGCAACGCTGTGCGCCGATGCAGACGAGATCAGGTTCCTTAAGCTCAAGTCCTGCGGGGACGTCTGGGGCGAGTGGATAGTCCCGGCGAGAAGGAATCATGGGGCGTTTTCGGGATTAGAAGAGCGGGCGACGAGACTCGAACTCGCAACCTTGACCTTGGGAAGGTCCTGCCCTACCATTGGGCCACGCCCGCGCGCTCTTGAACTCATTCTACTATGGGGGCTCGCTGAGCACCGGCCCGGGCGGATAAGAATTTGGGCTGCCGCCGGTATAATCTTGGCTCCACTGCGGGTGTTGCTTAGTGGTAAAGCTCCAGCCTTCCAAGCTGGTCACGCGAGTTCGATTCTCGCCACCCGCTCTTTCAATCTCGGATTTGCAGTTGCGAATCTCGGATCTTATTTCTGATCACTCAGCGCTCAGCACTTTGCACTTATCAATAAGCCTGAAAATGTGTGCCAAGAGCTTAGGGCCTGAGAGCCTGAACGCTTAGACAGCCATGGCCATGCCGCGGGCGATTCGAGCGATCGTCTTAGGATAGGCGTCGAGGACCGCCAGGACCGCTTCGCGGACGTGAGGTTCGCTCTCCTCGTGGAAGTCTGGGATGTTCGCAGCGATGTCGACAAACGCTTCTGTCGCAACCGACGAATCTTTCGAAACGCGATCGATCCATGACGGCGCTGTCTCATCGGAAAGATTCACTTCAACGCCATTGAGCTTGAGAAAAGCCAGGCTCGCAATGAATGCGGTTGCCTCGTTACCCGACGTAAATGGCTTCTTCTTGACGAAGCCGGAAAGCACGCGCCCAGCTTGGCTCAAGAGGCTCGCGCTCTGGCCATATCCATACTGATAAAACGTGGCCTCCTCCAACTTTGAATAGTTGAAAGATTGGGTCTTCTTCGTCACCTGAAGATTGATCCACAGAATGTCTTGAACGGTTAGGTAGTGCATCTTTTTCTCAGCCAATTCCTGAATTAAGTCTACAAGCTAATAGAGTGCCGTCAAAAGGCGGACAGTTCCATCTACACCGAATCCCCGTAGGGCTTGATCTTTCTTAAGTATGAGCTCGCCCGCCACATTACCTGCTTCCCTATCTGCTGAAGAAGCAGGCCTAGTGTATGTAACAGATACCGTGCCTGGGATCAAGAGGACCCGGCATGGTTCGGGGTTTTCTTACCAGTCTGCAAAGGGAGAAATTGTCCGGGATAAAGCAACCTTGGAGAGGATCCGATCTTTGGCCATCCCCCCGGCTTACGAACGGGTTTGGATATGCCCCAAAGCGAACGGGCACTTGCAAGCGACGGGGTTCGATGCGAAGGGTCGGAAACAGTATCGCTATCATCCCAAATTTCGGGAAGTACGCGAGGAATCGAAGTTCTGCAAAATGATCGATTTCGCGAAGCTCTTGCCCACCCTGAGGAAAAGAGTTGATGCCGACCTTGGCAAGCAGGGAATGCCGCGCGAGAAGGTGCTCGCTGCCGTCGTGCACCTCCTTGAGAAAAGCCTCATTCGCATCGGTAACGATGAGTACGCGCGCGACAACAAGCACTACGGGTTGACCACGATGTTAAACCGCCACGCTAAAGTGCAGGGCGCAGAAATCAAATTTAAGTTCATGGGGAAGAGCGGCATCCAGCACGAGATCGACGTTCACGATCGGCGCCTCGCAAAGATCGTAGCCAAGACTCAGGAATTGCCCGGGCAAGAATTGTTTAACTATGTAGATGAAAACGGAGAATGGCGCGACGTAACTTCGGCCGATGTAAACAGCTACCTCAAAGAAATCTCCGGCAGCGACTTCACGGCGAAAGATTTTCGAACGTGGTCTGCGACGGTGATGGCCCTTACCGAATTGGCGTCGCGCGAAATACCCGCCACGCAACGCGGCGGAAAAATGGCGGTCACCGAAGTGATGCGCAGCGTCTCGAAAGTTTTAGGCAATACGCCGGCCATCTGTAGGAAGTGCTATGTCCATCCCGCGATAGTGGAGGCGTACCTAGCTGGAGACCTTCCAAACCTTATGACCAAGTGCGCGAAGGCGAAACGAGGTTCCGCGGACGAATTCGCAGTCGCGATGCTTATCGAGGAAGCGTCGGAAGCATTGTCGATTCGCAGTCGGGCATATGCAGCCTAGGCTCAGTTCTTGATTCGCAGAATCGCGTAGTGGGGCCTGTCTACTAAGACCTCTGCTTGCGTGATTGGCGGGAGCTTCGTCGACTCTTTGATGTAGTACACGAAGATCGGCTGATTCGCCAATCCGAGCCCGTTCAGGTCGTGGGCAGCCTGGTAGAGGTAATCGTTGAGAACCTGCTCGTTGACCTCTCCGAGCGCCGTAGGCGTGTTGATCTGGTCGTAGGGCGGGGTGTTTGTAAGTGGCTGCTGTCCCTTGAACGTAAAGATGTCCTGAATGTAGTCGGGTTGGCGGCTAAGCAACGAGTCCTCTTGGAATCGGAGGCGTGGCTCCCAGCCATCCAAGTCGGCGAACCCATACGTGCCTTCCTTGGTATTTAGAACGATTGAATTGGGCGGGATCAGTTTTGTGTCCCGTTCCACGGACGCAAGTGACTTGCTCCATTTCGCGTAGCTCATCGTCGACGTTCCGACCCGGAAGAGCAACAATGCGCCGATCGCATAAGCTGCAACCTTCCCGTTGAACCCTTTGGCGGGTTTCAAAGCGGCCAGGAACAACGCACCTAGCGCAACGGGCAGGCGGGCATCCATAAAGCGACTATCTTTGAAAGTATCCGGCGCGATGAGGAAGAGGAGGAATACAACTCCCAACACAGGAAGGATGTATTTCGCTATCGCGATCTCTTCTTTGAACGCAAGGTACGCGAGAAAGATCACGCATCCGCCAACGAAGGCGTAGTCCGCGAGACCGATTCCGGTTTGCATGATCGACAAAAAAAGCTTGGGCTTCGCCATCAAGTTAAAGTGCATGTGCGACGCTTGGGAAGCGGTAGGGCTCGCGAAGACTAACAGCGCTCCAGCAATGACGACAGGAATCATCAGTCCGAGAACATCTCGCACTATGCGACGCTTCGATTCTTTTTCCGCGCGATTGCGGACGTAGTCGTACACAAACGCGCAAAGGACAAACAGCGCAAAAGCAGCAAGATGCGAAACAAACAGGATGGCGCCAAGAATTAGATCGTAAGCAAGGCGTTTCTTAGGCAGGTCCCGATTCTCGATATGCAATGCGAGGGCGAGAGGCAAGAGCGCGACGCCAAATAGATAACTCAAAAACCCGTAGGAAAGGATGCGGTTGTAAACGAGGAGAGCGGACGCAAGCCCCATGACCGACCACTGCCCACTCAATGTCTTGTTCAGTCGCGCTCCTGAATAAACGGAAACCCCAAACAGAATTGCGAGAAACAGTTTTCCTGCGAGCGCAATA
>Ga0207680_10000756_pt1 | contig 15225 bp, 18 predicted proteins | sample KBSS23metaG_FD_184321 | JGI IMG/M metagenome (GOLD analysis project Ga0207680, IMG submission 184321) | Switchgrass rhizosphere microbial communities from Kellogg Biological Station, Michigan, USA - KBS S2-3 metaG (SPAdes) (version 2) | ecosystem: Host-associated > Plants > Roots > Rhizosphere... | reverse complement strand
CATGAACGCGAAAGGTGAGAAGAAACTCGTCAAGACCTGGTCTCGACGGTCCACCATTACGCCAGACATGGTCGGTCACACGTTTGCGGTGCACGATGGCCGCAAGCACATCCCAGTGTTCGTTACGGAAAACATGATCGGCCACAAGCTTGGGGAATTTGCTCCCACGCGAACGTTCCGAGGCCACGGTGGCAACTTGGCGGATAGAGCCGCGAAGGTGGGCAAGTAACGATGGAAGTCAAAGCAATAACCAAATACGTAAAGGTGCAACCGCGTAAGGTTCGCATCGTGGCGGATGAGGTTCGTGGAAAGTCTGCTGTCTACACGGCACACCAGCTTCGATTCCATCCGAGCAAGGCTGCGTTCCATCTGCGCAAGACATTGATCAGCGCGATTCACAACGCAGTGAACAATCACGGCTTGCCTGTCGAAGAGCTTCGCATCGCGAAGATCATGATCGACGAGGGTCCCAAGCAAAAACGAATTGAGCAGCGCGCAATGGGCCGCGCCTACCGAATCCTGAAGAAGACGAGTCACATCACGGTGATCATCGATCAGGCGGAAGGCACCGCGGTTGTCAAAGCACACGGCACCAAGGCCAAGCCTCGACCAACATTCGCAGCGCCGAAGAAGAAGTCGGGCGGAGCCAAGGCGAAAGTCGAAGCCCAGCCAGAGGAAGCAACGCCAGTGACCGCTTCGGATGCACCCGAAGAGGCAGGCAGCGCACCAGCAGTCGATTCAGCCCCTCAGACGACGGGTGACGAACAGGAAGGTAAGGAGTAACCATGGGCCAGAAAATTCATCCAGTTGGCCTGCGGGTCGGCGTCATCCGAGGTCACGACAGCCATTGGTATTACGGCAAGAAGGGCTACGGAATCGCGCTCCTGCAGGACTACGAAATCCGTGAGTACATCAAGAAGCGAACCGGCAAGGGCAACGTCTCGCGAGTCGAGATTGAGCGCGCAGCCAATCGCGTCAAGGTGACGATTTTCACCGCACGACCGGGAGCAATCATCGGACGAGGCGGAAAGGGAATCGACGAACTGACGAACACGCTGAACCGCATGGTGCGCAAGGCGGATGCGACGTCTGTCGTGCAAGTCAACGTGACGGAAGTGCGACAGCCTGAGCTGGACGCGCAACTCGTTGCGGAGAACATCTGCATGCAGCTTGAGAAGCGAATTTCTCACCGCCGTGCGATGCGACAAGCGATGACGCGAGCGATGCGAATGAACGGTCGCGGAATCAAGGTGCAAGTCTCCGGACGATTGGGCGGATCTGAAATCGCTCGAACGGAAGGCGACAAGGTCGGAAAGATTCCGCTGCACACGTTGCGCGCGGACATCGACTACGGCATTGCCACCGCGAACACGGTTTACGGATCGGTCGGTTGCAAGGTTTGGATTTACAAGGGTGAGGTTCTTCCTGAGCGACGCCTTCGAGAGGAGATCACTGCCCCTCGACAGCGACGCGGAAAGGAAGAGGCGCCAGCCGAAGAGGCACGCGCTTTCGCTCCGAAGGCTGAGACGAAGGAAGCACCTGCGGCTGCACCCGCAACAGAGGAGGTGGCCCCTAATGCTAATGCCTAAGAGAGTTAAGGAAGGCCGCCGCAAGATGATGCGCGGTCGGATGAAGGGACCTTCGACGCAAGGCAATGTGATCTCATTTGGCGACTTCGGCCTTGTTGCCGCAGAACCGTCCTGGATCACGAGCCGGCAGATCGAAGCCGCCCGTATCGCAATGACCCGCCACATCAAGCGAGGCGGAAAAGTTTGGATTCGGATCTTCCCAGATAAGAGCTATACGAAGAAGCCACTCGAAACCCGAATGGGTAAGGGTAAGGCAGGCGTCGAAGGCTGGGTGGCCGTCGTCAAACCTGGTCGCGTGATGTTCGAGATGAACGGCGTGACTGAGGACGTGGCAAAAGAAGCCATGCGACTCGCCGCGATGAAGATGCCGATCCGCTGTAAATTCATGACGAAGCACGACTTCATTGGATTTACTCATGAGGCAACTCATGCTCCTGCAGAGAAAGCAGGTGGAAAGAAATGAAGCATCTTAAACCATCCGAGTTGAAAGGTAAGTCGTTAACGGATTTAGAGACGATGCTCACCAGTGAGCGAGCCGGTCTCTTTCAGACCCGTCGAGATCTCGTGTTCCGAAAGGTTCAGGATTCGGCGAGCCTTAAGATCCGACGACACAATATCGCCCGCATCATGACCGCGCTGAATACGCAGAAGCGGGAAGGCAAATAAGAATGGCAAATACTGAGAAAACGAAAAAGGCAGGCGCGGTCGCCGAACCAGAAGCGGATCGAATGAATCGCCGAAAGATCCGACAAGGGATCGTCGTCTCCAACAAGATGGCGAAGACCGTGGTCGTGAAGATCGAGCGCCGTGTCCAGCACCCGCTGTACGGCAAGATCGTTCTTCGCACCGAGCGCTTCAAGGCTCACGACGAGACGAATATGTGCGACGTGGGAGACGTGGTCGAATTGATGGAAACGCGCCCGATGAGCAAGGAAAAGCGATTTAGGGTTACGCGGATCGTGGAGAAGGTTAAGTAAGGAGGAGTGCCAAGTATCAAGTGTTAAGTATCAAGTATCAAGAGGTTTGCCTCAATACTCGACACTCAATACTGAACACTCAGTAAAGAAATGATTCAGCAATTTACGAGACTAAAAGTGGCCGACAACTCGGGTGCGAGAGAAGTCATGTGCATTCGTGTCATGAAGGGCTCTCAGCCTCGCTACGGCGGAATCGGCGATGTTATCGTCTGCTCCGTCAAAGCGGCAACCCCGAACATGCCGGTTAAGAAGGGCGATGTCATCAAAGCTGTCATCGTTCGAACAAAGCACGCCGTGCGACGCATCGACGGTTCAACTCTGCGATTCGATGACAACGCTTGCGTTCTCATCAATCCGTTGAACAACGAGCCGCGCGGCACCCGCATCTTCGGACCAGTTGCTCGCGAGCTTCGCGACAAGAACTACATGAAGATCGTTTCCCTCGCTCCGGAGGTGCTTTAAACCATGCCGACCAAAGCAGACCTAAAGCGACTTGCCAAGCCGGCGAAGATCAAGATTCGCAAGGGCGATCAAGTCATGATCATCTCGGGCAAGGACAAGGGCGAGAAGGGCACCGTGCTTGCGGTTTCCCGCAAAGAGCAGAAGGCGATTATCTATCGGCCGAACGAGGATAATCCCGAGCAGCCAACGTTCTTGAACGCCGCGATCAAACACCGCAAGGCGAAGTTCCAGGGCCAGAAGTCGGCTCGTGTTCGCATTCCGGTGCCGATCCACATCAGCAATTTGATGGTGCTCGATCCCAAGTCGGGCGAGCCCACACGAGTCGGTCGCCGCAAGGAAGACGGAAAGCTCGTTCGATTCGCTAAGAAGAGCGGCGAACTGATTCCGGATGCCGCGGTGATGGAAAAGGAATAAAGCGGAAGCGTTAAGCGTTTAGCGCTGAGATTCACTCAACGCTCAATACTTAATACTCAACGCTAGTTGAGCCTGGTCAGCACTCAGGCAAAAAAAGGAAAAGCAATGGCAGATCAGAAAGATCAGAAGATTAAGAAAGAGAAGAAAGATAAGGGCGGCCGCAGCAGCGGTCCCACGAAATCCGAAGACACCACGGGTGCGTTGACCTCGACTCCGAAGTCGCGCATGAGAGAGAAAGAGCGATCTGATGTCGGTCCGAAGATGCAAGAGCAGTTCGGATACAAGTCCTCCATGCAGCTCCCGCGTCTTGAGAAGATCGTGATCAACATGGGAACGGGCGCCGGCGACAAGGATCCGAAGAACCTTGAGAACTCGGTCCGCGACATGACCCTGATCTCCGGTCAGAAGCCGGTCGTGACGATCGCCAAGAAAGCTATTTCGAACTTTAAAGTCCGCGAGAATATGAAAGTCGGATGCAAGGTCACTCTCCGCGGAGAGCGCATGTATCACTTCTTCGACAAGCTGGCAAACGTGGTGCTCCCCCGTATTCGAGACTTTCAGGGCCTCTCGCCCAAGTCGTTCGACGGTCGCGGCAACTACGCGCTCGGTCTGAAAGAGCAGCTCGTGTTCCCCGAGATTCCGTACGACACGTTCGACCGAATCCGCGGTATGGACATCATCATCTGCACGACCGCAAAGAACGACGACGAAGCTCGCGCCTTCCTGAAGGCGATGGGCATGCCGCTTCGCGAGAAGTAAGAACTGTCAGTTCGGCAAGCTATCCCAAATGGGGCGCGATAGGCGCCCCATTTGCATTTCTGCGCCTCTTCGCTGCGGCTTATCCAGGTTCAACTTAGCAATGCCGCCGGGCAAAGGTGGGAAGCAGGCGCGCTCCCCCATATCCAGATAGTAGAATGAGCCTGTGGCGACGATGCTTAGCGCAGACTCAACGTCGAGCGCGCCGACTGATTTTCAGGCCGAACAGGCCGACTTCCTGAAAAGAGTTCAGGAATTTTGCGATAAGGAAATCCTGCCCAAAACCCGCGAGTGGGAGCAAGCTGCCGAGTTCCCGGCCGAAATCTGGCCGAAGCTCGGAAAGATGGGCATGCTCAAGGTCCTCATCAGCAAGGATTGGGGCGGGCTTGGCTATTCCTGCGTCACCTATTGCGACATGATCCGCCTGGTTGCCAAAGCGGACCCCGCGCTGGCCATGAACCTCGCCGCCTGGAACGCGCTCAGCTTTGCACACCTGGAGAAGTTCGGCAACGAAGAGCAGAAGAAAGCCTATCTGCCGAAGATCGCAAGCGGTGAGTGGACCCTTGCTTGGGCATTGACCGAGCCAGATGCCGGCTCCGACGCCCGCCACGTCAAGACCTTTGCCACGCCCAATCCAGACAAGCCGGGCTGGTACAAGTTGAACGGCTCAAAGATGTTCATCACGAACGGTGGCAACGCCGACTTGATCATCGTGATTGCGCGAGTCGATGAGAAGAATCTGACCGCATTCCTAGTCGAGAAGAAGAACCCGGGATACAAATTTAAGCAGCGCCTCCACACGGTGGGCGTCTCCGCATCCAACACGGTGGCCTTCGAACTGAAGGACGCCGACGGTTGGCACACGCCATGCACTTTCGAAGAAGCGATCTCGTTCCTCTTCCGCGGTCGACTTGGTATCGGTGCAATGGCGCTCGGCATCGCCGAGAAGTCTTTTGAGTTGGCGGTCGAGTATTCGAAGAAGCGCGAGCAATTTGGTCGCCGCCTTTGCGATATGCAATCGGTGCAGAACATGCTTGCCGAATCCGCCATGGAACTCGAGGCTTCGCGCTTGCTCGTCAAGCACGGGGCGCAGATGGAAGACCTTGGGTTGCCAATTGCGAAGGAAGCATCTTACGCGAAGTTGTTCGCGAGTGAGACGGCGAACAAGGTGACGAATCGATCGCTGCAGATCCATGGTGGCCGCGGCATGTGGAAGGAATTCCTCGTCGAGAAACTTTGGCGCGATGCGAAACTCACCGAGATCGGTGAGGGCGCGAGCGAGATTCAGAAGCTCGTGATCGCGAAGACGATTCTGAAGTAGTTGCGCATTCCTCCCTCACAGAGGGATGGTGATCGCGTGCTACTAGCTTCGCGAGTCGGAGATGAAACAACGAATCCTGGTTGTGCAGGAGAGCGATCTCGAAGCCTTCAAAACGGCAACTGCTATCCGCGCATTCGGGCACGAAGTGTTGTGCGCCTCTAGTTCTGCCGATGCGGTTCAGCAGTTGCTGGAATCTAGATTCGACGCAGTTGTTCTCGATTGGCTATTTGCGAAAGACCTCTTGTCATTTTTGAGAACGGACAAACGATTGGAGTCGACTCCCGCGATCGTTTTGCTCGATGAGCCTTTGAGCCGCGAATTTGTTTTCGACGCTTATGATCACGGGAGCGACGTAGCGTTGGTCAAACCCGTAGAACCGGAAATCTGGCACATCTTTTCGAAGTTCTGAACTTCGACTAGCGACTTTTCGGACGCGGTCTTGGATATCCGGAAATGATTTGAGAGGCGTCGCCTTCGGGCGGCGTCCTGCCTAACTTTGTGGTGATGTATATGGCGAGTGAACCGATTGTTAGGTATTCGCGGGCATCTTCGTCCGGCAACTTAATACCGAATTCATCTTCGCAAGCCATGATCGTTTCCTCGAAATCTAAGGAACAATCGAGATCGTCGAAGAAGTGGGTATTCGGCGTCGCTTCTTCTCCGGAGCAGCCGGTTTCTTCAATCGTGATGCGCCTGACCCTTTCATAGATTTCGGGATCCATTTTCCTACTTTACATCCTTGCAGGGAAAATAGCCTCCATACGCGGCACAGGTTCCAATGGTCGCGCTAAGGTCGACCCGCGTATGGAGGCAGCGGCGGTCCGGCTCCGGTCGTAGTAAAGTTCAATTAACCCGATGCTCTCGCTGCTCGTAGTCCTACTGCACCAAACCGCTACGCCTAAAGCGGTGACGCTTTCACGCGTCTTCACTGCCCGCGAAAAGATGTCGTATGCGGTGCAGTCGCACATCACGCTAGAGACGCGCATCCACGACGTCCAAACCTTCCTCCCCCAGGACTTCGACATGAAGTACAACTTCACCGCCGAGGTGTTGGAGATGAAGACGGATGGGATTGCCCTCATCCACTACCGGCGACCCACGGTCACCCAGATCGACGGCGAGACGTACAACAGCATGCCGAGGACCACGAACAAGAAAGTCAATTACGACTTCGTGCTCACCGTCTCACCCATCAACGAGATCCTCGACAAGCTCGATCAAACGAAAACGCCCGTCCTGTTAACCACCAGGGCCGCGCAAGACCAGAACAACGGGCTCTCCGATGAAGTGGGTCAATACATCAGTGAGCTCTATCGTCTCGCCCTCTTCAACGGCCCGGTAGAAAGCTCGCTCGACTTCGCACCGAAATTTCCGTTCAGCGATGTCGCCCCCGGCGACACCTGGAAACGTACGGCCGGTTACCAACCGCAAACCTTGAAGGGGAGGAAAGGGAAGAACCCGGTCGTACAGCGGCTGGACTACACCTACACCTACCGCGGACCGAAGGTGGTCAATGGCAAAACGTATCAGCGCGTGACGGCCGATCTCAATCTCAACACTGACCTCGCGACCTGGGCGAATCAATATCAAACGCAAGGAAATGACAAGAATGTTTCCAAGCTTGCGAAGATGCCGATGCACCTCAAAGCGACCATAGAATTCGATCTCGACCCAAAAACCTTCGATACTGTCGCTGCACGCGCGTATAGCCAAGGCGGCTTTGAGGTTTATCTAAGTGATGCACCTAACGAGTTGTACTTTGCGAGTAGGTTGAAAGGCTCAACAACTTTAAGCCTACGTTCTCTAACGCGCTGAGTCGTGCGCAATAAGCGCCACCTCTGTCTCAGATTCGTTGCTTTATCTCTAATAATCAATTTCGGCCCCGTAAGGATGCGGGACCAAAAAAGTGATACGACGATGAAGGCTCAGGGAAGGGCCCGTAAGAGGAATCGGATTGGCGTGCCGCTCGCGGCATTGCTTACCGCCGGTATTGGCTCAGCGTCGCTTTCCATAGTCTGTTTCCAGACGCATATGACCCACCCTGGGACCTTCTACATCTTGTTCGGGATGATCGCGCTCTCGCAGCTCATGCCCGTGGACCTCACCCGAGGCGGAGTGAGAGTAGTCTTCGCCCTTCCGTTTATTGCCGCTTTGGCCGTGTTCTTTGGACCGGCCGCAGCACTCGCGGGAGATCTTGCCGGTCAAGTCGTAGGAGCGCTATTGTCGCTTCGCAAAGGTCGGGATAGTGAAGGTGCGGTTCGCGTTCTCGCGAACATGGCGATCTCCGCGATTTCGATTTGGTGCGGCTCCGGACTGATGCACATGTTCCAACTCGGGACGGTGCGGCAACTCCTGTGGGGACTCGGATTTATCGCCGGTTATGGCGCGACCAATCTTCTTCTCATCACGTGGCTAGAGGCGCGAATGAACAAGCGGACATGGATGCGTGCAGAACTCGCCGCCCTTGGTCTCACTGTACGGTCCATCGCACTTTATGCCTTGCTGTGCCTCGCGGTGACCTCGCTCATCGCGGAGAAGATGTGGTACCTCGTGCCGTTGAGTTTGATCCCCGTGTGGGCTTTGAGAACATCGCTCCTCTATCAAACCAAGCTTTACGAAAATTATTACAGCACCATTGGCGCGCTCAACATGATGTTGCAGCGCGCGCACCCATACACCCACGGGCATCTTGAGCGTGTGGCAGAGACCGCGGAAGAAGTCGCCCGCCGCCTCGGTCTCGGCACCCAGCGCGCAAGACTCGTACGAGAAGCCGCGATTCTTCATGACATCGGGAAGATCGCGGTCGACGAAGAGATTCTCGATAAACCGTCGCGACTCACCAATGAAGAACTGGAGCATGTCCGTCTCCACTCAACATGGGGTGCGGAAATTCTTTCACCCGTGAGAGAGTTCTCTGCGATCGTTCCGTGGATTCGTCATCACCATGAACGACCTGATGGTGGTGGTTACCCAGACAGATTGAGCAACATCGAGATTCCGATCGAAAGCAAAATCATCGCGGTCGTCGATGCGTTCGATGCGATGACCGGATCGGAAGAAGGTCCGCATGGTAAGCGCACGTATCGCGAGCCGATGACGATTCCGCAAGCACTCACGGAATTGGACCGGTGCAGCGGCACTCAGTTTGATCCCGATGTTGTCCGCGCATTCCGAACCGTCGTGGAGGCCGAAGTAGCCTAATGGGAATTCTTACCGTCATCGTTCTCACGTTGATGACCGTCGCCACTTTCTGGCTGCTCTATCACTCGCGAATGATCTTGCCGAGGCAGCTCGATGAACGCACTTTGGAATCGGTCAAAGCGTTCGGCATCGCTGTCGAACTGCGATTCCCAAGTCACCAAGGATTGTCCAAGCGAGTGATCTCGCTCAGCGGCGCCGTTGCCCGTCATATGGGACTGAGCGCCGAAGCAAAGAGGGACCTGGAGCTTGCGGGTCGCCTGCGCGACATCGGCATGTGTGCGGTCCCGTACAGATTGGTCAACAGTCTTTCCCCGTCCGAATGGAACGTGGCCGACAAGGCTCGTTACATGGGCCATGCGGACGTGAGCGGATCGATGCTTGAGCAGATCCCTGAGCTAAGCCGACTCGCCTCGGCCGTGAAATACCACCACGCGCGGTTTGATGGCGCAGACGACCCCAGCGCGCCCTGTGGCTCCAAATTGCCCATGTCAGCCCGCATCCTCAAGGTCGTGGCGGACTTCGTCTGGTACGAGCGAATCCAGGGCAGCCTGATCGCCCGGGAGATCCTCAAAGCGGGGCGGGGAACCGCGTATTGTCCTCAGGCTGCGGATGCCTTGTTAACCGTGCTAACATCAGCCCGTGTCGAGCAGCGTGAGCCCAGTCTCGTCTGATCGGCGTGCGGTCTACGCCGCAGTCGTGCTTTTCATCGTTTCGCTGGCCATTCGGCTGTGCGGAATCACTTGGACATTAGCCAACGATCTCCACAATACGAGCCTGCATCCTGACGAAACGGTCGTCTACAGCAACTACTCTTACAAAGACAATCCGCTGATTCCGGGCAACTACAACTACCCGTCGCTCTATCCGTTGATCGTGCGCGTTGCCGGCGACATGGTCTCGACCTACGGAAACATCCAATCCGAGCAGGGAGTTGTTCCTGCACCCGCCGCGACACCACATGACCGCATGATGGTGATGCGGAACATGTTTACCAAATATGCGCCGCATCAACGCGCGGTGAATCTTGCGGGGCGAGTGATCAGCGCGATCTTTGGGGCGGCTACTGCAGTTGTGGTGTTCTTCCTGCTATTGCGATTCACGACGATGAAGGGCGCCCTCTTTGGTGGCGCACTTGCGGCGATCGCCCCGGCGTTAGTCGTTCACTCGCGATTCCAAACTGTCGACATCACGGCGACGTTCTTCTTATGGTTCTCGGTCTTGTATGCGGTGAAGCTCTACAAATGTGAGGAGACTGGCCCCCTCATGAAATACGCATTGTTGGCCGGCGTATTCGCAGGACTTAGCATGGGCACGAAATACACGGGTTTCGTCGCTCTATTTTCGGTGTTGCTTGCCATCATCCAGAACAAGGGTCGACACATTTACGATAAGAAGTGGATGCTTCTTGGGTCAGCAGTTGCCGCGTGCATCGTCGTGTTCCTAATCACGACGCCTGGCGCCCTCGCTGATAATGCCTCCTTCATGCGGAGCTTGCATCTCGAAGCAGACCACGTGAAACAGGGCGACGACGTCGTATTTCTCAACACACCGACGAGCTTGCTCTATCAACTTGGAAATGTCTTCACAGGGATTGGACCGCTCGCTTTCTTGATCGGCATGTTTGGGCTGGTTTACGGGGCGATCAAAAAGAATCCGTATATTTGGATCGTGGCTCCTGCGTTCCTTGCCTACTTCGCGATTCTCGAGCCTTCGCAGGTGAAGTTCATTCGCTACGGACTTCCGCTGATGCCAGCGGTCGCGATTGGATTTGGATACGCAATGAACGGTTTGATGGCCAGACCTAATCTGCGAGTCGCAGGAATGATCGCGGGTGTCATCGCGCTGCTAGGTCTCGATTCGTTGGCGCTATCTGGTTTCAAGCCCAGTCATTATCTCGCCTGCTTCGACCCGCGTTTCGGCGGTCTCTACGGGACGTACCAATACACCAAAGACATGATGGCGGAGGATCCGCGCGATTCGGCCGCGCGCTACGTCATCGCAGAATCGAAGAAGGAGCCGGGAACTAGAGTGGGCCTTTTCCGTATTCCTTGGTATTGGACGGTCAGCGTTCTTCCCGATACGATGTTCATTTACAACAATCCGAATGAACAGAACAAGATCATCATGGCGATGTATTTCGAGACGACGAAGGATCCTGCCGTAATCCTATCGTTTATGCAACCCGCTCCGAAGTACATCGTGATGACCTCGTTCGAGACCGAACCGTTCGATCGCATCACCGACCTTTCGCAGGTGCCTGAGATGTGGCAGCCGGTCTATACGGAACTGCGCAAGAACCTTGACGACATTCGTGCGAACTACAATATCGTCGCGACCTTTGGCGGCGACTCGCCTGCCGTTCCCGATCTTCAGTACGTGCAGCCCAAAGCGTGGGTGCTCCAGCACAAATGAAGAAGTGGGTGCCATATCTTGGGGCCATCGTCTTCTTTTTCTCGCTGGGTCTGAGATTGATTGGCATCGGCTGGGGGTTGCCGAACGACCTTCATAACGATAGCTATCATCCCGACGAACCGATCAATCTCGCGGTCTCGCGGTTGATCGAACCGGCGCATTTGAATTTCGTCCCCGGTTGGTACAACTACGGCACTTTCTTTTTGACTCTCTCGAATCTGGCGAGCGGATACGTCGCCGCGCCGGAAGACAATTCTCCTAAATCCAATGCGGACTACGATCGAGCGTGTTTGCTTGCGGGACGAATTGTAAGCGCGCTCGCGGGGGCAGGGACCGCGTGGATTGTTTGGGCGCTTCTCAAAAAGAGAACCCATTGGCTTGGCGCGCTTGGCGGTGCACTTGCGGTTGGACTCGCGCCCGCGTTCGTCGTACACTCCCGCTTTGATACCGTCGATGTCACCGCGACCTTCTTAATCGCGGTCAGTTTATTTTTCGCCTTGAAACTGCTCCCAGACAAAGATGGCAACGGACCTCCTCACTACATGCGCTATGTCGCATTATCCGGTGGGTTTGCAGGTCTGAGCGCAGGCACCAAGTATCTCGGCGCGATCGTCATCCTCGCTCTCTTTGCTGCGATCTTTTTAGCTCGGCGTCCCGATTGGCCAAGGCTACTTGCAATTGCCGCGGGATCGGCGTTTATCGCTTTTGTTGTCTCAACGCCTGGAGTGATCCTCGATTGGCAGCGGTTTAAAGATGGCTTTTCCTATGAAACCGGTCATGCCGCAACCGGACACGGACTTGTATTTGTCGACACCGGTCCCGCCGCGATGTATCACATCGTGAGCCTTGCCGTCGGGCTTGGCGCCCTGACTTTTATTCTCGGCGCCGCTGCGCTGATCTACGCAGGAGTTAAGAAGAAGCAGTGGGCTTTCGTGCTCCTTGCGATGGCGATTCCTTATTTTCTAGTCATAAGCGCTTCGCATGTCGAGTTTCTTCGCTATACGTTCCCACTCTACGTTCCGATCTGCATCGCGTTTGGATGGGTGGTGGGCCAGGCGCACATCAACCGAAAGAATGTAGTCTGGGTGGTGATCGTCGCGATCATCGCTCTCGGATTCGAAGTGCGGACCGATAAGCAATACGCAGAGTGGATGGCCGGTGAAGATCCGAGAGACCAAGCGGCCCGCGCTATCAAAGAAGTCGTCACTCAGCGACCCAACACGGTGGTGGGAGTCACCGCCGACCCTTGGTATTACACTCCGCCTCTTTATCTGGACAGTGCGATGCCACGCCCCCGGTGGATGCGAGAGGGACTGCAGAAGATGCAGGAAGCCACGACACCGCACGTCGTCTATTTCACACCTGACCAAAAGCCAGATTACGTTACGTTCTCCAGCCTCCAAAGTTGGGACCTCGACCGCCTTCAAGGTGCGAAGGACCTTACAGGACCGGACCAGGCGCTCGTCGATCAGTGGAAGGCAACTTCCGAACGACTGAAGAATGAATATCAGAATCCGGTGCGGTTTGGTGGCGCAGAGCCACCCCGTTTCTACAGAGAGGACCTGGAATACGTCCATCCTTATGTGTATGTATGGAAGCGAAAAGACCTGCCCTGATGCCGCCGATTGAGGATTTCCTCGATTCGCTCCGCGTGGAGCGAGGCGCAAGCACGCATACCATCGACGCGTACCGCAACGATCTCACCCAGGCAGTGGCGTTCTTTGGCAAGCATGGTCTCGGTGGCTGGGAGAGGCTGGATGCGAAGCAACTCATCCGATACGAGTCGACTCTTGGATCGCCTCTCGCGCGGACGACGGCGCAGCGGCGACTCAGTTCCTTACGTTCGTTTCTGAAGTTCTTGAAGAAAGAGGGAAGAGGTCCCGAGGGCGAACTCCCGAGCACGGGTGGATTTAGAAAGCCGAAGTCTCTGCCGAAAGCTTTGAGCCTCGACCAGATAACCGCATTACTCAACGCTCCCGATATTTCCAAACCGGAGGGGTTAAGAGACCGCGCGCTTTTCGAATTGGTGTACGGCGCGGGTCTTCGTATCACGGAAGCCCTCACCCTTACTCTCGAAGAGTTAGATCTCGGGGATGAAGTCATTCGGGTGACGGGAAAGCGCGGCAAGACCCGCGTGGTTCCGTTGCCGGGCGAGACGGCGAAGTGGATCAAAAAGTATGCGAAGGAAGCTCGCCCGAAACTTTTGAAAAAGGCAAGCTCACTCCTGATTCTTTCCGATCGCGGCCTGCCGTTCAAGCGGCAGACTGCATACAATCGCCTCGCGGCCCTTTGTCAGAAAGCGGGGTTGCCAAAGAATATCGGACCGCATACGTTGCGCCATAGCTACGCTGTGCATTTGCTCAAAGGGGGAGCGGACCTTCGCGCGGTGCAAGAACTCCTGGGCCACGAATCGATTGCAACGACTCAGGTTTACACCCACCTCGACATGGAAGAGGTCACCCGCAAGTATCGTAACGCGCATCCGCGAGCTTAGCCGTGTATTCTGCCGAGAGCGCAATGAACGAACCAACCGGCAATCCCGTTTCACTGGACAGTTGGGAGCAGCAATACAATAGCGGCTTCTGGAGTTATCTTGCCGGCGCCCAGGAGCTTGCCCGTTATGCCGCCATCGCGGGATACGTCAATCGGCTTTCCAATGGAAATCGCGTTCTTGACGTCGGTTGCGGCGAATGTATCCTTTATGACTTTCTGGCGCGCCGCGAAGGCGCGCACTACACGGGGCTTGATCTTTCGCCTGCCGCACTCGCAAAATCTAAAGTTCCCGAATCCCAAAGCACGCTCATCGCCGCCGACGTGGAAGAACACGAGTTCGAGAGTGGGGAACAATTCGATGCGATCGTGTTTAACGAGATCCTCTACTATCCCAAACTTCCGATTCGAGTGTTGGATCGATTGGCAAAGCATCTCGCTCCAGGTGGGTTAGTCGTCGTATCCATGTACCACTCGCCCGATCCAGCAAGCGCCCATGCGCGCACGGTCGGCGGGATTTGGAGAGCCATCGATCAAGGGAACTGGACCGGTCTCGATGAGACGGCGGTCACTAACATCCCAACCCGAAGAACCTGGCGAATTCGAGCGATGAACGCGAAATCTTAGGATTGGGAATCCTAGTCTATCGGGCTGTTGTATATTCTTCCAGTGAATCCGGCAAGCAGCTTGAGCCCCAATCGACGAGTTGCTGCTGTCTGTATCCTCATCTTCTTCGTCGCTCTTGGACTCCGGCTGTGTGGGATTGGATGGGGCCTTAAGAACGATCTGCACAACCAGAGCTACCATCCCGACGAGACGTTGATCTTCGACTTCGTCCACCGCAGCCACATCGTCCGGCCCGCGGGAGAGGCTGAGTACTACAACTACGGGACGCTCTATTACGCGATCCTTCGTGCAGCCGAGACGGCCGGATCCCTCGCGGGAAAGCCTCGTCCCGCTTCCTTGGAACCCCAGGACAATCTAGAGCACACAAAGTGGGATGACTTGAACACCTATGTCGCCCAATCGGAGAAGTGGGGACGTTTTGCGAGCGCTCTGGCCGGAGCGCTTACCGCGGTGCTTTTGTTCTTGATCGTCCGCAAATGGACGACGACGCTTGGGGCATTAGCGGCAGCGGCATTGGTTGTTTTCTCGCCCGCGCATGCGGAGCATTCGCGATTTCAAACCGTGGACATCGTTTCGTTGTTCTTCGTCGCTCTCGCAACGTGGGCATGCCTGAGACTCTTGCAGAGAGATTCTGCGACGACAAAGAATGTCCTTGTTGCGGCTGCCCTCGTCGGGATATCGGCGAGCACGCGGTATACGAACATCCTTCTGATCTTTTCCCTCTTCACGGCACTGGCGGTGGTTCGTCCTAAGAACTGGCTTGGTCTCTGCGGAATGTCAACGGTCGTCGCCGTTATCGCCTTCGCGGTTACGACGCCTGGGTCCGTCACCGATACGCAACTCTTCATCGCCAACCTCAAGTATCAGGCGAACATCACGAGTACGGGGCAATCTCTCGTGTTCGTCGGCGTACCGCCCGGATTTATCTTCCATTTCGAACAGCTTCTGATAGGCATCGGATACTTGTCCGTGGTTG
>Ga0207680_10000752_pt1 | contig 15279 bp, 13 predicted proteins | sample KBSS23metaG_FD_184321 | JGI IMG/M metagenome (GOLD analysis project Ga0207680, IMG submission 184321) | Switchgrass rhizosphere microbial communities from Kellogg Biological Station, Michigan, USA - KBS S2-3 metaG (SPAdes) (version 2) | ecosystem: Host-associated > Plants > Roots > Rhizosphere... | reverse complement strand
CGTGATCGATGGAGCGGGCTTGCTAACTTGTTCAAGATGAGCGTTCGGCTATCGACGGGAACCGTCGAGGTAACGAACCCAAGGATGGAAGTCAGGTACAAGGCCGTGTTCAATCAGAATTCGACTTCCTACGCAAGGGGCTCTGGCTATCAAGCTCCAAGTGGCATAGGTGCTGAAGGGTTCGACGGCTACAACACTTGGGGTCATGTTGATGGCCGTGATGCGTTCCGAATCCTCAACTTCAAGACAGGTGGAGTGTCTGGTTCTCGATCCATGACGCCACATGAGTACGTGTTGGCACTGCGTGATGTGCAGAATTTTGTCATCAATAGTGAAACCGACTATGCGTTGAATTCAAGTTGGTTGAGCACTTATAACCCCCATACTTGGAACAACATCAACTTTGGCTACACGAACCAGTCGTTTGGGTTTCAGTCAAGCTTTGAATCAGGTGGTGGCAGAGTTGCCCCAATCGATCCAACAACAGCATTTGATCTGAGATTTACGGCAGGGATGCCCAATGCAATTCTATATTTGGGCTGTGGCCAGACTAACCCATTCACATACAGTGAGGCTGCAATTCTCGACTGTGAAATGATCGTTGGCCACGTATTTCAGGCAACCGATGTCTTACGGCCAACTCAGAACTTGAGTGAGAAAGGATCTAAGCTGACAGCGCTGGGATTCGAGGGTGATGACACAACCCAGTGGGGACCAATCGACTACACGACTGGCTGGAATGGCTACGGTGAGAAAGCTTCAAAGTATTGGCGTCCTCGACATGGCACGAACACGACGGACTACCCCAACGACAACCAACACTTTGCACCTGATCAAGCGTCACCAATCGTAAAGCAGGGACTCGATCTTGAGGGCGCTCGATCACAGTACTGGTTTGGGTTTGCCAAAGGTGCACCATCTGATGGCGCCAAGTCACCAAGCTACGACGTGGCCGACAACCTCAACCACATTCGATCCTACGTGAGCCCCACTGATCAAAAGCTCTACTTTGGCTGGAAGCAAAACGCCAAAGATGATGATTGGATTGATAGGGAAGTGAAGGACGCTGACGGCATGAGCCTAACTGATCCCGTTGTTGGCTCATGTGTCCGAGTCGAGCGCTCGACTGAGGCTAATCGACTTATTCAAGGGTTGCCAAGTGGCCATAGGTGTCACCTACTCATTGCTTTTGATCGAGCATCAAGTGACGACGTTGTGTTTCAGTACACCGATGACTACGGGCAGAATTGGAGCTCACCAATCACGCTGAGCACAACTGGCCGTTTCCCTGGCTTGCTTGTGACGCGTAAAGGGCTTGTGTATGCCTACTGGCTCGATGCAGGTGGCAAGGTGAAAAGGCAAGTCTTTGACAAGTCTCAAAGCACCGTGATCGACGTGGCTGATACTAACATCAGCATTGCCAACTGTGACGGCATTGCCGTTGGTGAATATTTCTCTCAGGGCAAGATCCCGTACATCACGATGGCCGTGGCCGATGGCCAGACGATCAAGTATTACAAGAGCACTGACGGGCTGACGTTCAGTTAATTCTTTCTGCGCTTGAGCACAGCTCGATCAAAATCGAAGCATACGGTAACCACTTCCCATCCTTGCTTTCCCAGTTCGTTTAGCTCTGATTCAACCCGTTCAACATCCGACTTAACGTGAATCACCTTGTATTCCCACATGGCTTAGATTTTAGTCGGTAACAGTGGACAAAACCGTGAATAAGACTGAGTGCCAATTACCGTTTCAGCTTCAGCAACACAGCCTGCCATTTGCGAATCACGAAAGGGGTTGAGCTACTTCTATTGGGTTGACGGCACAGACGTCATGGGCCAGATTCAATCACGTCAGGGTGACGTGCTCAAAGCCACTTTCACCGTGGTTTCCAGCATAGATACAGGGACGGGCATTGCAGTGGACGAAAGCTACGCACAGGGACGTGTGTGGCGTATGGGTTTGTTGTTCTCACGGGGTGGGGACTTGCTCTATTTCACCAGCACGGACGGAATCAATTTTTCCTAAGAGGGGACTAATTAAATGGCTGGTTCGGCAACTAACTACACTGAGAACAACCTAATCGATCACCTGTTTCGTACAAACAGTTTTTCCAAGCCATCGGCTCTATACGTTGCGCTTTACACCACGACTCCAAGTGATTCTGGTGGTGGCACAGAAGTGAGCATGACTGGCTATGCGCGTGTTCAGCGCAACCCGTCTGACTCCAACTGGGCAGCAACTTCAGGCACTGACGGTACTACCAAGAACAGCGCCGTGCTCGACTTCGGAACATGGACAGCTGGTGGGCCAGTGACGGTCACAGGCTTTGCGATTCTCGACGCGTCGAGCTCTGGCAACATGATCGTCTGGGGTGACTTGACGGCATCCAAGACGATTCAAAACGGTGACGCAATGCAGATCCCTGCAAACAACCTCACCGTGTCGATCGACTAACGCCACGTTTTCAGAAACTCATAGCCAGCTATCAGGGAAGCGTCCACAAGTTGGCGCTTCCCTCATTTTGTTTAAGGTGATTTTGTAAGTGGCAACCAGTACCAAGACCGCATCAACGAGCGTCCTCACAAACGCCAATGGCACGGGCTCTGGGGCATGGTCCAACGGCGCTGGCACTGCACCAACAAACCTTGCAACTGACGATGGCAACACAGGCTATATCGTCTGTACGTTTGCTCTCGACGTAGTTGGACCGCCACCACAGAACGGCAACACAAAGTTTGTTGATTTAAGCAATTTCGGATTCAGCATCCCTACGGGCTCAACTGGAATTTCAGTTGAGGTTATGTTCGATCGAGAAAAGGCAAACGCTGGTACAGCATTTGTCCGTGATCAAACAGTAAAGCTGATCATTGGTGGCACAGCGCTTTCTACGAACAAAGCCGACAACACGAGCGCTTCCAACGCTGGTACGTCTTACAGCACCAGAACCTATTCAGGTGATGACACCTACTGGGGTGCTGGTGGAACACTCACGGTTTCTAACATCAATGCTTCCAACTTTGGTGTGCGCTTAGCGTTTTCAACAAACGCTGACGGCTCTGCTGGTGGTAGTGCAGATGTCCGAGTGACGTATGTTCAGATCAAGGTCACATACACTGCGATTCAGCAAGGAGCTGGAACTTCAGCAATTACGTTCTCACCAACTGCTGCTGCAAAGCTGATTTCAAAGACGGGTGCTGGATCAAGCAACATTCGATTCACACCGACATCGACGGCCAAGTACTTTGCAAATGCAGCTGGTACCTCTGCAATTCAATTCACGGTTGGCGCCACGGGGCTTGTCACAAGGCAGGTTGCTGCATCGAGCTCGATCACGTTCTCGCCAAGTGCTACGGGCTTAAGCGGTAAGTATGCAAGCGCTTCGAGCTCGATTCAGTTCAGCACAAGCGCTGATGCTTTCCGAATCGTGCAGCTCGATGAGTCCGTTACGATTCAATTCTCAGCTGAAGCAACTGCCCAGCAAATCAACAATGCCCAGGGATCTTCAACGATCCAATTTGGTACGAGCTGCCTTGCTGGCAACGTCGTCATGGCGTCAGGCACATCGAGCATCACATTCGATGCGTTTGCAGCCCCAGCGCCTATCCACTTGGGACAGGGCAGTTCAACGATTCAGTTCAGCACAGGTGCTGATGCACTGCTTGTTGTCAAGGGTGCGGGAACATCCCACATTCAGTTTGGGCAGGCTACGGCTGGCAAGGTCACCAAACAGGTTGCGTCTGCAATCACGATTCGATTCACGGACTCTGCCACGACAAGGCGCGTCATCAACATTAGTGGCATAAGCCACATTCAGTTCAGCAAGACTGCCACGGCCAAAGTGTTTCACTATGCTCGTGGCCACACTGACATCACGTTCAGCCCAGAGGCAAACTGGGGCACTCAGCAAAGTGCTTCAGGTAATTCGGCTATTCGATTCACTACTAATGCCAGCGCTACCAAGATCATTCACAGTGCTGGCACAAGTCACATAGTGTTTGGTGGCAGTGCTGACGCATCCCACGTATTCTTTGCTGGTGGCTCATCGAGCATTGTGTTCAGCACAAGTGCTACGGCTCGACGTGCAAGGGTTGGCGCTGGATCTTCATCGATTCAGTTCTCAACGAGCGGGGCAGGGTTTGTCACGCGCAAGACAAGCACGGGCGCCTCACAGATCACGTTTGCTACATCGGCCACAGCCAAGCAAAGAAAGTGGGTAAGTGGCTCATCGAGAATTCAGTTCTCAACTACTGGCTCAGCGGTTCATGTTGTCAAAGGGGCAAGTGGTTCAAGCTCGATCACGTTCACGAGCTCAGCAACTACAAAGAGAACACGCAAGGCTGCTGGATCAAGCTCGATTCATTTCATAACAACGGCCACGGCTGCCCAGAGCGTTGCTACGGCCACTGGTAGCAGCCACATTCAGTTCTCGACTTCAGGCAGTGCCCGAATCACAAAGAAAGTTGCTGGCATGAGTGCAATCACGTTCAGTGACAGCGCAAGTGGAAAGGCTACGCGTCGTGTTGGAGCGAATTCAACTATTAGGGTTTCGAGTAGCGCCGTTGGTGCAACTGTCGTGAAGCACGTGGCAGGTGGGACACACATCCAATTTGGTGCAGTTTGCGTCATTGACGGGCTCAAGACTTCGATCCCTGACGAAATCTATTGCTTTGATTCGGGGGCTATCGATCCATGACAACTTCAATTGACAAGATCCTGCTCAGGCAAGATTCAAGCTGTGAAATCCCCTATTGCATTGGGGACGTGCCCACTGGCACAACGATCACTCAAGCTTGGTTTGTTGTCAAACCTGATTTGGCTGATCCCGATGATCAGGCGCTCATCAGCAAGACGATCTTTCCTGGGGTGACATCGAGCGGTCAGATCACGGACGTGGGCGCAAGTGGGACGGCCAGCCTCATTTTCGTGCTCGACGATGACGATGCAAATGCGCTGTCGATCGGCACGCTCTACATGAGCGCCGTGAAAGTGCTGCTGGATTCAGGCTTGGCGTATCAGCCACCGTACACACGCAGGCCAACACGTGTCGTATCAAGTGGAATCGAGCGGGTGAGTTAAATTGCCCAGCACTTGGATTCACAATTTCTCGACGGGTGGGCCAAGGATCAAAGAATTCTTGCTCACCAAAAGCAGCTCAAAGATCCTGCGCTATCGCATTACTGACCATGTATCGTCACCAGCTGTTAAGTCTTGGCTGATGATCAAACAGCTGTGGACAGACGCTGACGGCTCCGCTTTGGTATCGAAGGAAATCACACAAACCTCAAGTGCTGATGGTGTGATCACGATTGGCACAACTGCCAGCTATCTTGAGTTTGTCATTGACAACGACGATCTTGACGGCGTCGATGAGGGTGCTTACTGCATCAGCGTCAAGACTCTATTTGAAGATGGTGAGGTTATCACCCACGACGGCGCCATGACACGCATCCATGTGATCAGCGCTGGGGTAGTTGCGTGGTGAGCTCAGTTGGCCGAATCAAATGAAGATGCAATTCTGATCTTGTCGTTGATCGAGTTGCATGTGGAACATTCTGAAAACATTAGTGATTGCATCACTCAGATTAAGTTATCAGACGCGCATTTTGAAACCATCAAAACATACGCAAACATTTCAGAAACCCAAATACCTACGCTGAAGCTTTTTGAAATACCAGTTGATTTAAGTCATGGCAGCTGGGTGGTTTACGAAAAGACTGGTGCTAAGCCACTGATGTGGACAGAGCCAATTCAATAACATCTGTTGCCTGTCTGCCTGTCAGTGTGCGCTTATCCTCGATTTCTGTGGCCAGTGCCTTAACGGCGCCACGTCCCTTAGTACTTCGCAGTAAATCCAAGTTATCGTTAAAGCGGTCGTTGATGAGATCCGAAACGCTTTGCTCATCGCTTCTACCCAGGCTCTCAAGCAGTCGGGACAATGCCACCTGATAAGTCATGAGGCTAAAACCAGCACGGGCATCAGGGCGCTTGTCAGTGATACACACCCAGCGCCAAGCGTAGGCAGCTAACTCGACGTTGAGTTCAAGTAGGGGGTCAGGGAAACTCATAAACCTGACACCGCCACGCCAATCCACATCCTTGATCTGTAAGCCAGCATTGTGTCCAATGACGGCCCCAGCTGCCGTTGCCTCAAAAACCTCTTGGTCAGTTTTGAATTGAGGTTTTACGACTCGATCAAAGAAACTCATTGGGTGGGTGCAGACTCAATGAAGTGTGCGCTGATTACGTCCTCAACTTCAAGCCCCTTCATTTCACGGGCGTCCTCGATCTTCACGGCCAGAGCCTTAACTGCCTCAATTGCCTCATCCGTCGATAGAAACTTCATCGTGTCACGCCAACACTTTCTGGCCAACTCCCCAGAATCCCCTTTGTTTGGCAGGGGATGTTTCTCAATGAGGACATGTGCTTGTGGATAGAACATCGTTGGCAAATTCATACCATCCCACCACTTATTGCCGTGTGTCACGAGTTGCCACGCAACACTGGCCATTTGTTCATACAGCTTGGCGTAGCAGTTGCCCCCTTCCATGTACCGTAAAGACTCATCACGTAGGCTAACGTCCCTGACTTGAGTGCCAAACTTCCAAGCCACGATGGCTTCAGCAGCCATGTACTCGCAGAGTGTCTTTCTCGATCCGTAATGGTCGCATCGATCAAGATCCCCAAACTCACTCATGCGTTCACCTGCTCAAGGGGTTTCAGGGGTTGGGCTTGGGGCTTGAGGTGAATGCTGAGTAGGTCGGCAACTTCCAGCCCTGCCAATTCTCGTTTGTCCTCGATCAGTTCAGCAAGAGCCCTGACAGCTGCCTTTGCCTCATCTGACGTTAAGAGCGTACATGTCTGATGCCAGCAAATTGTTCTCAGATCGAGGGCGCCACCCTTATTTGGCAATGGGTGGTGGCGGACTAAATCAGAGGCCATGACGTTCCAGAGATTGGGGGCAGGGGCAGTCCTTTGTGAATACTTAAAGCCGTTTCTTGCCATTTGCCAGACGTGGCTGGCCATAGCATCATAAATCCTCAAGTAGGCATTGCCCCCATCGAGAAAGCGGACGGAACCAAAAAGCAGGTTTATGTCCTTTACTTGGCTGCCCACGTACCATCCTACGAGGGCTTCAGCAGCCAGATATTCACAAAGTTGTTTCATCGACGCGTGCGACGGGCGGGCAACATCACCATAAGGCATATGTAGAAAGACGTGCGCTGTTTTGTCAGGGATTCAAAGATTGAGCCAACGGCAACTCGAAAACTGGCCAAATGTCACCATTGCCAAAAACAGCCGTAGAATCCGTGCCGTTCATGTGGGCTGTATGAAACCGTATGAAACGCCAAGAAAACCTCATACAGCCCATTTCTGGCGCCATTTCGAGGATGTCATACAGAAACCATTGACATGGTTTTGGTTGGGGTCGTATGATGAGCAAACGGGCAGGGACTGTGACACAACTTTGAGCAACTGCCCGTTTGCTCAATTTAGCTTCAAAATCGGAAATATCGGGGCGGTAAATCACCTAACGGGTATGAACCGTTTGCTCTAACCAACTGAGCTACTCCGCCAATTCGAATCTAGATTTTACCAGCGGGGGATTTTCATGCTGGGGCCGTTGATTCAGCCTGGGTGAACTGGACCGGAACCCCCACCCCTTTGCCCCTCCTCCTGCTCGCTGCCCTGACGAATAAGAACATTGGACACGATTGCCATGGCAGCTCACAAGGAGAGGGGAAATTTGGTTCAGGGCAGTCCCTTTCTCGCTTCGGCGAACAAGTCTTCGCCCGCCAAGAATCGATCCCCTGCGTCGGGGTTGTCCAAGGCAATCCCCAAGCCATAGGCTAATTCACAAATCTCGCCGTTTGTTTTGTGGTCGGCGAGTCCTTCTTCCAGTCCCTGCCGGACAAAGTCGCCGATGGCGACTTGCGGGCCGAGGGCGCGCTCCCGCACTCCACTTTCCGGATTCTCATGCTTCTCGATGCAGTCCTCGACATTGACAGAGTTCCAACCGCGGCACACGATCGGCCGATCTTGCCACACGGTGCAAGCGCCCTCTTGTCGATCGAGAAGAGGGCAGGAGTGACGGGCGGGATATTCGGAGACGCCTGCTCTCCAGGATGCGGTGGCCAGTTTGTGTTCCTCGATGCGCGACCTCAATTCGCTGATCTGAGCGGCCGTCCAATTTGTACGCACGAAGTCGGCAATGCGAATGAGCTCAGGACCTGTGGCGGTTACCATGTGACTGCAGCAGTAGTAGCAGCCTTTGCGGCAGGCCGGCATGAGGGGTACGCCCTTCTCACCCATCGCAGCGATCTTCTCGTGGACCTTTCCGATCTCCCGCTCGGTCACCCGCTCCAAGCGAGCAATGAGTTTCTCCAACTTTTCAGCGGTGCGTTCCTCCGCTAATTGGGAGACGGTCGCCTCTTTTGCCAAAGAGTAGAGCCAGCCAAATTCGGCTTGCAAAGGGGATGGTGCGCGGGACGGCGCGAGGCCGTCTGGTGGCGGGGGACACATCAGATCGGACTATTTAACATCAAAACGACTCGGAATGGCAAGCGGGTATAAGCGCGTAGTAATCCTTCGGTCCCCAAAACTACATGCTTTTCCTTCCAGCATTCATTTTGTTGCGCCAAGCGCCCGATCTCAAGTCGCTTGACGCTCTCGCCCAAGCGCGCAACGTCGACAAGCTCAGCCAGTTTCTCACCCCCGATTCCTTGCGGCCCATGAATCCGCTCCAGGTGATTAAGACAAATGGTGCCTATGAGACGGGTCGACTCGGATGGCACGCCCTGGAGCTCGCTCCGCCAAACAGCAATCAATCCTATGTCGTTTTCGCCACCCCGATCACGAGCGAAGACGTCGGCGAGATGATCTTCCAGCGCATCGGCGCGGCCCTCAAATATGTACCGGAAGACGATCCTCTTGCCGTGCGAATCGTGCGGCATCACTTGGATGTGCGGTTCGACATCCCGAAGAAATCGATTTCCGTTGTGGACGACGTGGATTTGAAGAAGCTCCCGGATTCGAGACCGTACTACTTCATCCGCATGTCGCCCTATCTGAAGGTGGAGAGCGTCACGGAAAAGGGGAAACCGGTTCCGTTTACGCAGACGAGCGGAGTTACCGCCATTTCTGCCTTCGCAGGCCAAACGGCCACGGTGACGGTCAAGTACAGCGGGGTCGTGGATCAGCCGCAATATGCGGGCAGCATCGTCGATGGCGAAGCGCAGCTTAGCAACGATTATTGGTATCCGACGATCTCTCGCTGGCCCGCGCCCTATGACATCACGGTCCACACGCCGAAGGGTTGGCTGGCGATCGGACAGGGCGAACAGGTCTCGATGAATGAGGATGCGAGCGGTCGGACCACGAAATTCCGGATGGACATGCCGGTGACGTACTACAGCCTCTCCACCGCGCCCTACAAGACTGCCTCCCAGATGGACGGCAAGCTAAAGATCAGCGCGTGGGGACTCGCGCGATCCGACGAGCAACTGAAACAGCAGACCGATCTTTACAAACCGATCCTCGAGTATTACGACAAGAATTTTTCTCCATTTCCGTTCTCGGGATACGGCGCTTTGTATTCCCAACTCTATGGCGGCGGAGCGCTTGAGGCCTATTCGTTCGCAACGTATGGATTCGGCGTGCCTTCTGAAGACGCGCACGAGCCTTCGCACACCTGGTGGGGCGGAGCGATCGACAACACCTATCTCCATTCGATGTGGAACGAGTCGTTCGCAAATTTCTGCGAGGGGTTGTATGCCCGGAATGTTCCGCTGGGCAATCACCAAGAGCGTCAGTTGGCGTTTATCAAGGATGCGAAGGTCGATCAGGATTATCTCGTCGCGAGTTGTGAAGACGCATCGCCTTGGTATGGCGGCCCCGCTTCTTCCATCGGCTACGAAAAAGGATCGAAGGTGTTGCAAATGTTCGAGACCGAAATCGGTACGGACATGATGATCAAGACCATGCAGCAATGGCTGAAAGAGAATCCTAAGGGTGAGCCCGGCGAATGGTCAGGTTATGAAAAGGCGGTCGCGAATGCGACTCACAAAGATTACGATTGGTTTTTCGACGAGTGGCTGCGACGGAAGGGCTGGGCGGATTTCGAAGTGAAGAACGTGCAATGGAACAAGGGCGTCCTGACCGGCGATGTGTATTTCACGGGCGAAGCGTATCGCATCAACTGCGAGATGTTGCTGCTCTATTCGGAGAATCGGCAGGTGTTCCGCAAGTTCGATACGATGCAAAAGCTGAACGGCAAGCATTACACGTTCTCGCTTTCCGTTCCATATCGACCGTTGCTTGTCTCGATCGATCCGTGGCGGCGAGTGCTGCGAACGCAACATGCGGATGAGACGCCGCCTCAACTCACGGAGATGCTGCGACGCTCACACCGATACAACGATCCGAAGCACGCGGATTGGCTGAAAGGGGTTGGCGGAACATCACTTGCGGCGATCCCGCAGGATCTCGATAACGTTTTGCTGGTTGGTACGCCCGATACGATTCCTCAGATGGCATTGCTCTGCGGAAAGGCGGGGTTCATCGTTCGTGGTGACAAGCTGACGTACGACAACAGCACGATCGACCTGAACAATGGAGGCGCGCTTGCCGTGGTGGATCTACCGGGAGGGAAGCACTGCATCGTTGGATTGGGCAAGGTGAAGTTGCGTCCTGACACGGGTCGAGCGCGCACCGATGTGTTCGATAGCTACGGACGATTTCTTCGGGGTTACACGGAGCCGAAGACGAGCGGATGGATGACTTTCAAGATCGCGGCGACGAGCGACAAGAAACCGACCCAGGGGCATGTCATAAAGTAGGATGTTCCGCAGATCGGTGATCTGGGATATGGGATCTGGGATGAGGATTCCGAGCCAACTTATCCGGTATCCCACATCACAAATCGCAGATCTCTCTAAGAGAGCAATTTGACATCATCCTTCGTCAGCTCTGCCCGCCAGAACAGATCGGGCCGATTTTGTCGAGTCAATTCGAGTGCTTGTTTTCGCCGCCACTTGTCGACTGCGCCATGATCTCCTGATCGCAAGACATCGGGAACCGATTCGCCGCGGAAGACTTCTGGTCGCGTAAATTGTGGTGCGGACAACAATCCATCTGAATGACTATCTGCCCCCAAACTATCTGCGCAACCTAGTGCACCCGGCAGCAAACGCACGACCGCATCTGCCATCACCAGCGAGGGAAGTTCTCCACCCGTCAAAACGAAATCGCCGATGCTCACGTTGTGCGTTGCGTAAAGTTTTCGCACCCGGTCGTCGATCCCTTCGTAGTGCCCGCACACGAAGATGACTTGTTCCTTTTGGGAGAGTTCCTGCGCAAGCGACTGAGTGAAGGGAACACCAGTCGGGTCTGTCATCACGATCGCTGAGTTTTCATCCGGCTTTAGCGAATCGATCGCGGCGGACACTTGCTCGCATTTCATGAGCATTCCGGGTCCTCCGCCGAATGGGGAATCGTCGACGGTTCGGTGGTTATCGGTGGCGAATTCTCTTGGTGTCGCCGACCCGAACTTTACGAGCCCAGCCTCGGTTGCTCGTTTGAGGATGCTGTGGCCAACCGCATCGAGGACCATTTCGGGAAACAGGGTCACGAAGTCGATGCGGAGCATTGGCTCATGCTACCGACTTGGGTCAGAGCAAATCGTAAATCGACGGGCTGATGTCCAGAAGAATGGACCTTCTTTGCCTCCTGAATTGGCTGGTAAAATGCGTGTTCCGGAGAGTTAGACAATAGTGAACGTTCCTGCCGATCTGAAGTACACCAAAACCCACGAATGGATTCGCCTCGAAGGCGATCTCGCCACGATGGGAATCACCGATTTCGCCCAGTCCGAATTGGGAGACATCGTCTTCGTCGAGTTGCCGAGCCCCGGCCGCGCGGTCAGCGGCGGCGACACCTTGGGAAGCGTGGAAAGCGTTAAGACGGTCAGCGACATTTATGCACCGGTCGACGGCGTCGTCACGGAAAGCAATCCCGCCCTCGGGGCGCAGACCGAGTTGGTCAACAGCGATCCATATGGCGGCGGCTGGATGATCAAATTCCGAGTCAACGATCCTTCCGCGATCAATGGCCTCATGGACGCAGACACTTACAAGACGACGATTCACTAGAATCGCGGATCTCGAATCGCGGATCGCGGATCTTATGATTCAGATCGGCGATCCGAGATCCCAGATCCGAGATTGAAAGAATGCCCTATATCCCCCACACCGAAGAAGATCGACAAGAGATGCTCGCCACGATCGGCGCGAAGACGATCGACGAGTTGTTCCGCGAGATTCCCGAGAATCTCCGAGTAAAAGGTCAGCTCGACCTTCCTCCTGCTCTCGACGAGGGACGCCTCTACGCGCATCTCGGAGAGATCGCGGCGAAGAATATCGACATGACCAAGGTGGTCTGTTTTCTCGGCGCAGGCATTTACGATCGGTACATCCCTGCTTCGGTTGGCGCAGTCATTTCACGCGGCGAATTCCTTACCGCTTACACGCCGTACCAGCCCGAACTCTCTCAGGGCTATCTTCAAAGCATCTACGAATTTCAGTCGATGGTCGCCGAGATCTACGGCATGGACCTCGCAAACGCATCGATGTATGACGGCGCAACCGCGATGGCAGAAGCCGCGATCCTTTCCCACGGTGTGAAGGGAAGAACGAAGATCGTGGTGAGCGAAGCGGTTCATCCGCACTACCGACAAGTGCTGGATACGTATTGCTGGTCGACGACATTGGACGTCGAAACGATCAAGACTCCGGAAGGAAAGACCACCGATTATTCGGCAGTGACGGAAGACGCCGCGTGCGTCATCGTGCAATATCCCAACTTCTTCGGAACGATCGAAGACCTCGCCGCTGCGCGAGACGCGGCGCGTAAAGCCAACGCGATGTTCATCGTCGTCGCTGATCCGGTTGCCTGTGCGTTGCTCAAGCCGCCAGGAGAGTACGACGCCGACATCGTGGTGGGCGAGGGCCAACCGATGGGTGTCGCCATGGGGCTCGGTGGACCGCTGGTTGGCTTGTTTGCCACGAAGCAGGAGCACATCCGGCGCATCCCCGGTCGAATCGTCGGCAGAACGAAGGACGTCAACGGGAAAGACGGATTTGTCATGACCCTTCGGACCCGCGAGCAAGACATCCGCCGCGAGAAGGCCACTTCTAACATTTGCACCAACGAAGCGCTCATGGCGCTGGCTGCCACGGTCTATATGGAAGCGCTTGGCAAGAACGGAATGCAGCAAGTCGCTGAAGGAAGCGTGCGCAATACGCAGTACGCGATCACGAAGCTAACTGAGGCGGGAGCGAAGATCAAGTTCACCGGAAAGGTTTTCGACGAGTTCACCCTCCAACTACCGGGCAAAGACGCGGTCGCCGTTCGCGATGCGCTTCTCAAGGAAGGATTTCTCGCCGGCTTGCCGCTCGGCACCTACTATCCATGCCTCAGCGACTGTCTTCTCGTCGCTGTTACCGAAGTGCGAACGAAGGATCAGATCGATCGCTTCGTTGCTGCGCTGAAGCGCGCCATCGCCTAAGAAGCTCAGGCAGACAACAAAAAAGCTCCTCGCGTTTCCGCGAGGAGCTTTTCATTTCAGCGAGGCTTACTTGCCTGCGCGATAGGCATTCCACTGATCGTTCATGCGCGTACCCTGTCCTGCAGAGAACTGATTCATGCATGCGTCATCGGTGTAATCCATGAAGTTCGTGATCGGATCGACGCCCGGATACTTCGTGCCCGTGCAAGAGTCTCGACCGGTTGGGCATCCGAAGGCTGCTGATCTTTCAGCAGGCGTATCGGAAACGCCGTCACCCGTCCTCGAGCAACCGCCCTGGAACGTGTGGTAGAGCCCCATCCAGTGACCGATTTCGTGAGTAGCCGTGTCGCCCAAGTTGTACGGAGCGGCTGAACCGCCTGGGAGCGAGGCATTGAGAACCACGACGCCATCCATCTTCGGACTTCTGGAGTAATCGGATGGGAACGTTGCCCAGCCGAGAAGTCCGCCACCCATGTTATTGGTGTAGAGGTTCATATCCTGAGCCGTGCCAAGATGCAAAGCATTCTTCATCTGCGTTTCTGCAGTTGTGCCCGGCTGCGCGGTGTACCAAGTGTTGTTCGCCGTAGTGTCCGTGCTTACGAGAGTGAAGCTGACACCATAAGGTGCATATGCGGCGTTGAGTACGGAAACTTGTTGATTGATCTGGCTGCTGCTAGGAGCACCCTGGCCTGAGGTATTCGTGATGACGTGGACGTGAAGCTTAACCGCGCCGACGGCCATTGGGTGAACGACAGACGCCTTGTAAGAAGCAACAAAATTGTCAACCGCGGCGAGTTCGATGTCCGAGAGGTTTCGCGTACCGCAACGGGTGCTCGGGTCGGCTCCCTTAACGATAGTGGTGACGGTCGTCGCAGCAGGTGACATTGAAGCACCTGATCCGCCGCATCCCCAGATGACGAGACCGGTAACAGAGATAATGCCGGCGGACATAGCCGCGCGAATGGCAATCTTATTCATGTATGTAACTCTCCAGATCGGACAGAAGTCGGCACGTCGCAGCGCCGCTTAAAAACATTGTATGACGCAAAACGATCAAACGTCAAGCAAATGTGCAAAACTCGCCAAACTTTCCGCTAGCAGAGTCGCTAGGTAAAATTGAACCAGCCCCATGCCCTCCCAAAAGACCGTAGCCACGCCCCAGCTAATCTTCGAAAAATCCCGCTCCGGAAGGATCGGCTGTAACGTCCCCACGTCGGACACCCCCAAGGTGGACCTCAAGGAAACGTTAGGTGAGCTAAGAACCGAATTTCATCTCCCCGAAGTGGATGAGCTGACCATGCTCCGCCACTTCACCATTCTCAGCCACGTGACCTACGGCATCGAGACCGGCTTCTATCCGCTGGGGTCGTGCACGATGAAATACAACCCCAAGATCAACGAGAAGACCGCCGCTATGCCCGGCTTCGCGATGATCCATCCGATGCAACCGGTGGAAACAATTCCCGGCGCGCTAGAGATTTTGGTTGGCGTGCAGGAAATGCTGCAGTCGATCACTGGTTTCGACCACATCACTTTGCAGCCTTTGGCGGGCGCACATGGTGAGATGGCGTGCTTGATGCTCATCAAGGCGTATCACGAATCGCGGGGAGAAGGCGCGCAACGCCATACCATCCTCGTTCCTGATAGCGCGCACGGCACGAACCCAGCATCAGCAGCGCGGTGCGGATATGACGTGAAGTCCATTCCGACCGACG
>Ga0207680_10000751_pt1 | contig 15280 bp, 11 predicted proteins | sample KBSS23metaG_FD_184321 | JGI IMG/M metagenome (GOLD analysis project Ga0207680, IMG submission 184321) | Switchgrass rhizosphere microbial communities from Kellogg Biological Station, Michigan, USA - KBS S2-3 metaG (SPAdes) (version 2) | ecosystem: Host-associated > Plants > Roots > Rhizosphere... | reverse complement strand
GCACGAAGGTTTCGAGCAATGGGCGCGCCTGTTCGGCGATTCCGGCAAGCAGAACGAGACGCTGGATCGGCTGATGGCCAGCGCCAAGGGCTATAGCGCGCTGATGCAGTCGATGGTGAGCGCGGCCGCCGGCAAGCCGGATGGCGAAGGCGCGACCAAGGCGTGGACCGACGCAATGCGTCAAGGCTTCAGCATTCCGGGCGCGGATGCTTTCCTGCAGAACAACCCGTTCGCGCAGATGCTGCAAGGCTTGCGCGGGCCGGGCGTGCAGGGTTTCGACCAGCTTTCGCAGACGTTCGCGCCGTTCCTTGCGCAAGCGCGTGACGAAAGCAAGGCGTGGCTCAACGCGCCGGCGTTCGGCTATCTGCGCGAGCACCAGGAGCATTACCAGAAGATGGCGGCGGCGTTCGTCGAATATCAGGAAGCCGTCGGCAAGTACAACGGGCTTATGCTCAAGGCCAGCCAGCGTGGTTTCGAGATCTTCCAGGACAAGCTCGCCGCGCGCGAAGAACCCGGGCGGCAGATCGAAACGCCGCGCGCACTGTACGACCTGTGGGTCGATGCCGCCGAAGAGGCGTATCAGGAAATCGCGCTGTCGGATGAATTCCGCAAGGTCTACGGCGACGTGGTCAACGCGCAGATGCGCGTACGTTCGCAAGTCCAGCAGGAGGTCGAGCGCATCGGCGTCGATCTCGGCATGCCCACGCGCACGGAGTTGAACAGCGTGCACAAACGCATGCATGACCTGCGCCGCGAATTGCGCGGCTCACGCGGCGCGGATGCGAACGGTGAAATCGCGGCGCTGCGCGCGGAAGTGCAGAAGCTGCGCGAGCAGCTCAATGCGAGGCAAGGCAAACCCGCGCAAGCCGCGCCGGTGACAGCGCGACCCGCCAAACCCGCGCAGGCCGCTCCAGCCAAGTCGAAAGCACGCGTCGCACCCGCGAAAAAACGCGCAGCCGCCGTGGCCAAGCCGCCCAGTGCGTCGAAACAAGGGTCGCACAATTTCGCTGAGGCACTGAATGCGATGAAGAAGAACAAGCCAAGGAGCCGGGCATGAACGCAGTCCGCATCGATCCGCAGAAGGCACTCGCCGAAGCCACGCAATTCAACCAGCGCATCGCCGCTGGCTTCAAGACGCTGCGCGCCCTCGACGACGTCGAGTACGGCGTGAGCGCGAAAGAGCAAATCTATCGCGAAGACAAACTGGTCCTGTATCGCTTCAAGGGCGCAAACAAGCCGACCGTCAAGACACCATTGTTGATCGTCTACGCGCTGGTCAATCGTCCGTACATGGTCGACCTTCAGGACGACCGCTCGCTGGTGAAGCACCTGCTCGCGCTCGGCGAGGATGTGTACCTGATTGACTGGGGTTATCCGGATCAGTCCGACCGCTATCTCACGCTTGACGACTACATCAACGGCTACATCGACCGCTGCGTCGATGCGGTCGCGAAACGCTGCAAAGTGGACAAGATCAACCTGCTCGGTATTTGCCAGGGCGGCGCGTTCAGCCTGTGCTATGCATCCACGCATCGCGAAAAAATCCGCAACCTGATCACGATGGTCACGCCGGTGGATTTCCACACGCCGGACAACATGCTGTCGGCGTGGACGCGCAGCATGGACGTGGACCTTTTCGTCGATACCCTCGGCAACGTGCCGGCGGACCTCATGAACTGGTGTTACCTGACGCTCAAGCCGGTGCGCCTGCTGCAACAGAAATACATTGGCCTCGTCGACATTCTCGACAACAAGGTCGAGGTCGAGAATTTCCTGCGCATGGAGAAATGGATTTTCGACAGCCCCGATCAGGCCGGCGAAGCCTTCCGCCAGTTCGTCAAGGATTTCTACCAGGCCAACAAACTCGTCACCGGCGGCCTGAAAATTGGCGACTACGACGTAAGCCTGAAAAACGTGACGGTGCCGATACTCAACATCTTCGCCGAGCAGGATCACCTCGTGCCGCCATCGGCCTCACGTCCGCTCAAGCAACTCGCCGGCACCAAGGATTATTCCGAACTCGCGTTCAAGGGCGGCCACATCGGCATCTACGTGTCCGGGCGCGCGCAGCGCGAAGTGCCGAGCGCGATTCACGAGTGGTTGGCGCAACGTTAGGTACGATTCGACGGCATGGATGCCGACATTCACCCGCATGAAGTCCTGACGCTGCTCGGAGAAATCGAGTACGCCATGCTGACCACGCGCTCGCGCGACGGCAGCTTCAACTGCCGTCCGCTGCAGACGCTGCAAATCGACGCGCAGGCCACGTTCTGGTTCTTCACCAATGCCGGTAGCGACAAGTGCGCGGACATCCGCAACGACGCGCGCGTGAATCTCGCGTATGCCGATCCGGCCAGGAAGATTTTCGTCGCGATCGCGGGGCAGGCCGAGCTGCTGGTGGACCGCGCCAAGATCGACGAGTTGTGGACCCCTGCGCAGCTGGTGTTTTTTCCGAAGGGCTGTGACGACCCGGCATTGACTTTGCTCAAGTTCACGCCGGAAAGCGCGCGCTACTGGGACGGCAATGAGTCCATGGCAGGCGTGCTGTTCAAGCTCGGCAAGGCTCTGCTGTTGGGTGAGGAGTCCGACCTCGGCGCGAGCGGCCGGTTGGGTCTGCGCGGCAAATAATGTGAGCGTATCGCAATAAGTGTCGCCACACGGTGAGTTTTCTGACGCGATGTCTAATCGCGATCGCGAAATCTCTGCAACGCCAGCCGCAGCGCCACGAACTGACGCGATACATTCGTGCAGGCATCGCAATACATCAGGTGCAGACGCAGGCGCAGGCGCTTGACTAGCGCTAGCGGTTCATCCTGCTGCTGGGATAGCAGTCGCGATGCTTGCTGGCATGAAATGCGGATCATCGGGTGCCTAGCGAGGCTGCGCATGCCCGAAACCGCCGCGTTCCAGGCAAGTCCTCAGCAGCATGCGCGCCCTATACAGTTGCACCCAGACGTTGGACGTCGTCAGGCTCAAATCCTTACAGATGTCCTTGGTATCGGTACCGAACACCTCACGCAAGACGAATACCTGGCCGACGCGCTTCGGCAACATGTCCACGCAGCGTTGCACGGCAGCGAGAAAACCGTCTTGTTGGCACAGCTCGGCCGGATCGCTCACTTCACTTGGCATCTGCGCATAATGACCACTGGTATCAAACAAGCGATCGATCGGGTCGTCGCCGCCGTCGTCGTTGGGTTGTTCGAGCGGCTGCTCGCGCCACTGCTTGCGCAGCAGATCGACAATACGGTTCTTCAGGATCGTCGTCAGCCAGGTGCGCAGCGAGGAATCGCCGCGGAACGAGGCGCGTTTCTCGTACGCCTGTGTCAACACATCGGAGACGCAATCCTCAGCCAGGTGCTCGTCGCGCAACTGCAGGCGCGCGACTTTCATAAGGTACGGGCGGTGTTCGGCAAGCGCAGGAAAGTCGATCGTCGATACAGGCATGCGGCGATTCTAAACGAATCGGACGCGTGGTCGGCTAAAATGCGGCATATCCGGAACCGGCAGATAGCGCTATGAACGAAGTCCTTTTCCACATCCACCATCTCGGCGTCACGCCGTGGAAACTGATCGGCTATATAGGCACGTTCCTGTTCACGGCGCGCTGGTTCGTGCAGTTGTACGCCACGAAGAAGCTAAAGCGCGTCACCGTGCCGATGGCATTCTGGTATCTGTCGATCGTCGGCAGCGTGATGACGCTGGGCTATTTCATTTGGGGCAAGAACGATTCGGTCGGCATCATGCAGAACGCGTTCCCGATGTTCGTTTCGGCTTACAACGTCATCATCCATCTGCGCCATCACAAGCCCGAGGTAATCGAGCCGGGCAGTGCGGAAGAGACGTGAGGAGAATTTTCGCGCAGGGATGCGCGAACGAATCGGCGGCTTGATCACCGATTCGACAAGCGTGGCGCGGCTTCGCTGCGACCGCTTGGTTGATGCCCGCGGCAGGGTGCATCGACCCTATTATTCTGGATCGTAATCCAGATTCGGCGCCAGCCAGCGTTCGGCCTCGGCGAGCGTCCAGCCTTTGCGCTTCGCGTAATCCTCGACCTGTTCCTTGGTCACGCGACCGACCACGAAATACTGGCTCTGCGGATGGCTGAAGTACCAGCCTGATACGGCCGCGGTCGGATACATCGCGAAACTTTCGGTGAGCGTGATGCCGGCGTTGTGCTCCGGATCGAGCAGTTTCCACAGCATGCCTTTTTCGGTGTGGTCAGGGCAGGCCGGATAGCCGGGAGCGGGGCGGATGCCGCGGTATTTCTCGCCGATCAGATCTTCGTTGCTCAAGCGTTCGTCGGCGGCGTAGCCCCAGAATTCCTTGCGCACGCGTTCGTGCAGCGTTTCCGCGAAACTTTCCGCGAGCCGGTCGGCGAGCGCCTTGAGCAGAATTGAGGAATAGTCGTCGTGCTCGCGCTCGAATTCTTCGAGCTTGCGTTCGATGCCGATGCCGGCGGTTACGGCAAAACCGCCGACCCAGTCGCGCACGCCGGATTGCTTGGGCGCGATGAAATCGGCGAGACAGAAATCCGGGCGTCCGGGCGGTTTGTCGGCTTGCTGGCGCAGGAAATGGAGCGTCGCGGATTTGCCGTTCGCATCGATTTCGACGTCGTCGCCCACCCGCGCCGCCGGCCACAACCCGATCACGCCTTTCGCGGTCAGCCATTTTTCGGCGACGATCTTTGCGAGCATCGCCTGCGCGTCGTCGAACAATTCGCGCGCTTGGGCGCCGACCACGGCGTCGTCGAATATCTGCGGATAATGGCCCGACAGCTCCCAGGTGTTGAAGAACGGCGTCCAGTCGATGCGCGCGACGAGCTCGGACAGATCGTAGTCGTCGAGTACCGTGAGTCCGGGTGTTGCCGGCTCCGGAGGAGCATACGTTTCCCATTTTCCATCGAACGCCTGGGCGCGCGCGTGGTCCAGCGCAACCAGCCGTTTTGCTGGGCCGCGATCCTTGTGGCGTTCGCGGATCTCGGCGTATTCGGCGCGGATTTTGGCGAGGAACTCGTCGACCAGCTCCTTGCTGATCAGCGACTGCGCCACGCCGACCGCGCGCGAGGCGTCCTTCACCCACACGGTCGGCGACTTGTAATGCGGCTCGATTTTGAGCGCGGTGTGCGCGCGTGACGTGGTCGCGCCGCCGATCAGGAGCGGCATCTCGAAATTCTGCCGCTGCATCTCGCGGGCGAGGTGGCTCATTTCCTCGAGCGATGGCGTGATCAGTCCGGATAGCCCGATCATGTCGGCCTTCTCGGCGCGCGCGGTATCGAGAATCTTCTGCGCCGGCACCATCACGCCGAGATCGATCACGTCGAAGTTGTTGCAGCGGAGCACCACGCCGACGATGTTCTTGCCGATGTCGTGCACATCGCCCTTCACCGTCGCCATGATGATCTTGCCGTTCGACTTGCCGACGTCGCCGGTGCGCAGCTTCTCCGCTTCGATGTAAGGCAGCAGGTAGGCGACCGCTTTCTTCATCACGCGCGCGGATTTCACGACCTGCGGCAGGAACATCTTGCCCGAGCCGAACAGATCGCCGACCACGTTCATGCCGTCCATCAGCGGGCCTTCGATCACATCGAGTGGCCGCGTCGACAGCTGGCGTGCTTCCTCGGTGTCCGCTTCGACGAATGCATCGTTGCCATGCACGAGCGCGTGACTCAGACGTTCGCGCACCGGCAACTCGCGCCAAGCCAGCACGGCGGCGGGATCGGCATCTTTTTTTCCTTTGTAGCGCTCGGCGATTTCGAGCAGGCGCTCGGTGCCGTCGGCGCGGCGGTTGAGCACCACGTCTTCGACGCGCTCCCGCAGTTCCGGGTCGAGATCGTCGTAGATCGGCAAGGCGCCGGCGTTGACGATGCCCATGTCCATGCCGGCTTTGATCGCGTGGTAGAGGAATACCGCGTGGATGGCCTGGCGTACGCTTTCGTTGCCGCGGAACGAAAACGACACGTTCGATACGCCACCGGAGATGTGGCAATGCGGCAATGTTGCCTTGATCGCGCGTGTCGCCTCGATGAAATCGACCGCGTAATTGTTGTGCTCCTCGATGCCGGTTGCGATCGCGAAGATGTTCGGATCGAAGATGATGTCCTCGGGCGGGAAACCGACCTGCTCGGTAAGAATTCTGTAAGCGCGTGTACAGATTTCCACTTTGCGCGTCTTGGTATCGGCCTGGCCCTGCTCGTCGAACGCCATGACCACGACCGCGGCGCCATACGCCAGCACCTTGCGCGCGTGTTCGAGGAAGATTTCCTCGCCTTCCTTCAGCGAGATCGAATTGACCACGCCCTTGCCTTGCAGGCAGCGCAGGCCGGCTTCGATCACGCTCCATTTCGATGAGTCGACCATTACCGGTACGCGCGCGATGTCCGGCTCCGCCGCGATCAGGTTCAAGAATTTCGCCATCGCCGCTTCGGAGTCGATCAGGCCTTCATCCATGTTGACGTCGATAATCTGCGCGCCGTTCGCGACCTGCTGGCGCGCGACTTCCACTGCCTGGTCGTAGCGATCGTCCTTGATCAGCTTCTTGAACTGCGCCGAACCGGTGACGTTGGTACGCTCGCCGATATTGACGAACAGCAGCTCCGGCGTGATGACCAGCGGTTCGAGGCCGGCGAGGCGGGTGTAGCGGGGCGCATCGTTCATGCCGCGATTGCGCCTGTGTTCGGCAGCGCATGCGGCGTCACGCCGCGCACGGCCTCGGCAATCGCGCGGATATGCGCCGGCGTGGTACCGCAGCAGCCGCCGACGAAATTGACCAATCCACTGCGCGCAAATTCACCGATGGTCGCGGCCATCTGCTCAGGCGTTTCGTCATATTCGGCGAACGCGTTCGGCAGGCCGGCATTCGGATGCGCGGATACGTAGCAGTCGGCCACTTGTGCGAGTGCCTCGACATACTGGCGCAACTCGGTAGCGCCAAGCGCGCAGTTCAATCCGATCGACAGCGGATTCGCATGCCGCAGCGAGAAATAGAAAGCCTCGGCGGTCTGCCCGGACAACGTGCGGCCGGACATGTCGGTGATCGTGCCGGAAATCATGATCAGCACACGCGCGCCGCGGCGCTTGAATTCTTCGCCGACGGCAAACAGCGCGGCTTTCGCATTCAGCGTGTCGAAAATCGTCTCGACCATGAGCAGATCGGCGCCGCCGTCGAGCAGGCCGCGTGCGGCTTCGGCGTAGGTCGTCGCGAGTTCCTCGAAGCTCACATTGCGGAAGCCCGGATTGTTCACGTCCGGCGATATCGACGCCGTGCGGCTGGTCGGCCCGAGTACGCCGATGACGAAGCGCGGCTGATCCGGTGTCTTTGCTTCGGCTGCGTCGCAGCACTCGCGTGCGAGCCGCGCGCCTTCGTGATTGAGTTCGTAGGCCAGATGCTCAAGGTGATAATCGGCCTGGCTGATGGTGGTCGAATTGAATGTATTGGTCTCGAGCAGATCCGCGCCGGCATCGAGATAAGCCATATGCACGGCCTTGATGATGTCCGGCTGCGACAGCGAGAGCAGGTCGTTATTGCCTTTCAGATCGCAAGCGTGGCCATGCTGAGCATGCGCGTCGTGACCGTCGCAAAAGCGCGCGCCGCGATAGCCGGTCTCGTCGAGCTTGTAGCTCTGCAGCATCGTGCCCATTGCACCATCGATGACGAGGATCCGCTGCGCCAGCGCGGCAAGCAGTCGCTCGGTACGGGAAGGATTGAGCCAAGGTAAGGTGTTCATCGTGATGCTCTCTTTGCCAGCAAACTCAGCACTTCAAAATGCGGCGGCCGGCGTTCCCGCGTGATGCGCTCGCAGCTGATCACTTTCAGCCCGGCGTTTTCGGCGAAACCACGCAGTTCGTCCGCGCGAAAACCCAGATTGCGGTGATCGAACGGTTCCACAACCGCGCGATGCGCATGGCGCCCGAGCGTGGTTGCCAGCAGGCGCCCGCCCGGCTTGAGCACGCGCGCGGCTTCCGCGACGACTTTCGCCGGCTGTTCGCTGTAGGTCAGCGCATGCATCAATAACACCAAATCGAAATGCCGCGAGCCGAGATCGAGTGCATGCATGTTGCCGAGGCGAACTTCGACGTTGCGAAACGGTCTCAGTCGCGTCCGCGCCGCGGCCACGACGCGTTCGCTCGCGTCCACGCAGACGATCGCGTGCGCATGCGGCGCGAGCAGTTCGGCGAGGACGCCGTCGCCGGAGGCGATGTCGAGTACGTCGCCGAGTTCGACCAATCCGGTCAGCGCACGCGCCAGCGCTTCCCAGGTGCGGCCGGGCGAGTAGTGGCGCTCCATGTCACCGGCGACACTGTCCGCCCAGCCTTCGGCGCGTGCGCGCTGGGCGAGGACGGTCGGCAAGCGGCGCAGATCGTCGGCGATCAGCGCGTCGCTCAGGTTCGTGCGCAGCGCGCCGAGTAGCGCGGCGGATTTCGCGTCCAGCTCGGTATTGCAGCGATAATAAGCCGACACGCCGGCGCGGCGGTCGCGGACCAGGCCGGCGTCCTTGAGCTTGGCCAGATGCGTGGACACCCGCGGTTGCGCCAGGCGCAGCACGCCGGAGAGTTCGGCTACGGTCAGCTCTTCGCGTTCCAGCAGCGCGAGCAGGCGCAGCCGCGTGGAATCGGAAAGCAGGCGCAGCAAAGCCGAAGTCGTGCCGAGATCCATTTATCCTTTCATCTTGATTAAAAGATAGATGGCTATATTAGCGCTCTGGCGTGGTAGCGTCAAAGAAACGGCTGGCTCGATACCGTTCGTTCTGAGCGTAACGCCCAAACGCTCTGTGTTTCGACTCCGCTCGCGCTGCTCGCTACGCGCAAAGCGAACGTTCCCCAAGGCAGGCAGGAAGATTTGCGATATCGCTTCTCACAACCGATTGTTGCTGTTTGCCTGCTGCTCGCGACTTGCGTGACGCGGGCGGATGTCGATTACAAGACCCTGGGCAAATACTGGACCGCCGACACGCTGCATGTGCCCTATCGCGCGCTGGTGACGCCCGGACGCGAACACGGAGAACGGCTGCCGCTGCTGGTGTTCCTGCACGGTGCCTGGCAGGCGGGCGACGACAACGAAGCGCAGCTCGCCGGCTACGGCAACGGCTCGCTCGAACTGGTCGACGCCGCGCTAGACGGCAACATTCCGCTGGTCTACGTCGCGCCGCAGGTGAACAACGAGTATTGGCCGCCCGCGCACGTCGCCGCGGTCGTGCGCGACGCGTTGCAGCGCTTTGCGCTGATCGATCCAAAACGCATTTACCTCACCGGCATTTCCGATGGCGGCACCGGTGTGTGGGATACGCTCAAGGCCTGGCCGGCGTGTTTCGCCGCCGGCGTGCCGATGTCGGGGATGACGGAAATCGCGGGATTGGCCTCAATCCGCGACGTGCCGGAATGGATATTTCATGGCGCGAAGGACAACGATACCGATGTCGAGACCGGCTACAACGGCGCGATGGTCGGCTCGCGCGCCGTCGTGCGCAGCTTGCGTGAGATGGGCGGGACACCGCGCTATACCGAGTATGCGCAAGGCATGCACCCGATCTGGCATCAGGCGTATGCGACCGACGAATTGCTGCCATGGCTGCTGAATCAGCATTTGCGGCACGCGCCGTGTGATTTTGGGAATTTACCGTCGCTAGGGACGGTCGTGCGGCAAAAACGGTAAAATCGTCAGTTCCCTTCTCCCGCTGGCGGGAGAAGGTGCCGAAGGCGGATGAGGGTGGCACAGCCGAAGACGTTGTGCCTTCGTCTTGCGCCACCCTCACCCGGCGCGCTGCGCGCGCCGACCTCTCCCGCCAGCGGGAGAGGTGTTCACTCAGGGAGCCGTCATGGATTTCCGCTTCACCGAAGAACAACTGCAAATTCAGGCTATCGCCCGCGACTTCGCGCAAAAACGCATCGCGCCGGTAGCGGCGGATTTCGACAAGTCCGGCGAATTTCCGCTGGCCAACATCCGCGAGATGGGCCAATTGGGCCTGATGGGCATCGAAGTCCCGGCCGAATACGGCGGTGCCGGCATGGATTCGATCGCCTACGTGCTGGCCATGATCGAGATTGCCACTGCGGATTGCGCGCACTCGACGATCATGTCGGTGAACAACACGCTGTACTGCAACGGCCTGCTCAAGTTCGGCAGCGAGGCACAAAAGCACAAATACGTGACGCCGATCGCGTCGGGGCAGGCGATTGGCGCGTTCGCGCTGACCGAGCCGCAATCCGGTTCCGATGCCACGGCGATGCGTTGCCGCGCCACCAGGCAGGCCGATGGCAGTTTCATCATCAATGGCAAGAAGAGCTGGATCACTTCCGGCCCGGTGGCGAAGTACATTTTGCTGTTCGCCATGTCGGATCCTGACAAACACGCGCGCGGTATCACCGCGTTCATGGTCGACACGGAACGCGCCGGTTTCCACCGTGGCAAGACCGAACCCAAGCTCGGCATCCGCGCCTCGGCGACCTGCGAAATCGAATTCACCGACTATCACGCGCCGGCCGATGACGTCATCGGCGAAATCGGTCACGGCTTCAAGATCGCGATGGGGGTGCTCGACGCCGGGCGCATTGGCATCGCATCGCAAGCGGTGGGCCTGAGCCGCGCCGCGTACGACGCAACGCTCATCTATTCGCGCGATCGCAAGGCGTTCGGCCAATCGATCGGGTCGTTCCAGATGATCCAGCAGAAAATCGCCGACATGAAATGCAAGCTCGACGCGGCAGAACTGCTCACCTTACGCGCGGCTTGGACGAAGCAGCAGGGCGGGCGCTTTTCCACCGAAGCGGCGGTCGCGAAGCTTACCGCCTCGGAAGCAGCGATGTGGATCACGCACCAGGCCGTGCAGATCCACGGCGGCATGGGCTACTCGAAGGAGATGCCGCTGGAACGCTACTTCCGCGATGCCAAGATCACCGAGATCTACGAAGGCACGAGCGAAATCCAGCGCATGGTGATCGCGCGCAACGAGACCGGGTTGCGCTGACGGCTCAGTTGTTCTGCGTCGTGGCGGGTGGCGCAGCGAGGCTTAATTCCGCGAGCAGGGTGGCGGCGAATTGCACGCGATTGCGCCCGGCCTTCTTCGCTGCATAGAGCGCCGCATCGGCGCGGCGCAACAGGTCTTCGCGGCCGGCCGCGTCGAGCGGGAACAAGGCCGCGCCGATGGACACCGTCACGCGTTCCAGTTGCTGCTGGCGGTGCACAACGCTCATGTCCGCCACGCTCGCGCGAATATATTCCGCGCGCTGCGCGGCGCCACCGGCATCTGCGTCGAGCAAGACCACGGTGAACTCCTCGCCGCCATAGCGGCACGCAATGTCTTCCGCGCGCACACTGCGCTTGAGCACTTCGGCGAACTGCGCGAGCAGGGTGTCGCCGGCGGCATGTCCGTAAGTGTCGTTGAAGCGCTTGAAATGATCGATGTCGAGCATGAGCACTGCCAACGGCAAGCCGCGGCGCCCGGCGCGCAGTAACTCGCGTTCCAGCGAGACTTCCAGATAGCGGCGGTTGAACAGCCCGGTCAGTGGATCGCGCACCGATTGCGTGCGCAGGGTTTCCTGCAGACGCAGATTGGCCAGTGCCAGGGCGACCTGCTCGCCCGCCGTCAGCGCAATGCGGCGCTCCTCGGGCGTCGGTGCAAGCTCGCCGTCGAAAGTGAGGACCCCCACCATTTCACCGTGCGCAACCAGTGGCACGCACAGATAACCTGCATCCGGCATATCGGGATTCGGCCAATGCACATGCTTGCAGACGAAACCGCTACGTGTTCCGGCAAGCGGATACGGCTGGCCACGGCGCAACGCCCAGCAGTCCTCGGGAGCGAAGACCGATTCGGCGATGAGACCGTGCCGGCCCCAATGCGCGCCGATCGCGACGAGATTCTGCGAGGGATTGATCAGTGCGAGTCGACCGCCCAGATTGGGCAGCATTTCGGCGAGCGCGCCGCCGAGACCATTGCGCACCTCGTCCAGCGAACGACAACTCTGCAGCATTTCGCCAAACTGACTGAGCCTGGTCATGCTTTCGCTTACGCGGTTTGCGCTCGCCAGCGTTTCGGCCAGCTGCAAATTTGCAGTGCGCAGGCTTTCGCGCGCCAGTCGGCCGCGCAGATGGCTGCCGCGCACGAGCCAGAACGTCAACGCAAGGAAGAGCAGGCTCAGGACAATCGCGATCGATGTCAGCGTGCGCGTGCGCGTCGCCGATCCCTCGGTATCGAGCTTGCGCAGCACCAGCAGGTTGTCCTCTTCGTCGAGCATCAGAGCCGCCACGCCGCGCGCACCGCCGCTACTAAAATCGGCTGGGACCGCCACCATGTGATTGCTGGCTTGACGGGCCTGGACCATCGATTCGGCCAAATCGCGTTGTCCATGTATGAATGCGACAAGATTCTGCACGCGCTCCCGCTGTTGCGGATTGTCGGTCACGAGTTTGAGCAGCGTGCCGAGATCATCTTCCATGAGCGGCGCCTGCGCATGGAAGCGCGCCAGTCGGGTTTCATCACCATAGGCGGCATAGCCGATCGCATCAGTCTGGAGCGTGCCCAGCCGCGCAATGACGGCGTTTATTTGCGCCTTCACGTTGTAGGTATGCGCCACCCAGTCATTGTCGGCAGCGAACTGGTTCGTGGATTGCCATACGCGAACGCCGATGCCCAGCAAGATCGCAGCGACCGCGATGTAGAGCAATGAGAGCCGCGCCACAAACGGCAGGCGTGCGGTCAATAGCGAGGCCTTGGCGGGTGTTGCATCCATCCGACCATCATGCTCCAACCCGTCCGAGCTGCGTGTGAATGCGGGTCGCACCGCTTAAATCCGCGATCTGCAAGGCTTTTCCTGCTTCCCCTCGCCAGCCCGCGCTGGCTATGGCAGGTGGCCAGCGTTATCCTTAGCGCCCCGAAAAATCCTCGTTTTTCACAGACCGGATTCCCATGAACGCCCAACCCATTCCGGCGCCGAGCGCTGTCGATTCCGTTTTGCAGCAGATCATGCAGCGCCTCGGCCCCGCGCAAAGCGCGCAAATGTTCGCCAACCACTTCTTCAAGCGCGTCCATCGCGAGGATTTGCTGGCGCGGCCGGCCGAGGATTGGGCCGGCATGATCCAGGGGCTGCTCGAGTTCGCAAGTGTGCGCAAACCTGGCACTCCGAACGTGCGCGTGTTCAATCCGTCGCGCGAGCAGGACGGTTATGAAAGCACGCACACGGTCGTCGATATCCTCACCGACGACATGTCGTTCCTCGTCGATTCCGTCGCGATTGCGGCGGATCAGGCAGGCTTGGGCGTGCATGTGGTAATTCATCCGGTCTACGGCGTCGAGCGCGATGCCGGCGGGCACGTCTTGCGCCTTGCCGCCGAAGGCAGCGGCGGCAGAAGCGAATCGCTGATGCATTTCGAAATCGACCGCGTCGCCGAGCCGGGCGAGCGTGTCCAGCTCGAGAAGTCCATCCGCGCCACGCTGGAAGACGTGGCCCAGTGCTATGGCGACTGGGCCGCGATGCGCGACCAGATGCTCGCAATCGCCGCGGATATGGACAGGCAAAAATTGCCGATCAGTGCGGAAGGCGTTGCCGAGGCGCAGGAATTCCTGCGCTGGGCCGCGGCCGATCACTTCACGTTTCTCGGTTATCGCGAATACGCTGTTGCCAACGTCAGTGGCGAGGAAGTGCTGCAGGCGGTGGAGGGTTCGGGCCTGGGCATCCTGCGCGGCACCGAGCGCTCGGTGGCGCCGCGTTCGCTGAAATCCCTGGCCGCGCGCGATCTGCCGCAGTCCGGCGCGATCGACGCGATCATCCTGACAAAAACCAACGCGCGCGCGCGCGTGCATCGCGCCGGCTACATGGATTACATCGGCGTGCTCAAGTTTGACGCGACCGGCGTGCCGGTGATGGAGCAGCGCTTCCTCGGGTTGTATACGTCGTCGGCTTACGCACGGCAGCCGCGCGACGTGCCGCTGGTACGGCAGAAATACGAAGCAGTGATGGCGCGTTCTGGCCTGCGCCGCGATTCGCACTCGGGCAAGAACCTGCGCCACATCCTCGAAACCCTGCCGCGAGACGAATTGTTCCAGGCCAGCGACGAGGAACTCAGCGGCATCACCGCGGGCATTCTGCAGTTGCAGGGGCGGGTGCGCTCGCGCCTGTTCGTGCGCCGCGACAAGTACGGCCGCTTCTTTTCGTGCCTGGTGTTCATTCCGCGCGACCGCTTCACCGCCGATATCCGCGATCGCATCGAAGGCCTGCTCAAGAGCGAGTTCCGCGGTGAGCGCGTGGACTCTGCGATCCAGCTCGGCGAATCGCCGCTGGCGCGCCTGCACCTGGTGGTGCGGCCGAAACCCGGCGAGGCGCCGCACTACGATGTAGCCGATCTGGAAGCCAAGATCGGCCAGATCGTGCGCAACTGGCACGATGAACTGCGCGATACGCTCGTGCAGCGGCTCGGCGAAGAAAAGGGCATCAAGCTCGCCAATCGCTACGGCAAGGCGCTGCCCGCCGGCTACATCGAGGAGGTCAGCGCGCATGTGGCGGCCGCGGATGTCGAATCGGCAGCAAGCCTGAAGGATGCCGACGACATCCACTTGCAGCTCTATCGCTCACGCAAGCAGGGCGGCAGCCTGCGCTTCAAGCTGTTCCGTTACGGCGCGCCGATCACGCTGTCCGAGGCGTTGCCGATGCTGGAGAACATGGGTCTGAAGATCCTCTCCGAGCATCCGTACGAGATGAAGCTCGGCGACGCGCTGATCGTCATCCAGGATTTCGAGGTGCAGCCCGCCGTGCACTGCGAGTTCGACATCGAGCAGATCAAGGATTCATTCCAGGCCAGCTTCGAGCGCATCTGGCGCGGCCAGGCCGAGAACGACGGCTTCAACAAACTGATTCTCGGCGCGAACATGGATTGGCGCCAGGTGTCGGTGCTGCGCGGCCTGTGCAAGTACCTGCTGCAGACCGGCGTGCCGTTCTCGCAGAGCTACATGGAGGAAACGCTCAATCGCTACCCGCTGATCGCCGGCCTGCTCGTCGAGTTGTTCGAGGCCAAGTTCGATCCGGCGCGCGAGACCGGCAAGACCGTGATCGAAGGCGCGAAGAAGCGTCTGCGCCGCGAACTGGAAACCTTGCTGCCCGCGGATGTTGCAAAATCCCATAGTACATTTGTGGACGATCTGGTGGCCGCGCGCGGCGCGGAACGCGCGCTGCAGGTACCGGCAATCCAGAATTCGCTCAAGGTGTTGCTCGAGCGCGTCGCCAGTCTCGACGAAGACCGCATCCTGCGCGCGTTCGCCAGCATGATCCAGGCGATGCTGCGCACGAGC
>Ga0207680_10000750_pt1 | contig 15300 bp, 21 predicted proteins | sample KBSS23metaG_FD_184321 | JGI IMG/M metagenome (GOLD analysis project Ga0207680, IMG submission 184321) | Switchgrass rhizosphere microbial communities from Kellogg Biological Station, Michigan, USA - KBS S2-3 metaG (SPAdes) (version 2) | ecosystem: Host-associated > Plants > Roots > Rhizosphere... | reverse complement strand
GCACCCAGCGCCCGAACAGCAGAAGCGGAATCAGCACCAGCACGACGATGCCGATGACCAGCAATGTCAGCTTCACGCTGGTGACGAACAGAAGGACAAGCGCGCCGGTCAGCATCACCAGGTTGCGCGCCGCGACCGAAGCGGACGAACCCACCACCGTCTGGATCAACGTGGTGTCGGCGGTCAGGCGCGACAGGACTTCGCCGGTGCGCGTGATCTCGAAGAAGGCAGGCGTCAGCCCGATGACGTGATCGAACACCGCCTTGCGGATGTCGGCGATCACGCGCTCGCCCAGCCAGGTCACAAAGTAAAAACGGATAGCGGTGGCCGCCGCGAGCGCGAGCGCGATGCCGATCAGGGGCAGGAAGTACTGGTCGATCTGGGTGGCGAAGTGCTGGCTGAAGCCGTTCTGCACCAGCTTGCCCAGCGCGGGCGGGATCAGGAGGCTTGCCGTCGAGGAGCAGATCAGGGCGACGAACGCGATCGCGATTGCCACGCGATAAGGCTTCAGGAACGGCAGCAGGGCGCGCAGGGGCTTGAGCGTGCGGGCCTTGGCCCGGCCAGCCGCCACATATTCCAGTTGTTCTGCGTATTCTTCCCCGGTCTGGCTCAAGGGTTCCGTGTCCGGCTGCCTGCCAGCCCCATATATAGGAGCGGTCAAACCCGGGCTAAGGGACCCTTCGCCGCTGGGTTGATTTCGAGGGGCCCTTTCCCTATAAGGCCCGGCTTCCGTGACGGGATTAAAGGGCTTTCGCCATGAAAAAGGGCATCCACCCCAACTACCACTTCGTCGAGGTCCGCCTGAACAATGGCGAGACCTACAAGACCCGCACGACCTATGGTGATGCCGGCCAGCAGGTCACGCTGGACATCGACCCGACGACGCACCCGGCCTGGACCGGCGGCCAGCAGCAGCTGATGGACCGCGGCGGCCGCCTGACGCGCTTCAACAAGAAATTCGCGGGCATGGTGGGCGGCGAGAAGAAGTAAGTCGCGCCACAACGAATTCAAAAACGGCCGTCCGGTTTTCCGGGCGGCCGTTTTGCTTTCACTCCCTGCCCTCGTCATTGCCGGCTTGTCGGGCAACCCAATTTTGTCACCGCACCAAATTGGGTCGCCCGCATGAAGCGGGCGATGACGGTCCTAAGTTGGAGAAGGTCGTGCGCTAAGCGGCGTCTTCGCCGCTGAACGCCTTGGCAAGCTGGTTGAGCTGGCCGTGCACGGCCGGTAAAGGCATGCGCTGCAAAACCCCGCCGGCGAACAGCACGTCATCGAGACGCGCGATGCGGCGATAGAGATTGTCGCTGCGCGACAGAAGGTCCCGCAAGGTCGGCGGCAAGAGGTCGGTGCCGTCCGCGCCGCCGCCAAGGCAAATCTCTTTCGAGCCCAGGCGATAACGCTCGTTCGTCGCATCGGAGGCCGGCATATCGCCCTCGTGCACGGCGCGCTGCACCAGAAGCCAGCTCGCCGCCTGCATCAGCCGCGTCGTCACGCGCATGCTTTCGCCCGCATAGAGCAGCGCCGCCTTGCGCGGCAATTCCTTGGACTCCTGCCGGCCACGGCCGTCGAGATACTTCGCCGTCTCTTCGACCAGCGCCATGCCTTCATCGAAAGTGCGCTCGAACAGAGCCGACCCGGTGAAGTTATGAATGTCGTCGAGAGTTTCTTCGTCAGCCATGTGGCCGTGCATCCGTGATGGCGCGCGAACCGTAGCAAGCATCCGAGAGCGCGCAAGACGGATTCCGCACAACTCTGCGCGTAAACCAAACGAATGGTTGCCGCGAAGCCTCACACCCCTGTGCGTATTAATCTTGATGAACGCGATTCACCGTTTGAAGAACGCATCGGCGGCGGATTTCGTCGCGTTGCGCGCACGAATCGCTTCGCGGCAGCGCACGATCTCGGCTTCCAATGCTGCGATGCGGTTCTCGAGCTCGTGCGCCGACAGCGCCGAGATCTCCTCGCCCAGGATGATGTCGGGCTGCTTCTTTCGCGGCTGCAATTCGTCGGGATCGATCGGCATCTTGCGCTCCGTTCCTGCTAAGTGTTCGCTTTGGGCACGGCAAAGTGCAAGCGCGAGGCGGCGGCATGAAGGCGATCGAAGTCAGGAATCCCGGACAGGGTTACACGCTGGCCGTGGCCGATATCGCAACGCCGAAGCCGGGGCCCGGCGAGGTGCTGATCCGGAACGCTGCCGCAGGTCTCAACCGGGCCGATCTGGCACAGGCGATGGGCGGATACCCCCCGCCGCCCGGCGCGCCCAACACGCTGGGCATGGAGTCGTCGGGCGAAATCGCCGAGATCGGCGCCGGGGTCACGTCGTACAAGGTGGGCGACACGGTCTGCGCGCTGATGGGCGGCGGTGGATATGCGGAATATGCGCTGACGTCTGAAAAGTGCCTGCTGCCCGTGCCCAAGGGCGTCAGCGTGACCGACGCCGCGGCATTGCCGGAAGTGCACTTCACCGTCTGGACCAACCTGATGGACACCGCGCGATTGAAGCCGGACGAAAGCGTGCTGATTCATGGCGGCACGTCCGGCATCGGCACGGCGGCGATCCAGCTTTGCGTCGCGCGAGGGCACAAGGTGTTCTCGACCGCCGCCTCGGACGAGAAATGCGACGCGATCCGCGCGCTCGGCGGCCAGGCGATCAACTACAAGGAGCAGGATTTCGTCGCTGTGGTGAAGGACGCAACCGGCGGACGCGGCGTGGACGTGATCCTGGACATGGTCGGCGGCGAATACATCCAGCGCAACATGAGCGCGGCGGCATTGTGGGGCCGCATCGTGAACATCGCCTACCAGTCCGGCATGCAGGCCAGTGTGAATTTCGGCCCGATGCTGATGAAGCGGCTATCACTGCTGGCCACCACGCTCCGCGCTCGATCCAACGACGAGAAAGGCGCGATCCGCGACGCCCTGGCACGCGAAGTCTGGCCCCTGATCGACGCGGGCAAGATCAAGCCGATCGTTGACCACACCTACCCGCTGGCGCAGGCCGCCGAAGCCCACAAACGCATGGCCAGCAGCGGCCACATCGGGAAGATTTTGCTGACAATGTGAGCGATCAGGCGACGGCGTCGGACGCGACTGGCTCGGCCGGCAGATCGGCCGCGCGCCGTGCCGATGCCTGGCGGACAACTGGTTCAAAAAGCTCCTGTTCCAGCCGCTGCGGATTATCGAGCAACGAAATGGACGGTTCTCCGCTCACAAGGATTGCACGCGCAGCCACCACCGGATCGACGCCCAACGCTGCCGCGCGCTCGCGCAGCGTCGGATGCGTGTCTGTTGGATGGCCTTGGTGTGTACCAAGCATGCCGGACACCCACGCTTCTACCTTGTCGTCTGCGGGCAGCCGATCGCGGCATTCTTTCTCGAAGATGTTCCCAAGAGCGTTAGCGTCGACGGTCCCCAACGCACCCTCGGCAAAGTCGCCCATGGTTTCGATCCATACTTCTTCCGCCGATCGCAATTTGAGCAGGGCACGCACCAGTGCGTCCCCGCCGCCGACCCTTGCCGCAGCCGCATCGGCGGCATGCTCACGCGAACGCGAGAAGTCGCGCTCCGTGTCCTGAAACTGTTTGAAGAAGAACGCGTAGAACAACGACGCCGGATAAAGCACGACGCCACCTATCGGACCGCGGCGAAGCGATCTGATCGCCGCGTCCATGCCGCTATAAATCGGCACAAAGCGTTTCGCGTAGATCAAATCCTTACCAGCGAAGTGGCCCAGCTCGTGCGCGATCACGGCCGTCAATTCGTCCGTAGAGAGCAACCGCAACAGCGGAAACGACAGGTGCATTGTTTCGCCTGAAAGAGTCGCCCCCTCTTTCGTTAGCGTGACGTCCGAGACCGTCACAAAAAAAACCGTGCTTATGCCCGCAATTATTTGCTTCGGCGGCTCGGCCTGAAGCTCCGCGCACAAGCGGTCGACCACTTGCCAAATGCGCGGTTGTCCCTCGCGCGTGAGCGGTTCCGCGAGTACGCCTATCCTGCCGCGACGGGTGATGTGAAGCGCAGCCCGAACCGTCAGGAAGGCCGAGGTAATCGTAGCCAAGAACACCACGCCAAGCAGTGCGAGCGGTGGATTGTTCTTACCAAGCGAAAGAAGAAATGCCGCGACAGCTATCGCCGTGAATCCCTGCACCAGGGTCAGGACACACAGAAACAGCCCAAGAATCCTGAGTTCGAGCCCAAACAGAATCGCGAGAAGCACCGGACGGCGCCGTGTCCGACGTGCGGTGATCCAGATGACGACGACCAACACGAGCGCCATCACCATCGACGCCAAGGCGATGTCGCTCACAAGGGTACTAGCATCGTAAATGAAACATTCATCCCGGATCTTTTCGGAGTGCTGGAAAGCACCGCATACGAGTTGGCGCGTGACCGCCGTGCTGCCCGTTCCAGTCGACACCGTTGCGGCTTCCGGGAGTGCCGCGATGCCTGCCTCAGTGCCTTCGGCGGCGGCCCACGTGAAGAGCCACGCCACGAACGGGAGCGCAAAAATGGCCAGCACGAAGATGGCTATTTGCTTCAGCTTAGTCATACGTCAATCGGAGATCGGGCGGGAACGCGGCGCACGGGACGGCACCATTTATCACAGCCCCGCCTCTGTTCATCACGCCCTTACCGCCCCGCGTTGGTCGATAGGGCCGCCTCGACCCTAAATGCTGAAAGCCAAGCTGGAGCCTATGCTTGGCGCCGGACTGCCTGAAACCGCAGTGAAACTGCCGAATTTCCTTTTCCTTTCCGTCACTTTGCCCTAAAACCCTGCCATTCCTCAAAAAGCTCAAGCTTTGCGAGGTCGGCGGGTCCGGTGAACGGGCCCCCGGCACAGGAGAAAACTTATGGCCGCCGATCCCATCCGCCCCCTCATGCCCAAGGCGACCGCCGTCTGGCTGGTCGACAACACCTCGCTGACCTTCGAGCAGATCGCCGATTTCTGCGGCCTGCATCCGCTGGAGGTGAAGGGCATCGCCGACGAGGATGTCGCCAAGGGCATCAAGGGGCAGGACCCCGTGTCGTCCGGCCAGCTCACCCGGGAGGCGATCGAGGAAGCCGAAACCGACCCCAAGAAGCGGCTCAAGATGGCGGCGCCCAAGCACAAGATGCCTGCCGTGAAGCAGAAGAAGGCGCCGCGCTACACGCCGGTGTCCAAGCGCCAGGACAAGCCGGATGCGGTGTACTGGATCCTGCGCAACCATCCCGAATTCGCCGATGCGGACATCATCCGCCTGATCGGAACGACCAAGGCGACGATCCAGAAGATCCGCGAGCGCAGCCACTGGAACGCGACCAACATCAAGGCGGTCGATCCGGTAACGCTGGGCCTGTGTTCGCAGCTCGAACTCGACCTCGCGGTGTCGCGTGCCGGCGCCAAGCGCGAGCGCGCCGAGAAGCGTGCGGTCAAGAAGGGCGGCACGCTGAAGCCGATCAGCGAGACGGTGCCCGTCGATTCCAGGCCCGCGCCCGACCCGGACCCGCTGGAATTCCCGCAGGACGACGACAGCCCGGGCTGAGTCTCACTTCGCCTTCGCCGTTCCATCCCATGTGATGTGATGCATCCCCCACTTGCCGCACGCGCGGCAGGTGTAGCCGGCCCATGAGCCGTCGCCCGATGCCTTGTAGCGCATGCCGCCAAGGTCCCAGATCGACGTCTGGGTATGGCAGTTCGGGCATTCGGCCAGCCAGTGGCGCGATTCCCATTCCGCGTTGGCGCGGCCCTTGGGTCCCAGGAACCACATGAAGATATTGCGCGCCGCCATCATCGCCCCCACTCGACCGCGACGATAACATCACGCCGCGGTCTTCGCAGGCTGTTCCGCTCCGCGCGGATCGAGTTCGGCCTCGACCGGTGTCGCTTGCTGCGGCAGCGGCTGATAGCGGTCGCGCAGTCCGGCAGGCGCCGCCTGTTTCATGCCGATGCGCGTTACCGTGAAGGCCGCCATCGCGACGTGAATCACGGCGGTATAGAAAAATAACGCACCCGTGCCGAAGCGGCCGATCGCAAGCGCCGCGATGGTCGGTCCAAGGACTGACGCCAGCGAGTTGATCAACAGCAGCGTTGCGGATGTTTCCACGAACTCCTCGCGCGGGATGCGGTCGTTGGCGTGCGCGACGGAGAGGCCGTAGAGCGGTAGAGCGACAAGGCCGAAACAGCCGATCAACGTGAGCGTCAGCCAGCGGTGCATCCCGCCGAACAGACCGAGTGCGACGCCCAGTGCAGCTGCCGCAATGCAGACAAAGGCGATGATATAGCGCCGATCCATGCGGTCGGAGAGACGCCCGAGCGGGAGCTGGATCACCGCGCCGCCGAAGGTGAAGACGCTCATGAAGAAAGACAGCCACGCCTTGTTCAAGCCGTGCGCCTGGGCGAACACCGGCGCCAGCGTCCAGATTGCGCTGTTGGAGAATCCGACCGCGATGCAGCCCATCACCCCGACCGGCGAGATGTTGTAGAGCCGCAGGGGCCGTAATACCGGCACGTGGGCGGCATGTGGCTGCGGCAGGCGCGTCAGGCCCATCGGAATCAGGCACAGCGCGTAGAAGATAGCCGCCAGGCTGAACAGCGCGAAGCTCTGCGGCTTGGCGGTGCCGAACAGCATCTGGCCGACGATGATCGCCGAGAAGTTCACCGTCAGATAGGTCGAGAAGATGCGGCCGCGATTCTGGTTTGTGGCACGGTCGTTCAACCAGCTCTCGATCACCATGTAGATGCAAGCCGCCGCGACGCCGAAGAATCCCCGCAGCACGATCCACAGCGGCTCCGATACGAACATCGATTGCAACAGGATGGTCGCGGCCGATATGCCGGCGCCGATGCCAAAGGTCCGGCTGTGGCCGACACGCGCGAGCAGGCGCGGGCCCACAAAACACCCGGTCACGAACCCTACGAAATAGAACGAGCCGATGATGCCGAGGATGAGATCGGAGAAGCCCTCGGCATGCGCCCGCACAGGGATCAGCACACCGATCAGGCCGTTGCCCATGATGTACAGCGCGGTCGAAAAAAGGATCGCCGCTATGGCCCAAAGCTGCTTCTGCATCGCCGTCCCGTCTTAGCGGGTCTAGGCACGCAGTGTGGTCAAAATATGTAGCGCAGTGCGACAAATCCGAGCACGACCAGAGCTAAGAAGCCCACCAGCACCCACTCCATATATTTCTCGATAAAGACACGGGCCTGGTCGCCGAAGATGTAGACCAGAAGGCCCTCGAGCACGATGAAGCGCAGGCTGCGCGTGATTGCGGAATAGAGCATGAACGCCGCGAACGGCACGTTGGCGAGGCCGGACGAGATCGTCACCAGCTTGTACGGAATGGGCGTCAGCCCCTGCACGATGATCAGCGCCGCGTTGGCCGAGTACTTGGCCCGCAATGCCTCCACCTGATCGATGGAAATATGCAAGACGCCGATCAACCACACGCCGGCCGTGTCCCAGAACAGCGCGCCGATGGCATAGCCCAGCATGCCGCCCATCACCGACCAGAACGTGCACCACGCCGCCGTCAGGAGCGCGCGCTTGCGGTTCGCCAGCATCATCGGCAGCAGCATCACGTCCGGCGGGATCGGAAAGAACGAGGCTTCCGCAAAGGCAAAGGCCGCCAGCGCCGCGAAAGCGTGCCTGCCCTGGGCATTCCGGAGCATCCAGGCATAGAGACGGCGCAGCGGATTGCGGCCGGTGGGCGCGGTGGCCTGTTCGGTCATCGGATTTTCTCTGTGGCGCAGCACTTCCTAGCAGCGGCGGCACCTTTGCAAAAGCTTGCTGGTTAATGCCGCTTTCTTTAGCGTTCCGCCGCTGTTGAAACCCTTCGTCGCAGAGCGCCATGGCCACGAAAAACAAAAAGCCCGTCAAAGCCGCGAAGGCGAAGCCCGCGAAAAAGGCCGTGAAGAAATCCGCGTCCAAGAAAGCCACGGCGAAGAAGAAGGCAAAATCCGTGCGCGTCGCCGCGCCTTTGCCCAAGCCCACCACGCGGACCGCGCGCGGCGGCCGCAAGTCGCTGCTGCGGCGCGCCGGTGACGCCGCATTGCGCGCGATGCCGCGCATCGCAACCAAGCTCGGCGGCAGGGGCAAGTATGACATCGATCTCGACCGCAACGCCGCGAACTTCCAGCCGCTGACGCCGCTGACCTTCCTGGAGCGCGCCGCCAGCGTGTTCCCGGATCGCACCGCGATCATCCACGGCAAGCAGCGCTTCAGCTATGCCGAGTACTACGCCCGCGCCCGGCGCCTGGCGTCGGCGCTGCACAAGGCCGGCATGAAGAAGGGCGACACCGTCGCCGTGATGCTCGCCAACACGCCGCCGATGCTGGAAGCACACTACGGCGTGCCGATGGCCGGCGCCGTGCTGAACACGCTCAACACCAGGCTCGACGCGGCGGCGCTGGCGTTCATCCTGGACCACGGCGAGGCGAAGATGCTGATCACCGACCGCGAATTCGCGCCCGTGATCAAGGAGACGCTGAAGCTCGCCAGGACCAAGCCCATCGTCATCGACTACGACGACCCGGAATTCCCGCAGACCGGCGAGCGGCTCGGCAATATCGACTACGAGGCCTTCATCTCCGAAGGCGATCCGGAATTTGCCTGGGATTATCCCGCGGACGAGTGGGACGCGATCTCGCTCAACTACACCTCGGGCACCACCGGCAATCCCAAGGGCGTCGTGTTCCATCATCGCGGCGCGCACCTGATGGGCTACGGCAACGTGCTGGCGGCGCAGATGCCGCGCCATCCGATCTACCTGTGGACCCTGCCGATGTTCCACTGCAACGGCTGGTGCTTCCCGTGGTCGCTGTCGGTGGTCGCGGGCACGCATGTCTGCCTGCGCTGGGTACGCGCCAAGGCGATGTATGACGCCATCGCGGAGCACAAGGTCACCCATCTGTGCGGCGCGCCGATCGTGATGTCGACTTTCATCAACGCCAAACCCGAAGAGCGCAAGCCGCTGCCGCACAAGGTCGAATTCATCACCGCCGCCGCGCCGCCGCCGGAATCGGTGCTGGCCGCGATGGCCGACGCCGGCTTCAACGTCACGCATGTCTATGGTCTGACCGAGACCTATGGTCCTGCCGTCGTCAACGAATGGTCGGACGCCTGGGAGCATCTCGAGCCCGGCCCGCGCGCCGCCAAGAAGGCCCGCCAGGGTGTGCGATATCACGCGCTGGACGCGCTGTCGGTGATGGACCCGGAAACGATGGAGCCGGTCGCCGCCGACGGCCAGACGCTGGGCGAAGTCATGTTCCGCGGCAATGTCGTGATGAAGGGCTACCTGAAGAACCCGTCTGCGACGAAGGAAGCCTTCGAAGGCGGCTGGTTCCACTCCGGCGACCTCGGCGTGATGCACCCCGACGGCTACATCCAGCTCAAGGACCGGTCGAAGGACATCATCATCTCGGGCGGCGAGAACATCTCCTCCATCGAGGTGGAGGACGTACTGAACAAGCACCCGGCGGTGATGTTCGTCGCCGTGGTCGCCAAGGACGATGAGAAGTGGGGCGAAACGCCTTGCGCCTTCATCGAACGCAAATCCGGCTTCGAGCACGTCACCGCGGAAGAGCTGATCGAGTACTGCCGCCAGAACCTCGCCCGCTACAAATGCCCGCGCTACGTCGCCTTCGTGGAACTCCCCAAGACCTCCACCGGCAAGATCCAGAAATTCAAACTGCGCGAGATAACGAAGGATTTGGCGTGAAACGGCGTAGCTTCACGCTGGGCGGACTTGTCGCAACAGGATTGGCAGTTCTTGGCCTTGGTCGCCGCGCATCTGCCGAAGGCGTGCCCGATTACGAGCTTCGCGCCCGAGCCGATGCCGCGGCAGCACGGAAGTATTTTCCGTATGAGCTTATCGAGGTGAACGGCGATCAAGCGCTCATCAAGTGGAAAGAACTGAAAGGCGCGGGCCGCGGGACGCCGGTCGTGATCGGTGGCGAGGCGAGCGGCCTGAGAAATCTATTCGAGTCGTTCGCGCCGCCATCGCCGAATTTCCCATCGCCGCCGAGCGCACAAGAGACTTTGGCCAAGGCCGCACAAATCCGCTGGCCGGACGACTTCATCGCGCAGCGGAAAGCCGATGCGGCGGAGGCCGACGCTACTTTCAGGAAACAGCTTGCCGAGAATCCGAACATGCCGCTGCCAGCCGTTGTCATGCGCGATGCCGACGGTCATTCGCACACGCTGAGCCGCGAAGAGACGCTGGCGGAGCTGGAAATGTCGCACGAGCCCGAAACCGGCGATTGGCCTGCGCAACCAGACGGGTCACCCGGGCTGACGGTCGCCTCTGACATCCTCAAAGGTACGCCGCTGCCCAAGGTCTACATCGCGCTGATACCGACGGACGACTGGACGGCGATCCCCGCCTATCTCCACTGGGGCGGTTGGAACGAATGCCCTGTGCCGGAATACCACGTCGCTGCGTTGCGGAGCTGGCGCGATCGTTACGGCGTCGAATTGGTTGGCTTGGCGTTCGACACACTGAACCTGACGGCGACGCGGCCTCCACACACGCGCGAGGACGCGCTGGCGCTGGCAAAGGAGCAATACGTCTATTGCGCCGATATCATCGACCAGGGAGTCGAGACCTACAGCGCGCTCGCCGCCACGCTGATGGCCAATGACTGGTGGTTCTTCTGGTGGGACTAGCGACGTTCGAATACGCGTCGCAAGCCTCAAAGTTGCAGTGTGCAACCTAGGCCCGCGCGGGCGCGTATCCCCGATACAGGGGATGGCGAGGAGATCGGGCATCGGATCACTCTTCCGGCTTCAGGGGGACCCATGGCTTTGAAATTGAAGCGCGCCAGACCGCGCACACGCGAAGGCTTGCTGAGCCGTTTGCAGTTGTTGCTATACGAATACGAGTCGATAGGCGAATTGCAGCGCGCCAAACCGCACATCCTCTGGCTGATGGAAATCGCTCAGAAGAGCGGCGTTAGCCGTGCTTGAAGTACTGCACGGCGCGTTCGTGCTTCTCGGCCGCCGCGCGGGACTTGAAGGTCCCGAGATTGCGGCGCTTGCCGGTCTTGCGGTCCTTCTTGTGCGAATAGAGGCGATAGCCGCCCGACGGGAGCTTGCGGATCACTGTGGCTTCCAGGCCGCTTCAGATTTGGCCTCATAGTGCTGGAACGCCGTTTTCAGTCCGGTCAGGACTTCCGCCGCGGTTTCGAACATCGCCTTGAACTGCGGCTCATTCACAGTGTCGATGTCGCTGCGCAGATGATCGATGATCTCGTCGAAGCGCTGGCTCATACGCCGCGTATGGAACCGCGGATCGGGAGAGGTTTCGGACGCTGCCGTCGATTTTGCCATGATGGCCTCCTGTTGCAGGAGGTAACGGCTGGCTGCGCCTCCGGTTTCGCACGCCGCGGTTGCTAGAGCGTCAGCCGCATGGCGATGCGGTTGGGCAGGCCACGCCCGGTTTCCGCCGTAACCAATTCGGCAAGGCGCGGTTCTGGATTGTCCAATTCGACGAATCCATAGCGGGCATAGAACGGCCCGTTCCAGGAGACGTGCCGGAAGGTGGTCAGCGTGAGGGCGGCCAGCCCGCGCGACCGCGCCGCGCCCGTCGATCCGTCCCGCTGCACGCCGTCCGCCGACGCCATCGGCCGGCTCGATGTCCGGGTCGACGACGACATTCACACCTACACATTCCCGATGGCCTGCCAGAGCGACGCCGAGCGCGCCCTGGTCACCGCCATGCTGTGCGCCCGGCAGCCGGATCAGCCTCTCTGCGCCAAACCTTAGGCCGCCCGCGGCAGCGGCCGGCGCTCCGAGCGCGCGTCCGTCATGCGCACGGCCTTCAGTAGCCCAGGTATGCGCAGGACTTGTCCAGAGCCGCACAGCCTGGAGCATCGCCGGCAGCGTTCCAGGGACAGGTCAGGGCGTTGGGCGTTCCCCGATTGACGTAGCGACACCACTGTCTGGGCGTGCACGCCGATCCGCCGCAGTGGGTATCGTCGCTCGCAGGCTGGTTCTCCCGCGTGACCTCTGCGTTGGCGTAACTCCGGCAATACGTATCCATCTTCGCGGTACAGGCGGCATCGCCGTCGTTGCAGGTGTTGCGATTTGCGCTTTCGCAATAATCGTAGAGCGACTGAAAGTCCGCCGCGATGGCGCCCGTTCCTGCCGTCGCCAGCAGGATCAGGGCCGCCAGGGCGGTACGCAGGTACAGGTTTCGCATAAGCCCCCACGGACCGTCCGTTGCGCGCGTGGCAACGGGGCCACAGGGACAGCGATACCATGCCGCCGCGTTATGCGTGCCGCACAATTTTGACGGCCGCATCGGGCCAAGGGCCGTCTTCCTGCGGCAAATCGAACATCACGTCAGCCGCCGTGCTTGAAGAACTGCACCGCGCGTTCGTGCTTTTGCGCCGCCGCGCGCGTGCGGAAGGTGCCGAGGTTGCGGCGCTTTCCCGTCTTCGGGTCCTTCTTGCGCGAATAGAGGCGATAGTCGCCCGAGGTGAGCTTGCGGATCATGCCGTGAATAACGGCATGGCTCGCCGGTGGTTGCCAGGCGCGGCGACGGGAAATTTCTACAAGACGGGCGGGCGGGACACTCCTACGCTCGCGGTGCAGTGCTTCGAGATGTGTCCGTGAGTGAGCAAACAGAGCCCGTGTCGCCGCCGGTCAGCCGTTTCGCGCTGACCTTCATTTTCATCACCATGCTGATCGACACGATGGGGCTTGGCATCATCATTCCGGTTACGCCGCGGCTGATCGTGGAACTCACGGGCGACAATCTCTCCGGTGCGGCCCGCTGGGGCGGCCTGCTGTTCTTCCTGTTCGCGCTGATGCAGTTCTTCGTCTCGCCGGTGCTGGGGAATCTGTCCGACCGCTTCGGACGGCGGCCGGTTCTGATCGCGTCGCTGCTGGCGCTGAGCGTCGACTATGCCTTGTCGGGCCTGGCGCCCAGCATCGGATGGCTGATCGCGGCCCGCCTGCTCTCGGGCATGGCATCCGCGACCTATCCGACGGTGAACGCCTACATCGCCGACGTGTCGCCGCCCGAGAAGCGCGCCGCGAATTTCGGCCTGACCGGCGCGGCGTTCGGCATCGGCTTCATCCTGGGGCCGGCCCTGGGCGGACTGGTCGGCGATCACTGGGGCACGCGCGCGCCGTTCTATGTCGCGGCGGCCGTAGCGTTGTTCAACGCGCTGTTCGGCCTGATCGTGCTCAAGGAGTCGCTGCCGCCGGAGCGACGGCGTCCGTTCGAGCTGTGGCGCGCCAACCCCGTGGGCTCGCTGATCGCCATCCGGCGCTATCCGATGATCTTCGGTCTGATCGGCATGATCATCCTGGGGCAACTTGCCCACGACGCCCTTCCGGCGACATGGACCTTTTACACGATGGAGAAATTCCACTGGGGACCGGCCGAAGTCGCGTGGTCGCTGGTGGCGGTCGGCGCGCTCACCACCGTCACCTTCGCCGTCCTGCCGCGCGTGGTGGTGCCGCGGATCGGCGAGACCAATGCGGTCTATGTCGGCCTGTTCTTCGGCGCGGTGGGCTACGCCGGCTACGCGTTTTCCGGTTCACCGGTCGCGCTCTACGCATGGATGGTGGTGTGGGCGGCGTCGGGCGTCGGCAGCGCCGCGCTGAACTCGATCCTCTCCAAGCAGGTGCCGCCGAACGAGCAGGGCGAACTGCAAGGCGCGCTCGCGAGCCTCGGCAGCGCGACATCCGTCTTCGCGCCGCTCGTGATGACGGGGCTGTTCTCGTACTTCACCAGCCCGGCCGCGCCGGTGTACTTCGCCGGCGCGTCATTCCTGACGGCCGGCATCTGCGAGCTGCTGGCGCTGCTGATCTTCTTCGCCGTCCACACACGCCTGCGCACCGAGCCTGCGCCGGTCGCGCAGTAGTGCACGCCGGGCCTTCTCACCGGTGGTCAGGTCGGACGTTGCTTGGATTTAGTGGATGCTCGATTGAAGCCGGAGCAGTTCGTCTTTTATTCGGAGCTTTTCTTTTTTGAGGGCCGCGACCTGGGTTTCGTCCCAGTCGGGATGCGCCATCTCTTCGTGGATGCGCTCTTCAAGTTTCTTATGTTTTTCGGACAGTTCCTGAATATGTCCCTGCAAAGCCATGCTTACACCTCACGGTTTAGGCCCCAAAAGTAGATCACTGTGTCCCCACGCTGTCACGTCCCTCTTTCGGATAGGGCGAACACTCTCTAAAACCGGAACCGATGGCGCGGGTTGCAGAAAACAAGGAAAAAGAACGGGTTGTGCTGGGGATCAGTGGCGCGTCGGGCGTCGCCTACGGCATCCGGCTGCTCGCCGCGCTGCGAGAACTCGGTTGCGAGTCGCATCTGGTGATGACCAAGGCCGCCGAGATGACCATCGGCCTTGAAACCGATCTCAAGCCCAGGGCGGTCGCAAAGCTGGCCGACAAGACCTACGCCATCGGCGACATCGGCGCGGCGATCGCGTCGGGCACCTACAGGACGAAGGGCATGATCGTGGCGCCCTGCTCTGTCCGCAGCTGGTCGGAGATCGCGACCGGCGTGACGACCAATCTTCTCACCCGCGCGGCCGACGTGACGCTGAAGGAGCGGCGGCCGCTGGTGCTGATCGTGCGCGAGACGCCGCTGCATGTGGGTCACCTGCGCACGCTGGCGCAACTGGCCGAGATGGGCGCGATCATCCTTCCGCCGGTTCCGGCGTTCTACGACGAGCCGCACAAGATTTCCGATTTCGTGGACCAGATCGCGGGCCGCGCGCTGGATCTGCTGGGCTATGATTGGCCCAACCGGAAGCGCTGGAACGGACACTAGATGGCCAGCGAAGTCACACGGCCCGACGAAGTCGGATTGCGGGCCAAGCTAGCCGAATTGATGCAGGAGCATCGCGACATGGATGCCGCGATCGATGCGCTGCGCGGTTCACCGGATCAGTTGCAGATTACCCGGCTGAAGAAGCGCAAGCTTCAGCTCAGGGATCAGATCACCAAGATCAACGACCAGCTGCTGCCCGACATCATCGCCTGACGCCTTTCCTTCCCCGTTTACGGGAAGGTGGATCGCGACGCGCAGCGTCGCGAGACGGGGCCGCCCGCACTACACACTCAACTGTCATGGTCCGCGACTGCGGGCCATGGCATCGCGGGGTAATTTACAAACAAATTACTTTAGAAAATAGCACGAAGATTTGTCATCTGCGCACTTGTACCGCGCGGTCGAAACACCATTTCTCGTAAATCCCCCAAGGTGCGACCAGACCGCTGCGGCTCCGCAAGAAGCCGCGGCGTTGCTGGTGTTTTGCCCTTGCAGGATGCGGCCGATTTCGCGCCGCGAAAAAATAACACCAGAGAG
>Ga0207680_10000740_pt1 | contig 15389 bp, 16 predicted proteins | sample KBSS23metaG_FD_184321 | JGI IMG/M metagenome (GOLD analysis project Ga0207680, IMG submission 184321) | Switchgrass rhizosphere microbial communities from Kellogg Biological Station, Michigan, USA - KBS S2-3 metaG (SPAdes) (version 2) | ecosystem: Host-associated > Plants > Roots > Rhizosphere... | reverse complement strand
AACACCGGCGTGTTCCTCACAAAGCCCGGCCCGTTCACCGAACTCGTATCGAATGCCGTTGCCGAAGTGACCGGCCGCAAGCCGGCGCTGTCGACAACCGGCGGCACTTCGGACGCGCGGTTCATCACGCATTATTGTCCGGTGGTCGAATTCGGGCTCGTCGGGCAGACCATGCATCAGGTCGACGAACGTGTGCCGATCGCCGATCTGCAGGCGCTGACCACGATCTACCGCAAGATCATCGACCGCTATTTCACCTGATCGGCGCGCGTTTCTTCAATAGTCGACCTGCATCAGGTAGAGGCCATCCGGCGGCGCCACGGGCCCGCAGGCCGTGCGGTCACGCGCATCAAGCGCCTCGCGCAGATCCTTCGGGGCCCATTTTCCCTCGCCCACACAGACCAGCGAGCCAACCATGGATCGCACCTGATTGTGCAGAAATGAGCGGGCGACCGCAGTCACTTGCACCTCGTCGCCGTCGCGTTGCACGGCAAGGATATCGAGCGTTTTCACCGGCGACTTGGCCTGACATTCGGTCGAGCGAAACGTCGTGAAATCGTGCTTGCCGATGAGCAACTGCGCGGCTTTGTGCATCGCATCCGTGTCGAGAGGACGCGGCACGCGCCAGGCTCGACCGGCGTCAAGCGTCAGGTCGGCGCGACGATTGACGATGCGATAGAGATAACGGCGCCTGATCGCGGACGTGCGGGCGTTGAAATCATCGGCAACACGCTCGGCGGAGAGAATGGCGATCGGATGCGGACGCAAATGCGCATTGAGCGCATCGCGCACGGTGTCGGTGTCCCACGCCTTCGCGAGATCGACATGGGCGACCTGCGCCTGCGCATGCACGCCTGTGTCCGTGCGGCCGGCACCCTGCACGAGGATTTTTTCGCCCGTCAGGGATTCAACAGCCGCGGTCAGCACGCCTTGCACGGTCAGCTGGTCGGCCTGGATTTGCCATCCGGCGAAGGGCCTGCCGTCATACTCAACGATGAGCTTGTAGCGCGGCATTTCAGCTGACCCGCGTGCCGGCTTTCACCGGGGTGCCACGCAAGAATTCTTCCGCGGCCATCGGCTGCTTGCCTGAACGCTGCACCTGCGTGAGCCGAACGGCGCCGTCGGCGCAAGCGATCGTCAGCCGGTCATCGAGTGCGGTGCCCGGTGCGCCGGAGCCGGCGCCTTTGGTCGAGCGCAAAGCCTTGATGCGCACACCGCCAAGCTCGAACCACGCGCCGGGAAAAGGCGACAGGCCGCGAATGTGGTCGTGCACTTTTTTCCACGGCTTCGACCAGTCGATCCGCGTCTCGGTGTTGGCAATTTTTTCAGCGTAGGTGACGCCAGTCAGTGGTTGCGGCGTCAGCTGAAGCGACCCGCGCTCCGCCGCGGCCAGAACGCGCGGCATCAGATCAGCCCCGAGGCGTGACAACGCGTCGTGAAGCTCGCCCGCGAACATGTCGACGCCGATCGGCATACGCTCCGCCATCGCCATGGCGCCGGTATCGAGCCCTTCGTCCATCTTCATGATGGTGACGCCGCTGTCGGCGTCGCCGGCCATGATCGCGCGATTGATCGGTGCCGCGCCGCGCCAGCGCGGCAAGAGCGACGCATGCACGTTGAAACAGCCGAGACGCGGCGCCTCAAGAACCGCCTTCGGCAGGATCAGGCCATAAGCGACGACAACAGCAGCATCGGCATCGAGCGCGCGCAGCTCTTGCTGCGCCTTTTCATCTTTCAGCGTCTTCGGCGTGTGAACCGGCAGCGAGAGCCGCCGCGCTTCGCGCTCGACAGGTGTCGGCTGCAAATCGAGACCGCGCCCACCCGGCTTTGGCGCGCGCGTATAGACAGCGACGATGTCGTGTCCGCGCGCGGCGAGTTCGACCAGCGTCGGCACCGCGAAATCGGGCGTGCCCATGAAAATCAGGCGCATTCAGGCAAACCTCTAGCGCGCCGGCGCGGCGACGTCAGCCGATATGATGCGAAGGCTCGGGATCCTCGGACAGCGGCTTGGCGCCTTCGGTCTTCTTGGCCGCCTTTTTGAATTTCTTTATCACCATGTCGCGCTTGAGCTTGGAAATATGGTCGATGAAAAGCACGCCGTTGATATGGTCGATCTCGTGCTGCAGGCAGGTCGCCAGCAAGCCGGTTGCCTCGATCTCCTGGGGTTTCAGGTCGAGATCGAGAAATTTTACCTTCACCGCCTTCGGCCGCTCGACTTCCTCGTAGTACTCGGGGATCGACAGGCAGCCCTCCTCGTAGATCGCCGTCTCCTCCGAAGACCACACGATCTCGGGATTGATGAAAACCTGCGGCTGTTTGGGGTCGTCCTTTTTGGCGAGGTCCATGGTGACGACGCGCTTCGGCACCCCAACCTGGATCGCCGCGAGCCCGATGCCGGGCGCGGCATACATCGTTTCGAACATGTCCTCGATGAGCGCGCGCAGGGACTTGTCGACGGTCTTGATCGCGTCGGATTTAAGCCGCAACCGCTTGTCGGGCAGGATCAGGATTTCGCGAACAGCCATGGCGGCCGATGTAAGGGGTTGGGAAACCGGGGTCAATGCGGCCTTTCCCCTTGAGACAACGACATTATCGCCCTACCGTTCGCTCTTCGTTCGCGCCGCGGGCGAATCACTGTAAAAGCGCCGGATGTCCGATCTGCAGATCTTCGCCAATTCGATGCTGGCCCATGCCCCGGCCCTGACTCTGGCCATCGGGGCAGTTGTGGCCCTCGGCGTCATTGTCGTCATCGTGATGCTGGCGTGGCCGCGCAAGCCGCCTCACGACCCGGTCGCCGAGCAGCGGATGGCCGAACTCAACGCCCGTGTTCAGACCATGGGCGAGCTGCTCGCCAGGGCACAATCGCAATTGCAGCACACGGTGCACGAGCGGCTCGACGCAGTCACCGCCCGGCTGGGCGATTCGATGCGCACGTCGACCAAGGACACCGCGGAGCATCTGCAGCAACTGCACGCGCGCCTTGCGCTGATCGACAACGCGCAAAAGAACATCACCGACCTCGCCTCACAGGTGACGAGCCTGCAGAGCGTGCTTGCCAACAAGCAGTCGCGCGGCGCCTTCGGCCAGGCACGGATGGAAATGATCATTCAGGATGGCCTGCCGAAAGACTGTTACGAATTCCAGTGGACACTCACCAACAAGTCCCGGCCCGATTGCGTCGTACATCTGCCCGACGGACCGCCGCTGGTCATCGACGCAAAGTTTCCGCTTGAAGCGGTGACCGCGTTTCGCGAAGCAAAGAGCGACGACGATCGAAAATTCGCCATCGCTCGCGTGCGCACGGACGTCGCAAAACATGTCGGCGACATCGCAGAGAAATATCTGATCCCGGGCGAGACCCAGGACATGGCGCTGATGTTCGTACCGTCGGAATCGATCTACGCGGAACTCTACGACAGTTTCGATGATATTTTCCAGAAGGCCTATCGTGCCAAGGTGATCATCGTTTCGCCGTCGCTACTGATGCTGGCCATTCAGGTAATCCAGCAGATCCGCAGGGATGCGCGCATGCGCGAAGCGGCCGGCAAAATTCTTGTCGAGGTCGGGCTGCTGGTGGCGGACGTCAATCGTCTGCGCGACCGGGTCGAAAATCTGGACAAGCACTTTGGTCAGGCCAGTAGCGATATCAAACAGATCGTGACGTCAGCCGACAAGATCGTGAACCGCAGCGAGAGGATCCGGGACGTCGAGTTCGGCGAGACGCCTTCGAGCGCCGACATCCTCCCCGGCCCCGGCGTGCGGCTCGAGGCCGGCGAATAGCCCATGACAGCATCACCCGACGCGCGTTCACAGCCGTCGTGGTTGGAAGCAATCGCGGTCTATCTGAAGCCGCGCGTGCTGATCGTCATGTTTCTCGGGTTTTCGTCGGGCCTGCCGCTGGCCCTGTCCGGCGCGACGCTGCTCGTATGGATGCGCGAGTCCGGTGTCAATCTCGCCACCATCGGACTGTTCGCATTGGTTGGCACGCCCTACACGGTGAAATTTCTCTGGGCGCCGCTGACCGACGCACTCGACGTGCCCGTTTTGTCGCGCCTGCTCGGTCGCCGCCGCGGCTGGCTGGTGTTCACGCAGATTCTGCTGATGGCGGCGATCGTATTCCTCGGGTTTTGCAATCCTGCAACTTCGCCTGCACTTGTTGCATTCGGCGCGCTGCTTGTCGCAACAGCCTCGGCAACGCAGGACATCGTTGTCGATGCCTTCCGCGTGGAAAGCCTTCCGGAAAACGAACAGGCCGCCGGCATGGCGTCTTACGTCGCCGCCTATCGCATCGGCATGTTGATCTCGACAGCCGGAGCGCTGTTCCTCGTGAGCGCAATTGAGGCCTCCGGTTTCGACAAGCAGTCGGCATGGCGCTGGGGCTATGTCGCGATGGCCGGGCTGGTTGTGATCGGCATCATCACTGCCCTGCTAGCGACCGAGCCCGAGCGATCGGTCGAGGCCGAAGCGGCCCGTGCGGGTGAAAAGCCCTTTGCACGCGTGGTCGAGGCTGCAGTCGGCGCCTTCAAGGATTTCCTTGGCTACGAGCTCGCTTTCGTGATGCTCGCCTTCGTCGTGCTGTTCAAATTCACCGATGCGCTTTCGGGCGCGATGACCGCGCCCTTCGTCATCGATCTCGGGTTCACGCGCAACGAGTATGCAGCCATCGTGAAAGGCGTCGGCCTTGCCGCGCTGCTGCTGGGCGGGTTTGCCGGCGGCTTCATCGCTCGCGCCTTGCCGCTGGCTGCCAGTCTCTGGATCGGCGGCATCCTGCAGGCGGTCGCCAATCTCTCGTTCAGCGCGCTTGCGCTCGTCGGGACCAATACGACGATGCTGGCCGCGGCGATCATCGCGGAGAACTTCACCAGCGCCATCGGCACCGTGATGTTCGTCGCCTATCTCTCGGCGCTTTGCCGCAATCCGTTGCATACCGCGACACAATACGCGCTGCTGACGGCGCTGGCCGCGGTGGGGCGGACTTATCTCTCGTCAGGCGCGGGCTTCATCGCCCAGTCGACGGGTTGGGCATGGTTTTTCGTGATCTGCATGCTCGCCGGCATTCCAAGCCTGATTCTACTGGCCTGGCTGCAGCGGCACGGACATTTCAAGCGGCTCGAACCGAAAAGGTCCTAGAACAGCGTACGCTGCTTGATGGCCGCGGCCAGCGTGCCTTCGTCGAGATAATCGAGCTCGCCGCCGACCGGCACGCCATGCGCCAGGCGCGTGACCTTCACATTCGCGTCCTGCAAAAGCTCTGTGATGTAATGCGCGGTCGTCTGACCATCGACCGTAGCGTTGAGGGCAAGGATCACCTCTTTTACCGGCGTCTCATGCGCGCGGGAGATCAGCGAGTCGATCGTGAGATCCTGCGGTCCGACACCGTCGAGCGGCGAGAGGGTGCCGCCGAGCACATGATAGCGGCCGTTGACGGCGTGAGCGCGCTCGAGCGCCCAGAGATCGGCAACATCGGCGACAACCACGATTATTGAGGGATCGCGTCGGGTGTCGGTGCACACCGTGCAGGGGTTCTGCGTGTCGATATTTCCGCAGATCTTGCAGATCTCGATTTTTTCCATCGCCGTCTCAAGCGCGGCGGCGAGCGGAGCCATCAGCAGTTCGCGTTTCTTGATGAGATGCAGCGCCGCACGGCGCGCCGAGCGCGGCCCCAGGCCCGGCAACCGTGCCAGGAGTTGAATCAGGCGCTCGATTTCCGGTCCGGCAACGGCAGCAGGCATATCAGCCCAGGCTCAGTCCAGGCGGCAGCGGCAGGCCACCCGTGACTGCTTTCATCTTTTCCTGCAGGACGGCTTCTGCCTTGCGGCGCGCGTCGGCATGCGCGGCCACCATGAGATCTTCGAGAATTTCCTTTTCCGAAGGCTTCAGCAGCGAGTCGTCGATCTTCACGCCCTTGAGGTCACCTTTGCCGGAGATCGTCACGGTGACCATGCCGCCGCCGGCGGTACCTTCGACATCGATCTGCTCGAGCTCGGCCTGCATCGCCTGCATCTTGGATTGCAGCTGCGCAGCCTGCTTCATCAGGCCCAGAAAATCCGCCATGTCACTGATCCTCGCTGTCGGGCAAGACATCGGGAGCGGCTTCGCTACTCTCCGGGGTCTGCGTCACGCCGACGATCTTGGCACCCGGAAACCGGTTGAGCACGGCCTGCACCAGCGGATCGCTCTGCACGCCGCGTTCGATCTCCGCCTGCTGCGCCTCGGCTTGTGCGCGGATCGTCGGAGCGCCCTGCTCCTTCGACACGACCACGATCCAGCGCTTGCCGGTCCAGCCGGTCAGCTTGCGCTGCAGATCGTGGACAAATGTCTTTGGCGCGGTGGGTTCGAGCGCGATTTCGAGCTGGCCATCCTCACAGCGCACGAGGCGCACATCGCGTTCGAGCGCCATCTTGACGGTGATATCTCGCTTATCGACGGCAAGCGCGACCAGCTCCTCGAACGTGGCGATGGACAAAGTCGGCGCCGCCGTTGGTTCCTCGTGCCGGGCAACCGGATCGTCCGCCGGGCGCGGCGAAACGGCAGCGGAAGAACGCGGCGAACCTCGCGGCGCCTCGTAGCGCGGAGCGTAGCTCTGCGCCTGCACGGTGCCGCCATTACCCTGCGGACGCGCCGGAGCCGCGCCGCCACTCTCGCTGAGCGAACGCACCACCTCGTCCGGCGTCGGCAGATCGGCGGCATAAGCAATGCGCACCAGCACCATTTCGGCGGCAGCGACGGGGCGGCCCGAGGCTTGCACTTCGGAAATGCCTTTGAGCAGCATCTGCCAGGCGCGCGACAGAACGCGCATCGACAGCTGTGAAGCGAAGGCGCGACCGCGCGTGCGCTCGGCCTCCGAAAGCGAGACATCTTCGGAGACGGACGGGACGACTTTGACGCGGGTCACGAAATGCGTGAATTCGGCAAGATCGCTCAGGATCACGGCCGGATCGGCGCCGATGTCGTATTGCTCGCGCAGTTCCCGCAAGGCGGCGGTCACGTCGCCCTTCATCAAGGCCTCGAACAGATCGACCACGCGCACGCGATCGGCGAGACCGAGCATCTGCCGCACATCTTCGGCACGCACCGGCCCCGCCGCATGGGCGATAGCCTGATCAAGGAGGGAAAGAGAGTCGCGCACCGAGCCTTCCGCCGCGCGCGCGATCAAGGCCAGCGCGGCCGGCTCGATCTCGACCTTTTCTTTTGTCGCGATGCCCTCAAGGTGCTTCACGAGAACCGCGGCATCGACGCGCCGCAGGTCGAAGCGCTGGCAACGCGACAGGACCGTCACCGGTACCTTGCGGATTTCCGTCGTGGCGAAAATGAACTTCGCGTGCGGCGGTGGCTCTTCGAGCGTCTTGAGCAGCGCGTTGAACGCGGCACCGGACAGCATGTGCACTTCGTCGAGGATGTAGACCTTGTAGCGCGCGCTCATCGGCGCGTAGCGGATCGCGTCATTGATCTGCCGCACGTCGTCGACGCTGTTGTGGGAGGCGGCGTCCATTTCCAGCACGTCCGGGTGCCGGCTATCGATGATGGCCTGGTCATGCACGCCCATCACGGGCATGTGGATCGTCGGCTCCTTCACCGAGCCGTTGGGCAGCTCGTAGTTGAGCGCGCGCGCAAGAATGCGGGCCGTGGTCGTCTTGCCGACCCCGCGTACGCCGGTGAGGATCCAGGCTTGCGGTATGCGTCCGCTCTCGAATGCGTTCGAGATCGTCCGCACCATGGCGTCCTGGCCGATGAGATCCTCGAAGCTTGAGGGACGGTATTTGCGCGCGAGCACCCGGTAGGCCGGCGGCTCGGCCGGCACGGAACCGGAGGCGGCGGATTTTTTGGGCTCACTCATTGTGCCATCCGCTTCGCTGCCGCGACGAACGCGGACTGACTGCGAACGATCGAGGAATTAGGTGGGAGGCTGACGAGCGACCCGAACCGCGCTCGTTAGGGCTGCTTCCTTCCGGATCTGACCCGGTTGGCGAGTGGCCCGTCCACCGCCAACCTCCCGTGATCTATATCGGGCCAATAGGCCATGAAAGCAAGCAGCCGGGCGGCGTCTCTGCTAGCTTTCCTCCGAAAGAATCGTGCGGATTTTCCAATGGATTCAGCGGTTACCAAGGGCTGGTCGTTGCACCCTCAGCTCGCGCAGGACACGGTTCCGCTCGGCGACCTGCCGCTCGCCCGCGTGCTGCTGGCGAAGGATGCCAACTACCCATGGCTGATCCTCGTACCGCGGCTGCCCGGCCTGGTCGAACTCATCGATCTCGAGGAGAACGCCCAGGTGCGGTTGCTCGGCGAAATCGCCGCGGCCGCGCGCACGCTGAAAAGCGTCACCCGATGCGACAAGCTCAACATCGCGGCGCTCGGCAATCAGGTGCCGCAGTTGCATGTGCATGTGATCGCGCGCCAGCACTCGGATGCCGCCTGGCCGAAACCGGTGTGGGGCGTAAAACCGCCGTTGGCCTATAGCGACAATCAGCAGGCCAGCCTGCTCGGCGCGTTGCGCCAGTCGCTCAAAGCCAACGGCCTTAGCGACATGGATCACTAGGTTCCGCGAACGATCATGGCCGGCGATCCATCACGCATCCTTGTCATCTCGCTGCGTCGCATCGGCGATCTGCTTTTGACGACGCCGCTGATCCGCAGCCTGCGACGCGCGTGGCCCAATGCCGGGATCGATGTGCTGGTCTTTGCCAACACCGCGGGGATCGTTGAGGGCAACCCGGACATCAACCGCGTCATCACCATGCCGCCACGGCCGACGTTTACGCAGAGCGCCCAGCTCTGCGCGCGTCTCTGGCGGCAGTACGACATCGCAGTGTCCACGCAGAGCGGTGACCGCCCCACGGCATTCGCGTTTGCCGCGGCCCCGTTCCGCGCCGGCGTAACGACGGACGACGATCCCTGGCTCGCGCGCGTGCTGAAAAGTTTCGTCCTGCAGAAAAGCGTTCGCGCCGCGGACAAACTTCACCGGGTCGAGCAGATGCTGCGCCTCGCCGATGTCCTCGACGTTCCGCGCGTCCCTGAACTCGTCGGCCCCGCGGCTGCGCCGAATTCGCGTATCGTCGATAGCGGCAACTTCGCCCTGGTCCACGCAACGCCGATGTTCGCCTACAAGGAATGGACGCGGGACGGATGGAGAGCGCTCGCCGCCGGGCTCGCCGAGCGCGGCCTGCCAATTGTCGCGATCGGCGGACCGGGGGAAGCCGAGCAGCGTTATCTCGACAACGTCTGGAACGGCGTTACCACCGCCCATCAGGTGGAATGGCCCGAGATGATGCATCTGCTCAAGCGAGCGCGCGTCTATATCGGACCCGACACGTCGGTCACGCATCTTGCCGCGGCCGCCGGTTGCCGCACGATCGCCCTCTTCGGCCCCACCGACCCGCGCGTCTGGGGGCCTTGGCCCACCGGCGGACTTGCAACGCCGTGGGATGCGAGCGGCACTGTGCAGAACCGCGGCAATGTCTGGATCGTGCAAAATCCGCTGCCGTGCATGCCCTGCACCTTGGAAGGTTGCGAGCGCAATATCCGCAGCCGCAGCGCGTGCCTCGACGAACTCACGCCGGATCGGGTGCTCACAGCCGTTACCCAGGCGCTCGCTTGACCGCTTCGCCTGTCCATTTCAAGCTTGTGGCCAAACCCCGCACGCCGTCTGGAGCAAGACATGACATTCCGCATTGCCATTGTGCAGCCGATCGCCAATCCGATCGAGGAGGCTGAGAAGAATATCGGCGACGCGGTGAACTTCATTGCCCGCGCCAAGGCAGAAGGCGCCGACTTCGTGTGTTTCCCGGAGACTTATCCCGGTCCCTGGCGCATGCCGGCAACCTTCGATCCGACGCCGAGCATCGCCGAAGCTGCGGCAAAGCATGACATCAATGTGGTCTACGGCACCATCGAGCCGCTCAGCCACAACGAAGGAACCGCGCACAATCTCATCTGCATGGCCTATGGCGATGGCCGTGCGCCGGTCAGCTACCGGCGCACGCATCCGAACGGACCGTGGATCTACACCGGCGGCCAGTGGTGGGAATTTCAGTACGTTGCCGGAAACGAGTTTCCGGTGTTCGACACGCAACAAGGCAAAGTCGGACTTGCCATGTGCAGCGAGGCCTACATGCCGGAGGTGACGCGCGCGCTCGCACTGCGTGGCGCCGAACTCATCTTCATGCCGGCCGGCACGGACAAAAGGCGACTGTGGGCGACCTGGCGCAATTTGATCTGGTCGCGTGCGATCGAGAACCTCGCCATCGTCGTCACCACGCAGAACCTCTTCAGCCATTCGGAACGTGGCCTCGCGATGGTCGCGACGCCGGAAGAAATCCTGTTCGAGAGCACCGCGGCCGGTCTCTTTGTCGTGGACGTCTCTCTGGACCGCGCGCGCGAAATGCGCACGACCACCGATTCCGTCACCTCCGCGCTCGCTTATGGCGCAAAGCAGGGCGTGCTTGGCCCGCAATGGCAGCGGCCCGAGCTGCGTGAGGCCATGTATCCACGCCCGCGCGGGGAAGCCGCGGAGTAAACCGGAGTAAGCATTGCGCGGGGGGAACGACCGTGCGAATTTGCGCGACGCATGTCCCCTCGCCCAGATCTCGGCCCCAAACCACGCCTTGGATATTGTGACAGCCGCATAGAACGTGCGGCCGAGCTGCGCACCGATGCCGCCGCCATCGAAGGCCTCGCCCGCAAACCGGGCGCGGGTGCCTACGTGATCGGGGGCGAAGGGATCGTGATGAAGAAGGGCTCACCGCTCAACGAGCCCTTGTTCACGATCGATGAAGCGAACGCACTATCACCTGCAACGGAAACAATATTCCTTGGCGTCCTCGATGGAGCGCCGCGGTTCGGCCATGGGCTGACGCCGCAGGCGGCGGAGGCCTTGAAGTCGCGCGGCGATCTGCTCGTCACCGACCTGCGTTCCATTGCGGTTCAGGGTCTTGTCGAGCAAGATCACCTGCCGCCGATCGCCGAAGCGAAGGCGGTGCTGCACTGGCACGCACGCCACCGGTTCTGCTCGAATTGCGGCAGCACGACCCGGATCGTCAATGGCGGCTGGCGGCGCGATTGTCCGCAATGCAAGGCCGAGCATTTTCCGCGCACCGATCCGGTCGTGATCATGCTGGCGAGCAGCGGCGAGCACTGTCTGCTCGGGCGTAGTCCACGTTTCGTCCCGACGATGTGGTCGTGTCTCGCCGGGTTCATCGAGCCGGGTGAATCGATGGAGGATGCGGTCCGTCGTGAAACGCGCGAGGAAGCCGGCATCACATGTGGCCGCGTCGCATATTTCGCGACGCAGCCATGGCCGTTTCCGACATCGCTGATGATCGGTTGTCACGCCGAAGCCCTGACGCACGAGATTGTGGTCGATCGCGAGGAACTCGAGGGCGCCCGGTGGTTTAGCAAGGACGAGGTCGAACGCATGTTGATGCGCAAACATCCGCAGGGGCTGACCACACCGCCGCCGGTGGCGATCGCGCACCACATCATCCGCGCCTGGCTGGAGGACGAGATAAGCTTTGACTGAACGCGCGCCGAACGTGCCCAAGATCCTCTGCGCGGGCATTGCCGTGCAGGACATTGTCATGCGCGTGGAGAATTTTCCCGCTCCCGGCACCAAGGTGGCCGCGAGCGAATTCATCATCACCGGCGGAGGATGCGCGGCAAACGCAGCGGTTGCGGTCGCCCGATTGAAGGGGCGCGTCGCATTCGCCGGGCCGCTTGGCGGCACCGACGATGCGGTGAGCAATCGAATTCTGGCCGATCTCGGCAACGAGAATGTCGATTGCACGGGCACGGTGCGCGTCGACGGCGGCACGGCGTCAGTTTCGCTCATTTTGCTCGACGCTTCGGGCGAAAAGACCATTGCCACGCGCCGCGGCGTCAACCTCGGCCGCGCATTGCCGAAAGATGCCGCCGCACTGGTCGCCGATGTCGACGCCGTTCTCGTCGATAACCGTTTTCCGGAATTCGTGACCGCGGTGTGCCGTGCCGCCCGCCAGCGGAAAATTCCGGTCGTCATCGACCTCGATCAGGCAACCGATGTGAGCGATCCCCTGCTCGCACTCGGAACGCACGTCGTGTCGTCGTCGGAAGCCTTGTTCGGGACGACGGGCGTCACAGAATACGGAGCAGCGCTGAAAAAACTCGCCGGGCATCTTTCCGGTTTCCTTGCCATCACTGATGGACCGCATGGTGTGTACTGGCTCGAGGGTGGCGAGGTCAGGCATCTTCCGGCCTTCAAGGTCAAGGTTATCGACTCGCTTGGGGCCGGTGATGCATTCCACGGCGGGTTCACGCTTGCGCTCGCGGAAGGCCGTGCGCTCCCGGATATCATGCGCTTTGCCAGCGCCACCGCTGCGCTCAAGTGCACAAAATTCGGCGGGGCCGCCGGCGCGCCGACACGCGCCGAGGTCGAAAACTTCCTCAACGAGAACAGCTGAGCGATTATTTCTTCGATGGGCACGGCGCGCCGCAAGGCGCGCAGGCGCCCGCGAAATCTTCCGGCGAGACCGCACGACCGCTGGAGGGACTTGAGAGGTGATCGACCAAAATTGCCGCGACGCCGAGGACGACCACAACAATGTAAACGTTGCGCATCGCTAGTCCCTCGACAGGCCGAAAAGCGGGCGCAGGCGGATGCCAAGCAGGCAGCCGGGCATCGCCGCCAAAAGCCAGATCCATCCGTGCAGCGAGCCGGACGCAACACCGCCGACGAAGGCGCCGATATTGCAGCCGAAGCCCAGGCGCGCGCCCCAACCCATCAGCAATCCGCCGATGCCGGCCGCGAGCAGTGATTTCGCCGGCGGCCAAGCGGACGCGGCAAAGGGCTTGGTCGCAGCGGCGGCTGCCATGGCGCCAAACAGCATTCCGAAATCAGTGAGGCTTGATGTGTCGGAGAGCACGGAATCCGTGAGCGCGTGCTTGGGTCCCGGCCATTGCCAGAATGGCGCCTGCGAAAGATCGAAGCCGAGCGCGGTCGCGGCCTTCGCACCCCAAACCGTGTAGCCGAAGGTAACGCTCCAGGGATGGCCCCCGGCGAAGAAAACCGCGACGCACAGGATGCCGATCGCGAATCCGCCGATCACGTAGTTGCGCGAAGGTTTGTACGCTCCGCCGCGCTTGCGCGCGATGGCGATGAACACGCTCGCGAAGAACGCTATGCTGGCAAGCGTGACCGCGAGCCCACCCCAGGCGCCGAAATAATCGGAGGCCAGAATCGGATCTATCCCACCCAGCGCAAGGAACGCCGGCAATGACAGGCTGCCGAAGACGCTGCCGATCACGAAGAACAGCAATGCGATCAGCATGCGGCCCGAACCGCCGCCGACCGTGTAGAGCGTGCCCGAGCCGCAGCCATTGGCGAGCTGCATGCCCACGCCGAAAACGAACGCGCCTATGACCAGCGAAGGGCCAAGCGGTGCAATCGCTCCACCATATTTTGGGCTGAGCGCGGCGACAGGCACCACGACGAGCGCGCAGATGACAATGACAATGAGACCACCGACCAGACCACTCGCATCACCGCGCGTCAGGAAACGCCGCCACGAGGCCGTGTAGCTGAATTCGGCCTTGAGGAAGGCGATGCCAAGTCCGAAGCCGCCGAGAATGAGAGCGGCGGACGCCGGTTGATGGTCGAGCAGCACAAGGGCGACCAGGATGGCCGTGGCGCCCAGCGCAAGACCGAGAAAAAGCCGGTCGATGCGAACGGCCGCGCCCCGATCGGACGCGGCCAGACTTGCCGTAGTCATGAAAACTCCAAAGCGCGGATCAGGAACCGAGGCCTATGGCCTTCTTCAGATCGTCCCATTTCGTGCGCGAGGATTCAATCGGCCGGCTTGCATTGCTGGTCCACTCGACCATCGAGCCGGCAAAGAGCCTGGTCTCTGTCCGGCCGAGCAGTTCGTGCAGGACGAACCAATCGGTCGCGGCCCAGTGGCCCGTGTTGCAGTAGCTGACCGCCGGACCGGCCGGAACCACGCTCGCAACCGCCGCAAGCTCAGACTTCGGCTTCAGACGGTTCGTTTGCGGATCGTAGAATTTGGCGCTGTCGAGGCTCACCGCTCCGGGAATGTGGCCATAGGCCTGCGACGCCGGTGCCTTTTCCTTGCCGTGGAAGAACGAAGCTGGGCGCGCATCGACCAGCGACGCACCGCCTTTGCCTTCGATCGCCTCGACGTCATTGGCCAATGCCAGAATGCTGTTGTCGACCGTCGCCGTGAAGATTTTCGGCGATGGCGCCTTCACCCCGCTCTCGACCGGGAGGCCCGCCTGCCGCCAGGCTGCGAGACCGCCGTCGAGAATCGAAACGTCCTTCACGCCGACATATTTGAGCGTCCAGTAGGTCCGCGCCGCGGAACCGAAATCGAGAACGTTGACGCCCGCAGGCACGACCACGACGTGGCTTGTTTCATCGATACCAAGATCGCCGATCAACTTCTCAAGCTCGGGGACGGTCGGCACCATGAAAGGAACATTGTTGCGCGTGACGCGCCAACCCGCCTTGTCGTAGTCGCTATGGACGCTGCCTGGGATGTGCGCGGCCGCGTAAGCTTGCGCACCACCACCGTCGATGGCGGAACGGATATCGAGGACGACCAGGTTCTGGTCGGCCCGATGGGCGTTGAGCCACTCCGCGCTGACGAGCGGATCGGCATGGGCTCCCGCGACCGACGCGGCCATTGCGGCGCTGAACAGGATCGCAGCGCCGAGACGGCGCAGGCCCGGACTGAAGCGAATAAATGTTTTCATGACACGGGTTCGTGGGTTGAAAAACCGCGGAACGCGGCAGTAGATTGTCCTTGAAATAGAATATTTTTCTCTATAAAGACAGGTCCGAGGGACAAATAAGAATATTGTTCTAAATTTCAAGACGGATATAGGCGGATCGTTCTAGTTTCGGAGACCAAAAGAGAATGGACGCTGTCGACCGGAAGATCCTGGCGGTTGTCCAGGAGGACGCCTCCCTCTCGGTGGCCGAGATCGGCCAGCGCGTCGGCCTGTCGTCGACCCCCTGCTGGAAGCGGCTGCAGAAGCTCGAGGCCGAAGGCGTCATTACGCGCCGGGTCGCCATCATCGATCCCGACAAGGTCGGCCTGGGCATCACGGTCTTCGTCTCGATCGAGACCGGCGACCACTCGCAGGACTGGCTGAAGAAATTCGCCGACGTGGTTGGCGCCATGCCGGAAGTGATGGAGTTCTACCGCATGGCCGGCGACGTCGATTACATGCTGCGCGTGGTCGTCACCGACATCGCGGGCTACGACGCGTTCTACAAAAAGCTGATCGCGACGGTGCCGCTTAAAAACGTCACGTCGCGATTCGCGATGGAGCGGATAAAATCGACGACGGCGTTGCCCATCGCCGAAACGCGATAACGTCAGCCGGTCAGACGCACTTGG
>Ga0207680_10000737_pt1 | contig 15424 bp, 12 predicted proteins | sample KBSS23metaG_FD_184321 | JGI IMG/M metagenome (GOLD analysis project Ga0207680, IMG submission 184321) | Switchgrass rhizosphere microbial communities from Kellogg Biological Station, Michigan, USA - KBS S2-3 metaG (SPAdes) (version 2) | ecosystem: Host-associated > Plants > Roots > Rhizosphere... | reverse complement strand
CTGATCGTCGAGGGCGCGGGCGGGGTCATGGTGCCGATCCGCCGCGATCCGCCCTGGTTCTACCTCGACCAGTTCGCCGCCTGGGATGCGCCGGTGCTGATCGTCGCGCCGACGGGCCTGGGGACGATCAACCACAGCCTGCTCAGCATCGCGGCGCTGCGGTCGCGCCATGTGGGGGTGGCGGGCATCGTCTTTGTCGGCGATGCGGACCCGGACAATGAGGCGATCATTCCGGCATTGGCGCATGTGCGGCGGCTGGGACGCCTGCCGCTGCTCGATCCGCTCAATGCCGCCAGCCTGGCCAAGGCGGTGGCGGAGCATATCGACCTCGCCGCGATCCGCGAGGCGATGGAATGAGGGGGGGAATGAGCGGCTCGCCGGTCTGGCATCCCTTCACCCAGCATGGCCTGAACGAGCCGATCCCGCAGATCGTCGCCGCCTCGGGTGCGCATCTTTCCTGCGCGGATGGCACGACCATGCTCGATGCCATATCGAGCTGGTGGGTGATCACCCACGGCCATTGCGAACCGCGCATCGCCGCTGCGATCGGGGCGCAGGCGGGGAGGCTCGATCAGCTCATCTTCGCCGGTTACACCCATGAGCCCGCCGAAACGCTCGCGCGGTCGCTGGTGGAGCTGGCGCCGCCGGGATTGGCGCACGTCTTCTTCACCGACAGCGGATCGACCGCCGTAGAGGTGGCGATCAAGATGGCGCTGGGCCATTGGCACAACCGGGGCGAGGCGCGGCACCGCATCATCGTGATGGAGCACAGCTATCATGGCGACACCATCGGCGCGATGTCGGTAGGCGCGCGCGGGGCCTTCAACCGGCCCTATGAGCCGCTGCTGTTCGACGTGGAGAGCGTGCCTTTCCCCGCCGCCGGGCAGGAACAGCTGACGCTCGATGCGCTGGCGGCGCTGTGCACCGCGTCGCCCAAGCCGGCGGCGTTCATTGTCGAGCCGCTGGTGCTGGGCGCGGGCGGGATGCGCTTTTATAGTGCCGGCACGTTGCGCCAAATGGCGGAAATCTGCGCATTGCACGATGTCCTCTTCATCGCCGACGAGGTGATGACCGGCTGGGGCCGGACCGGCACGCTGTTCGCCTGTGAGCAGGCCGGCATCGCGCCCGATCTGATGTGCCTCGGCAAGGGGCTGACCGGGGGCGCCGTGCCCTTGGCGGTGACGCTGGCGAGCGCGGCGATCTTTGCCTCCCATTCTAGCGACAGCCGGGCCGACATGTTCTTTCACTCGTCGAGCTTCACCGCGAATTCGATCGCCTGCGCGGCGGCCAACGCCAATATCGCGATCTGGCAGGGCGAGGATGTGCCTGGCCGTGTGGCGGCGCTCGGGCGTGCGCTGGACGGCGGCCTCGCCAGCCTCGCCGGCCATCCGCGCCTAGTCAATGCCCGGCGCATCGGCGGCATCGCGGCGATCGACCTCGATGTGGCGGATGCGGGCTATCTTTCCGATGCGGCCGTGCCCCTGCGCGCGCATTTTCTTGCGCGCGGCCTGTTGCTTCGACCGCTCGGCAACACCATTTACGCCATGCCACCCTATTGCATAGGTGGCGCCGACATTGCCCGCATCTTTGCGGCGATCGGGGAAGTGGCCGACGCCATGGCTTGACGCGTGGGGGGGCTTGACGCGCGATATCGCCGTCTTTTCTTTCCTTGATAGCTGTTTGACGCTATGGCCCGCGGATTCGCCCACTTATCGGATGATTATGGCTAAAGAAGAACTTCTCGAAATGCGTGGACAGGTCGTTGAGCTGTTGCCTAACGCCATGTTCCGCGTTCGCCTCGAAAATGACCACGAAATATTGGGGCACACCGCCGGCAAGATGCGCAAGAACCGCATCCGCGTGCTGGTCGGCGACGAGGTTCTCGTCGAACTGACGCCCTATGACCTGACCAAGGGCCGGATCACCTATCGCTATATGCCCGGACGCGGCGGGCCCGGACCGGCCTGACCGCCGACCGCATGACCGACCCGACACGCGAGCGGCCGCGCCTGATCCTCGCGTCGGCGTCGCCGCGCCGCCTTGATCTCCTCGCCCAGATCGGGGTGACGCCGGACGCCATCGACCCCGCCCATATCGACGAGAGTCCGCGCAAGGGCGAACTGCCCGAGCCCCATGCCGCGCGCATCGCCGCCGAAAAGGCGGAGGCGGTCGCGGTGCGCCATGCCGGCGCGGCGGTTCTCTCGGGCGATACGGTGGTCGCGGTCGGGCGCCGTATCCTGCCCAAGGCGGAGGACGAGGCGACGGCGCGCGCCTGTCTCGCACTGATGTCCGGCCGCCGCCATCGCGTGCTGAGCGCGGTGACGCTGATCGATCCGGCCGGCACGGCGCGCCACCGGCTGTCGACCAGCATCGTCATCTTCAAGCCGCTCCACGCCCGCGAGATCGACGCCTATGTCGCCAGCGGCGAATGGCACGGCAAGGCGGGCGGCTATGCGATCCAGGGCAAGGCGGCGGCGCTGATCCGCTGGATGTCCGGCAGCCCGTCCGGCGTCGTCGGCCTGCCGCTGTTCGAGACGCGCGCGCTGCTGATCGCCGCAGGGCTGATCTCCGACAATGGTTGAGATGCCAAGCCAGCCGCACTGGCTCTATGAGGACGGTATTGGCGAGGCGCGCGCCGCGTTCGTCAGCAATGGCCGCATCCTCGAGGCCGTCATCGAGCGGGAAGGCGGCGGCGCGCGTGCCGGCGCCATATTGCCGGGTCGCCTCGCGGAGACGATCGTGCCGCGCCGCCGGGGCATTGCGCGCCTCGACAGCGGCGAGGAGGTGCTGATCGAACCGATTCCGCCCAAGGTGGCGGAAGGGGCCGCGATCCTCGTCGAGATTACGCGCGAGGCCATCTATGAGCCCGGCCTCGACGGCGTGCGGCCCAAGCGCGCGCTGGGCCGGGTCGCTGGACCCGGCGTGAAGGCGGCGCCCGGCCCCTCGCTGCGCGACCGGCTGGCGGCGGGCGATCTGCCTGTGCATCTCTGCGCCGCGCATGAGCCGGACTGGCTGGAGCACTGCGGCTGGAGCGCGCTGTGCGAGGAAGCCATGACCGGCGAGATCATGCGCGAGGATGCGGGGCTGCGCATCTTTCCGACGCCCGCGATGACGCTCATCGATGTCGACGGCGTCGCGCCGCCCGCGCAGCTCGGCCCCAAGGGCGCGAAGCTTGCCGCGCAGGCGATCCGGCGGCTGGGCATTACGGGCTCGATCGGCATTGACCTGCCGACGATGAACAACCGTGACGAGCGGTTGATCGCCGCCGCGCAGATCGACAAATATCTGCCGCAGCCCTTTGAGCGGACGGCGGTCAACGGCTTCGGCTTTGTCCAGATCGTCCGTCGGCGCGAGCGCCCCTCCATGATGGAATTGCTGCGCGGCGATCCGGTGAGGACAGCGGCGCTGGCGGCATTGCGGCTAGGGGAGCGGCATGGCGCAGGGGTGGGGCCCGTGACGCTGACCGTGGCGCCTGTGGTCGGCAAGCTGCTGGAACGAAATCCCCCATGGCTGCATTTTCTGGAAAAGCGCCGGGGCGGGTCCGTGACGCTGCGCACCGACGCGGCGCTGAACGAGGGAGGATGTCATGCCAGTTAAAATCATTTGTCCGCTATGCAAACGGCCAACCGATCCCGCCTTTGCGCCTTTTTGCGGGCGGGCGTGCCGGGACCGCGACCTGCTGGCATGGCTCGGCGAAGGCTATCGGCTTCCGGTCCGGGCTTCAGAAGACGAGAATGGCGATACCGACGCGCGGTTGAGCGAGGATGACGATTGAAAGCCTGCAATTGGGGCTGGACAGGCGCTTTGCCCCACGCCTATAGGCATCGCTCTTCACGAGAGCGGGGCGGCACTGGCCGATCATCGCGAACGCCCGTGCCCGGGTAGCTCAGTTGGTAGAGCATACGACTGAAAATCGTAGTGTCGGTGGTTCGAAACCTCCCCCGGGCACCATTAATTTTATCCTTCTAAAACAAGGGCTTAAGCAAAATCCTCATCGGCGAATTCTCGGCCACTTTTCGGGACTTTGGCGGAAAGGGTGCATCGCGGGCCTTGCTGAGAGACCGATCCGACGGGCTACGGAAGGCACAAGTCCGGCCGTTTTCTGCATTGGCCGATGTGGCGGTCGTGAGCTGCGATGCGCAGCAGCGGCGCACCAACATCGAGGTCGCAAACTACGCTGGAACACAGAACGCGACCCTGCCCCAGCAGAGAACAGGCTCTGTAACTGCCCTATTTGCTCGATCCCGCCTTCAAGTCGACGTAGTGGATGTCGCCGCCGGTGAAGGGGAAACCCACCCCGCTGCCTGCTGGATAGTCCTTCACCGGTGATCCACTATCGACACCGACGTCGAACGTCTCGACCCCGCCCTGGCTGAAAAATCCGGCTGTTTCCCCCACAGTAACCGTGCGTGACATTCGTCCTTCATCTACCGTCTTGTCATCGACAACCAGCGTGAGGTTGGCACTCTTTCCGCTCGCTGCATCATCCTGATCATATCTTAATGCAATGCGGTGTTCGCCCGGCGAGAGCGGGCTCTTTGCGCGCAAGCGCAGGGTTTCAGCCTCGTACAGCCGATAGGTGAATGCCGGCACATTGTTCTCGATGGTCATGACCCAACCCGCTTCGCGGCCGCCGTCCGCCACGATCGCGCCGCTTGCGGCGTCAGTGACGTTCAGGCTAGCGGTCACGGACCACGAGCGTCCATAGAGTCGGGGGATGTTCCGGTCAGATACTCCAAATGTGCCGGGGTAGTAGCGCACCGCCGTGCTGTCAGCGCGCTGGTTCGTGGGCAGGACACTGGGATCAAGGCTGGGCTTCAGCGGCAGGACCTGGTTGCGCAGTCCCTCCTGCTCGAACAACGCCTTCATCACGGCCAGGCGCTTGGACTCCTGCTTTGCCAGATCGTGCGCCTGGGAGAAATCCCTGTCGAGATTGTAAAGCTCCCACTTGTCATCAGCGAAAGGCCGGTTCCGCAATTCCATCTGCCACATCGAGTTATGGAATGCCGATGCCAGCCAGCCGGCATGATAGATCGCCCGATTGCCATAGGTTTCGTAGATTTGCGTGGTTCGGCGGCTGGCCGCCCTGGGATCGGCAAACGAATAGGCAATGCTGATGCCGTCGAGGGTCGGTTGCTGCACCCCGTTCAGCACGTCCGGCGCGGTGATCCCGGCCTCCTCCAGCACAGTCGGCATGATGTCCGTCGCGTAGGCATATTGCGTCCGCAAGCCGCCCTTGTCCTTGATCTGATCGGGCCACGTGATCACCATGCCATTGCGCGTCCCTCCCAGGTGCGAGGCGATGACCTTGGTATATTGCAGCGGGGTGTTCATCGCCCACGCCCAGGCTGGCGGATAGTGCGGGCTGTCGCCGCCCTTCGGGCTATTCACCCTGTCGAGCATAGTGTCGGGATTGCCACCCAGCCCCATGCGCTGGGCCCAATAGCTGCTTGCGCCGTATATTGGGCTTTCGCCTGAAGCGCCGTTGTCGCCGACGATGTAGAAGAACAGCGTGTTGTCGAACTGCCCGCGCTCCTTGAGGTCCTGGACGATCTTGCCGACCTGGGCATCGATGTGGCTCAGATAGCCGGCATAAAGCTCCATCAGGCGCGAAGCCGTCCGCTTCTGAAGCGGCGTCAGGCTGCTCCAGGCAGGCAAGCCGGCGGGGCGAGCAGTAAGTCCGGTGTCTGGCGGGATGATCCCCAGCTTCTTCTGCCGGGCAAAGGTTTCCTCGCGCATCCGGTCCCAGCCCTGGTCGAACTGACCCGCATAACGGTCCGCCCAGCCACGCGGCACCTGGATCGGCGCATGGGTGGCGGTCGGCGCGAAATAGAGGAAGAACGGCTTGTCGGGAGCAAGCGAGTGCTGCTGGCGCACCCAGCTGATTGCTCGCCCGGCAAGGTCTTCGCTCAGATGATAATCCTTGCCGGCCGGCCGGAGCACCGGATTGGTACCATCAGTCAGGGTCGGGTCGAACTCGTCGGTTTCGCCGCCAAGGATTCCGTAGAACTTCTCGAACCCCTTGTTCGTTGGCCAACGGTCGAAGGGCCCGGCCTGGGTGAGTTCCGAATCCGGCACCAGATGCCATTTCCCGAACAGCGCGGTGTTGTAGCCGGCGCGGCGCAACAACTCGGGCAGGGTGCTGATGCCTTCGGGAAGCCTGGCGTTGTAACCCGGACGGGTATCCGACGCGTTGGTGACGCCGCCCATGCCGACGCGATGCTGGTTGCGGCCGGTGAGCAATGCCGCACGGGTTGCCGAGCAGATGGCTGCCGTGTGGAACCGGCTATAGCGCAAGCCCTGGCTGGCCAGCGCTTCGAGCGCCGGCGTGCTGATCGGGCCCCCGAAGGTGGACGAGGCGCCGAAACCGACGTCATCCAGCATGACGATGACGATGTTGGGGGCGTCTCGATGAGCCTGCGGGACAGCCGGCGAAGTCGGCGTTGTCGCGGGAGATGGCAAAGCCTGCTGTGCGTGCGCTGGAGGCTGCATCATCAGGGCGCAGATTGCCGACGAAATGCTGTATCTCGATTGTTTCATGTCGGCCCTATCACGCCATCATGCGAGCGCGCGCATGACAGCAGGATTAAACCATACACTTTATCTGTCAAATTGCATTGCCCCAGAAATTTGCGCAAATGGCGGTGGCCAGAGCCGATATGTTAAGTCGTGAGGATTAATTGTGGGTGTGAAAGAGCCATGTCAGGCGAGTCGGTGACGCCTCAGCCAAAGCCCGATTTGCCTGGCTTCAGCCAGAGCAAGGTCGCGTTGATCGTCGCGGCAGAACGCCTGTTTGCCCTCAACACCATCGCTGGGACTTCACTCCGCCAGATCGGTGAAGCGGCAGGCCAGAAAAATTCTGCCGCCGTGCTCTATCATTTTGTATCGCGAAACGGGATCGTCAGAGCCATTCTGGACTATCGCATGGGTCCCATCGACCAGCTGCGCCGGCAGATGCTTGATGATCTGCTGGGGCGTTCTGCTCCGATCGGCATCCGCGATTTATTGAATGTGCTCGTAATGCCCGCAGCCAATGAACTTCGCCCCCGGGACGGAGGGAACTATTATTTCCGCTTTCTGCATCAGCTTTTCCGCAATCCGGCTTTGCTCGAGGAGCTTTTGACGCCGCACGCTGAGGCTTGGCTGACGGCCGAAGGCATGGTCAAGGAGCAGTTGAGATGGCTACCATCGGAATTTGTGGAAGTGCGGGTCAAAAGCCTGGGGCTTCAGAACATATTCTGGATGTCCTCGATCGAAAATGATTTCGACACCAACCGGCTAAGTGTCCAGCATGTCAGTTTCAGGGTCGAATGTGCGATCGACGCGATGCATGCATCATTGATCGGGCCGGTCAGCATGGAGGCACTCGCTGCCGCTGCCGATGCCCAAGTCGTCCTCTGAAATCTTTTCAGCTGTATGGCATGCCGGACATTCCTGCCTGCGGGGCGACCGATATGCGCAAAGGCTTCGACGGGCTTGCGTGTGCCGGTGATGGGGCAAAGTTTCGGCGGGTGGAACAGTCTGGCGCTGGCAACGATGGCACCCCCCCAAGTCAAAGGCGTGGTCAACTTTGTCGGCGGCATTCGCACCAGCGCATGCAATCGGGGGGACAAGGCCATGTTCGATGCGATGGACACATTCGGCCGCGACGCGCGCGTGCCCTCGCTCTGGTTCTATGGCGAACGCGACAGCCTATTCTCGGAACCAGTTTGGCGTACCGATTACGAGCACTTCACCCGCGCAGGCGGCAAAGCCGAACTTGTCGATTTTGGCGATATGGACGATGCTCACAACCGCTCGGTCACGCCGGCCGTATCGACCGCTGGGTGCCGAAACTTGATGCCTATCTGGCCGCGCGGGGGCTCCCGCATCTGGCGATCTATCCTGAATATATGCCGCCGCCACGCCCACCGACGACCAATTATGCGGCGCTGGACTTTATGGTGTCTCCCCATTTGGCCGGCGCTGCCCTGCCGGGCCGAGATCTATCGAGACCTTTTCCAGCGTGCCCTTGAACCCGCTGGCGCCGGACGGCGCCTCGACCACCGGTACGCCGGTGTCGAAGCCGATATCGAAACTTTCGGTATGGGGATCGGCGAAGGTGATCGAGCGCTCGAGCCGGCCCTGCGCCACGCGGCGTCCGTCGATCGCGATCGACAGCAGCCCCCCCTTGCCGAATCCGCCGCCGTCGTAGTCGAAATCGAACGTGACGCGGGCGTGCTGGCCGGCCGCGAGCGCGACCGGCGAGAGCAGGGTGAACTGGTCCGAAGGCATCAGCGTCAGCGCGTGATGGATCGCCGGATGCCCCTTCTCGATGGCAAAGCTCCAGCCCCCGAGCTGGCTGCCGGTCGCGGCGATGACCCCGTCGCCGGCGGAGAGATCGGCCGTCACGGTGAAGCCGCGCCCCTCGATCGGCGGCGCGCTATCGAGCGGGATGGTCAGGCCGGCGCCCCAGTAGTCGTAATGGGTGCGCGGTCGGCCATAAGCCTGCATCCAGCTGTTCGAGCGCGCGGGATCCGTACGGTCGTTGATCGGGTCGACGTTATAGTGCGTCGCCTCCTGCGCGAATAGGCGCTGCATCTCCGCCAGCTTGTCGGGGTAGCGCCTGGCCAGGTCGCGGGTCTGGTTGAAGTCGTGAGTGAGATCGTAGAGCTCCCAGGCGTAGCCCGGGGCGCGATTAACCGGGGCACGCTCGACCATTTGCCAGGGGCGGACCTGGGGCGTCGTCGCGGCGAGCCAGCCGTTTCCATAGATCGCTCGGTTGCCGAGCATTTCATAGTATTGCACGGTCCGCCGGGATGGCGCGCCCGGCGAGCTGAACGAGTAGGTGAGGTCGATGCCGTCGACCGGCTGCTGCGCAACGCCGTTGACGGTCTCCGGCGCGGCCACCCCGGCTGCCGTGAGCAGGGTCGGAAACACATCGATAACGTGGCCATATTGCGGACGAAGCCCCCGTTCGGGAATTCGCGCCGGCCACGAGATGACCATGCCGTTGCGCGTCCCGCCGAGGTGCGAGGCGATCTGCTTGTAGAAGGGAAACGGCGTGGCCATCGCCTGGGCCCAGCCGCTGCCATAGTTGCTGTTGGCTTGCGGCCCGCCGATCTTGTCCATGAGCGCCCAATGCTCGCTCTGGGACAGGCGACGATTGGCAAGTTCGCCGCTCTCGGCCAGCGCGCCCGCCGGCGATGCCGCTGCGTCCGGGCCGTTGTCGCCCTCGATGAACACGATCATGGTGTTGTCGCGCAGGCCCATGCGCTCGAGTTCATCGAGCAGGCGCCCGAATTGCGCGTCCTGGAATGCGAGTTCGCCCGCGAATGCTTCCATCGCGCGTTCCTGGAACGCGCGCTCCTGCGGCGCCAGACTGTTCCACCGGGGCAGGTCGGCCGGCCAGCCCGGCAGGCGGGTGTTCGGGGGTACCAGGCCCATCGCCTTCTGCCGCGCCAGCGTCTGCTCGCGAGTCGCTTCCCAGCCTTGCGCGAACTTGCCGCGAAAGCGGGCGATCCAGTCGACGGGCGCCTGGTGCGGGGTGTGGGCCGAGCCGGGCGCATAATAGATGAGGAACGGCTTGTCTGGCGCCGCGCCCTTCTGCTGGTGCAGCCAATGAATCGCATCGTCGGCGAGGCGCTGGTCGAGCACCGGCTGCGGCTTGTCGTCGATCACCCTCTGGCCGTCGCGGAACAGGGTCGGCCGCCACTGGTCGGAGTCGGAGCCGACGAAGCCGAAGAAATAGTCGAATCCCATTCCGTTGGGCATGAACCAGTCCGGCCCGGCCTCGCCTTGCAGGCCCTTGGGCACGTTGTGGTGCTTGCCGAAGAATGCGGTGCTATAGCCATTCTCGCGCAGGACCTCGGCAATGGTGGCCGCGCTCCTCGGCATCATGCCGGTGTAGCCGGGCGCGCCCATCGGCAGGTCGGTCAGGGCGCCGGTGCCCACCGCATGCGAATTGCGACCGGTCAGCAAGGCAGCGCGGGAGGGCGAGCACATGGCGGTGGTGTGGAACTGGTTGTAGCGCAACCCTGTCGCCGCGAGCCGCTCGAGATTGGGCGTGGGCACCGGCCCGCCGAATGCCGAGGCGGCCCCGAAGCCAACGTCGTCGGTCATGATCAGCAGAATGTTCGGAGCGTGCGCGGAAGCCTGCGGCATCGCCGGAAAGGCGTGAGGAATGTCGTTGGCGGCGGACGGAACCGCCACGCCACCCTCCTGCGCCAGCGCGACCGGAGCACTCGCCATTGCGGCAACCAGCGCGGCCCACGAAACCAGTTGCCTGCATATCCTTATTCTTCCGGTCATTTCGCTTCCTATCGGACTCCAGTGACTCGTGATTTGTTGGCAGGCTATAAAGCATCCTTCAGACGAAGCGGCGCTGGAGTGCCTGCGATACACGCGCACGAGTTAGGGACACAGCGTCGGGTTGATGATCTTTGGAGCAGTCTTGCTGTTGAATCTCCACTAGACAGGTAGGACCCCTCAGTCGAACCCGAACTGCTCCTGAAGTTGGTCGCCGTCCAATGCATTTTTTAGGCCTGATCTATGCATCGATGTTATATAGATCGCGTGCAGCTGCGTGTCGTTGATGATAACCTTCTGATCAGGAGGCCATTCCGGCCAACTCGGCCAATACCAGCGCCTCTCCCGCGTCAGCGAGTTAGTTCAATCCCATCCGATTCAAACAATCTGAAAACGACTCTGGGATCGAGGGGCTAGGAGGAGGTAGCCGGAATCCTCCGAATGATAGGGGTGTGCTGGGCAAGGTCCACCCCACTACCCTTTGCTGTGGCGCGGCGGTCATCGGCAGCCACATCCTGGTCAAGCTGGCCTCGCTGCACGCGACAGTCGTGGCCCTGGCCGCTTCGCTCGGCTAATCCGGTCGCTTCATCGCCATGACGCCAGCCGGGTCCCGACCGGCGGCAAGGAGGCCGGCGATGGACTGGAGCCACGGCCGCGCATGGCCAAGGTAGTGCAGGTAGCCTTCGCACAGCCAGTTCAGGCCCGGCTCCCCGTCGCGGGTGGTGAGAAAGCGCTGCTTCGGGCAGCCACCCCAGCACAGGTCAAGCTGCGGACATTCGCGGCATTGCCTGGGCAGGGTATCGCGCTTTGCCTTGCCGAACGCCTGCTGGCGGGTCGAATCGACCATTGCCGCCAATGGCTCGCGGGTCAGGTTGCCCAGCTTGTACTCGGGATAGACGAAGTGGTCGCAGGAAAAGACATCGCCATCGTGCTCGACGACCAGCGCCCGCCCACACTCCGGCCGATGAACGCAGACCACACCGGGCGCTCCGACCAATGCGGCCAGCGTCCACTCGAAATTCATGACGAAGACGCGACCGATATCCTTGCGTCGCCATTCGTCGAAAACCGTGGCGAGAAAGCGGCCCCATTCGCGCGGCCGCACGCTGAACGGGGTAACGCCGGCGCCCTTCTCGCCCGACGGCCCCTCGTGCGTGAAGCCCGCGGAAGTATAGGCCGGGCCGGCCAGCCGTTCGACGATCGGTGTGAACTGGATATATTCGACACCCTGGGCCTTCAGCCAGCGATAGGTCGTCTGCGGATGGCGCGAGGAATTGCGATCGACGCAGGCCAGCACGTTATAGGCGACATCATGGCGCTGCAGCCGCTCCAGCGCTGCCATGACCAGCGCATGCGATGGCTCGCCGGAGCGATAGCGGCGATGGTGGTCGTGGATCTCGGCTGGCCCATCGAGACTGAGGCCCACGAGAAAGCCGTGCTCGGCGAGGAACAGCGCCCATTCTTCGTCGATCAGGATGCCGTTGGTTTGAAAGCTGTTCTCGATCATCCGGCCATTGCCGTATTGCCGCTGGAGTTCCAAGGCGCGCCGGTAGAACGCGATGCCGAGCAGCGTCGGCTCGCCACCCTGCCAGGCGAACAGCACCGGCTGGTCGGCAGGCGTCGTGGCTATGGTCTCGCGCACGTAGGCTTCGAGCACCGCCGGCGACATCCGCCGGGTTGCGCGCGTGTCGTAAAGCGCCTCCTTCTCGAGGTAGAAGCAATATGTGCAATCGAGGTTGCAGGCCGGGCCGCTGGGCTTGGCCATCAGGTGAAAGCCGCTGGCGGCCGGTCCGGTCATCGCTAGGCATCCTCAATCCAAAGGTCGGCTCTGCCGCCGCTCATGCGCCACTCGCCGCCCGCTTGCCCAGAAGAATCGCACCGGTAATTCCTGAATCGTCGCCGAGCCCCGGCCCGGTGACGAAGCGTTCGAAACCGGAATCGAGCTGGCTCGCACGGACGTAGCCGCCAAGTCGGCGCACGGTAGCGCGGCGCAAGGCCTCGATCAGGCCGGATGTCTTCATTACCCCCGCCGCCGACGATCAGCCGTTCCGGCATGTGCAGCAGCACGAGACTGGCGGCGAACTGGGCGAGGTAACCGGCGATCCTTTCCACTTTCTCCGGCGCCCCGGAGAGCTCCGAAAGATCCGCGCCCCAGCGCGCCGCGGTCGCCGGTCCGCTCGCCAGTCCTTCCACGCAATCGCCGTGGACAGGGCAGATGCCGGCGAAGCGATCGGGCTCCTCGCCGCGTGCCACCGGGATATGGCAGTCGAGGCCAATCGGCATTATCCGCGCCGCCATGTCCCGCAACTCAGCGTTCTTCTTGCCGGGACATCAACTCGAAGACCGAGGCGAGAGCCGATGCCGCTGACCTGTCTCCGGATATCGCGTTCGCCGGCAATGATTGAACAAGACCCGCCATGGAAACTTCGCCGCTGTACAGCCTAGCAATGTCCGCATTCGTTACGGCCAAGATCGCCGCAGGCCGAATGGACGCCACTCTGGAGGAAGGGATGAACTCGGCCAATCCCGGTCTGATCGCGAAACCGCAAGATCTTCCGTCTGCGAAGCTGAACGCCATGTTGCCGCTCACTTCCGCGGTACGTTCCGGCAGCACCCTTATCCGGTATTGGTCGAGCAACACGCAGGGGTCGGCAGCCCGCAGTGCCCAGTCGAGATACTGCCTGACGGGGCGTTTCATCTTGCCCTCGATGTGGCGAGCTTGGGCCATATAGAAGTTATGTGAGATTGTTGCGGGAGTAAGCTGAGCCAGCTTGCGTAATAATGCAGCCTTCGTTTCCAATGCCTGCGCATTGTTCCTGTCCGACCGAACGACATAGTTTACCAGTTCGAGTGCCCAGGACCATTCCTTGCGGCCGATGGCCTCTCGTGCATGTCGCAGTGTCGCGACAGGGCCGCCGAGCAAGGTTACCAGGCGCTCGCTCCTGACTTCCGGCGCCACCGGGTTGAGGTCGGCGGCATCGCCGGAATACCAGCCGAGCGCGCGCTGGTAGAGTGCCACGGGATACCAGCTGAGCGTCTCCGCGTATCCCTGCCTGATGCTGTCAAAACGTGCCGGCAGCCGAACGAAATGTCTCAGGTCTTCCGGGCCCAATCCTTTGAGGATGCCGCGCAGTGTCTGGTCCAGCAGCGCCTGATGGTAATCGATGTAGAGCTGCAGGGCGTCCTGGATTTTGGCCGCGCCGATCAATGGCGCGGTATGCGTGGTCAAGACATAATCGGGGCGAAGCTCGCGTATCTGGCGAACCCCGGCAATCCAGTCACGAACATCACGGAACTGGTCGCCGCGCGGTGCATAAAGATTGGCGGCGACCGGCCAGTAAAAATTGTTCATGATGACACTCAAGTCGGGAAACCACGCGGTCAGACTGGGGGCGTCGGACGTATGGGCAGTGAAGAACTGGATCCGAACGCCGTCCACAGTCAGCTGCTGTCCATCGTGAACGCCCAGGTTCACGGGCAGGAAAGCGCGCGGCGCGCTGACGTCGATCAGGTCGCCGACTGGGGCATCCGGCCCCGTCGCGGGCAGGGTTACGCCCATCTGCTCACCGCCTCGTTGCAGCTGGATCGGCATCAGCTCGGGAAATTCACCACCGATCCCCAGATTATTTGCGCGGCTGTTGTCCTCTGCAGTTCCGATGTTGGAAGCATCGACACCTTTCGTGATCAGCGCTCCTGCGCCGCCGGTATAATGCGAGTGGGAATAGATGATCGCCTTGACCGGCTTGCTGCTGATCTCGAGGATCTGATCGTGCACCGCGCGACCTTCAACGACGTTGGTGCCAGTGTCATAGACAATGAGGCCGGTATCGCCTTCAACCACGAAGACATTGACGATCGATCGGCCAAGGATTGCCCAGACACGGGGCGCAATTCGCACGGTTTGTGGGGTCAGGTTGCCCAATCCGCCTTTCAGCAGGGACTCGTTACCAATCACGCCATTAGGAAGGGTGACAGGGGCAACCTCAGAACCATCATAGGGGTCCGGGGCCCTCGCGTCCGCTGGCATGACCGCCCACATCGCCGCAGCAAACCCACTCAACGCGAGATTGAGCCGAATTAGACGTGTGGACCTTTTAGTCACCGCTTCTCTCCCGATCTATAGTTATAGCCCGCCGACGTACTACGGCACGAAGAGCTCTCGTGCGTGGCCGCGCAGCGTCCGCGAAAACGCTGGGCGTGGAACTTTTCTTGGAGGGAACGCAGAAAGTCCAATGCATTATTCGGAGACTATTATGCATTCGACGCATCGCACAGTTTGAGGCCATGAACGCCGGCAACACATCCGGCATCACTCAGTCAAACTGGTGCGAATCGTTCTCCACCCAATGCAATTGTTTGATACCAATGCGCATCGATCTCGACGAGCCTGTTCCAGGCGAAGCAGACGTCGTCGCAGGATTTGAAGACGCGGTTGGACAGCCAGTTTTCGCGCATGAACTGCCAGACATTTTCGACCGGGTTCGACTCCGGGCACCGGGGCGGCGACGGCATGAGCGTGATGTTGGGCGGTACGACCAGTTCGGCCGATCCATGCCATATCGCCTGATCGAGCTGGATGAGCGGCGCAAAAGTCTGATGATCGACGAGTTGGCGCTCCTGGTTGCAGTGGTTGTGTCGCTCTCTTCGTCGGAACCGGAGATGTGAGTTTTCCACCCGGTTGTTCAGCCAGCGTCCCATCTCGTGGCAGGCGGCATTACCGAGCTTTCGCATTGCTAGGGGATCGGATTTGAGGCCGTCTGTCAAGTTCGTTTCGGCACGCCCGTGACGCGTCAGCGCCTTTTTCAGGAAGGCACGAGCGGCAAATTTATCACATCTTTTCGTGACACAGCGCTCCAGGACTTCGCCCTGGTGGTCCACGGCGCGCCACACATAATGCTTCTTGCCATTGATCTGGACGATCATCTCATCGAGGTGTCATTGCCAGTGGCGAAAGCCGCGCATCCGATTGACGCGCTGTCGACGTATATCGACGGCGAACAGCGGCCCGAAGTGACCTGAACCCCGGAAACTGGTCCGAATTTGGTGAGAGATTCTCGGTTAGGTTTGGCTGGAGCCGACTGAGGGAGTTTCTGGATGAAGAAGTCCAAGTTTAGCGAGCAGCAGATCGCATTCATAT
>Ga0207680_10000736_pt1 | contig 15430 bp, 13 predicted proteins | sample KBSS23metaG_FD_184321 | JGI IMG/M metagenome (GOLD analysis project Ga0207680, IMG submission 184321) | Switchgrass rhizosphere microbial communities from Kellogg Biological Station, Michigan, USA - KBS S2-3 metaG (SPAdes) (version 2) | ecosystem: Host-associated > Plants > Roots > Rhizosphere... | reverse complement strand
CAGCCACCAGATATCGTTCTTGTTGCGCTCATCGTTTCGCGGCAGCCCCACGGGCGCACTCGGCCGCGGCACCGCGCGCATCGTCTGCGTGATCGTGGAATTGTCCGGATCCGCTGCGAGCTGGGCTCCGTCTGCGCGCGTCGGCAGACTCGGCGCTTCCAGCAGGAATCGATTCTGGTCGAACGCGATCTGATCGTCCGGATGCAGCACGGCGTCGCGGACCTGCACGCCGTTCACGAACGTGCCGTTCGCCGAGCCCAGATCGCGCAGGTAGATACCGTCGCCGGAATTCTCGATCACGGCATGGCGGCGCGACATTTCCGGCTCGTCGAGTACCAGGTCGCAGTCGCTGCCACGGCCAATGACGAGACGCATGCGCACCGGCACGATCTTGCCGAAATAGCTGCCCGATACTCCGCGCAAAACAACCTTGGGCGGCGCCAGGCGCGCGCGCGTGGCGTTCATCTCTTCTTCGCTGCCGGGCGGAGGCGGCGTCGGCGTGCCAACCGCGGGTGCGGGTGCCGGCACCTTGGTGCGAATGGATTCGTCGCGATCCGGCTTGAGCATGAACTGCACGGTGTCCAGGCTCACGGTATCGCCAAGTCGCAGCAGCGCCTTCTCGCGCACCGGACGCGCATTCACGTGCACGCGCGCCTGCGCGTCGCGCACGGCGAGCACGATGCTGCGTTCGCTCACGGCCAGGCTCACATGATGCGCGGTAATGCCCGGTTTGTTGACGACCACGTTGTTGTCGGGGGCCGCACCCACTGCGGTGTTCCCCGGCGCGATGATGACGTCGGCGTGTTCTTTGTTGGGAAAATGCAGGCGCATGTGCGTCGTTCTGATTATCGCTTCACTTTAACATGAGGCAAGAGGGGCGAGGCGAAGGCTGCATCGAAGGCGGGCCTCCCCTTACCAACGCGCATCGACATCCAAAAGAACACGGTCGGTGTGCACTTGCGCGCCATCGCGCTGTTCATGGAAGCCGGCCAGACGCACGCTCCAGGTCGCGTCGAAGCCGTAACCGACCCAGGGCATGATGCCGTGCGCGAAACTGTGGAACCACCAGTCGTCGGAATTGAACGCCGCCATGGCTGCGTCGCGCTGGATGCGTTGCGCGGCGAGGCCGAATTCCCAGCCATGCGGCTGGAAACGGTCGCCGAGGACGACGCTGCCGCGTGCACCTTTGTTCAGGTCATCGGCGCCGAGATTGCGCAGCAGGTCGAGACGCAATTCCAGCGGCCATTCGCCGAATGGATGCACGCGGCCGACCAATTGCAGATCGAGCAGCCGGTAATCGCTGATCAGGTGCGTGCCGACGCGGCGGTTGGTGCGGGTCAGGCCTTGCAGCGTGGCTTGTTCCAGATCGGAAAAATCCAGGTACGACAACAGCACGGCGCCGCTGGTCGGCGCGCCTTCGTGCCAGCGATACGCCGCCTGCAGCGCCGCAATCCGCGAATCATCGCCATACGGCAGATCACCCGCGAAATAGCCGGCGACGAGGCCGATGCGGTCGAACTCGCCCACCGGCAGCGCCGCCTGCCCGCTCACGCCGATCGGCCGCAGATCCGTGTCCCAAACCAAGGGACTCAATTCCAGCGGAAACACCGCCTTGCCTGCCTGCAGCGTCGTGTTTTCGTTCGGCCGCCAGCGCACGAACGCCTGATCGAGCGCGATGTCGTTGCCGCGCTCATTCAAGTTGTAGCTGCGGTCTTCGGCGTTGTCGATGCTGGACACCGCAAGCTTGATTGCTGCACCGAATTCGAGCGCAGGTACCGGATCGTAGAGAACGCCAAGACGCGCCCGGCCGAATGAGCCATGAATATCGGGCTCCAGCGGACGCGGGATATCACGCACGCGGTCGTAGCGCAGCATCAAGTCGCCAAACCACGACCACGGCGAAGCCGCTTTTTCGTCGAGCGGCGCCGCGAGCGGGTCGTCGACTGCGTACAACGCGGGGGATGCAAGCGCTAGCAACGCGGCGGCGGCGAAGTATTTGCGCATGGCGACCCTCCTTCGACCAGCGAACAGACTTTAAGAATGCAGCACAAGTGTATGAAAAATCAACCTCTGAGCTGTGCGAGCGCCTGTGACAGCTCGCTTGCGGAAGCAAAGCGGTCGGCCGGTTTCTTGTGCAGGCAACGCAAGATGATCGCTTCCAGGGTCGGCGGAATCTCTTTCCAGTATTCCGATGGCTTGATCGGCTCAGTCTGCGTCTGCGCCATGTAGATTTCCAAGGTATTGGTGCCGGTGAACGGCAGCTTGCCGCAGAACATCTCGCACATCAGCACGCCGCTCGAATAGATATCGGCGCGCTGGTCGAGTTCTTCGCCGGCCAGCTGCTCGGGCGGCGAATAGTTCGGCGTACCGACAAACGTGCCCTGTTCGGTATGGCCGGGCGTGCTGCGCCGGATCGGTCTTGCGATGCCGAAGTCCATGAGCTTGGCATTGCCGGTCTGCTCCAGGATCAGGTTCTCCGGCTTGATGTCCCGGTGTAGCACACCGACTTCGTGCGCGGCCGCGAGGCCAGCGCACAGCTGGCGCGCAATGCGCAAGCCGGCCGTGTACGGAATGCGCTGCGTTTCATTGAGCAGATAACGCAGCGTCAGTCCGCGCACGTACTCCATCGAGATGTACGGATGGCCGTCGACCTCGCCGAAGTCGAACGTGCGCAGCACGTTCGGGTGTGTGATCTTGCGCGCGAGCCGGATTTCACTCTTGAGCCGTTCGATCTGCTCGGCGTCGATCAGCGCGCTTGGCTTCAACATCTTCAGCGCGACGACGTCGTCGAGTTCCAGATCGTGTGCCTTGTAGACGACACCCATGCCGCCGGCGCCGAGTTCCGAAAGAATGCGGTAGCGGCCGCCGATCGTGGCGCCCAGTTCCAGTGCCGTCATGCGGCCGGAAACCGGGCGGCTCGGGCCGCGGCTTACCGGAACGACGGTTTCGGATTCGCTGCTGATCGTGGTCGTCTGCGGCAAATCGTGCAACGCGGTATCGGACAGCGCGTAGAAGCGCTTGCCGCTGCCGGCAGCAGTGGCTACGCCCAGACGCGATTCGCCGAGCGCCGCCTTGATCTCTTCGCCACTGCCGCGCGTGAGCAGCGTCTGTCCGGGCGCGGCTTCCGGAAGCAGTCGGTCGAGCTGCAGGGTGGCGACGCCGAGCACGGCCTGTGTGCCCGCTTTCGTCCCACCATGCACGAGCGCGCCGGAAACCAGCGCCGCCGCCGGCGCCGCAAACCCTTCGGCCTGAGTGCGTTCACGCACCTGCTGCAGTGCCTGCAAGGCGCGGGTCCAACGCGAGTCGCCGCCGAAACCAAGGGTGAAACGCGCGCCGCTATTCTGAGTCACGCGTGCGCCGACCGCCGCGCCCGCGACCGCGGCGGCCACGCGCCCAAATAGTGCTACCGCCTGCTCGGGAGACGTACTGGCTTCCACCGAGGCGAGTTCGCGGAATTCCAGGCCAAGCAGGCTTAGCGTTTCGCGCTGTGACGGCTCCGGCGCCGGCACCGTTGCCTGTCTCGACGGCGTAATGGCGGCCTGCTCGCGCGCGGGATCCGGCAGGAAACGCGACAGATTGCCGACATAGCCCTCGATGTCGCTTTTTTCGCGCAGGTCGGAAAGCAGTGAATCGAACGCGTGCGACAGCCGCGCGAGTTCGTCGTTGCCGGTCACCCCGATCTGCGTCTGGTAATTGCCGGCTGCCGCCTGTTCGGCGGCATCGGCCATCTGCCGCACCGGCCGCAGGATGCGCTTGGCGAACGCATAGGAGAGCAGCAGTGCGAGCAGCAGCGAGGCCAGCCCGGCGATCACCAGCCATTTGAGGATGTCGTGGTAGCTGCCGACGATCTTCTCGGTGGAAGTCAGCGCGAGCACCGCGCCGAGGCGGCCGACATCTCCGCTCGCGGTAGGGAGAATCTGTGCGCCCCATTCCTGGCCGGCGAACGCGAGTTTTGTCTGTGGCACCGATTTACCGGCGGCCACCGCCGCGAGCACATCGGCCGGCAGCGCCGTCAGCGCCTCGCGCAATGCCTTGGCTCCAGCGTCGTCGAATGAGCTGGCGACGAGTTCAAGATGCTTGTCCGAGGGCAGCCAGAATGCAATCTGTGCACCGCTGATACGCGCGATTTCCCGGCACAGCTCGTCATTGATGCTCTGGGCGATCAGCAGGAAACCGACGAGATTCTGATCCTGCGCGAGCGGCACGATGGCCGCCTGGTACAACTTGTCGCCAAAACGCCAGTAGCCGCTGACGCCTTCGGATTTCGCTATCGCCGGGGCGACCAGGGGGTCCTTTGCCAGCGATTCCTGGAAGGCCTCGACCTGATCACTGCGGCCGAGCACGTTGCCCTTGCCGTCGAGCACTATTCCCAGATCGAACGCGTACTGCTCCCGGCGCTCCTTGAGCAGATCGGGAATCGACTTCGTATCGGCATCGCCGCTGTCGGAAAGACCTGGCAGATTGCTCGTTGCACCACCGGCCTGGGCGACATAGCGGGCGAGGCTCGGATCCGCCGCGATCTCCTGCACCTTGTGTTGCAGGTTCTTTTCGCGACTCTCCTCGACTTCCTTCTGCGCGGCGCCGCTCGTGGCGAGCGCGTCGCGCGCCGCGTTCTGCGCAATGAGGTCGCCCTTGATGTAGGTGACGACGACCGCCGCAGCGACTGCGAGCGCGATCAGCAACGCGGAACTGAGGAAGAATTTGATCGCCAGCGGCATCGACCAGCCGCTGCGTGTTGGCTGCTCAATATCCGCCATTCGGATCCCTGCCATACGGCTTGCCGAACTTGTTCACGTGTTGGGGAATTTTGCGCTGCGTCAGTTCCAGGCCGACTTCGGCCACCGGCGCGCCGGCATCCACGACCGCATGCCACGGATTGGCGCGTTCGTGCCAGACCACCAGATCGCCAGCGCCTTTCGGCAGATTGGTCAGGCGGAAATTGCCCGCGGCGTCCGGATGGGTGAAATACGGCGTGTCGAGCACGAGAATATTTCCGATCATCGAGTGATGCACATTGCAATACACGCGCACATAGCCGGCATGCGCAAACGTCACCGTCTGGCCCTCGCCTTGGCCATACAGACCGACATCGAAGGCATTATCCTTCGACGCGGAAAACGCGTTGTGCAGGATCGGATCGGAATTCGGGAAACGCACGCTGCTGCCAACCGTGACTGCGAGCACGTGCGGCACGAACTGCTTGCGCACGGTGCGCATCTCGGCATTCGTCGGCGGCGGCGGCTTCGCGGCCGGAACTTTCGGACGGAAATAGACGATCGCGTCCTGCGCTTCCTCAGCACGCAGTGGCTTGCCTTCCGCGGTCAGCGCAATACGGCCCTCGATCGTGGCCGCGTTTAGCTCAGCCGGCAGCAGCATCAGCAAGACGTTCAGCAGTGTGCGCACGCCCTTCTCCCCCGACCTACTCCATTTCCGGCATCATATCAGCAGCATCGCAATGAGGAAGCAGCCTACGTGGCCAAGATAGACATCCGCCGCAAGCACGGAAGCTCGTTGAAGGCGGCCAAGGCGGCCGTCGGCAAGACTGCACAGGCGATCGCGAAGAAGTTCGACATCACCAGCGCCTGGGAAGGAGACATCCTGCATTTCCAACGCAGCGGCGTCGACGGCCATATCGCCGTGACGAAAACCGACGTGCATGTGTATGCCGACTTGGGTTTCCTGCTCGGCTTCATGAAGCCGATGATCGAAGCGGAGATCGAAAAGCAGCTTGATGCGAACTTCGACTGACCCCACCTTCGGCCTATAATTGCCGTTTCACTGATCCGCGGAGTCCGCCATGTCCTCTTCTGTCGTCATCGTCGGCGCCAAGCGCACCGCGATCGGTTCCATGCTCGGCCAGTTTACCGGCGTGCCGACCACCACGCTGGGCGCAACTGCGATCAAGGCAGCGCTCGATCAGTCCGGCGTCGCGCCGGCCGACATCAGCGAAGTCATCATGGGCTGTGTGCTGCCAGCCAACCTCGGCCAGGCGCCGGCGCGCCAGGCGGCGATCAACGCCGGCATTCCGAAATCCGCCGGCTGCACCACGATCAACAAGGTTTGTGGCTCCGGCATGAAGGCGATCATGCTGGGCAATGACCTGATCAAGGCCGGTTCCGCGACTGTTGTCGTCGCTGGCGGCATGGAATCGATGACGAACGCGCCGCACATGGTCAACGCGCGCAGCGGCGTTCGCTACGGCGACGCCAAGCTTGTCGATCACATGGCCTGGGACGGTCTGACGAATCCTTACGACGGCCAGTCGATGGGTGTATTCGCCGAAGCCACGGCTGACAAGTACAAGTTCACGCGTGAAGAACAGGATGCGTTCGCGATCGAATCGGTCAAGCGCGCGCAAGCCGCGATCGCCTCCGGTGCATTCGCCGCGGAGATCGTCCCGGTCAAAGTCGCCGGCAAGAAAGGCGATGTCGAGTTCGCGACCGATGAGCAGCCGGGCAAATCCGATCCGGCCAAAGTGCCGACCCTCAAGCCTGCATTCCGCAAGGATGGCACGGTGACGGCGGCGAGTTCCTCGAGCATCTCCGACGGCGCGGCGGCGGCGGTGCTGATGAGCGAAGACGAAGCGCAGAAGCGCGGCCTCAAGCCGCTCGCACGCATCGTCGCGCACGCCACGCATTCGCAGGAGCCGGCGTGGTTCACGACGGCACCGGTCAGCGCGATCGACAACGTACTGAAGAAAGCCGGCTGGAAAGTCGAGGACGTGGACCTGTTCGAAGTCAACGAAGCGTTTGCGGTCGTGGCGATGGCACCGATGCGCGAACTCGGCATCAAACATGAGAAGCTCAACGTCAACGGCGGCGCGTGCGCGCTGGGCCATCCCATCGGTGCCTCAGGCGCTCGTCTCGTCGTCACGCTGATCCATGCGCTCAAGGCGCGCGGCGGCAAGAAAGGCGTCGCATCCCTGTGCATCGGCGGTGGTGAAGCCACCGCTCTGGCTGTCGAATTGGTGTAAAGTTTCATGTTCGCGGCGCACGAGCGCCGCGCGCGTTGGCTAAAAATCAACTTCACTAGGGAGAGACTCATGCAGTTCAAACACATTCTTGCCGCCGCTGCTCTGGCTGCCACGCTTGGCGCCTGCAGCGACAATGCCCAGCAAGCCGCGCAGGCTGCCGCCGACAAGGCCAAAGCCGCCGCGGAAGCGACCAAGGCTGCGGCGCAGCAGACCGCCCAGCAGGCGCAGGTTGCCGCCGCGCAGGCCCAGCAGGCCGCGCAGCAGGCCAAGGCCGGCGACATGAGCGGCGCTGCCGCTTCCTCGCAGCAGGCCGCGACATCCGGACAAGCCGCAGCGACCAGCGCGCAGCAAACCGCCGCCACTGCAAAACAAGGTGCCGCGGACGTGAAAGAAGCCGTGCAGGCAGCTGACGCAGCGAAGAAAGAGTAAGCATCTGCCACAGTAGTCCCGAATCGGCCGCCCTGCGCGGCCGATTTTTTTTATGGCCAGGGACGGCCGGTATGCCGGCCCGCTGGTGCTCCCGGCACCTGCGTGCACTTCCCACATCCCTGTGGGTCGGAAATGCAGGAGCATTTTCCGGCGCTGGCCATGGACGGCCGATCGCCGCTCCGGTTATGTTCTGATACGCACGCCGCAACTTCGACCAGCGCCATGCCCGTAATCGAATCGCAGATCGACACCCGCTCACCGGAATTCCAAGCCAACGCCGCACAGCTGCGTGCTGCCGTCGAAGACCTGCAAGCACAAATGGCGCAGGCTGCGCTCGGTGGCGGCGACAAGGCACGCGCCAAGCACAGCGAACGCGGCAAACTGCTGCCGCGCGAGCGTGTGCGGGCATTACTCGACCCGGGTTCGCCGTTTCTGGAATTCTCGCCGCTCGCCGCGCATGGCATGTATGACGGCGCAGCTCCAGGAGCGGGAATCGTCACCGGCATCGGTCGCGTGCAGGGCCAGGAAGTCGTCGTCGTGGCGAACGATGCCACGGTGAAAGGCGGCACCTATTTCCCGATCACGGTGAAAAAACATCTGCGCGCGCAGGAAATCGCGCTCGAAAACCGCCTGCCCTGTGTTTATCTGGTCGACTCCGGCGGCGCATTCCTGCCGCTGCAGGACGAGGTATTTCCCGATCGCGACCACTTCGGCCGCATTTTCTACAATCAGGCGCGGCTGAGCGCGCTGAATATTCCGCAGATCGCGGTGGTGATGGGCTCATGCACCGCCGGCGGCGCGTATGTGCCGGCGATGAGCGACGAAGCCGTGATCGTCAAGGAACAGGGCACGATCTTTCTCGGCGGCCCGCCGCTGGTAAAAGCGGCAACCGGCGAAGTGGTCGACGCCGAATCGCTTGGCGGCGCTGATGTGCATACCGCGATCTCGGGCGTTGCCGATCACTTCGCCGAGAACGATGCGCATGCGCTCAGCATTGCGCGCGATATCGTTGCGAATCTCAACCGGCGCAAGACGCTGCCCGTGGCGATCCGCGAGTCGGTCGAGCCCCGCTATGCGGCCGCGGAAATCTACGGTGTAGTGCCTGCCGACACGCGGCGTCCGTTCGACATCCGCGAAATCATCGCGCGCGTCGTCGACGCTTCGGAGTTCCAGGAGTTCAAGGCACGCTACGGCAAGACGCTGGTCTGCGGATTTGCCCACATCTACGGCTACCCGGTGGGTATCGTTGCCAACAACGGCATCCTGTTTTCCGAATCCGCGCTCAAGGGCGCGCATTTCATTGAACTGTGCAATCAGCGCGACATTCCGCTCGTGTTTCTGCAGAACATCACCGGCTTCATGGTCGGAAAGAAATATGAGAACGCCGGCATCGCCAAAGACGGGGCGAAGATGGTCACCGCGGTTGCATGTTCGCACGTGCCGAAATTCACCGTGATCATCGGCGGCAGTTTCGGCGCCGGCAATTACGCGATGTGCGGACGCGGCTATCAACCGCGCTTTTTGTGGATGTGGCCGAACGCGCGCATCAGCGTGATGGGTGGCGAACAGGCTTCCAGCGTGCTTGCAACCGTGCGCCGCGATGGATTCGAAGCCACCGGCAAGTCGTGGAGCAAAGAAGAGGAAGAAGCGTTCAAGACACCCATCCGTGACCAATACGAACGCCAGGGGCACCCCTACTACGCCACAGCGCGGCTCTGGGACGACGGCGTGATCGATCCCGCGGATACGCGCCGCGTGCTCGGCCTGGCTATCTCCGCGTCGCTCAATGCACCGATCGAGAAGCAGCGATTCGGCGTTTTCCGCATGTAAGTGCAATACCGCGGGGCCTATCCCGGTCGAAGTTCGCTGATCTCTGGACCGAAGACAAGGGTATACATGCAATCCGCCGGATTCAGAATTGCGTTGATGTTCGCCCTGCTGAACTCACCGGCCATCGCCGCTGACAGTTTCAGTTTTACCCCGATATCCAGCGCCGGCAGTTTGCGTTGGAGCGTCGCGGTCAATGGCGGATCCGCCACAAACAATCCCACGCTGCACCTCGTCCGGGGACAGACTTACGATTTCACCGTCAAAGCGAACGCCAGCCATCCGTTTTACGTGAAAACGGTGAGCAGCACCGGCAGCGGCAATGCCTACAGCGGCTTTGTGCCGAACGGCATTGCCACATCGACCATGCAAACGGTTTCGTTCCTGGTCCCCGCCACTGCGCCGGATGCGCTGTTCTACAACTGCTCGATCCACAGCAGCATGGCCGGCAAGATCGACGTCTCGATTTTCCGCGACGGGTTCGGCAATTAATTCGCTGCTGTAGCGCTCGCGTGTCGCCGTGGCGCCGCGGGATTGCCCCACAATTTCATGCCCAGCGCGATCGCCGTGGCGGTAACGGCATAGAACACGATCTGCATGCCAGCCGGTTGCGCGTCGTAGCCGATCAATGTGTGCATCGTCTTGCCCATCAAGGAGGCGTTCGACAACAACGCCGAGGTGTCCCAGATGCGGTTGCCGAGCGCCGGCAAGAGGTCGGCCTGGATCAGGAAACCCGCCGCCTGCGAAGCCAGACCGGCAGCAAGCAGCAGCATCAGCCAGTTCGTCGCGCTGAAGAAATAGCGCAACGGGATGCCCAGCAGGCCGAAGTACAACGCAAAGCCCACGGCCACGCCGCCAACAACCCCGAGCGCGATGCCGCCGGCGATCGCCACTACGCCCGCACCACTTGCCGCCTGGCCGTAGAGAAACAGCACGACCTCCGAGCCTTCGCGCAGTACGGCCACCGCAACGACGATCAGCAACGCCGACAGCGGCCGCGATCCGGCCTGCACGGCGCTGCCGACGCTTTTCATCTGCGCGGACAGCTCCTTGCCGTGACTGGCCATCCAGATCGCGTGCCAGGCGATCATCACCACCGCGGCGAGCAGGATTATGGCGTTGAACAATTCCTGGCCAATGCCGCTGGCCGCCGCAGCGATTACGTTGGCGAATGCCGCGACCAGAATCGCGCCGAGCACGCCGGTGCCGATGCCGCTGCCGACCCAGCGTCCGCGCCCGTTCACGCCGCGCGTGGCCGCGCACACGATGCTGACGATCAGCGCCGCTTCGAGCACTTCACGGAAGACCAGGAGGCCGGTACCGAGCATGGCTACTTCGCGACCAGCACGCCCTGCGCGGTTTCCTGGTGGAAATCGCCGAAGAACGGATAGCGGCCCGGTTCGAGCGGGCCGATGAACACCGTGATCGTGCCGTTGCCGACCACGATTTTTTCGCGATTGAGTTCGTGACTCTCGAACTCCTCGGGTGTGGCATCGTGGTTTTCGATCGACAGCTTGATTTTCGCGCCGGCGGGTACGGCCAATTCAGCCGGCTCAAACTTGTGATCGCGAATGACGAGCGTGGCCTGCACGTCCGCGGCGCGGACACCGCCGGCGCCAAGCGCCGCAGCGCAGCCCAGGACGGCAATGAGGGAGGATTTGATCACATTGCAAATGATAATGGTTCGCATTTCCGAATTCAAGTGCCCAACGGCAGGATCCAATCCCCAGCGCCGCTCTTCAGCACCAGAATCAGGTCAGCGTTGCGGTGCAGAGATGCACAATCAGAAGGTTGTGCGGTTTGGTGTTACCGCGATCAGCTCGCGCTGGATGCACGCTGATCGCCGCAGCTTTCCGGAACCGGCAACCCGGTCGCGCGCAAGAAGCTTCGCGACATGACACAGGCGCGAGTCCGGCAAGCGACCTGGGTAGCCCGCAGTTCTCGCCGGCGCGCGCTACCGGCTATCATCGCGTTCCGGACCACGCGGGGACGTCATGGCCTATTCGCTCGAAGTCACTACGCTCGGCAAAGTCGTCACGATTGCGATCAATCGGCCGGACGTGCACAACGCATTCGACGCTACGCTCGTCGCCGATCTGAGCGAAGCGCTCGGTAAGTTCGAACGCGACCCGAACGTGCGCGCCATCGTATTGACCGGCACCGGTTCGAGTTTCTCGGCCGGCGCGGACCTGAACTGGATGCGCGACATGGTCAAGGCCAGCGAATCCGACAACCGCATCGATGCCGAGCGCCTTGCGGCGCTGATGCACAAATTGAACACGTTTCCGAAACCCACGATCGTGCGAGTCAATGGCGCGGCGTACGGCGGCGGTGTCGGCCTGATCGCTTGCTGCGATGTCGCCATAGCAGCCGACACCGCGAAATTCGGCCTGACCGAGGTCAAGCTGGGTCTCATCCCGGCGGTGATCTCCCCCTACGTGGTCGCGGCGATTGGCGCTCGCCAAGCCCGCCGCCTGTTCGTCACCGCCGAAGTGTTCGACGCCAACGAGGCGTTGCGTATCGGTCTCGTGCATCACGTCGTCACCGCGAGCAAGCTCGATGATTCCACCGACCACATCCTGAGCTGGCTGGCCAAGGGCGGACCCGTCGCCCAGCACGAAGCGAAGCAGCTGGCGCTGCGCCTCGGTGGAGTTGCCCACCCAGACACGTTGCTCGCGGATCGCAAATTGTCGGCGCTGATCGCCCGTTTGCGCGTTTCCCCGGAAGGACAGGAGGGCCTGTCGGCGTTTCTCGACAAACGCCGTCCAAAATGGGAAACGGATTGAGCATGCGCTCTGACGCGGGTGGGAAAACATCCAGTTGGATTCCGCGTTCCGCCTGCGGCCGCCTCGGAACCGCGAACGACGGGTGCTGCGCGCCGACGGAGAATGGCTGAATGTTCCAGCGCATTCTGATCGCCAACCGCGGCGAAATTGCCTGCCGTGTCATGCGGACGTGTAGACGTCTGGGCATCCAGACGGTCGCCGTCTATTCAGAAGCCGATGCCACCGCGCAACATGTGCGCCAGGCTGATTGTGCGTATCCGATCGGCGGACCGCGGCCGGCGGACTCCTATCTGCTTGGCGATGTCATCATCGAGGTGGCGCAGCGATCCGGCGCGCAGGCGATCCATCCCGGCTACGGATTTCTGTCGGAGAATGCCGACTTCGCGGAAGCCTGCGAGAAAGCCGGTATCGTTTTCATCGGCCCAAGCGCCGAATCGATGCGCAAGATGGGCTCGAAAGCCGGCGCCAAGGAATTGATGGCGGCCGCCGGCGTGCCGGTGGTGCCGGGCTACACCGGCGCGGATCAGGACCTTGCACTGCTCGCGCGCGAAGCGCAGCGCATCGGTTTTCCGCTGATGATCAAGGCAGCGCACGGTGGCGGCGGCAAGGGCATGCGCGTGGTACGCGGCGCGCAGGAATTCGCGGCGAGCCTGGAATCGTGCCAACGCGAAGCGAAGAATGCGTTCGGCCGCGAGCGCGTGCTGCTGGAGCGCTACATCGAAACGCCGCGCCACATCGAGTTCCAGATTTTCGGCGACCGCCACGGCAACATCGTGCATTTGAACGAACGCGAATGCTCGGCGCAGCGGCGTTATCAAAAAGTGCTCGAGGAGACGCCGTCGCCGTTCCTCACGCCCGACCTGCGCGCGCGCATGGGCGACGCCGCCGTAGCCGCCGGCCGTGCGCTCGGCTACGTCAACGCTGGCACCGTCGAGTTCATTGTCGGGCCGCAAGGCGATTTCTATTTCATGGAGATCAACACGCGCCTGCAGGTCGAACATCCGGTGACCGAGATGGTGTTGCATCTGGATCTGGTCGAGCTGCAGCTGCGCGTCGCCGCCGGCGAGGCGCTGCCGGGTTCGCTGATCCGCAATAAATCCGTCCCGGCCGATGGTCACGCGATCGAATTGCGCCTCTACGCCGAGGATCCGCAAGCCGGATTCCTGCCGGCCTCCGGCAAGCTGCAGCGCCTGCAACTTCCCGAAGCGAGCGCACACGTGCGTGTCGATAGCGGTGTGATCGAAGGCGACACCGTGACCATTTTCTACGATCCGATGATCGCCAAGCTGATCGCCTGGGATCGCACGCGCGCCGATGCGCTCACGCGCATGCGCGAGGCGCTCGCGCACTGCGAGATCGTTGGGCCGAAATCGAATATCGAGTTTCTCGAACGCCTGGTGCGCCACCCGGCCGTGATCGAAGGCCGCATCGACACCGGTTATCTCGATCGGCACCTCGATGAATTTCTGCCGGCCGACGCGCCGCCGGCGCCTGCCGATCTGTTCACGGCGGCGACGGCCGTGTTGCTCGGCGAGGAATTCGCCGGGCGCGCGAAGGCGCGCGAAAGCAGCGACGCGCATTCGCCATGGAATCGCGTCGACGCTTGGCGCCTGGGCCATCCCGGCAAGCGCATCGTTTGCCTCGTACATGGTGGCCAGCGTTACGAAGTCGATGCGCACGGCGAAGGTGGCAACTACGAACTCGTCAGCGCATCCGCACGGAGCTTGGTCAGCAACGGCCGTCTGCGCTTCGGCACGCTCAATGCGAGCTTCGATGGGGTCGCGCGCCAGCTGCGCATCCGCGTCGATGCTGATGGCGTGCTGCTGCACGATGGCCAGCGCCGCGTTCGTTTCGAGCGTGTCGGCGCGTTTGCTTATACGCCGACCGCACAAAAGGTCGGCGATCGCATCGCCGCGCCGATGCCCGGCCGCATCGTGCTGGTCAAGGTCAGCGCGGGCGACAAAGTCGAAGCCGGCCAGGAACTCATCGTCATCGAGGCGATGAAGATGGAGCTGAGTCTGAAAGCGCCGCAGGCTACGACGATCGCATCCTTGCACGCGAAAGCCGGCGATTTCGTCGAGGCCGATAGCGTGCTCGTGCGCTTCGCGGAAACCGAAGGAAGCAAATGAAACTGCATCCGCTCATTGCCGTATTCGTCCTGCTCGGCGGCTGCGTCGAAACCCGTTTCGAATCGCCGCTCGGCGACAACATCGAAACCTGCGACGTGCGCTGGAAAGGCCTATGGACCGATGTCGACAAGAGCGAGGCCACGGCAATCTATGTTGACAATGAATGCCACTTCATCGTTGCGGATCAACCCGAGAAAGGCGGTCCGCTCAAACGCATCCACGTGCCGATGAACTACGTACACGTCGACGGCAAGGATTACCTCGTCGTCGCCGACACGTCGCTGAAGGCCTTGGGCAACATCGACCCGCCGTACGCGATCGAGCCTGCACCGGCAAAATCGTTTTATTTCGCGCGCTATCGGCTGCGCGGCGACACGGCCGAGATCACGCAGGTGAATAGCCAGCGCGCCGCCCAGCTCGTGATCGAGGGCAAGCTGGAAGGCACCGTAAGCAAGACCGCGAACGATCTGCACGTTTACATTCGCGGCGATCGCGCGCGCATGCTTGAGATCGTGCGCAAACAACCCATTTTCGATGGCCAGACTCCCACGAAGCTGGTGCGCCGCAAGGAAACACTCGACGAGTTCGAGCAAGGCCTGCTGGCGGCGCCGGCGAAAAAACCCCGATGACCGCTCTACCCAGCCATGTCCGCATCGTCGAAGTCGGACCTCGCGACGGCCTGCAGAACGAAAAAACCCTTCTGCCGACCGCGCTCAAGATCGAGTTGATCGATCGCCTGTCGCAAACCGGCTTGGGCACGATCGAGGCCACGAGTTTCGTCAGTCCGAAGTGGGTGCCGCAGCTCGCCGACGCCGCGGATGTCTATACGGCCATTCGCAAGGTAGCGGGCGTGCGCTATCCGGTGCTGGTGCCGAATCTGCTAGGCTATGAACGCGCCCGCGCCGTCGGCGTATCCGAGATCGCCGTGTTCACGGCAGCGAGTGAGGCGTTCAATCGCAAGAATATCAATGCGTCGATCGACGAATCGATCGAACGTTTCACGCCGCTGATCGAGCGCGCGAAAGCCGATGGGGTCGCCGTGCGCGGCTACGTTTCCACCGTGCTCGGCTGTCCGTACCAGGGCGACGTGCCGGTAGCGGATGTCGTGCGCGTGGCGAAACGCCTGCACGGGCTCGGTTGCTATGAAGTCTCGCTCGGTGACACGATCGGTGCCGGCACTCCAGCCAAAGCGCGCGCGATGCTCGCCGCAGTTGCCGAGCAGGTGCCGATGTCCGCGCTGGCCGTGCATTTTCACGATACGCGCGGCCAGGCGCTCGCCAACATTC
>Ga0207680_10000732_pt1 | contig 15450 bp, 20 predicted proteins | sample KBSS23metaG_FD_184321 | JGI IMG/M metagenome (GOLD analysis project Ga0207680, IMG submission 184321) | Switchgrass rhizosphere microbial communities from Kellogg Biological Station, Michigan, USA - KBS S2-3 metaG (SPAdes) (version 2) | ecosystem: Host-associated > Plants > Roots > Rhizosphere... | reverse complement strand
CGGTGAGGAAACCGCCATAGCAGGCCATCTCCCACACCTTGCGAAACACGCGCTCGGTCGTGTCGAGGATCGGGAAATTCACATTGGCGCCGGGGTTGAAGACGCAAACTTCCAGTGGCGCGGTCTTGTCGGCCTCGTCGAGGAAGGCGGCAACATCTTCTTCCTTGCGGGCGTCGAGCGCCCGGGCTTCGCACGCCCCGCCGCCGGATTCGATGCCGGCCTTCAGCGCTGCCAGCTTGTCGGCGGTGCGGCGGCCGGCGAAGACCGTGTAGCCCTCGGACGCGAATTTCCTGGCGATGGCGGAGCCGATGTAGTCGCCCGCGCCGACCACGGCCGCGCTGGCGTTGCGCTTCTGCATGAGCCCTCCGGTTAAGTCTTGATTTAAGACTATATAGTCTTAGAATGAGACTTGGCAACGCCGAAACTGCATGGGCCGCATGCGCTGGGACACCCTGTCGAAAGAAGATTGCTCGCTGTCGCGCACGCTCGCGGTGATCGGCGACCGCTGGACCTTGCTGATCCTGCGCGACGCCTTCCTGCGGGTGCGCCGGTTCGAGGACTTCGAGGCCAGCCTGAAGATCGCGCGGCGCGTGCTCAGCGAACGGCTCACACTGCTGGTGGACGAAGGCATCTTCCGGAAAGTGCCCTATCAGGACAAACCGGTGCGCCATGAGTACCGGCTGACGGACAAGGGGCTCGACCTCTACCCGGCAATCCTTCATCTCGTGCATTGGGGCGACAAGCACGCGCCGACCAAGGCCGGCCCGCCGGTGGTGCACAAGCACCGCGCCTGCGGCCACGATTTCCGCAGCGTTCTGACCTGTTCGGAATGCGGCGAGCCCGTCGGCGCACGCGATGTCGAAGCGCGCTCTACTCGCGCAAGCCCCAGCCGATCGCGTAAAGCCGCCATACGATAGCGCCCAGCACCGCCGCCAGCACGACCGTGAACGCCGCGCCGAACGTGGCCGGGCCTTCAGTGAAGCCTATCATCGAATGGCGCAGGCCGTTGATGAAGTAGAATAGCGGGTTGCCGTACGCCAACCAGCGCAGCCATGGGGGAAGCATGCCGATGGTGTTGAACACGCCGCCCACCATCGACAGCGGCTGTATGAAGAACACCATCAGCACGTTGAGCTGCTCGAACGTCTTGGCCCAGAGCGCCACGATGATGCCGAGGAATCCGAAGATCATGGACACGAATACGACCCAGAACAGGAATTCTGGCAGAGATTGAAGATGCACGGCGCCGAAGATCGTGCCGATCACCAGGATGCCGAGCGCGGTGAAGACGGAGCGCAGGATGACGATGCTGACCGTGCCGCCGATCATCTCCACATAGGACAGCGGCGAGACGAGGATTTCCTCGATGCTCTTCTGGAAGCGTTGGAAGTAGATCTGTGAGGTGGCCTGGAGGAACGAGGCGCTGACCACGTTCATCATCACCACGCCCGGCAGCACGAACTCCAGATAGGAGAAGTGGCCGAAATTCTTGATCCGGCCGCCGACGACGAACCCGAAGATGAAGATGAACAGCAGCGCAGAGATCAGCGGCGCCACCACGGCCTGGATCGGCACGCGGGCCAGGCGCTGGATTTCGCGCCGGACCATGGTCCACAGGCCGATCCAGTTGATCTCCATCACGCACCCACCGCGACGTGGTCCGCCGCCTTGCCGGTCGCCGCGAGGTACGCCTTTTCGAGGCCGCCGGGTTCGGTGAAGAACTCTTCCTTCGGGCCGTTGCGCACGATGCGGCCCTTGGCGACGATGGCGATGGTCTTGCAGAGCCGCTCGATCTCTTCGAGGTAATGCGAGGTCAGCAGGATGGTGGTGCCGTCGCGGTTCAGCTCCTGCAAATAGCGCCACAAATCCATGCGCAGTTCGACGTCGACGCCGGCCGTCGGCTCGTCGAGGATCAGCAGCTTGGGATCGTTGACCATGGCGCGGGCCAGGATCACACGGCGCTTCAGGCCGCCCGACAACTCGCGGAACGGCTTGCCCGCATGCGGCACCAGTTCGAACCGCTCGATCAGCATGTCGACGCGCTTCTTGCGCTCCGCGGAACGCATGCCGAAATAGCCGCCCATCCAGTCCACGATGTTGCGTGCGTTGGCGAAGGGGTCGACGTTGAACTCTTGCGGGCTCAGGCCCACCAGCTTGCGTGCCTGGCGATAGTCCGCGACCGCATCGACACCGAAAATCCGGATTGTCCCCGAAGTGGGGTTCGAAATGCCGGTGATGCAATGAATGGTTGTGGACTTGCCCGCACCATTCGGCCCGAGGAAGCCGAAGAAATCGCCCGGCTGAATCGTGAGCGAAACGTCTTCGACGGCAACCGTGCCGGAGCGATAGACCTTGCGGAGGTGGGAAATCTCGAGTGCGGGAGTCATGTGACGGCCGGGACTATACAGCCGGCATATGGGTTGTCACTTGCCCTGCCGGCAAGAGGGTCATTCGCGAATCGCGCGTCAGCGACGATCGCGCACGATGGGCGCACCCCAGGTGTGCGGCGGTGGAACGCTGCCGGGCTTGCCGCCCGGCACGACCGGCCGGTCGCCAAAGCGCCCGCTGCTGAGCAAGCGGTCATAGAGAACGATCGCGCCCGCCATGCCGACATTGATCGAGAACTTCATCGGGATCTTCACCACGAATTCGCAACACTTGAGAATCGCCGGCGAGAGCGAATGCCGCTCGGCGCCGAACACATAAGCGGCGCGCTGCGGATGGCGGAAGCGCGGCAGCTCGATCGCATCATCGGTGATCTCCACGCCGACGAGCCGACACCCAACCGGCAATCGGAACTCGTCTGCATTGGGATACTGGTAGAGCGGCAACGCGCCTTGGGTCTGCGACGTGTCGGAATGCCGCGCCTCGGACAGCTTCAGCTGCGGCGCAATGGTGAAAAAGAAACTGGCGTCGAACGCATTGGCGATCCGCATAAGATTGCCGAGGTTCATGGGCTTGGAGACCCCATCGATCCCAACGGCAAAATAACCGCGCATGCTTGTTCCCGAACCCTGCCCGACTCGATATTCATAGGCCCATGACCAACCCGGTTCTAGTCGAAGTCACCCGCGGCAATCTGGTGGAGAGCGTCCATCGTGGCGCCATCGCGATTGCCGATGCATCGGGTGCGCTGAAGCTGGCGCTGGGCGATGTGACCTCCCCGGTCTACTCGCGCTCTTCCTTGAAGCCCATGCAGGCGATTCCACTCATCGAGTCGGGTGCGGCGGAAGCCTTCGGGCTGGGCGACGAAGACGTGGCACTAGCCTGCGCCTCGCACTCCGGCGAACCCATGCACACCGAACGGGTCGAGACGTGGCTGCGCCGGATCGGGCTGAGCGAAAGCGATCTCGCCTGCGGCGCACATCCGTCACGCTACGAGCCGGTCGCAGAGGCGATGATCCGCGCGCGACTGAAGCCTACGCGGGTCTTCAACAATTGTTCGGGCAAGCATACCGGCTTCCTGACGCTGGCGCGGCACTGGGACGTAGCGACGGAAGGTTATGAACGCGTCGATCACCCTGTGCAGCAGGCGGTCGCCGCCGCGCTGAAAGACCTGACCGGCGCGAAGGAACTCCAATACGGCATCGACGGCTGTGCCGCACCGAACTTCGCGACCTCACTCACCGAGTTCGCGACAGCCGCCGCGCGGATGGCGACACCGGGCGCCCTGCCTCAACCGCGGGCTGCTGCGACCGCGCGGATCATCGGCGCAATGATCAAGCATCCGGAGCTGATGTCCGGCACGGGCCGCGCCTGCGCGATCCTGATCCGTGCCTGCGGCGGCAGGGCAGCCGTCAAAACCGGCGCCGAGGGCTTCTTTGGAGCATGGCTTCCGGCGAAAGGCCTGGGCGTCGCGATCAAGATCGACGATGGCGCGGCCCGCGCGTCTGAAACGGCGATGGCAGCCGTGCTCGATCAACTCGGCCTGCTCGGCGATGATTCCAAGGCGCGCGCGATCTTGCGGGCGCCGGTGCTTAACACGCGCGGCGCCACCGTCGGCGAGCGCAGGCCGGCCATCGCGCTCGCCCGATTCTCGATCGCTCAGTAGTTCTTCTGCTCCGGCGTGGGATTCAGAATCCCCGGCGTGTTGGTATCGCCATGGTGGTGGCCCGTCGTCCCGCTATACGGCGCGACCGACACGACCGCACAACGCCCGCCGGCTCCGCTGTCGCGCACGAAGATGTCATCGCCCGGGCCGATGCAGTCGAGATCAGAGCCACCGCGATTGCGGAAGGCGATGGCCTCGCGGAATTTGAAGCCGTAACAGGTGCCGATCAGCTTCAACAGCACCTTCTGGTGCCGGTAGTTCTCGACCACCAGCAGCTTATCGCTGAGGGCCGTCCAGTTGTAGATGTCGTTGTGCCGGACACAGGTGGTGCCACGGGTGCTCGCGGCGGCGGCCGGTGTCGCCAGGACGGCGAGAGCGACAGCGGCGATCAAAATTGGCCTACGCATGACAAAGCATTCCTTCGATGAAGGGTTGCCCTCCTGTTCCACTATACGCTCAAACGGCGCGCGTGGATCCCTAACCTTTTCTAAGGCAGGTGCGGCTGAGGCGTTTTCACCGGGCCGTCGTAAGGCTGTAAATCCGTGATCGTGCAAAGCCCCGGCTCGCCTGCCCAATTTGTCTTCACATAGTCGCCCTTGGAAATACAGGTCGCGGCGCCTTCCAGCGGACCGGTGATCTGGAAGGAGTCATAAGGGCCGAAGCCCTGGCAGCTGCCGCTCATCGTGAGCTTGATCTTGCGACCCGTGTAGCTCTCCAGCAGCAGCGTCTTGCGGACGGGACTGGACCAGTGGCGGACGTCGTTGCGGCGGACGCAGGATGGCGTGTCGGTGGCAAAAGCCGGCGCGGTCGCCAGCATCGCCAAACCACAGACGCCAAGAAGAAGCTTGCGCATGGGAAATGTCCTGAAAGGGGCTCGCCTATTATACGCCTTGCCGCGGCGTTGGTTCACCCTTTGCGGTCGCAAGACCTTCGCTTAAGGTCGCGGCAACAGACATTCAAAACACTGTAAGCCATTGGGAGAAACGTCATGAAGGCCCTGCTCTGCACGCATTACGGCCCGCCGGAAGAGATGGAATTGCGCGATATGCCGCCGCCGACGCCCGGCAAGAACCAGGTGCTGATCGACGTGAAGGCGTGCGGCGTGAATTTCCCCGACGTGCTGATGCTGGCGGACAAATACCAGTTCAAGCCCGCGCTCCCCTTTCCACCAGGCGGCGAAGTCGCGGGCACGGTGAAGACACTCGGCGAGGGCGTGACCAACCTCAAGGTCGGCGACCGGGTCGCGGTGTCGATTGGCAATGGCGGCTTCGCGCAGGAGGTGCTGGCCGATGCCCGCCGCTGCGTGCCGATGCCGGCCAATGTGAGCTTCGAGGTCGCCAGCGCCTTCATCGTGACTTACGGCACGTCGTATCACGCGCTCAAGGATCGCGCGAAGATCAAGCCGGGCGAGACGCTGGTGGTGCTGGGCGCCGCGGGCGGCGTCGGCCTCTCGGCCGTCGAACTCGGTGTTGCGATGGGCGCCAAGGTGATCGCCGGCGCGTCGTCGCAGGAGAAGGTCGATCTCGCGATCAAGCATGGCGCCAGCGCCGGCTTCGTGTATCCCCGCCTGCCGCTCAGCCGCGACCAGCAGAAGGCGATGTCGGACAAGATCAAGGAGCTGACCGGCGGCCAGGGCGCCGACGTGCTCTACGATCCGATCGGCGACCAGTACGCCGAGCCGTCGCTGCGCGCGATGAACTGGGAAGGCCGCTATCTCGTCATCGGCTTCGCCGCCGGCGAAATCCCGAAGGTCCCGCTCAACCTCACCCTACTCAAGGGCTGCGACGTGCTGGGCGTGTTCTGGGGCATGGCCACGCAGCGTGACCCCAAGCACGCGAACGACAGCCTGCGCGAGATCATGCAGATGATCAGCGACGGCAAGCTCCATCCCGACGTGTCGGCAAAATTCCCGCTGGCCGAGGGCGGCAAGGCGATCCGCATGCTCCAGGATCGTAAGGCGATGGGCAAAGTCGTCGTTACAATGTAGTCACCTGACACCGATTGGAACCTCGTGCGTTATGTGCACGGGGATTCAACGGACAGGTTCATGGCGAGCGCGCCGGCCAAGACATCACCGCTGGCGCAGCTCGGGCCCGGTCTCATCACCGGCGCCGCAGACGACGATCCGAGCGGCATCGCGACCTATTCCCAGGCAGGGGCCCAGGCGGGTTTCGGCCTGCTGTGGACGCTGGTGCTCACCTTTCCGCTGATGGTGGCGATCCAGCTCGTCAGCGCGCATATCGGGCGCATCACGGGCGAGGGCCTTGCCCGCAACATGATGAAGGTGCTGCCGCGCTCGCTGGTGACGGCGCTGGTAGCCCTGCTCTTCCTCGCCAACACCATAAACGTCGGCGCGGACATTGCGGCGATGGGCGAGGCGTCCGAGCTGCTCGCGGGCTTTGGCGCGCACTGGTTCGCGGTCGGCTTCGCGGCGCTGTCTGTCGTGTTGCAGATGTTCGTGCCCTACAGACGCTATTCGCGCCTGCTGATCGTGCTGACCTTCAGCCTGCTCGCCTATGTCGCCGTCGTGCTGATGGTGAAGCTGGACTGGAGCCAGGTCGGGCTGGCGATGATCGGTGTCGGCCTGACGCTCTCGCCGGCGGCGGCCACCATCATCGTCGCGATCTTCGGCACCACGATCAGCCCCTATCTCTTCTTCTGGCAGGCAGCGCAGGAAGTGGAAGAGGTCAATCAGGATCCCGACGAGAAGCCCCTGCTCGAAGACCCGCCGGAGGCACCGGAAGCCTTCGCGCGCATGAACGTCGATACCATCGCCGGCATGTTCGCCTCCAACGCCATCGCGCTCGCCATCATGATCGCCACCGCCGCGACGCTGCACGCGCATGGCAAGACCGATATTCAGACCGCCGCCGATGCGGCCCGCGCCTTGGAGCCGATCGCCGGCCGCTTCGCGTTCGCGCTGTTCAGCATCGGCATCATCGGCACCGGCTTGCTGGCCATTCCCGTGCTGGGCGGCTCAGCAGCCTATGCGGTGAGCGAACTGCGGGGCTGGAAGGAAGGCCTCGACTACAAGCCTTGGGAAGCGCGGGGCTTCTACGCCGTTATCGCGCTAGCCGTGGCGCTGGGCGTGGCGATGGACTGGAGCGGGATCGACCCGATCAAGGCGCTGTTCTGGAGCGCCGTGGTCAACGGCGTGATCGCTGTTCCGATGATGTTCGCGATGATGTTCGCCGTGAGCAGCAGGAAGCTGATGGGCGAATTCACGGCCGGCCCGGTGCTGAAGCTGTTCGGCTGGCTATCGACGCTGGTCATGCTGGCGGCCACCGTGGCGATGGGCGTTACCTCCCTCTAGACCCTTGCAACCGCCAGCGCAGGTTCCCATCTTGGGCACAGCGATTGGGAGAACCGCATGAGCATCCTCGGCTGGGCCATCTTCGGCGCGATCACCGGCTGGCTGGCGAGCCTGATCGTCAACAATCGCGGCCAGGGCTGCATTGTGAACATCGCGCTTGGCCTCGTCGGCTCGCTGGTCGGCGGCTTCATCTTCCGCGCCCTGACCGGCTTCGACGCCTTCAAGTTCAACCTGACCTCGATGTTCGTCGCGATCGTCGGCGCGGTCATCGTTCTCTTCCTCTGGCACGCGATCACGGGACGCCGCACGCTGCGCTGACGTGCGGCGCTACTTCTCCGCCGTCACCGGGGTGATCTGGGTGATCTGGCAGGTCTGCCAGCCGAAATCGCCGTTGCGGCGCAGCTTCACGGCATCACCCACCACCAGGCAGGCGCCCTTGGCGTCGAGCTTGATGTGGACGCTGCCGTCGATGCCGATGCAGTTGGTGTCCGCCTTCAGCTTCGCCCGCGGCTTCTTGCCGACATTCGCCTTGATCAGCACCGCCCGTCCCGACAGGTAGTCGGCGTCATAATCCTTCTGGGGATTGAGGCACACCGCCGCCGCCGGCGGCGCGACGGGCGGGGCCGGATGCAGCGCGGTGGGTATCGGCTTGGGCGGCACCGGCGGGCGCACGGAATGCAGCGGCGCCGCCGCCATGGCGGGCAGCACAACAAACAACGAGAGGACGAGCGCGAGGTTACGCATGGCGGAACGTTAGCTCCTCAACGCAACAAACCGATTTCCGATCCTGCTCTATTCTGCCGCAGGCTTGTGGACGTAGATCTCGCCGCCGCCCTGCTTGAACTCCTCCGACTTCTTCGCCATCGCGGCGCGGATTTCAGCGGTGGACATGCTGTCGTTGCTGCCGCGCGCGGCGTCGCGCACTTCCTGGCTGATCTTCATCGAGCAGAACTTCGGGCCACACATGGAGCAGAAGTGCGCCACCTTGGCGCCGTCCGCAGGCAGCGTCTCGTCGTGGAAGGCCTGCGCCGTCTCCGGGTCCATCGCGAGTGCGAACTGGTCGCGCCAGCGGAACTCGAACCGCGCCTTGCTCATCGCGTCGTCCCAGATGCGCGCCGCGGGATGGCCCTTCGCAAGGTCCGCCGCATGCGCCGCGATGCGATAGGCGATCACGCCCGCCTTCACGTCGTCGCGGTCGGGAAGACCCAGATGCTCCTTCGGCGTCACATAGCAAAGCATCGCGCAACCGAACCAGCCGATCATCGCCGCGCCGATTGCGGACGTGATGTGATCGTAGCCGGGCGCCACGTCGGTGGTCAGCGGCCCAAGCGTGTAAAACGGCGCCTCGTCGCAGGCGGCGAGCTGGCGGTCCATGTTCTCCTTGATCTTGTGCATCGGCACGTGGCCGGGGCCTTCGATCATCACCTGCACGTCGTGGCGCTGCGCGATCTTGTTGAGCTCGCCCAGCGTCTCCAGCTCCGCGAACTGCGCCGCGTCGTTGGCGTCCGCGATCGAACCGGGGCGCAGACCGTCGCCCAGCGAGAACGACACGTCGTACTGCTTGAGCAGCTCGCAAATGTCCTCGAAATGCGTGTAGAGGAAGTTCTCCTTGTGATGCGCCAGGCACCACTTGGCGAGGATCGATCCGCCGCGGCTCACGATGCCGGTCACGCGCTCCGCCGTCAACGGGATGTGCGCCAGCCGCACGCCGGCATGCACGGTGAAGTAGTCGACGCCCTGCTCGCACTGCTCGACCAGCGTGTCGCGGTAAATCTCCCAGGTCAGATCTTCGGCCACGCCGCCGACCTTCTCCAGCGCCTGGTAGATCGGCACCGTGCCGATCGGCACCGACGAATTGCGCACCAGCCATTCGCGGATGGTGTGGATGTGGCGGCCGGTCGACAGGTCCATCACGGTGTCGGCGCCCCAGCGGGTCGACCACACCATCTTGTCGATCTCCTCCGCGACGGACGACGTCACGATGGAGTTGCCGATATTGGCGTTCACCTTGGTCAGGAAATTGCGGCCGATGATCATCGGCTCGGTTTCCGGATGGTTGATGTTCGCCGGGATGATGGCGCGGCCCCGAGCGATCTCGCTGCGCACGAACTCCGGCGTGATCTCGTCCGGGATCGACGCGCCGAACGAATTGCCGTCGCGCTTGGGCGAGCGGCCGAGGTTCTCACGCGCCGCGATGTACTTCATCTCCGCCGTGATGATGCCTTGCCGCGCATAATGGAGCTGCGTGACGTTCTTGCCCGCCTTGGCGCGCAAGGGCTTCCGCGTGCCGCGGTCGAACTGCGGCACCGACAAAAGCTCGCCGCGCTTGAGGCCGTCGTCCTCCGGCTTGCGGGCGCGGCCCTCGTATTCCTCGACGTCGCCGCGCGCGAGAATCCAGTCGCGGCGCGCGGCGGCAAGGCCCTTCTCGATATCAACCTTGGCGGTTTCGTCCGTGTACGGACCGGATGTGTCGTACAGGCGGACCGGCGCCTCGCCGCCGCTCAGTCCGACCTCGCGGAACGGCACACCGTCCACGTGGACCTTCTTCGAGCCAGGCAGCGGCCCACGCGTGATGGACGTGACGGCACTGGAATTGAGAATGGGCTTGTTCATCGGCACCTCTCCCTACGCCGGGATCAACCGGATCAGGTTCGAAGGGATTCGCGGGATTGCGATCTCAGGCCTTCCGGCCACCCCTGGGATGCGGCGATGTTTACCCCCCGTCGCAAGGACCCGCAACAGCCGTTCGGTCAGGGTCGCGCATGGCGGGGTTGATAAAGTCCAACTTCGCCGCCGCCGGGCAATTTTACTTTCGTCAGGCGTCCCCAGCCCTGCATGGCGGGCTCGGAACATCCGACGCCGCCCTTTTTCAGCCGCGCCATCTCGGCGTCCAGATCGTCAGTCATCAGGAAGAATTCGTGCAGATCGTTCTCGTCCGACGGATGCACCGCAACCTCCGATTTCGGGAGTGCGAAGATCAGCCAGCCATTGTTGACGTCGACAAACGGGAAGTTGAGGACGTTCTTGAAGAACGCCCGATCGGCCTCCGCGTTCCTGGAATAGACGATGACATGCGCTCCATTGATCATTTGGGTGGCTCCTCGCTTCAGCGCGAGCTTAGCAGCCCCCCACATGGCGTCCGCAAATGTGTTAGCGTGGCATGACACATGGGACGACCGTCCGCGATCCTTCCGCCATGCGCAAGCACCCGGCCCTTTCGCTGTTCCAGATTCTCGGCGTGCCCCTGCGCGTGGTGGTGTTCCAGCGCGTAGCGCGCAGGCCCTCCACCGCCGGCGAACTGGCGAAGGAACTGCCCGTCGGCCGCAGCGCGGTGGTGCAGCATCTGGCTGTACTGAAGGCGCATGGCCTGGTGGACGCCGTCCAGGATGGGCGGCGGCGGGTCTATCGCATTACGCCCGCAGGTCTGGCACCCTTGCGGGCGTGGTTCGCCACCTATGGCGGCCCGCAATAGGAGCCACATGGCCACATCCATCCGCCGTGCCACGAATGACGACGGCGCTGCCGTCGGCGAAGTTTTCCTCGCTGCCCGCGCAACGATGACTTATCTCCCCAGGCTCCACACCGACGACGAGACACGAGGACACTTCGCCCGCCTGACCGCGGAGAAGGAAACTTGGGTTGCCGAGCGCGACGGCAAGGTGGTTGGTTTTGCGGTGATCGACGGCGGCTGGCTCGAGCATCTCTATGTCCTCCCGGCGCGCTTCAATACCGGCACCGGAAGCAAGCTGTTGAAGCAGGTGACGTCGCAGCATCCTCAAGGGTTTCAGTTCTGGGCCTTCCAGAAGAACACCGGCGCGCGCCGGTTCTACGAACGCCACGGCGCGGCGCTGGTTCGGCTCACCGATGGCCAAGACAACGAAGAGAAGGAGCCGGACGTCCTCTACGTCTGGCCCGGCAAGCAGGACGATGACGCGCCGAAGCAACCCGCGAAGAAATTGGCCCATGGCACCTTCGACGTGAAGCCAACGCCACTGGCGAGCGAAGGGAGCGTCAGCGATCCCCTGCTCGGCCGCCTCTCCATCAACAAGACGTTCCACGGCGATCTCGAAGCCACCACGCGCGGCCAGATGCTGAGCGCCGGTACGGCGGTGAAGGGCTCCGCCGGCTATGTCGCGATCGAAAAGGTGGAGGGCACGCTGAAAGGCCGCAAAGGTACCTTCATCCTCCAGCACTTCGGCATCATGACGCGCGGTACCGGCGAGCTGAAGGTCCAGGTCGTGCCCGACTCCGGCACCGGAGAACTCGAGGGCCTGGAAGGCGCGCTGACCATCCGCATCGAGGACGGCAAGCACATCTACGATCTCGAATACAGCTTCGTGACGAGCCATGCCTAAGCCGCCGCTTCAGCCCAACCATGCTTCAGGCGCCGCCGCCATCGGCGCCGTCGCGCTCGGCGCGCTCGCGATCGGGTCGGCGGCCATCGGCTTCCTCGCCGTCGGCAGTCTCGCGATCGGGCACGTCGCCATCGGGCGCGCCCGCATAAAGCGGCTGGAGATCGAGGAACTCGCCGTCGGCAAGATCGGCGTGCTGCGCAAGCGGCGCTAGAGGCGCAGTTCGAACTCGATCTCGTGCCGGATCGCGATGCCGTCTTCGCCGGTCATCGGGATCTGCGGCTTGATCTTGCGCGCCGCGGTCACCGCGTCGCGATAGAACCCGCACAGGTTCCAGCCGCGCTTCTGATAGAAGCGGATTGCGCGGATGTTGTCGTTGGTGGTGACGAGGCACAGGCGCCACACGCCCTGCTCTCTCGCCAGCGCGGCAACGGCGTCCAGCAGCGCTGTGCCGACGCCGCGGTTCTCCTCCGCGCTGTCGAGCGTGATGATCTCGATCTCATCTTCCTCACGCAGGAAAGTCACGGCACCGAGCAGCTTGCCGTCCTCCTCCGCGACGAAGCCGGCCAGTTTCGCAGGATCGTGCTTCCGCCCGCGCGCGACGACAACCGGCGATCCGAAGTGCTCGGTCCACAAAACCTTGAGACGTTCGGCGTCGTCCGCGCGCTTGTCGCGAACGGTCCGCATCACGACGCCGCGAAGGACCGGAATTCGTTGATCACGCCCTTCACCGCCGCGGCCACGATCCTGCCGCCCGCCTCGACGTTCGCCTGCGACGGATCGGAGCCGATCCGCCCGTCCGGGAAGCGGCGGCGGTAATCCTCGGCATCGTAGATCGGGCCGTTGGGCGCGATCCTGGGCGTCATCTCGACCTTCTTCTGCGCCTCGGGATAGCCGAACCAGGTCACCGACACTTCCGACGGCGTGGCGTGGCTGCCCTCGCCCACCGGGAAGAGCTGGCGGCACAGATCGTTCACGCCCGGCAGCTCCCACCAATTGCGCAGCACGCAGCGCAGCGGCGGGCGGTTCGAACCCTGCTGCTGGAAGGTGACGCCGTGATACATCTCGCTGAACGCCGCGGTGATGGTGGCGATGTTCCCGCCATGGCCGTTCAGCCAGTAGATGCGCTCGAAGCCGTGGCGCGTCAGCGACTGCGACCAATCCAGCATCGCCGCAATCATGGTCGAGGGCCGCAGGGTGATCGTGCCCGGGAACGCCATGTGATGCTGCGCCTGCCCGACATTGAATGTCGGCCCCACCAGGATTCCCGCCTCGTCGCCGGCGCGCTTGCCGATGATCTCCGGACACAGCGCGTCGGTGCCCAGCAGACCGTTCGGCCCATGCTGCTCGGTCGAGCCGATGGGAATCAGGATCGCCTTGGATTTGGCGAGATAGGCCTCGATCTCGGGCCAGGAAGAAAGGTGCAGCTGCATCGACGATATCTATCAGCCGCCCCATTCCTTGTCGATCAAAGCCCGCAGGTCGCGTTCGTCGCCATCGTTCAACGGATACGGCGCGCCCAGCGCCGCACACGCCGCCTTCCCCTCGCGGATCAGCGCGTCGTAGACGTCCAGGTGCACCTCTTTCAGCGCAATGCCGTCGCGGTGCGTAACGGCAAACAGCGCACGATGGGTCAGCCGGTCGATCTCCGCCCGCTGTTGCGGTGTGAGGAGCCGGTAGTATGAAAACGCGTTCATATAGAAGTGGCCCGGATTGTTCTGGATCGCCATCAGTTGCGCGACCTGCGCGTTGATGAGATCCAGTTCCATCATCGCCAGCGTCGACCACTGGTCGCGATGCAACAGGCGCAACGGCCAGGTCGCGCCCTGCCGCGTCATCTTGATGATGATGGACACAATGTGGGCAATGGTCCCAACCGGAGCTTCCCAACCATCGAGCAGCCGTGGCGCACAGTCCCCACAATCGTACAGCAGATACACGGCCGGGCGCTTTTGCTGCTCCAGCTTCGACGCCGGCTCGAAAAACAGGTCGAGCTTGAGGCCGCTTTCTAGCAGAGAGTGCACCGCCTTCAGCCCAGGTGTGGTTGCGTCCGACCACGCCAGCGGCCGTGCAATACCGGCGAGAATCGCACCGCGCTCCTTCCACGCATCCTCGAATTTCGCATCGTCGACCGCGTAATACGCATCGACATCCGAATAGGCGTCGTGATCTCCGCGCGCGAGGCTGCCCTGCAGCCAGCAGGCGCGAATCCTGTCGTCGCCCTTGGCAACTTCGATGAGCCGGTCCAGCAGCGCCTCACGTCGCAGCACCATCTCCCTGGCATGGTTCTCGGTCATGCGGGGGTCAGCTTTCCCTGGGTCAAGGCACAGATCGCACAGAGGTTTTCCGGCCAGGCCGCGAGTTCAGCGCGCGCCGCTTGCCCCTTTTCCGCCATGCAATAAAGTCTCCCCAATCGCCATTCGACAATAAGCTTTTCCGAGGAATTCGCCCATGCCCGGCCCGTTGCACGGCGTCACGATCATCGACCTGACGAGCTTCATCTTCGGCCCCTATGCAACCCAGACGCTGGGCGATCTCGGCGCCGAGGTCATCAAGATCGAGGCGCCGGGCGGCGACAAGCAGCGCTTCGGCCTTAAGCAGAACAAGTCCAAGAACATGGGCTCCACCTTCATGATGCTGGGGCGGAACAAGAAGTCCGTCACCCTGGACCTGAAGGTCGAGGAAGACCGCGAGAAGCTGCGCGCCCTGCTGCCGACCGCGCAGGTGTTCATCCACAATGTCCGCACGTCGGCGATGGACACACTCGGCTTCGGCTATGAGCAGGTGCACGCGGTCAATCCGTCGATGGTCTATGTCCATTGCGTCGGCTACGGCACCGACGGCCCCTATGGCGGGCGCCAGGCGTTCGACGACCTGGTGCAGGCGGCCAGCGGCGGCGCCGACATGCTCCTCGACAACAATGGCGAGAGCACCATGCGGATGTTCCCGTCCTATGTCGCCGACAAGGTGTCGGGCCTGCACGCGCTGTACGCCACGCTCGCCGCCCTATTCCACCGCGAGCGCACCGGCGAAGGCCAGTTCGTCGAAGTGCCGATGCTGGAGAGCTACACCAGCTTCCTGATGGTCGAACACCTCTACGGCGCCGCGTTCGAACCGATGGTGGGCCATGTCGGCTCGACACCGGCGCTGGCGCCGGATCGTGCCTGCTTCAAGACCCGGGACGGCTGGATTGCGACCATGCCGTCGGGCAAGGAAGGCGCCGACAGTTTCATGAAGCTGGGCGGGATCGAAGACTTCTACAATTCCGAGGAATTCGTGAATGCGCAGGGCAGCAAGGCCAAGGTCGCGCTCTACAACAAGGCGATGCGCCAGGCCGCGGCGCAGCACACCACCGAGGAGTGGATGGCGCTGGGCGAACAGCACCGCATCCCGATCATGCGCGCCAACACGATGGACAACGTGCTGGAAGACCCGCACCTGAAGGCCGTCGGCTTCTTCGAAGTGCTGCCGCACGAGACCGAAGGCGAATGGCGCTCGATGAAGCCGCCGATCAAGTTCTCCAGGACGCCCGCCAGCGTGCGCCTCAATCCCAGGAAACCCGGCGCCGACACCGAAGAAGTGCTCGGCCGCGTCGGCAAGACATCCAAGGCAGCGGAATGACAATGTCCGATACCCTCTTCCCCGTTCCCCGCGATTGGAAGGAACGCGCCTTCATCGACAAGGCGCAGTACGACGCGATGTATGCGCAGTCGATCCAGGACCCCGACGGCTTC
>Ga0207680_10000728_pt1 | contig 15475 bp, 6 predicted proteins | sample KBSS23metaG_FD_184321 | JGI IMG/M metagenome (GOLD analysis project Ga0207680, IMG submission 184321) | Switchgrass rhizosphere microbial communities from Kellogg Biological Station, Michigan, USA - KBS S2-3 metaG (SPAdes) (version 2) | ecosystem: Host-associated > Plants > Roots > Rhizosphere >... | reverse complement strand
AGATCCCTTTGTTTATAATCAGTTCACTGTATGAACCTGATTATGCATTGTTGGTCTAAGTATAATATTTATTAGAATAAATATAAAAAGATTTTTGTATTTGGTTAACACAATAAAGAATGGGTTCTTCTATTCACCTTGTCTTCCCCAGTTGTATCACCTACAGGATTATCTTTCTGAGGATTACGATTAGGATTGCTCAACCCGCGATTTATAATTAAGCAGGTTAATAGAAAAAGATGACTGCAATACCGTAGTTATGGGTAAAGTAATATAATATCAAGGTGTTGTATATCCATCTCTATCCATAAATGCAAATATTTGCTTACTATCTATACTTAAAGCATCCTTACCTAGTTCAAAAACAAAACCTAGGGTTAATAGGATAAAAAAAAGCATCATTATCACTAAACCATAAATATCATTATTGTAACCACTAACACTATAAGGGTATACCAATAAAATCTCCAAATCAAATAACAGGAATAGTAGAGCAAAAATAAAGAATGACACACTAAATTGTGTTCTATTTTGACCTAAAAATGAGTGAAAACCACATTCAAATGCACTATCTTTTTCCTGATAAGGGTTATGGGGAGCTAATACCAGGTTTATGAATAATAATAAAACAGCCAATATTGGTATAAATACAATAAAAAAAGTTGTATTAGTCATTTATAAATTAAAAAGTATTAGCGAAATAAGATTCGCAACATTTAACAGTGTGTCAGGAATAAATATAAATAACGTTATTATTCATGTTATAATAGCAATAGTTAAACTTAAATAACTTGATAATACAATATTTTGTAATTGTATATTAATATGGTCAGTTCCATCTATAGAATTTTGTAATTGTGTATCATGGTAATTTCCCTTAATTCCTTTAGTTCACCCGTCAGCATTAAAATCAGTTAATTCAGTGTTTAATGTATAACAAGATTTTTCAAAAAACATTTCTTTTATTATAGCCAAATAATACACAGCACTTATAACACTAGTTAATATTGCAACTAAGGCCATAAATATATAACCATTATCAATAGCTGCACTCAAGATCATCTGTTTACCAAAAAAACCTATTAAAGGTGGTATACCTGCAAATGAAAATAATGTAATGGCTAAACTTATAGATAATGCCGGATTTATATAATAATATCCCTTTAACTGGTGGATTAACTGGATAGGGGAATTATCCATGTCCTGTGTATTATTATAATCCTTGTTCTCTTTTGCAGTATTTTGAGAGTTTTCTGTATCAATGTTATTACTAATGTTCTGTACAGTATTATCCATATTATTACTATCATTATTTTCTTTGGTAGTATTTTGAGAGTTTTCTGTATCAATGTTACTACTAATATTCTGCACAGTATTATCCATAATATTACTATCATTATTTTCTTTGGTAGTATTTTGGTGGTTTTCTGTATCAAGAGAACTATCATTATATACAAAACAATATAGGGTATAACCTATAGCAAGAATAAGCATAAAAGCATTTAAGTTAGATATAGAATATTGAATCACATAAAAAATAAAAGCTTGTGTAGACTCTACTGTATGTATACTTAAACCTAGTAATATAAATCCTACATGAGATATAGTACTAAAAGCATATAGTCTTTTAATTCTAGACTGTGTTAACCCTACCACTGTTCCTATAACTAATGATAAAAGTGAGCTAAATAATAGGCTCATTGTTCAAGTAAAGTCCATATCAAACAAGGATTTACCTGTATAATGAACTAATTCTAATAAAAAAACAAAAATAGATATCTTAGCAATTATAGCCACAAAAGTAGTAACTATCGTTGGTATTCCATCATAAACATCTGGGCTTCAAAAGTGGAAAGGAGCAGCAGAAACTTTAAATAAAAATCCTACAGACATAAATAATAAACTTATGTGTACATAGTATGCTTTATATCAATATAATAAACCAGATAAATTCTCCCCACTAGTGTTGGATATACTAGTAATTATATATAAACTATCTAAATTAGTAGTACCTGAATTAGCATACAATAAACTTGTACTTAATAGAATAAAACAAGATGATAGCCCTCCTAATAAAAAGTACATAAGACCACCTGATGTTGCAGGTTCTGAATTTCTAAAAATAGTTGATAAAAGATATAACCCATAACTCTGTAATTCTATAGCTAAAAATATAGACACTAAATCACTAGTAGAGATTAAGAAAATACTTCCTATAATTATAAACGCAATAATTAGAGAATACTCTATTATTTTAAATTGTTCTCCAACTTTGTTTATTATCATTGTTTGATAATAATGAATTTTAGTAAATAGTTTGTTTATAGAACTGTATTCTTCCAATCACACTTTTCTAGGATAAAATGAAGTTAGCAATAGTATAATACTACTAATAACTAAAATAAAAATTTGGAATACAGCAGTAGTAGCTGTACAATGGAATAAACCTGAAAATATACCAATACCTTTGTTTAAGAATACAAAGTATAGATTATCATAGGATATAAAAGCTACAAGGATGAAAATGGTAATAGTAGCCCTTGAGTATAAAATAGAACGATCATGTCTTAACGTAATAGAATTAGATAACAGTAACAGTATAATTGTTATAAATAGCATAGTACCAGAAAGGGATTTGAACACCCATGATTAGATAAATCTAATCCAATCCTTTGAACATTCATGATTAGATAAATTTAATCCAATCCTTTGAACACCTATGATTAGATAAATCTAACCCTCTACCTAAAAGATTCTGATAAAAATATTTAAAAGTCTTAACATAGTCATTTAACCTAAGATCCTCAATAGTATATGGATACAAATAAAAATAATCATACAACATCTACAAAATGTCAATAAAGTATACCAGCTTCCAATCCTAGATGGTGATTATTTGTCAAATGATATGCTAATAGACGTCATAGACCTACAGCTAAAAATGCTGTACCTATCATAACGTGTACATTTTGTTAACATAAAGGTTTACTACCTTATTTCCCCTTTTTACCAAAGGGGGTCAGACTATATCATCAACCAGTAAATGGCTGCAGGGTTTTCATGGTAGGATTTTTGTAAAAAAAAAATTCTTACCTACTAGTCGTTGAACCTTAATATAGTATTTTTTCTAAATTTTCTATACGCTTGGCTGCATATTTTTCTATCAATAATAGAAGTTCCATGCAATTTACCCTGTTTTCTGTCAATCTAGTTAAAATAACAAATCAAATATAAAATTATTAATATTTACTATACATCATTAATATAAAATTCTTTTATCTTTTAAACATATATTCTAAAGTAATACTTTTTTTAATTAGACTAATTTGATTGCAATATATAAGAGCATTGACAGGGACTACTTGTATGAATCCATGAACTTATTGTTAGCATAAAGGTTTTACCTTTTCCATTTTTTTTATAAATGGTTCAGACTATATCTTCAAATTCACAATAAATTATGAATTTGTAGGGTTTTCTTGGCAAGATTTTTGTATATAAAAACTCACTTACTAGTCGTTGAACCTGTATAAACCTGATTCTATATACCCTAATGGTAAAGCATATAAGAATTTATCGGTTTATAATTGGCTGCATATTGTCTTATACCCTCTTTAAGAGTTTTATGCAATTTACCCTATTTTCTATTACATTTAATAAGCTATATATATCTTTATTTTTTAATAAAAAACATATTATAATATGTTTCCATGAATTTTTCTTTATTCATTTAATATTAAAAAAGAATAGGGGCTCCATAAATTAACCCTGTTCCAAAATAAAAACATGACCCAAAAGCTCCATCTGAAATTGTAAATGATGACACTGAATATTCTACACCTTGTAAACCTGTAAATATAACCGCTAATATAATAGTGTACAGTAAACCATATAAAGCTTTACCTCTGTTCCCATTAATTAAAAAATGATGTCCGTATGTTACAGTAAATCCTGAAGAAAGTAAAATAACAGTATTGACCAGGGGAAGTTCAAAAGGGTCAATAGCTTCTATTCCTAAAGGAGGTCATGTTGCACCTAATTCAACAGCAGGTGAAAGAGCACTATGGAAAAATGTTCAAAAAATAGCTAAGAAAAATAAAGCTTCAGATACTATAAATAAAGCTACACCAATATTTAATCCTCTTTGTACTGCAAGAGTATGATTTCCTAGGTATGTACCCTCTGCAATTATATCTCTAAATCAAAAGGACATGGATAGCACTAAAGATAATAGACTTAGAAATAAATTATTTTCTGCATAAGCAAACCCATGAAAAGACAAAACTGCAGATGTAGTTAAGCTTAATAGGCTAATGGATGTATATAAAGGTCATGGGGAAGGAGATACTAAGTGAAAAGGGTGTGCTTGAAAATTGCTCCTATTTAAATTAGACATATTATATTAATATCCTATACTCTAAACACATAATTTTTCATTCAACAATAAATACTGGAATCTTACAACTCTAATTATAAAAACGATAGTGTCTACTAATCCTGATAATAATGAATATAAAATAAAGATCGATATCTATAGCATTGAAATATAAAAATCTTATTACATATTTTATATGGATACCTCTGTTTTACTGTGGTTAACCATACTACTATAACTGAATATACCTTTAAGAAGAAAAAAAAATTTTTTTTAGAATTTATAGCAACAGGTATAATTAAGCTTAATAACCCTATTTTTATATTTTTAAAGGAATGGTATTCCATTTAAAAATATAAAAAAGTTCCTTCTATAGTACCAAAAAAAAAATAATTATAACACAATCATATATACATAAAAACTATATTTCAAACCACATACTAATTTCAGACGTCTTCAACCATATATTCATAGTTTTATTTTTAGAAGATAAAATAATAGGGTTAGACGTATAATTATTAATAGGTTCATATTCAATGGTTACTTGCTCCAGTGGTCACGTACTCCAATAGTATAGGTGCAGCTTAGCTTTTAAATGTAGTTTAACCTTTAAAAATATATAAAAAAAGTTTATTTTATAGCACCAAACTATATCCCATTTTCCAAGTAAAAAAGTATAACACAAGTATGTATAAATATATACAGATAATGGCCATTATTATTACGGACCTATAAATAAAAAAAAATATTTACTTGTCAATCAGTTGCGAATGGCAGATGCCCAAGATAAGATTTGAACTTATAACCTAAACACCTTCAAAGTTTCGCTCTACCAATTGAGCTACCTGGGCTTTTTATTCTAGATATACTCTTTATGAAAAGTAGTTGTTCATTTATAAAAATAGGAAAAAATAAAGAATAAACTAAAAAATAGTAGGATAAAATAATTTTAAAAATATTACTCTAAAATACAATCTTTTTTTTTACGGTATAGCCGTTGTATAGTATTTTCTATAAATTGTTTTTTCAAAAAAGAATATTGAATTTTAATATTGGAGACATTAGGACTCGATCCTAAAATAACGATATGCAAAATCGCAGTTTTACCAATTAAACTATATCCCCTAAAAAAAGCCCAAACGGGGATCGAACCCGTGCGTTTAACAGTGAAAATGTTACGTCTTAACCACTTGACTATTGGGCCCTATAGTTTTTAATTTATAAATAGAATATTATTGCGATTGTTGCCTGAATAACTATAATTATCTAAGTAAAATACATATTATAGAAGAATATTCTATACAATATTACATATACATGTAATACACATAGAATAATACATGCACAATAATACACATACAATAATACATAGTATACAATAGTTGATGTAAACAAAGTTTTAAACAACAGTAAGCTAAAGGTACAAAAAATAGTTTTTAATGTACTAAGACTTTATCCGAAGAACGACTTGAACGTTCACGACATCATGTCAACAAAGCTTAAATTTGTCCTGTCTACCAATTCCAGCACTCGGATTTTATTTGGGGTTTAATGCATAGTTTATTCATATTCCTATTATTCTTATACAATGTCTATTATTATTACAAATAGATCTTTCAATATAAAATTCAGTAAATTTTTCTATTACTATATTAATAAATTTATAATAATATATAACCATTTTATCTGTTCATACCTATAACCATTTTATTATTTATAAAGACATATTAAATATTTAGTCTTATAAGGCTAGAATGATTTGAACACTCATCTGAGCTATTATGAGCAGCTTGCTTTACCTATTAAGCTATAGCCTTTAAACAGGCGGACAGAGGATTTGCACCTCTAATTACTGGGCATGAGCCAGTTATGTTGCTATTACATCAATCCGCATTACTAATGAAAATGTGTTTAAACAGCCCAGTACGAGACTTGCACTCATATCTTCCGATTACAAAACGGGTGCATTACTATTATGCAAACCAGGCTAAAGTATTTTTAATGATAAGTATCTTATTTAGTTTTATTGAGAGTATTACTCTCTTATAATTAGTACTTTATACCTGAGAACATCAAAGCTCTTACAGCCAAAGCCTATAATTTATGTTATTCAATTCGAACTAACATGTGTGTAGATCGTAGTGTTATACTACGTTTTTCAGAGTATCTTAAGGTAAGCTTCGTGCCTATATGCATTCAGCACTTATCTTAACTAACATAGCTTTCCTGCCGTGCCTATACTAATAACGGCGTTTCCTAACTACAGTCGTGCCATTCCAGCCCGACTGTAAAGTAGCTAGTACAAAGCCGTATTATATATACTTGAGTATTGCCTTACATTTAGTTTATTAAAAAAAAGCATCAAGTATTATCCAAATAATCTTTTGACATAGGAAATTCATTTATCTGAATGTCTATTATTCTCCTTGTTCCATGAATACCCTTTCTCCATGTATTCAGGATAACCTATTCTCATGATTATTTCTCGTGTTAATATTAAGCATATAAACAACAGGTAAACCATAGGTTACCATACCCAACTCCTTTCGTACGAAGGGGCTATCCTTATTTTACTCAAATTCTCTCTAGAAGATAGAAACCATACTGTCTCACGACGTATTTAACCCAGCTCGTGTAGCTCTTTAATCGACGAACAGTCGTACCCTTCATGATTCCTACATTCATGTGGATGAGCTAAGCCGACATCGAGGTGCCAAACTGCGCACTCAATTTGTACTCTCTGGCGCAATTAGCCTGTTATCCCCAGCGTAGCTTTTTCAATAATACAAGACCTTTCCTTACTGCGTCTTGCGGTCTTTATGCCCTGCTTACGCAACTGATAGACGTGTATGTCAAACAGTAAAGCAAGATTAAGCCATTAAACTTTTGAAGTATATATCAACACCATTTTTTACATAAAAAATAGCTAATAGTATTACAATAGATTGTTTTATTAATACTATATATACACCTATTTCCCACATAGGTAAAATCTTACTTAATTTAAATTGTTTTAGTTCTAACTCAAATAGAAATCTAACTGAATTAATTATAGATACTTTTTTAAAAGTATTTAAATCTTTTATAAAAAGTAAATATAAAAAATAGCAAACTAAATAGAATAATTCATTTATAAATATATAAAGCAATTACTAATAAGTACTCTATATATTTTGCCTATAGCATGTTACAAAATTAAATTTGGATACTCCCAGGTACTCTTTATGGGATCTGTGCCCCGCATAAACCATCTGCTAGCCACTGTCTCCTGAGATTTATCTCCTTTTATGGATTACATGGACGTCAGTCACATAATGAATGTAAACCTATTCTATTGATATAACAACCAAAGTAAAGGTGTTTCAATTGTGCCTGTCAACTACCTTATTCGCTAATACCTGTTCATTATACCCTATAACTAGTAACAGTAAAGCTGCATGGGGTCTTCTCGTCTATCTAGAGATAGGCAGTATCTTCACTGCCATTCCAATTTCACTGAGCCAACCATTGAGACAGCTGTTGCATCGTGAGATCATTCATGCGCGACATCATTTAAATGCCAAGGTATTTCGCTACCTTAGGACCCTCATCGGTAAGGCCGCCATTAAATGGGGGTTCCTTCAAAACCTAGCCTACTATATTCGCCTAAGAAAATCCGTTAACCAGCCATCATTGGGCAGATAGCGCACTCTATACATTGATTTACATCTTACGCAAAGTGCTGTGTTTTAATTAAACAGTCGTGCAACACCATTTTATGTCTCCTCTTCCTATCCTGATATTAATCAGTAGGAATGGCACACCTTCTCCCTCAGTTACGGTGTCAATTTGCCGAGTTCCTTAATGGTTGTTAGCTCAAACGCCTTCGTATTCTCTACTAGCTTACTTGCGGTAGTTTTTAGGTACGGTTAATTTTCCTTAATAAGCTATAGTATCATCTGTTTTAGTTTATTTCCTAAGAGAAAATCTTAATGATTTTCTCATCTAACTCTCGGAATTAATGATATTCCTTCAGTACTGTGTATTTTTTCCAGAACATTCTACTCTAGTTTATGTTGTCAAAACACATTTACTCATCATTTTACCCTTTAGGTTTAATTTAGAGACCGAATATCATTAGATACCATAAGCTTAAGGCGAGAGGTATACTCTTTTTCGTTACTCATGTCAGCATTCTCACTTGGGATATCTTTTCAGAATAGCCGCTTTTTGGCAAGCAAACTACATTTATGTTTTATGTAGTTACGTCAGGATATATGCCTAGACAAGCAGACACTGCCATTAAAAATTAATGTCAATCTTTGGTCGTAGTCATTTGATAATCGTTATTCTGTAATTCTGTGTACCCAATGTTCCGCTACCCCATAAATTACACTCAAATAGTATTTAAGCATATTCAAACTAACGGAGGTTTTCTAAAAAGCTATTTAAGCAATAAGGTTAGAATTTCTGATATTATTTGTCAATCAAAAAGAGAGACAAAAATTTCATCCTTCCTAACCATAGATGTATCTAGTTAACCGCTGTTTTTCTGATTTTTTATGGACAAGGTGTCGGTGTTTTGTTTTAGATCCGTTATATTTTCGGCGCTTTTAACTTATAAGGCTAATTCTTCGTTAACCTCTTGAACCAGTGCTCTGTTACGAGATCTTTAAAAAATGGCCGCTTCTAAGCCTATTTCCTAGTTGTATCGTTTAAATACTTCCTCACTTTCACTGAACAAAAACTTTGGAACCTTAAACACTTGTTCTGGGCTGTTTCCCTTTTGACATACAACCTTATCGTTAAATGTCTGATAGTTCAACATTCATCATTGCCCTTCCGAGAGCAAATCCTCGCGAATAGAGTCTTCACGACCCCCCCATATGCACAGGGCATTATAACCCTAGAAGGATATAACTCTAAACGAGTAATAACAATCCTAAAGGATCTAATGCACAATTGTCCGAGATCACAGTTCTGTACCTGCTATGATGTAATTGAACCACATACTTACATATGTTTCGCGGAAAACCAGCTATAGTAGTCAGGATTGTCTTTCACTAACTTACCACAGTTCTTTGGATATCTCTACAACGATAACCCATTCGGCCTTTTATATGCCTGACCATGGTAAGATCACTACTCTTCGGGTCTCTAGTTAGATACTAATTCATTAATTAATAATTGGATTATCTAGGCGGTGAAAGTACACATATTTGCACTGTACTCGGTTTACAGTCACCCTCTGGATATAGATTCTCACTGGTATACGAATATTCATTACATTCTCATACTAATGTATTTAAAATGCTGTCTCCTTCTATTTACCATGTGATCCTTTGTCTTTTATCCTTAATAGTTTATTCCGAAACCCAGCTTACCCTATGTCTTATCTAAAGCTAGATTACTCTGTAGGGTAATTACTTTTATATTTCACTCCGCTTGCATCTAATTAGAACTTGCTGACCCATTATACAAAAGGTACACTCTCATATGTTTATTAAACTTACCTTGAGCTGCTTATAAGACTACTATTTCTGAAATAATATTCCCTCACGGTACTCTGTTCTCTTTCGCTTATATATTATATTAAGGCTTAGAGGAAGGTCCCCCTTTATTCAAACAGATTATCCCATTTTACTTGAAGCCTATTTTCTATTTTCATTCACACTACTAATAGAATCTCGTTTGATTTATTTTCCTGAAGCTATTAAGATACTTCAATTCACTTCGTTTATTATTTATTCAACCCGGTCGTCAAGTTATGCGTTCCCCGCCCAAAATTATATGGAAGTTAATATATAGCTATTATTCTTCATAGTTAGTCTCTTTATATACTTGCCATAAAATTAATACTTAAAATATTTATACGATCTTAGATTAAGGTCCTATAAATTCTATTAAGAGATTAAAATTATGAAATAATATTTTACATATCAAATACATTACTATCTATTTTTATATACAATCATTGCATATACATTTAAAAAGATATATCGGGTTATTATGATTCGAACATAACAAATCCTCAACCCAAATGAGGCGCCTAACCAACCTGGCTCTAACCCGCTAACAATAATTTTCTTTTTATCTATGTTATTACAGAGAATATCCGATTCGAACGGATGTTGGCTTACACCAAAATAAGTTTCAAGCTTATCACTTTAAACCACTCAGTCAATTCTCTTTTAATTTTATAGTGAATTTTTTGTATACTAAATTAGTATTACTATTAACCACGGGTTACCGTGGGTAAAACTTTGAAAGTATACCAATTTTTTATAATAATAGCGTAGTTAAAGGTTTTTCAAAAAAATTATTCTTTTTTAATATACCTTAATTTTTACAAAAAATTCTATTTAAATTTATTAAAGGTATAATTTTTTTACTATAGTTATTCATAATGATATATGGTTATTATATAATGATATGCGGTTATTAACAAGGATATATGGTTATTCATAACTAGAGTAAAACACCGTACTCTAAAATAGACTGTTTATCATAAAAGTGCGTACAAGACTTGAACTTGTAAAAACATGTCCGTAGCATGTTATTATACCAATTTAATTAACGCACCTACTGATTCCTCAACGAATTGAACGTCGATCACATCCTTATCAAAAATGCGCTTTACCTATTAAGCTAAGGAACCTTTATATTATTAATGATATAAATATGAAAAGTATTACCATTTAGAATAATTTAAGCTAATCATTAAAAAAAAAAAGGAATATTCTAACTATTGTAGACAAAATTTGTTACAAATGTTCTATTGTGCTATGTCAAGAGCACCCAGACTTGAACTGGAAATTTGAAGTTTGAAGCTTCCTATTTTACCAATTAAACTATACTCTTTTTAATAATATTTCTAGTATCCTATTCTATAGAAATATAAATTTATACTAAAATAAATAGATATTACCCAAAGAAATTTGTTAAAAAAAGATTAATATCTTTTAACTAAATTATTCTTTAGCCATATTCATGTAAATATGAGGAGTCCGAGTCCTTTTCGGAAAAGAGTGGATTTGAACCACCAGGTGTTAAACACAATATTTAGCAAATATCTCGCCTTACCCATAGCAACTTTTCCTGTTGTTTTATAGTATAATAAATTAGAATGTTTTTACTAAAATACTATAAGTGAAATGTGCGAGTTAAACCGGATTCGAACCAGTATCTACTTTCGTGACAAGAAAGGCCTTTACCAAATTAAGTTACTAACTCTATACGGCTAACCGAATTCGAATCGGTATAATTCGTTTGGAAGACGATGAGTTTACCATTAACCTATAGCCGTCTATAGTTTTAAGATCTAAGGGACTTGAACCCTTATAATAATGATTAAAAGTCATACGCTTTACCATTAAGCTAAGATCTCTATATATAGTTATGATCATGAATAGTAAGAAATAAGTGATTCGAACACTTAACCTGCCGTGTGTAAAACGGATGCTCTACCAATTGAGCTAATCTCTTTTTATGACAAGATTGGTAATAGAGCATAAAATAACTATGTTATAAAATAGATAGGCGATACATAAAAATAGGATGTATAAGGGACAAAGTGATAGGGTTCTACTTTAATAGTAGTTTATAAGTATTTTATATTAGTGAAATCAAAACGGTTGTAAATTAACCACTGTAAAGAATACAGATTTATAACAACAACTAGCTTTACTTTTATATTCTATAGCGATTCTTTCTAGATTATATGGCCATTATTTTTTTTCTTTTAAAGTTATTACAATACAACCTACCATAGCTAATAATAGTATGATAGAGGTAATTATTAACCATATAGAATAATTACCATATAAAATGTTCCCTATACTTGAAATATGAGAAGTTTCAGCTAAATATCCGTCTCATGATACAGATGTTACATGAGTTAGTTTTTTCTTTATAGTAAAATGGTATACTAAGTTATTAGTCATAATCATGTAAGGTAAAAGATTACTTACAAAATAATTAAAAAAACTACCTACTAATACAGCTAAAGGTATACTATTTATACTATCTACCAATAATTCAGATATTCTAACATTTATTAACATTAATATAAATAAAAATAATATAGATACAGCTCCTATGTATACCAGTAAATAAGATAACCCTATAAAGTTTAACCCTGTTAGAATTAAATAGGCAGATATCGATAAAAATAAACCTATTAAAAATAAAACGGACACAATAGGGTTTTTACTAATAATAACTAACACACCCAATACTATGGCGATAATGTATAATAAGTCTAAATTATATACACTATAACCATTAAATGTCATTTCATTAACTATATACAACATATAAAATAGAAATTTACCATTTTCATGACAATTGTTAATATCTAACTATAAGAATAATTGTTTACTATTTATTCTTTGTATTAAAAGTAGTAAATATTTACATCAAAATAGGTTTATATTTGTTTAAAAAAGCTCAATTTTTAACTAAATGTTTGAAATAAAATAATGAAAGTACGCAGTAACTATATAAACAGTTTACTATACATAGTCCAATTTAGTAAAGGCCAAAAAAGCCCAAGCCCTTAAAATGAATCGAACATTTATCAAAATATTAACAGTATTCCGCTCTACCATTGAGCTATAAAGGCTATTAAGAACCATATCCTACAAGTAATTCTATAGATAAACTGGAGTATATATTATAGGAGACAAGAGATTCGAACTCTTAAAAGCACAATACTATTGAGTTTACAGCTCAACCCTTCTTACCAATAAAGGAACTCTCCTCTTTTATTTTATACCTAATGTTTTTATATATTACATATAAATTTATTTTTTCCATCATAGGTTTTTAGGGCTACTGTATAAAATTCTTTAAATAACCACTGTAGCTTATTACTAAGTTATACTATGGTACAGCCGTTATTACTTTTTCTTGGATACAAAGAATTGTACCCAAAAATATAAAAAACTGTATACAAAATATTTTATAAAAGGATTGTATAAAAAAGATTGTATAAAAAAGATTGCATACAAAAGATTGTGTACAAAATATTGAAGAACAAATAAAAAAAAAGTATACCATGGATTATTGCCATTCTACTTTAAGGGTATAATTTATATAGTAAAAATACAAGTATTTTTGAGCCTGTGTATGGATTCAAACCATATAAATATACAAATATTTATGCATCTTGCACAAGCTTTTTTTTTGTGTATTGTTAATGTTCATTAATCCCGGGCTAGTTCCCCAACCCGAACCGTATTTCGACTTAACACCAATTAGAGTCACGCATACGAAGATTCTTCTGCCAAAAGGTCTAAATCTATTCATTTAGAATAACAAACAGCAGCCACCAAACTTATTGCACATACTCCTTTCAGCGCCTGACGAGTGGTTAGTACCTATCTGAGATAAAATTCACCGTGATGTGATTACTCACGATTACTAGTAATTCCTTTTTCATGTAGTCGAATTTCAGACTACAATCCATATTATAACCTATTTTGGGGATTAGCTCCAATTCACATTATTGCATCCCTTTGTAAAGGTACATGTGGCACGTCTATAGCCCACAATATTCAGGCCATGATGACTTGTCTTAGTCCCTTTTATCACATCCAGTTGTAATCGGTGTGCTGCCTTATTATACTAAATAAAACAAGGGTTTACGTTAATTTAATGGACCTAACCAAATCTCACGACATTAACTGAAGACAGCCATGCAACGCATGTGGTCTACATAATCTAGTTATACTTTAAACCAGACTATTGTAGAGCATTCAAATTGTGGTAAGGTTATTCGAGGATCATCGAATTAAATAACATACTTCACTACTGGTTTCAGAAACGGTCTAATGATTTCAGTTCCTGCGTTGCCACATTACTCTTGAGGTGGAGTGCTTCCACTTTCATTTATAGTTCAGCCTAAAGCTAACCTATGGCACTCATCATTGTCTGCCCAGACTACGGGGGTATCTAATCCTCTTCACTCCCTGAGCCTTCGTCCCTCAACGTCAGTTATTGTATGTTCTTTTCTATATCTGGTCTTTTTTATTCTCTTATTTTCTATTTCTGACCTTAATTTCTTTCTTTAATAAATCTAAAATTCATATAAAAGTACATACTTATACATAGAGGTTTGCCTTCGCCGTTATCAGTCTTATCAGTATCAAAAGATTTCATCCCATACACCAACAATTCTGAAATTTTCCTCTCACATATTAAACTCTAGTGTAACAGGTACTAATACAAGCCTTTGTACACCGTCTAGGTACCCTATATACCTGTTAAAGATGAATAACACTCGTCTCCCTTGTCTTACCGCGACTGCTGGCACAAGATTTAGTCGAGACCTATAGATATAAAGTTTTCATTATAAGCTTTATCCAGAATTTTATAAGACCTAGTCAAGCAAGTTAATAAATCACTTATATTAACTCTCATTCCTGCAAGTTGCTGGTTCAGCCGTTAGGCCATTGACCAAAATTCCTCACTGCTGTACTATACGCACTGGGGTTTTTTCAGACCCAGTGTGGTCAATAGACCTCTCAGTCTTGACTACGGACATAAGCTAAATATGACATTACCATACTTACTACTTATCCGGTGGTTATTAATAATCAACTAAGAGCGAAACACTTTTTCTTTCATAAACATGGTTTATTCTTATATATAGTAACCCTTTAACCTACCCTTTCTATGTAGTTGTCATAGGGTGAATAGATTTCGTATTACTAAAATAACAATAAGTTGTTAGTATAGGGTATTTATTTTACCCTACTCTTAGGTAGCTATAACACCCCTTACTCACCTGTACACCACTTCAATCTACATAATTTATACAAATTAAAGATTGACGTTCGATTAGCATGTGTCAAGCATTTGCATAGCGTTCAATCAGAGCCATCATCAAACTCAAGTAAAAAAAGAAACTCAATAAAAATTCTTTCTTATCTAAGACTCGAACTTAGATTCAGATATTAGAAGTATCTTGTTCTACCATTAAACTAATAAGAATTAAAACTTTTAAAACATTTGTAAATAGTTTACCATTTAGTTAGATTAGCTTGTTTTTATTGGTAATGTAATTCCTATAATCTATGGTTAATACCATAATAGTATTAACTATAAAAAAGTTATATA
>Ga0207680_10000720_pt1 | contig 15529 bp, 13 predicted proteins | sample KBSS23metaG_FD_184321 | JGI IMG/M metagenome (GOLD analysis project Ga0207680, IMG submission 184321) | Switchgrass rhizosphere microbial communities from Kellogg Biological Station, Michigan, USA - KBS S2-3 metaG (SPAdes) (version 2) | ecosystem: Host-associated > Plants > Roots > Rhizosphere... | reverse complement strand
CGTCGACTGTGAGCCCGACGCCGGCCTGTTCCTGGGCGACGAGCGCCGCATCCAGCAGGTCGTGTTCAACCTGCTCTCCAATGCCATCAAGTACACGCCCGCCGAAGGCACCATCACGCTGTCAGGTGCGATCCAGGGCGAGGACGTGATGATCTCCGTCGCCGATACCGGCCCCGGCATGGCGCCGGAAATGAAAGCCCGCGCCTTCGAACGCTTCGCCTCCAAGACCCGCGCTGGCCAGCGTGCCGGCGCCGGCCTCGGCCTGGCGCTGGTCAACCGCTTCGTGGAGCTGCACGACGGCTGGGTCGAGATCGAGAGCGAGGAAGGCACCATCGTCCGCTGCCACTTCCCCCGCCGCATCCCCGACGAACCCGCCCCGCACACCGATCGCAAGACGGCCTAGCGCCTCCGCGGCAAACAAAATTTGCGTTCGCTACCGCTAAAATATTTTTTGTTCGATACGTCCGTCGACCTATCGAACAGCGCTCCAGCACGTTCAACAGCTTGATCTTCGACCCGCGCAATAACCGCAAAGCACGGATATTTCGCGCCCCGTCGCAAGCCGCGACCGCACTTGAATCCGCGTCCTTCCGGAATATCTCTGCCATCCAACTTGGGAGTGCGACGATGGAATACCGAAGCTAGCGTGACGGAGTGCTGCATACAGAACCTGTTGCGTGTCACGCGCACCGAACATGGAGACGACCGACGGCGCCCAGGCATGGGCCAAACCGCGATCGGAGAGTCCAGCAGGGATCGAGGGGTTGAGCGAAGGCTGTTTGTTGGTCGGGCGGGATGCCGCTGGCCGGAAGTCGCCGAGGCACCGATCAAACAAAAGCCGCCCCAGTGCACACGAGGCGGCTTTTGCATGTCTATATGAATCACCTCCCCCTTTGTGGGGAGGTGAGATCAGTCCTTCTTGGCGAAGTCCGGCGCGTTGGTGGTCGGGATCGGCGTGGAGGACCGCGCTGCCTTCATCTGCTCCTGGGTCACCGCCAGCGCCGCCACCGCACGTTCATTGTCCATGATCTTCTTCATCACGGCCTGGCCCGCACGCTCGAACATCTGGCGGTTGTCGATCAGGTATTTCTGCGAAATGCGCAGCCCTTCCATGCTGTTGTGGATCTCGGGGATCACGTACCGCGCAACCATGTCCCAGCTCCGCGCCGTGTTCTCCGGATTGGCCCAGTCGTGCACGAAGCCGATCACCGCGCCGAAGCCACCAGATACTTCCTGGATCTTGCGGATCGCCGCGACAAGGTCGTCCGGCGTGCCGATCACCGCCGTCGTGCCGGGCGTGAACGCGGTCATCTGCACCGCCTCCTCCGGCGACTTGAACGGGTTGGTGCCCGGCCGGCCGAGCGTGCCGACCGTGTACTCGTTGTGCCAGCGCATCAGGCCATGGCCCGCTTCGGCTGCCGCTTTCTCGCGCGTCTCCGCGATGTGCCACGACAAGAGGATGCGCCATTCGGCGCGGTTGGCGGTCTTGCCCGCCTTCTTCGCCGCGTCCTCGGCATAGCCCCACTGGGTGTGCAGGCCGTTCAGTCCGCCCGGCTGCATCGAACCCAGAGAGATCACGCCGATGCCATGCTTGCCCGCCAGCGTCATGCCCGACGGCGACACCTGCGAGGCGGTGACGAACGGCATGTCCTCCTGCAGCGGCAGCAGCTGGAGCCGTGCATCCTTCAGGGTGAACCACTCGCTCTCATGGGTGACGCGCTCGCCGGTCATCAGCCGCTTGATCACGCCGATCGCCTCGTCCTGGCGGTCGCGCTGCGTCATCGGATCGATGCCCAGCACATACGCGTCCGACGGCAGCGCGCCGGGACCGGAGCCGAAGATCGCGCGCCCGCCCGTCATGTGGTCGAGCTGCACCATGCGCTGCGCCACGTTGAACGGATGATGGTACGGCAGCGAGATCACGCCGGTGCCGAGCTTGATGTTGTGCGTCCGTTCGCCGGCCGCCGCCAGGAACATCTCCGGCGACGCGATGATCTCCCAGCCCGAGGAGTGATGCTCGCCGCACCAGAACTCGTCGTAGCCGAGCCGGTCGAGCTGCGCGACAAGATCGATATCGCGGCGGAACGCGAGCCGGGGATTTTCGCCGATCGGATGATGCGGCGCGAGGAAGGCTCCGAATTTCATGCGGGACATGGCAGGGCTCCGATGGTTGGCTTCCTCCTGCTTATCAGCAACATTGACCGAGCAAAACTCGCCGGAGAACGCCATGGCTGCCGCAGCGTTACCTTTCTCCGAACAGGCAGAGATCGAACACGCTGGCGATTTGCCCGCCGCGAGTTCCTCCGCTCCATGATGCGCGCCCAAGCCCAGACTTAGCGCGGTTGGCGGCCGCCATCGCGGCCCCGCAACGCTCCGCCGCGAAGTCGAAATGCGTTGAAACTAGTGCCGCGGCCCTAGGTTTTTCAGGTGGAATCCCTGGGAGCCTGCCCGTGATCCGAACTCTCCTTGCAGCATCCGCGCTTGCCGCCGTCCTGCCGCTGGCGGCACACGCCGGCGAAGTCGTCCCACTCGCCCACTTCACCAGGATCGCCTTGTTCAATGGCGGCCACGTCGTGCTGCGCCACGGCAACGCCCAGCAGGTGACGATCGTCAAAGGCAGCACGCAGTACACGCATTTCAGCCAGCCCAATCCCGGCGAGCTCCAGATCGACGCATGCAACAGCAACTGCCCGCATCACTACGATCTCGAGATCGAGATCGTCTCGCCCGACGTCGATAGCGTGGCCGTCGCTGAGGGTGGCGAGATCGTCGCCATGGGCGACTTCCCCAAACGCGACATCATCAATGTCGGCGTACGCCAGGGCGGCGCCATCGATGCCCGCGCCCTGCGAGGCGACCTTGTCAACGCCGCCGTCAACCAGGGCGGCTCGATCAAGGTCGCCGCGACCGGTTCGCTGAACGCCGCGGTAAATGAGGGCGGCCTCATCCGTTACTGGGGCAACCCCATCGTCAACCAGGCAATCCACGACGGCGGCGCAGTGCAGCGCGGCGGCCGCGAGGCGGATTAGGAGATCCCATGTCCATTCGTCTTCTGCTCGCCGCCGCCGTCGCCACGCCGTTCCTCATGCCCGCCGCCGACGCCGGGTCGGTCCCGGTGAGCGCGTTCAACCGCATCTCGCTGCACGGCGGCGGCCACCTCGTGCTGAAGCATGGCGCGGCGCAAAGCGTCTCGTTGATCCGCGGCAGCACCGATGTCACCAGCTTTACGATCCAGAACGGGAATGAGCTGGTCATCGCCGCCTGCGGCAACACCGTCATCATGTGCCCCTTCAACTACGACCTCGACGTGGAGATCACCTCGCCAGACATCCGCGGCATCTCGATCCATGGCGGCGGCGAGGCCGAAGCTGAGGGCCCGTTCCCCGAGCAACAAACCCTCGCGATCGATGTCCATGGCGGCGGCGATCTCGACGTGCGCGCGATCAGCGTAAAGGACGTGACCGCCGAGGTTCATGGCGGCGGCGACGCCAAACTGACCGCAACACGCAATCTCGTCGCATCCGTTCACGGCGGCGGCGACATCTCCTTCCGCGGCCACCCCAACCTCATCGAGTCCGTCCACGGCGGCGGCGATATCGACAGCGAAGACTGAACAAGGAGAAAAACATGACGTCTTACCTGCTCCGCGCGGCCCTCGCACTCCTCTGCATTGCTCCGGCAGCCGCGCAAGCGGCCGAAACAATCGACGTCGGCCGCTTCGACAGCATCGCGATCAATGGGGGTGGCCAGGTGACCGTGCGTCATGGCGCGACGCAGAGCGTCGTGCTGCGCCAGGGCAGCACGCAATACACCAGCTTCCGGATCAAGGACGGCCACACCCTCAGGATCGACGCCTGCAACGGCACCTGCCCGCACAACTACGATCTCGAGATCGAGATCACGGTGCCCGACATCCAGGCGGTAGCGATCAACGGCGGCGGCTCCATCACCGCTGGCAGTTTTCCGGGGAAGAAGCAGATCACGGCCGCGGTCAACGGCGGTGGTGAAATCGACCTGACCGGCATGCCGGTGAAAGACGCGACCGCCGCGGTCAACGGCGGCGGTCTGATTAAGGTCGTCGCGACATCGGATCTGACCGCAGCCGTGATGGGCGGCGGCGAAATCGCCTATGGCGGCCACCCGCAGGTGACCCAGGTCGTCCATGGCGGCGGCTCGATCGAGCGGCTCGATTAGCTAGTGCTGTGATTTCGGCATCCGCACGACGAGCCCATCGAGCTCCGGCGTCACCTTGATCTGGCACGAGAGGCGCGAGTTCGCCTCCACCTCCGGTGCGAAGTCGAGCATGGTCACTTCCATGTCGTCCTTCTTCGGCATCTTGTCGAGCCAGGCCTGATCGACAAACACATGGCAGGTCGCGCAGGCGCAAGCGCCGCCGCAATCGGCATCGATGCCGGGCACCATGTTCTTCACGGCGCCCTCCATCACGGACCAGCCGGCTGGTACTTCAACCTCATGCTCTTTGCCGTTGTGCTCGATGTATTTGATCTTGGGCATGGAGGCTCCGGTTACGCGATGGATTTCATGGGAATGGACATGTCGGCCAGCCGCTCGGGCGCGATCCTCGCGCCGTCGGCTATCAGCTTGCGGCCGACGAGATATTCCGGCGCGGCGTTCACCGCCTCGACTGCCGCCACCGCGCCATCGCGCAGGTGGAACACGGCGAACTTGCGAGTTTCCGGATTGCCGCGCACCACGATCTGGTCCGACGGCCGTGCCAACCCGGCGATCTGGAGCTTCAGGTCATACTGGTCCGACCAGAACCACGGCACTTCGCGATAGGTATTGGTCTTGCCCGCCATCCACAGCGCGGCGTGCTTGGCCTGGTCGATCGCGTTCTGCACGCATTCGAGCCTGAGCGCCGTGCCCTCGCGCCCGATGTGCCGCGTGCAGTCTCCGGCGGCGAAGATCGCGGGATCGCCCGTCGCGTTGGACTTCTCATCGACGACGATCCCGTCCTCGCAGCCCAACCCGGCTTCGCGCGCCAACTCGTCGTTCGGCAGGATGCCGATGCCGACCAGCGCGACATCCGCGGCGAAGGTCTTGCCCTCGGCACGAATGGACTGAAGCCTGCCCTCGCCTTCGAAGGCCTCGACCGTCAGGTTGAGATGGATCTTCACGCCGGCGTCGCTATGCACCTTGTGATAGAAGTCCGACACCTGCGGCGACACCGCCCGCGCCATCAGCCGGTTCATCGCCTCGAACACCGTGACGTCCATGCCGCGCTTCGCCGCGACCGCTGCCACTTCGAGCCCGATATAGCCGCCGCCCACGATCGCGAGCTTCTTGTCCGGCGTGAACGCCGCCCGCAACCTGTCGACGTCGTCGATACCGCGCAGATAAAACACGCCCGACAACTCCGCGCCTGGCACCTTGATCTTGCGCACCCGCGATCCGGTCGCGAGCAGCAGCTTGTCGTAGGCCAGTGTCCGCCCGTCAGCGAGATGCACGGTCTTGGTCGCCCGGTCGATTTTCGTCGCGGCTACGCTGCTGATCATCTCGCACTTGGCGTCGGCATAGAATGCGTCCGGTTTCAGGAACAGCCGGTCGCGCTCCATCGTGCCCATCAGGTAGGCCTTGGACAGCGGCGGCCGCTGATACGGTGCGAACGGCTCGTCGCCGACCATGGTGATCGGACCGTCGAAGCCTTCCGCGCGGAGCGTGGCAACGGCCTGCGCCCCCGACTGACCGGCGCCTATGATGACAACCCTTTCGGACATATTCGCCCCGTTTCCGCGGGCGACCATGGCGGAACATGCTCGCACAATCAACCGCTTACACCGCGTTGAGCCCGCGTCCTCCGCAGGCTAGAAGAGTGCAATGCCTCAAGAATCTCAGACATTTGAGCGGACGGTTCTGCTGGCCGACTTGGCGGCGACGGAAGGCTTGGGCGCGCGGATTGCCGCAGCGCTCAGCGTCGGCGATGCCGTGGCCTTAGAGGGTGATCTGGGCGCCGGAAAAACCACGCTCGCGCGGGCCATCCTGCGCAGCCTTGGCGTGACCGAAGATGTGCCGAGCCCGACCTTCACACTGGTGCAGTACTACGAGACGCAAAAGCTTCCCATCCGCCACTACGACCTCTATCGCATCGAGAAGCCCGAAGAGGTCAACGAGCTTGGTCTCGACGAAGCCCTCGATGACGGCGCGGCGCTGATCGAATGGCCCGAGCGCGCTCTGGCCTGGCTTCCGCCCGATCGCCTCCATGTAGCACTGTCGATGCATGACGGTGCCCGCCGCGCGAAGATCAGCGGGCCGCCGCGATGGGCCAAGCCGATGCAGGCCGGCGCCACATGACCAACCGCAACCAGCAGATGGATGAGTTTCTCGCCGCCTCCGGCTGGGGTGATGCGACGAAGACGCCACTGCCCGGCGATGCTTCAACCCGTCGCTACGTTCGCCTCGACCGCGCCGGGCGCAAGGCAATGTTGATGGATCAGCCACAGAACGCGGAAGCAAAAGACGCACCGCCCGGCGCCACGCCGGAAGAGCGCGCGAAGCTTGGTTACAACGCGATGGCCCGACTCGCCGCCGGCGACGTCAACCGCTTCGTCGCGGTCGCGAACTTCCTGCGCAAGCTGGGACTCACTGCGCCCGAAGTCATGGCGGCCGACCCGCGCGCCGGATTCGCGATCCTGGAAGACATGGGCGACGACCTCTACGCCGATGTGCTCAAGCGGGGCGGCGACGAGCGTGCGCTCTACGCTTCGGCCGCAGACATATTGGCGAAGCTGCACGAGGATCGCGCACCCGCAGTGCTGGCACCGGGCTTGCCGCTCTATCCCTACGACGAGACCGCGCAGCTCGCGGAGATCGGCTTGATGACAGAGTGGTTCATCCCCTTCGCTCTCAACCGCGCCGCAACCAAAGACGAGATCGCAGAACATCGGGCGCTCTGGCGCAAGACCCTATGTGACACCGTGCGCAGCAAGCCGGTACTCGTGCATCGCGACTATCACGCCGAGAACCTGATGTGGCTGCCCGACCGCGCCGGCATCCAGCGCGTCGGCCTGATTGATTTTCAGGACGCCGTCGCCGGCTCCCAAGCTCAGGACCTTATGCACCTGCTGGAAGACGCCCGCCGCGATGTCTCCCCGGAGACGACACAGGCTACGATCAGGCACTATTTCGGCATCATGAGGGCCAAGGGCCTTGGCTTGAACGAAGAACCGTTCCGCGCCGAGATGGCGGCGATCTCCGGCCAGCGGAACGCCCGCATCATCGGCATCTTCGCGCGCCTTTATAGACGTGACAGCAAACCGCGCTACCTTCAGTTCCTGCCGCGAGTCTGGGGCCACCTGAACCGCGACCTGGAGAATCCGGCAATGGCCGACCTCAAAGCCTGGTACGCCAAGACCATCCCCACGGAAAAGCGCACCGCGACCTACGGAGCGGCCGCATGAGTCGTCCGACGCGCGCGATGGTGATGGCGGCAGGCCTTGGGACCCGCATGCGCCCGCTGACGGACGATAAGCCGAAGCCGCTCGTGAAAGTGGCCGGCAAGACGCTGATCGATCACGCACTCGACAAGTTGGTGCAAGCCGGCGTGACCATGGCGGTGGTCAATATTCACTACAAGGCGGAGATGATGAAAGCGCATCTCTCCAAGCGCCGCGACCTCGAAATCCGCTTCTCGGAAGAGACCGGCGAACTCCTGGGCACCGGCGGCGGCGTCGTGAAGGCCCTTGCGCATTTCGAAGGGCAGCCCTTCTTCATTACCAATTCCGACACTGTCTGGGTGGAGGGCGTCGGCCGCGCGCTGGAGCGCATGGCCACGCGGTGGAACGACGAGGAGATGGACGCCCTGCTCCTCCTTGCCTCGATGGTCACAGCACTTGGCTTTGAAGGCCGCGGCGACTTCAACATGGACGCGTGCGGTCACATCTCGCGTAACGAGGAGCGCCGGCTGTCACCGTTCGCTTATCCGGGCGTGCAGATCGTGCATCCGCGCCTGTTCGACACCGCGCCCAACGGTGCGTTCTCGACCAACCGCATGTGGGATATCGCGATTGAGAAGAGCCGCCTCTACGGCATTCGCCTCGACGGTGTCTGGATCCATGTTGGTACGCCGGAAGCGGTCAAAGAGGCGGAGGAATTCCTCAACGACCAGTACTTGGTCACCTGAGCGGAAATGGCGAATGTCTATACAATCCCGCCTTCTGCGAACTTCGCCGAGACGCTTGCCCGCGGTCTGATTAAGCAGCTAGGCAACGGTCCTTTCGCGCTCGCCGACGCCGTCATCTATCTGCCAACCCGCCGCGCCCAGCGCACATTCGGTGACGCCTTCGCCCGGGTGCTTGGCGGCGCCGCGCTGCTCCCACAGTTCAAGGCACTGGGTGATGTCGATGAAGACGACTTGTTGTTCGACGAAGACGCGCTAACGCTGCCGCCTGCCGTCACGCCGATGCGGCGCACCTTGTTGCTCGCCACCATGGTGCGCACCTGGTATCGCGCCTCGCACACAGAAGACATGGGTTTCGCGCAGGCAGCGGCGCTAGCCGACGGTCTCGCGCGGGTGATGGATGAAGTCCAGACCCAGGGCGCCTCGCTTGCCGATCTCAAAAATCTCGTTCCCGGCGTGCTCGCAGGCCACTGGGCGCTGGTCCGCGACTTCCTGCTGCTGCTGGAAGAACAATGGCCCGCCATTCTTGCGGCGGACGGCACGATCGCGCCCGCTGACCGCCGCAATCAAGCCCTACGCGCGCTTGCGGAACGCATCGCAAAGAAAAAGCACAAGGGTCCGATCATCGCAGCGGGTTCGACCGGCTCGATCCCGGCGACAGCAGAACTTCTGCGTGCCATCGCCAACCTGCGCAGCGGCTCGGTCGTCCTCCCCGGCCTCGACCGCGAGCTAGACGATGCAAGCTGGCGCGATCTCGACCCCGGCCATCCGCAGTATGGTTTGAGGCAGCTCCTGGAGCGGCTGAGCGTCAAACGCGCCGACGTGAAGGATTGGGATAGTGAACGCAACCCGGGACGCGAACGCCTCTTGCGCGAAGCGTTGCGTCCCGCCCCGACCACGGATGCCTGGCGCGCCGTCGCCGACAACAACCAAAGCGACGCGATTGCCGTCGGTCTCCGGGGCATCTCTGCTATCCACGCCGCCGACGCGATGGAAGAAGCTTCCACCATCGCCCTCGTGCTGCGCGAGGCGCTCGAAACGCCGGGCAAGACCGCGACATTGGTCACGCCCGACCGCGCACTCGCGCGCCGCGTCGCAACAGAGCTGCGCCGCTGGGAGATCGAAGTCGACGACACCGCCGGCCGCCCCCTGGCGCACACGCCGCCCGGCACCTTCCTCTGCCTGCTGGCCGAGGCCGCCGAGGCCGCGTTCGCGCCGGTGCAACTGCTCGCTCTTCTCAAACATCCGCTTTGCCAGCCGGGAAACAGCAATCATCGCTATCGCACGCGTCAACTCGATCGCCTGCTCCGTGGCCCCCGCCCCAACCCCGGACTCGACGGTGTGCGCGAAGCCATCCTCAAGCGCCGCGAAGATCGGGAAGACCCGTCACCAGAGGATTGGCTTTCCCAACTGCTCTATTGGTTCACGGACATTATCGTTCCGACGTTGAAGCCGCTCGAAGCCGCATTCTCGGCGAGCGATGGCGACATCAGTAGCCTGCTCGGGGCGCATCTCCACGTTGCAGAGATGCTCGCCGGCACGGAGCTTTGGCGCGCCGAAGCCGGCGACGTCGCTGGCCTCTTTGTGGAAGAGTTGATGCAGGCGGCGGACCACATCCCGCCGATCGAACCACGCAGTTACGCCGCGGTCTTCCGTCGCCTTGCACTTCAGAAGGCTGTTCGCCTCAACCGCCGCGGCCATCCCCGCGTTGCAATCCTCGGCCCACTCGAGGCGCGCCTGCAAAGCTTCGACACCGTGGTGCTCGGAGGTCTCAACGAAGGCACTTGGCCGCGCATGCCCGGCGCCGATCCGTGGTTCTCACGCCCCATGCGTGCGGCGCTCGGCCTCGAACAACCCGAGCGCGCAATCGGCCAGTCCGCACATGACTTCGCGATGCTCGCCGCCGGTCCACGGGTCATCCTCACCCGCGCGCTAAAGGCGGAAGGCGCCCCAACCGTTGCCTCGCGCTGGGTCCAGCGCCTTGAGCAGCTCACACGCGGTCTCGGCCTCGAAGCCAACCTCAAACCCGCCCGCGATTACGCCGCCCTCGCCAAATCCCTGCGCGACCCCGGCACATCCAAGCGGATGCCGAAACCAGCGCCCAAACCGCCGGTCGAAGCGCGGCCGACCAGACTGCCCGTCACCGACATCGAGACCTGGGTACGCGATCCCTACGCGATCTATGCCAAGCGCGTGCTGAAGCTACGCCCGCTTGACCCCATTGATGCCCCCGTCGGCCCGCTCGAGCGTGGCACCGCAATCCACCGCGCAATGGAGCTTTTCGTCCAGAATTATCCCGGCCCGCTCGCCGCCACCGCTGCGGCGGATCTCATAGCGATTTCCGAACAGGTGTTTGAAGAGCAGGCCATTCCAAAGGCCGTGCTCGCCGTCTGGCGCCCACGCTTTGCAGGTGCCGCTCATTGGTTCATCAAGGAAGAAGGCAAGCGCCGTGCCCAGATCGCGGCCTCCCATGTCGAGCTGAAGGGCGAGGCCGAGATCGTCGACGGCTTCACGCTTGAAGCCCGTGCCGACCGCATCGACGTGCTGACCAACGGCCGCGCCGCTATCCTTGACTACAAGACCGGCGCGGTCCCGGCGCCGAAGCAGATCAAAGCATTCCTCACGCCACAACTTCCGCTCGAAGCCGCGATCCTGCACGCCTCGCGCTTCGGCGAGGTCGGCCCGCTGGAAACCGATTCACTGTTCTACGTCCGGCTTTGCGGCGGTCGCAACCCGGGCGAGCTGAAAGACATCGGCACCGACCTGATCGCCGATATCACCGAGCGCCTGAAGCAGCGCATCCTCGCCTTCCGTGACCCCGACACGACCTATCTCCCGCGCGTCGCCCCGCTCAGGGCAACCGTCGCCGGCGATTACGATCATCTGAGCCGCGTGCGCGAATGGTCGGTCAGCGGCTGGGGAGAAGAAGAGGAGGTCGTGGAGGAATGACCGTCCTCGATCCCTCAGTCGCCGCGGCCGACCCGTCCGCCTCGGCCTGGGTCGCCGCCAACGCGGGCGCCGGCAAGACGCACACGCTCGCCAATCGCGTGACACGCCTGCTGCTGGCGGACGCCAAGCCTGCGCGCATTCTCTGCCTCACCTACACCAAAGCCGCCGCAGCCGAGATGCAGCACCGCCTGTTCGCCCGGCTCGGCGACTGGTCGATGCAGTCCGATGAGGTGCTGCGCAAGAACATCGCGGACATCGGCGCTGCACCCGACAACCTGCCCAAGGCGCGGCGCTTGTTCGCGCAGGCGCTCGAAACCCCGGGCGGCCTGAAGATTCTCACCATCCACGCTTTCTGTCAGAACCTGCTGTCGCGCTTCCCGCTGGAGGCGGGCGTACCGCCGTCTTTCGACGTCCTGGACGAACAGACAGCCCGCGAGCTGATGGCCGATGCCCGCGCGCGTGTGCTGGAGCGTGCGGGCAGCGGAGATCCGCACCTCGCGGCTGCGATCTCTTTCCTGGTCTCGAACACCAGCGAGGCTGCGCTCAATGCCCTGCTCGACGCCGCGATGGGTGCCGACCGCCGCAAGCTCGACCGCTTCTTCGCTGAGCTGGGCGAGGACAAAGACGCACTCAAGCGCGCCATGCGAAAGATCCATCGCGGCGCCGATATCGGCAGCGCACACGACATCGCTGCTGCCTTCTGCGCCGAAGTGCGGCGCGACGCGGATGAGTGGCGTGCGGTCGCGGCATGGCTTCTTGCCGGCAGCACGAACGACGCCAAGCGCGGAGAGCCCTTGCGCCTCGCCGCCGAACTTGGCTTCTCGCCCGAAACCTACGAATACCTCACCGCGACCTTCATGACAGGCGGCGGCACCAGGGTTGCCAAGCTCGTTACCGACAAGACGGCAAAAGCCGCGCCGTCGATGATGGAAAAATTCCAGCGCCTCGCCGATCGCTTCTACGCCGCCGAGGAGCGCCGCCGCGCCACCCATTCCGCCGAACTCGCGCTCGCCACGCTCACCATCGCCCAACAGGTCCGCGAGCAATACGCCCGCGCCAAGCAGGCACGTGGCGCGCTCGACTATGACGACCTGATTGCCCGCACGGTTCAGCTCCTCGAAACGGGCAACGCCGCGCAATGGGTACTCTACAAGCTCGACGGCGGGATCGAGCATGTCCTGATCGACGAAGCCCAGGACACCAGCCAGGAACAGTGGCGCATCGTGCGCAAGCTGACGGAAGAGTTCTTCGCCGGCGAAGGCGTCGAAAAGGCGGCCGGACCGGGCAAGAAGCCGGTTACGCGCACGCTCTTTGCGGTCGGCGACGAAAAACAATCCATCTTCAGCTTCCAGGGCGCCGAGCCCACGCAATTTGAGGAGAACCGCAAATATTTCCAGGACGCCGCGATAGCCGCCGGCCACACCTTTGTACCCGCGCCGCTCATCAAGTCGCGCAGATCCGTCTCGCAGATCCTGAAATTCGTCGACAAGGTCTTCGCGCCCGAACCGGCGCGCACCGGCCTGACCTTCGGCAACGCCGCCATCGAGCACGACTGGGTGCGCGAAGACTCCGGCTGCGTCGAGTTCTGGCCGGCTCTCAAACCTCCTGATACACCGGAAAACGATCCGTGGCTGGTGCCCGTCGATATCGAGCGCCAAGGCAGCCCCGTCGTCGCGTTGGCACAACAACTTGCCACGCAGATCGCGGGCTGGATCGGCAAGATCACGCTGCCCGGCCACAAGCGACCCATCCGCGCCGGCGACATCATGATCCTGCTCCGCCGACGCGAGCCGTTTGGCACGGAGATCATCCGCCGCCTCAAGGAGCGCAACGTCCCTGTCGCCGGCGCCGACCGCATGCTGCTCACCGACCAGATCGCGGTGATGGACCTGATGGCGCTCGGCCGTTTCGTCCTGCTGCCGGACGACGACCTCACCCTTGCCGCCTTGCTTCGCTCGCCGCTTTGTGACCTCAGCGAGGAGGATCTGTTCGCTCTTGCCCACCATCGCGACGGCCGCGTCTGGACGGCGCTCGAGCAACACAAGGATGAACCCGCGTTCGCCTCGGCGCATGCCTTCCTCACCGAGATGCTGCGCCGCGCTGATTATTCACCGCCCTTTGAATTCTACGCCCACGCGCTGGAAGCCCGTGGTCTGCGCCTGAAGCTGCTCAAGCGCCTCGGCCCGGAAGCCAACGACGCCATCGACGAATTCCTGTCGCTTGCCTTCGCCTACGAAGCCGCGAATACGCCTTCGCTCGAAGGTTTCCTGCACTGGGTCGAGCGTGGCGCGACCGAGATAAAGCGCGACATGGAACGCGGCCGCGACGAAGTTCGTGTGATGACGGTGCATGGCGCCAAGGGCCTGGAGGCCGATATCGTCATCCTGCCCGACACAACGACGCTGCCTGTTCCGGTGCCCTACAGCAACTTCCTGTACACGGACGGCATGCCCCTCTTCCCAGTGCGAAACCAAGATGCGCCCGACGCCGTGATGGAGGCCAAGCGCGCGGCCAAGACGCGGACACTGGAGGAATACCGCCGCCTTCTCTACGTCGCCCTCACACGGGCCAAGGATCGCCTGATTGTCTGTGGCTTCGAAAACATAAAGGGCGTCGATCCGCAGTCCTGGCATGCGCTCGCCCGGACGGCCGCCGAAAGCCTTGGCGCCGAAGTCGTGCGCGCCAGGGACACGATCCGGATCTTCGGCGACGATGCCGGCGTCCCTGGTTCCGCCGAGCTTGAAACCGCGGCCGCCGTCGAGCCTGTCGAACGCCCGGCTTGGCTCAGCATGCCCGCGCCCCGTGACATCCCGGCCCCGCGCATCGTTCGCCCGTTCGACGCCGCCGGCATGGACGAACCGGCCGCCCTGTCACCCTTCTCGGAGAACACACGCTTTCGCCGCGGGCTTCTCGTTCACACCCTGCTCGCACACTTGCCGGAAGCAGCAGCCGCCAGCCGCGCCGATCTTGCCCGCAATTTCCTCCGTATGCAGAGTATTACAGGTGCCGACGCTGAGGATTTGATCCGCAATACGCTCAAGGTCATCAACGACCTCACCTTTGCCGCGGCATTCGAGCCGAATAGCCGCGCCGAGGTCGCCATAGTTGCCGATCTGCCGGAACTGGGCCCGAACGCGCGCGTGAACGGCCGCATCGACCGCCTCGCCATCGCCGGCGACCGCGTGCTCATCGTGGACTTCAAAACCAACCGCCCGCCGCCCGCGCACGAGGAGGATGTTGCCCCGCTGTATCTCACGCAGATGGCCCTCTACCGCGCTGCGGCGCAAAAGATATTCCCTGACAAGCGAATCGTTTGTGGCTTGGTGTGGACCGAGGGTCCCACACTCATGGAACTGTCCAATGATCTGTTGGATGCCGAACTGGCCCTAATTCCGCAGCGCCTTGACCCCTAGGGGGTGCGTTCCTAAGTATTGCTGCCAGCTATCCCCTGAGGACTACTTCCATGACCTCTCCCATCAAGGTTTCCGACGCCTCCTTCCAATCAGACGTGCTGAACTCCAAGACGCCTGTCGTCGTGGACTTCTGGGCCGAGTGGTGCGGTCCCTGCCGCATGATCGCCCCTGCACTTGAAGAGCTCGCCGGCGAGCTGAATGGCAAGGTGACCATCGCCAAGATCAACATCGACGAGAATCCGCACGTGCCGCAGAAGTATGGCGTGCGCGGCATCCCGACCATGATGATTTTCAGCCAGGGCCAGGTTGCCGCGACGAAGGTTGGCGCGCTGCCCAAGTCCAAGATCAAGGAATGGATCGAGTCGTCTGTCTGACACTGGCGCTGAAATTCGAAAAGGGCCGTCGCGCCAAAAATGCGGCGGCCCTTTCCTTTTTTGAAAGACGGATTTTTGCGCGATTTGCGTTAGTCTATGTCTGTCAGGAAGGGGAAACACATAATGCGCCGTCTTACGCTGTCTGCCGCACTCTTGCTCGCCGTCACCACCGCCGCCACAGCGGCCGGTCAAGGCTGGCATATCCCTGGTTGGTACATCGCCAAGAACACCGCGATAAAACAGGCCATTACGATTTACGGCGCATACAAAACGCGAGACGATTGCGATATGGCCCGGGCGACGCCCGCGAGCGCAGACAAGCCGGATTTCACCGACCACGGCTCAGTGACATTCGAGTGCATATATCTCGATCGCGAGCCGATGCGCTGAGTTCGCGACGGTGCAAAAACAGGTAGAATGACGCGCTGCTCCTTGGGTTCTTTCATGCGCGTCATTTCCGTGCTGGTCGTAGCGTTGCTTTTGTCGGGCTGCACCTGGATGCGGCAGGAGCTTTCGCCCATTTTCCCGCCCGCTCCCCCTGTATCGGCGCCCTCGAAACCGCCGCCCGAGACGCGGCCGCCGCACAGGCCCGCACCGGCGCATGCCGAGCGCCCGCCCGCACCGCCTCCAGCGCCCCAGACAATCAGCGCCACGCC
>Ga0207680_10000714_pt1 | contig 15563 bp, 18 predicted proteins | sample KBSS23metaG_FD_184321 | JGI IMG/M metagenome (GOLD analysis project Ga0207680, IMG submission 184321) | Switchgrass rhizosphere microbial communities from Kellogg Biological Station, Michigan, USA - KBS S2-3 metaG (SPAdes) (version 2) | ecosystem: Host-associated > Plants > Roots > Rhizosphere... | reverse complement strand
TCATGAATGATCCCTTGTTCGAAATGGCGAACGGGATCGGCTGCCCCCAATCCCCTTGCCCCAAGCTAACACGGCGTGCGGACCCTGCCCTAATTTGGTCCGGTAAGGGATTGAGGCAGGGACCGGGCCAATGACGCCCCGGTCCCGCACCCGAAAATCGCCTCGCGATTTTGTCGACCTCCCCACAAGGGGGGAGGTGATGATCAGGAGTACTTGCGCTCTTCCCACCACGGGAAATAGGGGGGCATGTCCTTCGAGACGACCTGCGGGAAGTTGGCGGGGCGCTTTTCGAGGAAGGCGACGACGCCCTCTTTCACGTCGGCGCTCGCGCCGCGGGAGTAGATGCCGCGGGAGTCGACCTTGTGCGCCTCCATCGGGTGATCCATGCCGAGGCCGCGCCACATCATCTGGCGGATCAGCGCGACGCTGACCGGCGCGGTGTTGTCGACGATCTCCCTGGCGATGGCGCGGGCGCGCGGGATGAGCTGGTCGGGCGGCACGACCTCGTGCACGAAGCGGCCGGCGAGCGCCTCCCTGGCGTCGAACACCTTGCCCGAGAAGCACCAGGCGAGCGCCTGCTGGATGCCGACGAGGCGCGGCAGGAACCAGCTCGATGCGGCCTCCGGCACGATGCCGCGGCGGGAGAACACGAAGCCGAAACGCGCGGCTTCCGACGCGATGCGTATGTCCATGGCGCACTGCATCGTCGTCCCGATGCCGACGGACGCGCCGTTCACAGCGGCGATGACGGGCTTGAGGCACTCGAAGATCTCCAGCGTCAGGCGGCCGCCGCCATCGCGCACGCGTTCGTCGCCCCAGTTGAAGTCCTTGGAGTCCGGCGAGCCGGCGTTGCGTTCGGGACGGTCGGAACGCTGGGTGGAGTCGAAGGTGGCAGCGCCGGCCGACAGGTCGGCGCCGGCGCAGAAGGCGCGGCCCGAACCGGTGACGATGATCACGCGCACGTCGTCATTGGTGTTCGCGTTGCGAAATGCGTCGATCATCTCGGTCATCATGACGCCGGTGAAGGCGTTCAGCTTCTCGGGCCGGTTCAGCGTGATGGTGAGGATGTGGTCGCTGATCTCGGTGGTGATTTCCTTGTAGGCGGTCATGGCGTTCAGTTCCCGATGTCTTCGGTCGCGAGCATAGCGCAGCCACGGCTTGACGCACGGTCAGGAAGCCACAAGGTTGGATGAAACGGGAGGACCGGATGGCGGCGAAGGCGGCGACGGTGACGTTCAAGACCAAACTGCTGGCCAAAGGCGAGACCGGGCCGACAGGGATCCATGTGCCGGACGCGCTGGTCGAAAAGCTGGGCGGCGGCAAGCGGGCGCCGGTGGCGGTGACGATCAACGGCAACTTCACCTACCAGAGCACGCTGGCCTTCATGGGCGGGCGCGCGATGATCCCGATGAGCGCGGAACGGCGCGCGGCCGCCGGCGTGAAGGGCGGCGATGCGATCACCGTGAAGCTGGTGCTGGATACCGCGCCGCGCGAAGTGGACATGCCGGCGGCGCTGGTCAAGGCCCTTGCGAAGGATAAGGGGGCGAAGGCGGCGTTCGACAAGCTGAGCTTCACCTACCGCAAGGAACACGCACGCGCGGTTTCCGAGGCGAAGGCCGAGGAGACGCGGGAGCGCCGGATCGCGAAGATCATGGCGGCGTTTAAAAAGTAGCGGGCGCACCTTTCGGCGCGGCCGCACTTCCGTTCATTGCATCAGAATTACTCCGCCGCGTGGCGGTGGGGCTGGTGCTGTTCGACGCGGTGGGCTTCGACGGACGGCGCGGTCAGTACACCGTCGGCGACGGCCTGGTCGATCGCGGCGATCGCGTGGCGCAGCTCGCCCAGCGATTCCTCGATGTCGATCTTCTGGCGCTCGAGCTTGATCTGCTGTTCCTCGAACTTCTTGCGCGCGTGCAGCGTCTGCGCGACGCCGCCGTCGTGATGCTGATCGTAGAGATCGAGGATCTCGCGGATCTCGGCGAGGCTGAAACCGACGCGGCGGCCGCGCAGGATCAGCGTGATGCGCGCGCGGTCGCGGCCGGAATAGATGCGGGTCTGGCCACGCCGCTCGGGCGCGATCAGGCCTTCATCTTCGTAGAAGCGCAGCGTGCGTGCCGTGACGTCGAACTCCTTGGTGAGCTGACGGATCGTGAAGGTGCGATTGTGGTGCATTACCTTTTTTCGGGGTCGCTCAGCCTTGCCGGCCTCGTCGCCCCGCCTCCCTGACAGATTATCAATGGGAGGATTTTTGGGTGCCGCTTACGTCAACGTCAAGTGATGAGCTGGCGAAAGGGCACGCCAAAACCCAGCCCAAACCGCGGCGCAGTTAGGGAAAGATACGAAATGTGAAAACAGCGGAAGCCGGGTTCGCGTCCGCTGTCCTCAGTTTGGGGATTACGGCGCCTACTCCGCAGCGGCGCGAACGGCGCGGTCTTCCTTGTCGAAATTCCGCGCCGCGAAGTCCCAGTTGATGAGCTTCCCGAGCGCGGCCTCGAGGTATTTGGGCCGTTCGTTCTGGTAGTCGAGATAATAGGCGTGCTCCCACACATCGAGCGTGAGCAGGCAGTTGATGCCCTTTGCCATCGGGTCGACGGCATTGGCGGTCTTCTCGACCTTGAGCTTGCCGCCCTGCGAGGTAAGCCACACCCAGCCGGAGCCGAACTGTTCCTTGCCGTTGGCGGCGAGTTCTTCCAGCAGCTTGTCGAGCGAGCCGAAGTCACGCTCGATCGCGCCCGCGAGTTTCTTCTGTGGCTTGCCCGCCTTGGGCGTCAGCGAACGCCAGTAGAAATCGTGGTTCCAGACCTGGCCGGCGTTGTTGAAAATCTTCTTCCCGTCGCTGCCATCCTTCGCGTTGAGCGTCGCCTGTACGATCTTCTCCAGCGGCATCTCCGCAAACCGCGTGCCCTTCACGAGCTTGTTCAGCGTGTCGACATAGGTCTTGTGATGCTTGTGATAGTGAAAGCCGATGGTGCGGGCGCTGATAGCCGGCTCGAGCGCGGATTCGTCCCAGGGAAGCGGCGCCAGTTCGAACGGTCCGGTCATGGGATATCCTTTGATGACTTGGGTTGGTCCAAAAAGGAAATCCGCGAGCACCGGCGCCGTTCCCCGCAAGTGCGTGAAAAAATCGGCTAGAATCGGCCGAGACGTGGAGGAACGATCATGGAAACCCGGTTCACATACGCGATCAAATATGTGGCGGACATGGACAAGGCGATTGCGTTCTACCGCGACACGATGGGATTGACGCTCAGGTTCCAGTCGCCGGGATGGAGCGAATTCGACACCGGCAGCGTTTCGCTTGCGTTGCACCTCGCCACCAGGGACGAACCCGCGGGAACGACGGAGCTGGGTTTCCGCACCGGCGATGTGAGACGCGAATATGACGAAAAGAAATTGAACTTCGTCGAAGCGCCGCACGACGTGCACGGCACGACGATCGCGCGGTTCAGGGACATGGACGGCGCGCATTGCAGCCTGAGCAGCTGACAACGAGTCAGTACAACGCTCATGTAGTGCGGTTTTATGCATTTTCAATTGCGCCCCGCACATAAACGGGCGTTCACGCTTCTCTAATCCGGCGCGCGGTTACGTGCGCGACGACGTTCAACGAAATTTCGTGATCCGCATGACGGGTGTTGTCACTCGACTTTCATGCGGGCGCGATAGAGAACAGACTTATGAGCCGGGGGCATCAACCGGAGCCTTGCGAGGATACGATGCCTGCATATGAAATCTGCTATCTGGAAGAGGACGGCGCACTGGCCTGTGCCTTCTCGGTGCAATTCGAAAACGAGATGCGCGCCAAGATCCTGGCGCACGCGATGAAGCCGGCGCAGTGCCACCGCATGGAGGTGTGGCACGGCAAGGAGCTGGTATACGCGCGGCCGGAGATCGACGAGAGCCTTGACCGGCGTGCGCCGTTGGCGCACAGGCGCCAGCATGAGCCTCTCCACGTCGGAACCGCTGCTTGAGAAGATTGTCGCGGCGTTGGCGCCGGTCGGCGGCGTGCGCGCGATCGTGCTCGGCGGATCGCGCGGCAAGGGCGTGCAGACGGCGGCGTCGGACTACGACATCGGACTCTATTATCGCGGCGAGCTGGATATCGCGGCGCTGGAGCGCGTGGCGCGGGCGCTCGATACGCCGGTCGAAGGACGCTCCTATTTGAGTGGCGCGACGGCTCGCCGCTCACCAACCCAGCCCGCCGCGCCACTTGTGACAGGCATCGGCGGCTGGGGTCCGTGGGTGGACGGCGGCGGCTGGCTCACCATCGACGGCCAGCCGGTGGATATCCTGTATCGCGACGCGGCGCGCGTGGAACGCGTGATCGGCGAGGTGTGCGAGGGCCGGTTCGAATGCGCCTATCACTTCGGGCATCCGCATGCGTTCGTGTCGACGATGTATGCCGGCGAGGTGGCCACCTGCCGGGCACTGCACGATCCCGACGGGTTCGTTGCCGGTTGCAAGGCGCGGCTCACGCCCTACCCCGAAGCGTTGCGCGCGGCGGCGGTCGCGCGCTTCCTGGACGAGGCGCGGTTCTTCCTGGCGATCTCGCATAAGGCGGCGGCGCAGGGCGATGTCACGTTCGTCACCGGCAACCTGTTCCGCGCAGAGGCCTGCCTGATGCAGGTGCTGTTTGCGATCAACCGCGAATGGCTGCTGAACGAGAAGGGCGCGCTGCGGCTGGCGGATGGGTTCGCGGTGAAGCCCGACGGGTTGAAGTCGCGAGTGGAAGCGGCGTTCGATCTGTCGGCCGATCCGGCGCGGCTCGAGGCGTCGCTGGCGGGCCTGAGCGCACTGGCCGAGGAAGCGGCGGCGCTGGCCTAGGGCAGTTTGCGCGCGGGATCGCCAGGCGGCCCGATCCACCGGGCGGTGTTCGCGGCGTCGTCGATGGCGCGTTCGAGTTCGCCGACAGCCTCCGGCATGCCGATCATCTGGCCGGCGTAGTCGCGGACGCTCTTGCTGTTGTTGTCGAAGCTGATGGCCGTGACCTGCGCCGGGAAATCGGTGATGGCGGCGTTATAGTCGTCGAGCAGCCAGAAATACTCGGCCTTCTGGAAGCGTTCGAACAGGGCGTGGACCTTTTCCGGCGCGATATGCCCGGTGGCAGCACCCTGCACCTTGACGAAACGTCCGCCGGCCCATGTGACCGTACCGTCGCCGGCGATGGTGACCGTGTAGGCGGGACAGGTGCCGAAGCACATCGTGCGCATCAGGCTGATGCGCAGCGACGACCAATCCTTGATCCGCGGAAACGGGACGTGCCGCAGGGGGCGGCCACCATTGGGCAGCTTGTGATCCGTGCCGGGGTTGAATGAGCCCATCACCTGCGCAGCCGCGGGCGCGGCCACAAGCGTGATGGCGAGAATGGCGGCGGCGAGACGCATGGTGGCTCCTTCGACTCCGTGAGGCTGGCGCGGCATGCGGGCAAAAGTGCGGCGCGTGGATCAAGAGGCCGTGAGCCGGCGGGCGATCTGCTCCATCATGGCAACGGCGAAGGCCATGAAAGGCTGAGTGGCGATGAGCGTGCTGTCGCTGGCGCCGATCTTGCCCCTGGCGCAGGCGGGGGTGCCGGCAAACCGGGCGGCGAAGGCTTCGGTGATCTCCCCGAACTGGCGCGGGCTCCAGTTCCTGTGCGCACCCGTGGAGGAGTCGAACTCCTGGCATTTGAGCCAGATGCGCTCGCCGCCCTGCATCACCGGCACGGTGAAGTTGCGGACGATCTTGTCGGGGAAGTCGGCGATGCTCTCGGCGTAGTGAAGCAGCGTGACCTGATCGGGATCGGAGCCCAGCAGCAGGAGCTTGCCGTTGGCAGCGACCAGCTTCTCGAATGGCGTGCCCTTGCCAAAGGGCCAGGTGTTGGGGTGGCCGGCAACGAACCAGTCGGCGCGGGCACCGCGCGCGCCGAGACGAACGGCAACGGAATCCGACATGACCGTGCCGGGCCAGGAGCGGAAGAACTCCGCCAGGGCGCCGTTGTCGCGGTTGGCGCGCGTCGCCTGTTTGTCGAAGGGCGGCATGTCGGCGAGGATTTGCGCCTCTTCTTCGGGCGAAAGGATGCCGCGGCCGACGTCATCGAAGCCGTTCGGCGCGCCGATCAGCATGACCATGGTGCCGCCGGGCGAGACGGCATCGACGATGGCCTGGTGGATTTCATCAGGACCGCCGAGTACCGGGCCGACGGAGCGGACAGAAGCGTGCACCCAGACCAGATCGCCGGGCGCGAGGCCGAGGCGGTGGAGGTCGGCGATGAGGTCAGCGCGGGTGCGGGGGAGCATCAGGCCGCGATCAGCTTTTCCTTCGTCGCCCAGTCGAGGGATTTGGCCAGGGCGCGTTCTAGGCGGTCGAACAGGTCGTTGATCTCGTCTTGCGTGATGACGAGCGGCGGGCAGAGCGCGACCCGATCACCCAGCAGGGCGCGGACGATCAGGCCCTCGTCCTGGCAGAAGTTCATCAGGGTGACACCGGCCTGCTTCGCGGGTTCGAAATTCTGCTTCGTCTTCTTGTTCGCCACGAGTTCGATGGCGCCGATGAGCCCGACGCCGGCGGCCTCGCCAACGAGCGGGTGCTCGCCCAGTTTCGCGAGGCGCTTCAGAAAGACGGGCGCGACGTGGCGGACGTGGCCGACGAGATCGCGGCGTTGGTAGATCTCGATGGTCTTGAGCGCGACGGCGGCGGCGACGGGATGGCCGGTGTAGGTGAAGCCGTGGCCGAAGGTGCCGATCTTGCCCGACTCCTGTTCGACGATGTCGGAGAGTTCTGGCGACAGGAGGACGGCGCTGATCGGCAGGTAAGCGGAGGACAGCGCCTTGGCGATGGACATGCTGTCGGGTTCGAAGCCGTAGGTCGTGGCGCCGAACCAGTTGCCGGTGCGGCCGAAGCCGGTGATGACCTCGTCGGCGATCAGCGGGATGCCGTGCCTGTTCAGCACGTTGGTGATCGCGTCGAAGTAGCCGTCGGGCGGGAGGATCACGCCGCCGGCGCCCATCACAGGCTCGGCGATCATGGCCGCGATGGTGTCCGGACCTTCCTTCTCGATCAGTGCATTCAGGTTCGCGCCCATGCGGGTGGAGAATTGCTGCTCAGTCTCGCCCGGCTCGGCACCCCGGTAGAAGTGCGGGCAGTCGGCGAAGCGCGCGAAGTCGAACGGCAAGTCGAAGCTGCGATGGTTGTTGACGAGGCCGGTGAGGCTGGCACTGGCCAGCGTCACGCCGTGATAGGCCTTGGTGCGGGAGACGATCTTCTTCTTTTTGCTCTGGCCGCGGGCATTGGCGGCGTACCAGGCGAGCTTGACCTGCGTGTCGTTGGCTTCGCTGCCGGAGTTGGCGAAGAACACCTTGCCGACCGGGAACGGCGCGACTTCTTTCAGCTTCTCGGCCAGCGCGATAGCGGGTTCGTGGCTCTTGCCGCCGAACAGGTGGCCGAAGGCGAGCTTCTTCATCTGCCCGGCGGCGGTCTCGGCGAGTTCATTCTCGCCCCAGCCGAGGGCGGTGCACCACAGGCCGGCCATCGCCTCGATGTAGTCCTTGCCGTTCTCGTCATAGACCCGCACGCCCTGCCCGCGCTCGATCACCATCGGGCCGGTTTCGCGGAATTTCACGAGGTTGGTGTAGGGGTGCAGGACGGAATTGACGTCGCGCATCTGGGCATTGCTGAGGGGCATGGCGATACCTAATTAGAGTGTGGTGTCATCCTAACGCCGGCGCTGGACGCCTGTCTCGTCAGGAGGATGCAATGACGGCTCTGCGCTGGACGCTGGTGGGTTTGGCCGTGCTGGCGCTGGCCGCCTATGCGGGGATCGTCCTGCTGTTGTTCACGCATCAGCGCGAGATGCTGTTCGTCCGCGGGCGCACGGCGCATGAAGGGACGCGATCGCCGATGGCCGCGTCTTCAGGCGTTGACCGCGCGCGAGTCTACCGGCGCTTCAGCGCGTTCGTGCATCCCATAGTCGCGCACCACGCTTGCGATCCGCAGACGATAGTCTCTTAGGATGCCATCGCGTCCGGCCTTTTGCGCCGCGCGATGCTCTTCCGTGTTGCGCCATTGCGCGACCGCCGCCTCGTCACGCCAGAACGACAGCGACACCAACTTGCCGGAGTCGGCCAAGCTCTGGAATCGCTCGATGGAGATGAAACCGTCGATCCCGTCCAGCATTGGCCGCAGCGCCCTGGCGATACCGAGGTAGTCGTTCGCGCGCCCGCCGGCCGGTTCGACTTCGAAGATCACCGCGATCATGGCTCGACCATGCGCAGGAAGGTGCGCTCCTCACTCAGGATGAATTTCTCGCTCTGCGCCGTGCGGAAGTTGGCGATCCCCGCCTCATCCTGCCGCAGCCGCGCCCTGTATTTCTCGTAGCTCGCCAGGCTGTCGAACGAGATCATCGCCAGCGCGATATTGTCCGTCCCCTCATGCGGCATCCAGTAGCCATGCAGCTCCCCGCCGCAGGCCGGGATGATCGTCAGCCAATTCCGCGCATATTTCTCGAACGCATCCCGCTTGAACGGATCGAGCGTGTAGCGGATACAGCAGGTGACTTTCATTGTTCGGTCTCCATCGAAACGTGGCCATCATTCTACCGTTGCCGCGCCCGGCACGTTTCGATAGACACCGAAGCATGAAGCTCGGTCCCGACATCGCCCCCGTCGCCGCCCTGATTGGAGATCCCGCCCGCGCCAACATGCTGTCCGCCCTGATGGACGGCCGCGCGCTCACCGCCGGTGAACTTGCGCGCGAGGCGGGCATCACGCCGCAAACCGCCAGCTCGCATCTGGCAAAACTCGGGCAGGGCGGCCTGATCACCGAACGCCGCCAGGGCCGTCATGCCTATTTCGCGCTCGCCGGCAGCCACGTCGCCAGCCTGATGGAGGAACTCGCCCGCCTCGCCGAGCGCACCGGCCACACCCGCACCCGCACCGGCCCCGCCGAACCGGCGCTGCGCCGCGCCCGCGTCTGCTACGACCATCTCGCCGGCGATCTCGGCGTCGCGCTGTTCGACGGGCTGATGTCGCGCCGCGTTCTCGCCCGCCGCGATGGTGATCTCGCGCTCACCCGCAAGGGCCTGGAAGAGATGCGCGGTTTCGGCATCGACCTCGAGACCGCACAGAAATCCCGCCGCGCGCTGTGCAAGGAATGTCTGGACTGGAGCGTCCGCCGCAGCCATCTCGCCGGCGGTCTGGGCACGGCCTTGCTCGACCGCTTCTACGATCTCGGCTGGGCGCGCCGCGAAAAGGGCTCGCGCATCGTGACCTTCACGCCCCCCGGCTTGCGCGCCTTCGAAAAGACGTTCGTCAACTAGATCCCCAGCTGCACCGCCAACTCGCGCAGCACGCCGCGCGGGTCGTCGCCGATGATCTCGCCATGGCTGACGATGATCCGCCGGAGCGTGGGGATCCCCGCCCATCGCAGCAGCTGTGCCGCCAGCGCCTTCTTGTTCTCGATCAGCATCATCCGGATGGTGATCGGCACATGCGGCTCATCGCCCGCGAACCCCATAAGCTTCAGCATCCAGCCCGAGAATCCATGCGCGTCGCGGATATTCGCGATGATGTCGTTCAGCACCAGCGTGACGCCGTTCGGATTGATGATCTCCAGCGCCGCTTCCTGCTCACGCGTGCCGGGCACGGTGATGAAATTCACGTCCGGATCGCCGAACGTCGCGTTCGACGCGTCGACCGGCACCGCTGCGGCCACCTTTTCGCGGGCACCCTCGGGTGCGATCACCCGCATGCCGGGATAGCGGTCCTTCCACGCCTTGGCATCCATGCGGTGATAGGGATTTGGCACGATCAGGAACGCCGGCCGCCCGAACCGCTCGATGCTCCTCATCTCGTCTTCGCCGAGCGACACCGCGCTCCACACCACCAACCGCCCGTCGCGCAACCGCACGATCGTCATGCGCCGGTGGATGTTGCCCACCGGCATATGCACTTCGCCTTCGGCGGTGATGATGTTGTCCGCAACGTTGACTAGGGGACCGTGCGGCAGCACTTTCCATTCGTTGAGGGCGGCGGACATGCGAGATTCCTCGGTGCTATTCCAGACGGAAACGCCCCGCAGACCCGCACGTTGCTTTGGCGTCAGCGCAGCGCCAATCCTTCGAGCTTTCCGGTGCCGCGCCATTCGTCGAGAACTTCGAAAAACCGAATTGGTCCAGCACCATACATGTCGGAGAAGAAGCCGGATTTGTTCCCGCGCTTCCCCTCGCTGTTGTAATAGCCGGGGGTGCATTCGGTGTAGAATCGCGTGCCCAATCGCGCGAGCCTTTGCACCTCCTGCACATAGCCTTCTTCGCCCGCCGGTGTCGGTTCCAACACCTCGGCGCCGCGCTTCTTCGCCTCGGTCACCATGTGCACGACATGCGTCGCCTGCTCGCGCAGCGCCTGCGGCACGCTGATGGTGATAGCGCCCTGGGTGAACCCCAGGAAGAAGCAGTTCGGAAACCCGTGCGACGTCAGCCCGTGCAGCGTGCGCAACCCATCGCGCCAGTGCTCCGACAGTGTCACGCCCTCGCGCCCCACGATGTCGTAACCCGCGCGCCGCGTGTACGAGGTGCCGACCTCGAACCCGGTCGCGAAGATCAGACAGTCGACTTCGTACTCGTGCCCATTCGCCACCACGCCATGTTCGGTCAGCGCCTCTACGCCCCTGCCCTGCGTATCGATCAGATGGACGTTCGGCCGGTTGTAGGTTTGCAGGTACTCGTCGTGGAAGCACGGCCGCTTGCAGAACTGGCGATACCACGGCTTCAGCTTCGCCGCTGTCTCCGGGTCCTTCACGATCGCGTCCACGCGGGCGCGGATTTGGTTCATCTTGCGATAATCGGCCAGCTCCATCAGCTGCGCGCGTTCGGCGCCGGTCAGCCGCCGCCCGATCTTGCGCGACGCTTCCTTCACCGCCGTGCCGGTCACCGAGCGGAAGATGTCGGTCCAGCCGTCCTTTACCAGGTCTTCCTCGGCATCGCCGCCGCTGACCAGCGTGTTGAAATTGTCCTGCCGCCGCCGTTGCCAGCCCGGCGTCAGCGACGCCGCCCAGGCCGGATCGGTCGGCCCGTTGTTGCGCACGTCGATGGAGGATGGGGTGCGCTGGAACACGTAAAGCTCCTTCGCCCATTCGCCCAGGTGCGGAATGGCCTGCACCGCCGTTGCGCCGGTGCCGATGATACCGACGCGCTTGTCCTTCAGCCCCGTCAGCCCGCCCGACGAGTCGCCGCCGGTGTAGCGATAGTCCCACCGGCTGGTGTGGAAGGTGTGGCCCTTGAACGCGTTGATGCCCGGAATGCCCGGCAGCTTCGGCCGGCTCAGCGGCCCATTCGCCATCGCGACGTACTGCGTCGTGAAGCGGTCGCCGCGGTTGGTCGAGATGATCCAGCGCTTCTTGCCTTCATCCCATTCCATCCCGGTGATCGCGGTCTGCAACAGTGCGTCGTCGTACAGCCTGTAATGCCGTGCAATGGCCTTGGAGTGCTCCAGTATCTCCGGCGCGAACGAATACTTGTGCTTCGGCATGTAGCCGAGTTCTTCCAGCAGCGGCAGGTAGCAATACGACTCCACATCGCACATCGCGCCCGGATAGCGGTTCCAGTACCACGTCCCGCCGAAATCGCCCGCGCTCTCCACCACGCGCAGCTTCCGGAATCCCGCCTCGCGCAGCCGCGCGCCCATCATCAGCCCGCCGAAGCCGCCCCCGATGATCGCGAACTCAACGTCGTCGAACACCGGCTCACGCGTGAAGCCCGGCTCGACATACGGGTCATCGATGTAGTGGGAGAACTCGGCCTTGACCTCTATGTACTGGCCGATGCCGTCCTCGCGCAGCCGCTTGTCGCGCTCGCTGAGATACTTCTCTTTCAGCGCATCCGGATCGAAGTCGATCGTCCCGGCGACCGACAGTATTTCAGGAGAAAGATCCACGGCGTCCTCCACGCATATCTATTGCGGGGAAGTGTGATCCGGGAATCGCCGCCCGTCCACCGCCCGGCAATCGCTACGTCAACTGACTCAGGGCTTTTCAGGGGCGTCTACGACCCAAGTCATTGTTGCCGCTGGTGCCCGGTTCAGGGCGTCTCGTGCGATCACCACCAGCGCTTCCATTGAATTCACCGCACAGTAGTCCGTCCGCAGGAACAGACTTTCGTGGCGCTGGCGGGCTTCAACATGCGGAAGGGGCATGCAGCGCGGTTCAAGAATCGTTGCGGTTTTGACAAGGCCGTCGCTAGGCGGGGCAGAGAGAAGGATATAAGTGCTACCGCCGCGGTACCCCACTTGGATCGCGAACAAGGTCGATGACCGGTCTGGCTCGAGCTTAACAATTGCGGCTGGCTCGAAATGGCTGCCGAGTGAGCCCTGTGTGTTGGCCGTATCGTAGGCATAGCCACCGTCAAACACAGATGCGATTTCCAGTCTCGTCCAAAATGCGCAGTCTGGATCGCCACAGTCTGATGGCTGTGTTTTCCAATCGCCCAATGCAAAACGGCTGCACATTCCGATTGTTTCCTTGGTGCCGCATGAGAACGGATACTCTTTCTGGTCGCTGCGGATCGGCAATGGCAAATCTGACCGGATCAACACGTCTTCCGCAGACGCGGTTGAGACGAAAGCAGTCAGTGAGAGCGCAAGGACCGCACTTTTATGCCCCGGCGCCCGCATCACAGGCTCGCGCGGTAACGCCGGACCAGGCTCGCGTTGAAGCCCATGTCGTTCTCGACGTCGCGGCTCTTGGCGCGGATGTCGATCAGGGCGCCCACGCGCCCGGCCGGCCGCACGCGCACCGCGACGTCCGATGTCAGCCCGAACCAGAGGCTCGGCACCGTGCCCTCGATCATCCCGGTCTTCTCGTCGAACGCCACGATGTTCCAACCGACCTTCTGCATGGTGAAGTACGCATGCCAGAACGCCTTGCTGCGCGGCGTCGCGTCGGTCGGCGGTTCGTTGGCGGCGGTGGGAAACAGGTTCGACCAGGGCCGGATGTCGAGATATTTCTTCTTCTGCGCCGCCGCGACGGTCATGCGCTTGCCCTGGTAGGTCACAAGCTTGGCGCCGTCATATTCCGGCCCGTTCTTCGCACCCACGCGCAGCGGCAGCACTGCCTTGAACGGCGGCGGATATTCCGGATCGGTCGAGATGTCGTGGATCGGCGGCGACACCAGGTACAGGCGAAGCTGGTTCAGCGGCACGCCCGCCAGCACCAGGCATCCCACCAGCCCGGCCACGCCGAACTTCCAGCCATGGCTGTTGTTGCCGCGCAGTGCGCGCACGATCCACAGAAGTCCGGCTGCCGCCCCGATTCCGCCGATCACGAAGCCCGGCAAGGCCCATTGCAACCCCGTTGGATAATCCCAGTGGTGCATGACCGTGCCGTGCACGGCAAAAGCCACGATCGCGGCGCCCACGACAAAACATACCAGGGAGGCGATGGCCGCGATGTACTGGGATCGCATGAGGGTGAGCGTTACTCCGCCGCGGTGGGCAATCGGTAGGCGTTGAACTGCTCGCGCAAGGCGGTCTTCTGGATCTTGCCGGTCGCCGTGTGCGGGATTTCGGCGACGAATTGCACGTCGTCCGGCGTCCACCACTTGGCGATCTTGCCCTTCAGATACTCCAGGACGTCCTCGCGTGTCACCGCCTCGCCGGGCTTCTTCACCACGATCAGCAGCGGCCGTTCGTCCCATTTGGGATGCCTGACGCCGATCACGGCCGCTTCCGCCACGCCCGGGCAACCGACCGCGATGTTCTCAATCTCGATCGAGCTGATCCATTCGCCGCCGGACTTGATCACGTCCTTCGAGCGATCCGTGATGGTCATGTAGCTTTCGCTGTCGATGGTGGCGACGTCGCCGGTGTCGAACCAGTTGTCGCCGTCGAACGCGTCCGTGCCTTCGCCGCGGAAATAGCCGCTCACGATCGCCGGCCCGCGCACCTTCAGCCGCCCGAAGGCCTTGCCGTCGCGCGGCAGCTCCTTGCCGTCGTCGTCGGTGATCTTCATCTCGACGCCGAAGATCGGATGGCCCTGCTTGACCTTGTAATCCATCTGCCTGTCGTGCGGCATCTCGGCGACGTGGTGCTTGAGCGTGCCGATGGTGCCCAGCGGGCTCATCTCGGTCATGCCCCAGGCATGGATCACCTGCACATTGTACTTCTTCTCGAACGTCTCGATCATCGAGCGCGGGCAGGCCGAACCGCCGATCATCACCCGGTTGAGGTGCGGCAGCTTGATGTCGTGCTCGTCCATGTAGGAAAGCGCCGTCAGCCACACTGTCGGCACGGCAGCGGTCATCGTGACTTTCTCCGTCGTCAGCAGTTCGCAGATCGACGGTCCGTCCAGTTTCGGCCCCGGCATCACCAGCTTGGAGCCCACCATTGGCGCGCTGAACGCCAGGCCCCACGCATTGGCATGGAACATCGGCACCACCGGCAGGATGGAGTCGCGGCTGCATACCGCTTGCGCGTCCGTCTGCGCACACATCATCGCGTGCAGCATGTTGGAGCGGTGCGAGTACAGCACACCCTTGGGGTTGCCCGTCGTGCCCGAGGTGTAGCAAAGCCCGCACGCCGCCTTCTCGTCGAGTTCCTTCCATTCATATTCGCCGCTCATCCCCGCGATGAAGTCCTCATACGCCACCATGCCGGGGATGTTCGCTTTGGGCAGATGCGCGCGGTCCGTCATCGCGACATAGAGCTTCACGGACGGCAGCCTGGGCGCGATCTGCTCCACCAGGCTTGCGAAGGTGATGTCGAAGAACAACGCTTTGTCTTCCGCATGGTTTGCGATGTAGACGATCTGGTCGGGGAACAGCCGTGGGTTCAGCGTGTGATAGACCGCACCCACACCTGTGATGCCGTACCAGGTCTCGATGTGCCGCCAGGTATTCCACGCCAGCGTTGCAACGCGGTCGCCTTCCTTGATTCCCGCCTTGTCCAACGCCTCGGCCACCTTGCGCGACCGCACCGCGATCTCGCGATAGTTGGTGCGGTGGATCGGCCCCTCGACACTGCGGCTCACCACTTCGCGGTCGCCGTGGTTCTGGGCGGCATGGTCGATGATCTTGTGGACCAGCAGCGGCCAGTCCTGCATCAGACCCAGCATGGAAATCCCCTTTTCTTACAGCCGCATCATAGGAACGCCCGCGCGCGGCGGCAACGCGCCCGCGACGGCCTGATACGCTCATTTTGTCGTTTGGATCAGGCGCCCGGCCCGCTAGCCTGCGCGCTGGGGTGGGGCCTTGTCGATGGAGACGGTTGGATGATCTCACGCCTTGCCATGCTTGGAGCCGCCGTCCTGTTCGCCGCACCGGCTTTGGCCGACGATTGCGCCGCGCCGATCGCGGCGATGCGGTCCTTGCCGTCGAAGAGCTATACGACGACCAACACCGACAGCCGCGCCGGCCAGACCCACACCAGCCACGCCGTCATGGTCAACGGCCAGTTGTACATCGAGATCGCCGGCGCCTGGCGCAAGTCGCACATGACGGCGAAGGCGAAGATTTTTTTGCCTTCGGACAGCTCGGCCATACCCGGGGACGCGGCGGGTGGCGGGGGCTCGGCTGCCGCGGGGCGCCCGGGTGTCAGGCC
>Ga0207680_10000712_pt1 | contig 15601 bp, 15 predicted proteins | sample KBSS23metaG_FD_184321 | JGI IMG/M metagenome (GOLD analysis project Ga0207680, IMG submission 184321) | Switchgrass rhizosphere microbial communities from Kellogg Biological Station, Michigan, USA - KBS S2-3 metaG (SPAdes) (version 2) | ecosystem: Host-associated > Plants > Roots > Rhizosphere... | reverse complement strand
CGCGGTAATCGCGTAGGTGGGATCAACTTGGCCCATTTAAGCTTTCAAATCCTTAGGAAGCAACTCCCGTTCGAACATCTCGTCCCACGTTTCCGAGCGTTGTACCAACTCGTGCGAACCGTTTGCGCGGATCATCGCAGTTGGCGGACGGCGATACCGATTGTAATTGCTCGCCATAGCGCTGTTGTACGCCCCAGTGCATAGAACTTGCAGCAAATCGCCAGAGTTTAGGTCGGTTGGTAGGGATACGTCCTCGAAAAGGGTGTCGGTTTCACAGTGGCGGCCGGAAACCGTCACGGTTTCAAATTCTTCCTCTTTGAAGCCGTTCTTGCTCCAAACCCGTTCTACAGCGTATTTCGACCCATACAGAGCGGGACGCGGATTATCGGCAAGACCCCCGTCGACCGAATGGTAAATCCTGGTTCCCTTGGTCGGCGAAGGCACTTCTTTGATCGCGCCCACTCGATACAACGTCACACCACTTTCCGCGATGAGGGCACGTCCTGGTTCTTGTCCGAGTACCGGATCCAAACCAGTTCCTGAGAACGCACTACGCACCGAATCGGCGATCAGCCGACAATAATCTTCGACGGGCATCGGCTCATGTTCATCGAGATACTTCACGCCGAGTCCACCACCGACATTCAAGTAAGTCGTCTCGAGACCATGGGCTTTCTTCATGTCGACGGCAAACTTCGCGATCAATTCTCCGCCGACTTGCTGCGCTTCCGGATCTAACAGTTGCGATCCGACGTGGCAGTGAAAACCGATGAGCGGTAGTTTCGACTCCATGCAACGTTGCACCGCGCGTTCCGCAGCGCCGTCCGCGATGTTGAAACCGAATTTCGTATCCGCTTGACCCGTCGAGATTTTGTGGTGGGTGATTGGATCGACACCAGGGGCAAGTCTCAACACAAAACAAGTGCTTGAAGATTTCAGATCTGCGGTCCGAGATTTGAGATTCGATATTTCGTCAAAGTTGTCGATGACAATCGTGGCGATTCCAGCTTCTAGAGCAAATTCAATCTCAGCCTTCGATTTGTTGTTTCCGTGCAGATGACAGTGCGAGGCGGGAACACCTGCGGCAAGCGCGGCGCGTAATTCGCCTTCGCTCGCCACATCGATGACGCATCCTTCGTTATGAGCGATCGCGAGGACGGCCAAAGTGGAATTCGCTTTCGACGCGTAAGACAGTTCGCAGTTCGGCCACACTGCCCGAAACGCGGCTTGATAGCGGCGGATGGTCTGGCGGAAGTGGCCCTCGTCGATGACGTAGAGCGGGGTGCCGTAAGCCTCTGCCAGCGACCAAGCTAGCGACTCCGACAAGCGGTACCTCGTATCGACCTTGGCTTCCGAAACCACGAACCCATTATGAAGCTAGCCAGGCTGCCGGTGTTTGGACCCGATCTCCCCTAGCCGAGCCAGCTAAACTGATGCCGATGAAGCGGGTGGTGGTTCTTGGTTCGACCGGAAGCATCGGAACCCAGACCCTCGACGTCATCTCCCAGCATCCCGATCAGTTGCAGGTGGTCGGCCTCGCTGCCCATCAGAACGGGGCAAAGCTGCAAGAGCAGGCGCAGCGATTCGGGGTCAATCACACCGCCCTCTACAAGGATGGCATCGAGGGCATCGTCCAACTCGCAACGATGCAAGAAGCCGATATCGTCGTCGTGAGCGTCGCCGGCGTCATCGGGCTCGTGCCCACCATCGAGGCAATCAAGGCGGGGAAGCAGATCGCGCTCGCCAGTAAAGAGGTGTTAGTCGCAGCCGGCGAAATCGTGATGCCGATGCTCAAGAAGCACAACACAACTCTCACCCCGATCGACAGCGAGCACAGCGCGATCTTCCAATGCATGCAAGGTTATTCGTCCGAGCAGGTCGAACGACTCTATCTCACGGCGTCGGGTGGACCGTTCCGAGGCAAGAAGCGTGGAGACCTCCAAAACGTCACAAAAGACCAAGCACTCAATCATCCAACTTGGAACATGGGCGGCAAGATCACGATCGATTCGGCAACCCTCATGAACAAAGGGCTCGAGGCGATTGAGGCGCGATGGCTCTTCGGCTTGGATGTGGACCAGGTGGAAGTCGTGGTCCATCCGCAGTCAGTGATCCACTCGATGGTGAAGTTCAAGGACGGAAGCGTGCTGGGGCAACTCGGCTGGCCGGATATGAGACTGCCCATCAGCTACGCGCTTCTGTACCCAGCGAGATTGCCCAATCAACTCCCGTCGTGGAACCCATTGGACACGCCCAGCCTTAGTTTTGAACAAGTGGACGCCGAGACCTTTCCGAGCATCGAACTCGCCAAACAGGCGGCCCGGGTGGGCGGTACCATGCCCTGTGCCATGAATGCGGCCAATGAGGAGGCGGCGAACGCTTTCCTCGCGGGAGAAGTCAGGTTCCTACAGATTCCCGATATCGTGGAACAGGCGATGCAGGCACATTGCTCGGTTGACGCCAATTTGGACTCGGTCCTAGCGGCGGACGCTCAGACCAGGCAGTTTGTCCGTAAGAATATAGAGTCCGCGGCAAAGTAACCCCTCATGGCCAACCTATTCACCGCTCAAAACATCCTGTTCATCCCCGTGTTCCTCATCATCATTTCGGTGTTGGTCGCGGCCCATGAATACGGCCACTATCTCTTCGCGAAGATTTTCAAGATGGGAGTCGAAGAATTTTCGATTGGCATGTTCGGCAAGAAGCCGCTCTGGACTTACGGGCGCAAGGATTACACGATTCCTCTCCTTCCCGGCCAAGTCCCCAACATCGCACTGCCGGAGCACGTAGGTGCGGCTGGCGAAGTTGTCGCCCTAGAAGGGAAGCCCAACAAATCCGAAGTGGTGGAAACGCCAGAGGGAACGATCTTGAAGGAATCCACCTTCTTCACTGTTCGTCCTTGGCCGGTCGGCGGGTTTGTACGGATCAAGGGAATGATCCCGGAAGAGGACGGCAGCGAGACGAAGATCGCCGGCGGATTCTACAGCAAGCCACCCTGGCAGCGATTAATCGTGTTACTCGCCGGTCCGGTCTTCAGTGTGATCGCTGGCGTGATTCTTATCTTTATCGTTTTCGCGTTTGCGGGAGAACCCAAAGCAGATCTGCGACCGATACTCGGCGGCGTGATGGGTGGATCTCCTGCTGAGAAAGCAGGATTGCGACAGGGCGACCGCATCGTTTCCATCGCCGGTGATCCGGTTAACACTTTCTTCGATGTCATCACCCACGTTCGTAATTCGCCGAACAAGCAAATTCCGGTTGTCTATGTGCGCGGCGATAAGCAACTGACCACAACGGTCGTTCCCGTTCCGGATACTTCGGAGACCGACGTTCTCAATTCCGAGATGCTGCCGTCCGGAAAGAAAGCCATTCAGGCGAAAATTGGGACGGGGGTTGGAACGAAATACGTCCCGATCCCGCTCGGCAAAGCTGCGATCACGGCGATCCAGGCTCCCGGAAAAGCGATCGTCATGATCGGCGGATTGCTTGCCAAGCCGGCCGAACTCAAGGACAACGTCGGTGGCCCGATCTCGATGTTGAAAGAGACGCGCAGCGCGGTGGACCAGGGACTCCCTGACGTGCTCGGGTTAGCCGCGATGCTCAGCATTTCCGTAGGCATTCTGAATCTCCTTCCGATTCCGCCCCTCGACGGCGGTCAGATCGTGATCGCATTCGCCGAAATGTTCCGCCGCGGACGCCGCCTGAGCATGAAGGTCCAGAACATGGCGGTGATGGCTGGGATGTGCTTGGTGTGCCTCCTCATCATCTTTGTGTTCACCATCGATCTTCAGAGGATCGGCAAGTCGGACATTCCGCAATTCAGCGAACGTAATCACGGAAAGGCACCTGCAGAGGCGCCGAGCAAACCTTGATCGCCAACGCCATGCGATAATCTGAACCGTGCTTACGGTGGGGATTCTTGGCGTCGGGGGAATGGGCAATGTCCACGCCCGGCAGTATCGCAAGATGTCGGATGTCGATCTCATCTTCTTCGACCCGGATGCGGAGCGATCCAAGACCTATATCGAGCGATGGTCGGCAGCGCCCGTTTCTTCCGCCGAAGAACTGATGTCCAAGGCTGACATTGTCGATATCTGCCTGCCTAGCGACTTGCATGTGCAGTTTGGTTTGAAGGCGGTTGCGGCGGGAAAGGCGACGGTCATCGAAAAGCCTCTGACGAAGACGTTCGACGAAGGAATGCAGTTAGTGAATGCGGCGGAGAAGGCGAGCATTCCTGTCATGACCGCGCAAGTCGTGCGCTTTTTTCCGGAATTCGCGACAGGCAACCGATTGGTGCGAGAGGGAAAGGTTGGAACTCCCGCCGCTGCACGCACGCGACGCGGGGGACTCGCACCGAAGGGATCGGATTCGTGGTTCATGGATCATCATCGTTCCGGAGGCGTGCTTCTCGATCTGGCCATTCACGATTTCGACTGGCTGCGATGGACGTTGGGAGAAGTGAAGCACTTGTTCTCCCGCTCTCTCGGTGCGCTCACGATGTCGGGTCCCGATTACGCGCTTACCACCTTGACTTTTGAGAGCGGCGCGATCGCGCATTGCGAATCGACTTGGATGGATCCATCCGGTTTCCGCACAAGCTATGAAGTGTGCGGCAGCGAGGGGATGATTGAGTTTGATAGCCGCAACACGCCTTCGTTGCGGACGACGATCGAAGGATCGAAGACGGTGAATGAAGGTCCGCTTACGGGGACAGATGATCCTTACTACAAACAATTGCGGTCATTTGTGGATGCGGTGCAGAAGGGAGTTCCGCCGCAGGTGACGGCGCTGGATGGTGTGATGGCAGTGAGCATCGCCCAGGCTGCGATTGAAAGCGCGAAGACCGGAAAGTTAGTAGTGCCACAGAGGCCGTAGGATAGCCGATGTCTTATCACTGTGGGGCAGACATTCCTGTCTGCCAGTAGAGCTATGAGATTGATCGATCAGGAACTCCGAATATCCGGAAGGCGACTACCTCATTGGCAAGCTGGTGCTTCGACCTATTTTGTGACATTCACATCGCACATAAACTTAGATCCGAGTTCGCGCCAGATTGTATGTGACTGCATTCGAAAGGGCGAGGTCGAGCACTTTAACTTGTTTATCGGATGCGTGATGCCTGATCACGCTCACCTCCTACTCTTTCCACGCGAAGTGGAACCTGGTAAGTGGAGAAGCCTCTCGCATGTGATGAAGGGGCTGAAGGGAGCAAGTTCTCGGGCCGTGAATAAGGGTTTGGGTAGGAAAGGATCGCTCTGGCAAGATGAGAGCTTCGACCGGATCATTCGCAACGCCGCGGAGTACCGTGGTGCCTGGAACTACATTTGGCAGAATCCCATTGAGGCTGGGCTCGCAAATCATCCTGAGGAATATCCCTTCTTGCTTTTCCCATCTGAAGATTCGGCAAAGCACATTCTTGGATGAGTGTTGTCAGACATTTGGGCAGACAGGAATGTCTGCCCCACAGCTCTCAATGGATTGAGTCAACTGCTCCTTAACTCTTTTGAGTTCCGCGACCAACACAACACTCAGGATCACCATCAGCGACCACGAACTGAGTTTTCCGAAATCGACATGCGTCCAGCCACTCTCTTGATACGGATATTGCCAGGCATGCAATCGCGTGCCGATATTCTCCGCGATCCAAACCGCGATCCCAATCAACAGGAATGAGGTGAGCAGGGGCATCCGCAATCGTTGCGACGACACCGTAAAGCTCACCCACACCTTTCGAAACGCGATACAGATCATGGCGATGATCGGCCAGCGAAGATCTGGAATGTAATGGAGGGTGAAGAAGTTTGCGTAAAGCAGAACGCACACAAGAACTACCGTCCAGTCCGCGGGCCAGCTCGACATTTTCAAATCGAATCGCTTCCACGCCTGAACGACATAACTTCCTACGCTTGCATACATAAAGCCAGAGAACAAAGGCACACCAGCGAATTTCAGATAGGCGCCTTCTGGATACGACCACGATCCTTGATTGACCTTAAAGAGTTCGAGGCACAGACCGATGACATGGAAAAGCGCGATAGTCCTCGCTTCGTCAAGCGTCTCTAAACGGAACCGCACCATGAGGGCTTGGATGAAGATGCACGCAACGAACAATACGTCGTAGCGGGGAAGGCCCGGGATGCGGATGACCTGGCTCAGATAGATGAGAACGAGGACAGCTATGGGGAAGATGCAGCAAAGCGCCTCTTGCCATACGAAATCGAGCGCCATCCCTGCCCAGCGTTTCATCCTTGAAATGGCCATCCCCATGCTCTAAATGCGAATAACGGAGGTGAACTTGGCCCCGTTCCCAAAACGATGCTAGGATTTTATTGTATGAAGCGTGCATTGGCAGCTACAGCGTGCCTGCTCTGTTTGGCATCGTTTGCCGCCGCCAACTGGGCGATGACGCCGGCCTTTTTCATGTTTCAGACCTGGACTCTGACCGCCTACGTGCTCGGAGTAATTATCAGCGAGAGCCTGATCATGGCGCGAGTGATAGATCATTCGTGGGGGCGAATCATTGTGATGTGCCTCATCGCCAATTTCATCACCGCCGTCTTCGGGTGCTTCTTTGGACTGCCATCGATGAGATACGCAATCATTGGCGGTCTCGTCAATCCGAATCCTTTGCTTAGCGCGATTTGTCTTCTTCTCGTTTTCGGTTTGATCTCGGGCGTCATCGAATCATTCGTCTGGATGTCGGTGCGAAAGGAAACTCCGCGCCTGAAAGTCTTTACAACAACGGTCGTGGCTCACTTAGTGGGAGTGCCAATCGGGCTCGCAATCTTCCTCATTCCTTCGAGACCCTATCTGGGATTGGAGCAAATGGTTTTCCACTCGCGTCGTGCTATGGCGGACAAAGCTTTGGCCGAAATTGCTGACGACATGAGAGCTAGTAAACCATTTCCCACAGTTCACTCAGCCCCCGAATTAATGGCGTATGCCGCTGCGCAAACCCGAAGATATCCGGATCAGCGACGACAGATCGAAGAATCCGCATTCGTCCCCAACTTCGGACGCTTCGACACGGGAGAGTCTAGACGCGAACCACTAGAATTCAATCCGTTAATGGCCGGGCGAGCCTTTTCGAATGCCGACGCCAAGAAGCAGCCAACTTGGGTGATGAGAGCGAAAGTTGAAGACGGCCCTTATGGTTTTGTCTATGAGCCGATGAACGGAGTCATCACCTACAGAAGCTCAATGCCTGCGCTTGGATATGGCAGCGGCTCATCGCCGGTACAATAGGCTCCCCAATGCGTCCCGACGGCAGGCAACCAGATCAACTTCGTCCCTTCACGCTAGAACGTGGCTTTTCCAAATTTGCGGAGGGCTCGTGCCTCATCAAGATGGGTGAGACTCACATGCTCGTAACCGCCACGGTGGAAGAACGTGTGCCGCCCTTCATGAAAAATCAGGGCAAGGGATGGGTGACCGCCGAATACTCGATGCTGCCTCGCTCAGGACGACAGCGAAACCAGCGCGAGATCATGAAACCGAACGGCCGCAACATGGAGATTCAGCGTCTCATTGGCCGTGCGCTTCGCAGCGTAGTGGAAATGGAGAAGATGGGTGAGCGAACAATCACCGTCGACTGCGATGCACTCCAAGCAGATGGCGGAACACGAACCGCAGCGATCACCGGCGCATACGTCGCCGTTTACGATGCGATGCGGTACATGGTCGATCAGCGCATGATGAGATCGATCGCGTTGCGCGAGCCACTCGCTGCGGTCAGCGTTGGTATTTATCGCAATCAGGAAATTCTTGACCTGAATTACGACGAGGACAGCAACGCAGAAACCGATATGAATGTCGTCATGACGGAGTCGGGCAAATTCATCGAGATTCAAGGCACCGCCGAGAAAGATCCATTCAGCGCGACCACGCTAGGGAAGATGTTGAGTCTTGCCCAGAAGGGAATCAATGAATTGATCGTCGCGCAAAAGTCCGCACTTGGGATTTAGAAAAGTATTGAGTATCGAGTGTTGAGACCTGAGTAGTCGGAACTGAGGCAACCCGTAACGTGTTGTTACGGACAGATGAAGTTCCGGCATTATCTGCTCATCCTCGGCGGAGTCCTTCTTAGCGTCTTGCTCTTTGGGATCGGCGCCGTCATCCGGTCTCAGCCGGTTCATTACGGTTTCCTCGACAATGAAAAGGCAAAGCGAACTTCATTAGAACCCGATCCCATTGGGCTGATCGGGCGTGAATCGCGTTTCTATGTAATTCATAAATCCTTCGCGAAAATCGATGATCGCGCAAAGAGAGAACTGGAGCCAAAGGGATGGAAAGAAACGGCGACAAATCCCAGCCTCTTCACACGAAGCAAACATGAGCACATCGAGATATGGCCGGCGAACAATTACATGGACACGCAACTGCTCGCTGGGATCGCGAAAGCAGATCTTGCCAACTACACCGTCGTGAAAGTCATCGATCCACACATGGCGCCCGCAATCAAACAGCGATTCGCTCGATGGACCCATCACCCGATCCGAAGTCTGCGCGTAAACCTTGCTAGGCACCGCCAAACGAATAGTCACGGATACACGATCTAAGAAATTGCGGCCCACGGCTGAAGACAATGTCTCAGGTAAATAGATTGCGATGCCGTTCCCTCGCCTTGTGATCGCGACCCACAACGCCAAGAAGGCGGGCGAGATGATTCAGATCTTGTCGGCGCGATTTCCAGAAATCGAATTCCAAACATTAGCCGACTACGAAGGAGCACCAGAGCCGGAAGAAACGGGCACGAGCTACGGCCAGAACGCGGCGATCAAATCAGAATCCGCAGCTACTTTCACGAAGGAGCGATCTTTAGCGGATGACGCGGGCCTGGAAATCGACGCGCTCAATGGCGAGCCGGGACTTTACTCCAAGCGTTTTGCTGGTGAGGAGACTCCGTTCCCCGAGAAGATGGCGAGAATTCTGGATCTCATGAAAGACGTTCCCGAGGAGAAACGCACCGCGCGCTTCCGCTGTTGCATCGCCTTGACTCAGCCGGATGCTCCCAGTCCGAAGACGACGATTTTTGAAGCGACTTGCGAGGGCCGCATCGCCCTTGAGCCAAGCGGTAAAGGTGGATTTGGATATGATCCGATCTTCTATCTGCCCGAAATCGGATGCACGATGGCGGACCTCACTGCGGAGCAGAAGCACGCGATCAGTCATCGTGGCAAAGTACTCCGCATGCTCGCGGAGTTCATGACTACCGGTTCCGCGGCTCTTTAGCAAGCGGCAGGCACCAACCGCAGACTGTGTACGTATACTCCCGGTAATTCCATGTGCCGCCCGCTCTCAATACTCACCCTTGCCCTCGTCGCTGCTTTCGCCGCCGCTGACCAACAGAATTTCTGGACCAAGCCGGACATCCACGGTGACTCCGTGGTCTTCACCTGCGAAGGTGATCTATGGCTCGGCTCGGTCAAGGATCATTCCGCCCGCCGGATCACCAACTCGCCGGGCGTGGAGTCGTACGCGCGCTTCTCACCCGATGGAACGAAGGTCGCTTTCACCGCTAACTACGATGGCGGCACCGACGTGTACGTCATGCCGGTCGACGGCGGCGCACCAGAGCGCCTAACTTACGATGCTGCAAATGCGCAGGTGCAATGCTGGACGACTGACGGCCAGTACATCATCTATCGCAGCCGCTCTAACAATCCTCCCGCAAATAAGAATCGGCTTTACAAGGTTCCGGCCGGTGGTGGACAGTCGACTCAGCTTGCTGTTCCTGCCGGAGAATTTGGAGATCTAACTCAGAACTCTCAACTCGTGTATGTGCCGAGAAGCGCGGAGTGGATGAATTGGTTCCATTACCAAGGCGGCGATGCGGACGACGTGTGGCTCGCCGATCTCAATACGCACAAATTCACCCGGCTCACCACGAGCCCTAGCATCGATACCACTCCAGTCTGGTCGAACGGTGACATCTACTACATTTCACAAAGCGAAGGAACGTCGAATCTTTTCAAAGTTGATCCTCGTAGCAAAGCGACGAAGGAGGTCACTCACTTCGATCTGCCGGTTCGATATCCCGGTGCCGACGCCGAGCACGTCATCTTCGAACTCGGACCCGGACTCGGCATCTACGATGCAAAAACAGGCGACTCCGAGAAACTAAACTTCGATCTTGACTCCGATCACATTCACTCGCGCGAAATGCGCTTACCACTTGCGCCTGAAGTAACAGGCGCTGACATCGGACCTTCCGGAAAGCGGATTCTCGTTGAGGCACGCGGACAGATTTGGAGTGTCGCCGCTGAGAACGGAGATGCTCGCGTGATCGAGAATTATCCCGGAGCAAGATCCATGAATGCCGCATGGTCAGCCGACGGCAAGACGGTTGCCTTCATCAGTGATCGAAGCGGGGAATATCAGGTCTGGACTGTTCCTGCAACTGGCGGCGAGCCGAGGAAGCTCACTACCGGATTGAAAGGCGAATATTCCAACCTTGTTTGGTCGCCTGACGGAAATTGGCTCGCATGCGTCGAACGAAGCACCGCCATCACGTTGATCAACGCGAAGACGGGAGGTGTGCAAGTCGTCGATGTCTCGCCGAACTATTCGTCTTATGACAGTGTCTTCCCGACGATCGGGTTCAGCCCGGATAGTAAGTTACTCACCTATACGCGGGCAGAAGACGATTGGAATTTGTCTATTTGGATCCGTGATGTTGTCGCAAATAAGAACGTGCAGGTTACGGATCCAACCATCAATGCGTACGCGCCTGTCTTCACGCCCGACGGAAAATACCTCGCGTTTCTCCAGGATCGCGAGATCCATGCACATGCTGTAAGCCCAGTCGGAATAGGTATCGATAACACGACAAGGGTGACTCTCGCCACCTTGTCACCAGACGTAACTTCGCCGTTTCTTCCGAAGAATGATGAAGAAGGATCGGCGGAAGGAAAACCTGCTGATGCCCCGAAGGTTCTTCCAAACCTAGACGGAATTCAGTTACGGACCATTAACGTTCCCATGCCTGCATCTCGATACGCAAAAATCGTCGCGGCAGGAAACAAGTTATTCGTCCTGAATCGAACGACAGGTCAGCTTGAAGACGGAGGACCGAACCAACTTATTGCCTTTGATCTCGATAAGGCGAAATCTACAACTCTTAGCGGCGATGTCGACAACCTCGACGTCTCGGCAGACGGCAAGAAGTTAATCATCATGCACGGCAATGCGCCGTCCGTTCTCGATGCAAGCACCGGACCTTTTGGCGCAAGTGATGGCGCAATCAATCTGAGTCCTTACACCTTAACGGTCCAACCGCAAGAAGAATGGAAGCAGGTGTTCAACGAGTCTTGGCGCATCGCGCGAGATTTCTTCTATGACCCGAACATGCACGGCGTGGACTGGAACAAGGTGCATCAGGATTACGGCGCACGACTCGCCATGGTCGGAGATCGCAGCGACCTTACGCGCTTGCTGAAGGACATGGTCAGCGAACTGAACGTCGGTCACGAATACATTGTCGATCCGACGCCAGGAGCCCGCCGTGTTCCGATGGGCTATCTTGGCGCCGACTACGAGCCCGTCCCTGGTCAGGACGCAGTGCGCATCAAGAGACTCTTGCGCGGAAGTGATTTTGATATGTCCTCGCGATCGCCCCTGCTCGAGCCGGGTCTGAACGTTCATGAAGGCGATTACATCGTTTCCGTGGCGGGGCAACCTGTGAAGCGCGACCAAGATATTCAGTCGCTCCTGATTGGAACGCCGGGCCAGGTTGTTGCCATCGGCGTGAACACACAACCGTCCATGACGGGCGCGAGAATCATCCGCGTAAAACCGCTCGCGGCGGAGAACGCGTTGCGCTATTCGGATTGGGTGGAAGGTCGTCGCGAGTATGTTCGCACGCATGGCGGCGCGGATCTCGGCTACCTGCACATGACGGATATGGGCGTCGGAGGTCTTACCCAATTCACGGAAGGGCATTTCCCGAACGTGTTCAAAGACGGAATGATCTACGACACTCGTGACAACGGAGGCGGATTCATCTCTTCGATCCTATTGCAGAACATCGCATCGAAGCCTCTCATTTTCTGGCAACCGCGTTACGGCGCTCCTTGGGCACGTGAAGGATGGGCGCCACTTGGATACAAGGTCGCGATCGGTAACGGAGGCAACTTCTCGGACGGCGAACTGTTCCTCGAGAGCTGGCGACGCATGAAGGTCGGCCCGATCGTCGGGACTCGAACGGGTGGCGGTGAAGTTGGCAGCGGAGGTGGATACGGCTTGATTGATCACGGATCGATCTATGTTTCCAACTACGGCGCCTACGCCCCAGAAGGTTGGGTCATCGAAGGGAAGGGAGTGACACCGGACTACACGGTTGAGCAGGATCCCAACGAGGTCATGGCGGGTCGAGATCCGCAATTGGATAAAGCGATCGAGTTGCTTGAGGCGATGATTAAAAAGAATCCGCCGCATCGACCCGCAACGCCGCCCTTCCCGAACAAGGCATATAAACCCAAGAAATAGGTTCCACGCATTGCAAAATATCTTCAAGTGTTATATCCTGCGGAAAGGCTAGCGGGAAATCGTTTGCCCGTCCCGGAGGTCTCACTTGAAGATATTGCCTTTGTCTCTCGCCGCATCCTTCATCTTCGTATCAGCGATTGGTTATAGCCAGACACTGCCGCCACCGGCATTCGCCGGACAGAGTTATTGGTTCGGACCTGGCCCGAGCGCGATGAGCGTTGTCTCTTCCGGCCAGACGGACGGAGGATACGCGGAGATGTACCAATCGCCTGCATGGACGGCCTCCGGCGGTGGCCCCGCGTTACTCAGCACTTCGGCAGGAACTAATGCGACAGCATCTTTCCTTTCGCAGACGACGCTAACGATTTCGCCTTACATCTATGTAGATGGATACTTCTCGGTGGTTGCAACGGCGACCGGATTTGGCGGCGGAACCGTGAATGTGGGTACGTCTCGTTTTTTTGTCCTTCACAACACTCCCGTCGAATTGATCCTCAACGGCTTCACCAATCTCGGGAGCGGAAGTTTTGGTGTTGCGCCCACACTTCAAACGACATATCACTTCGACTTTATCGACTACACCAATCCGGCAAACTTCACCGACTCGACAGATATCATCGCGGCTGATCTGGGCGCGGGTTCTTTCACCACCCTGATAGACAACATCCAGGACGAGGGCATCTTGCAGGTTGACGTATCACGGTCATCGGCAGTGCCGGCAGGCATCAGCGCGGGGCAGTATGTCGGCCAGGGCGTTATTCACGTTTTGTCGGTATAGAGCCTCAAACTGAATGGGCTGGCGGAAGCCCCGCTGGCACTACGTGGTTGCAATCTACTTGCAAAAATAGCCAAGGAGACTTATCATGGGGGTGAGCGTCGTCAGATTGCGACGGCGCTCGTCATTTTGGAGGTTCCGTGAAGATCTCAAGAGCACTTGTCCTTTCGTGTTTTGCCCTCGCCTCTGCTGCCGCATATGGCCAGATATTGCCGCCCCCCGATTACGCAGGGCAGAGCTACTGGTTTGGCCCCGGACCGCAAGGGCTCTCGGTAACGTCGACATCACAAAATAGCGGGGGCTACGGCGATATGAGCACAAACGGGACGAACTGGTCTGCTGGTGCCACCGGCGGTCCAGCCTTTCAAGCCTTCGAAGATTTCGGCACGAATGGAAGACTTACGTTTACGGTGAGCTCGGCGGTGACCGTCGCGCCTTACATCTATGTCGACGGCTATTTTGGACTTGCCGCAACCCTCACCGGACTCTCCACAAGCGGGCCGATAAATATTGGATCATCACGGCTCTATGTTCTTCACAACACGCCCCTGAATATCAACAGCTTTAACTTCACAAATCTGACCGGTGTGTCCGGATCGACTTTCGATCTCGCGTGTACGTTTACGTTACGCAACTATGCAAATCCCGGCAACTTCAGTTCGACCCAAGTCGTGCATTCCGCCACCGCAGAGCATGCTTATCTCAACGTCGACGTTTCGGATGACGACGGAATCTTGGAAGTAGATATCGCCCGAACGATCACACCCGTTGGCGCGATTAGAGCAGGTTCGTATTCTGGAACCGGACAATTCCTTGTGACTTCGCTGTAACCATTTTCTACATCTCGACGGAGGAAAAAATGTTTCGTTTCAAGTCGGTTCTGATATTTGTCGTTGTGGCCGTGCCAATTCTTGCATCAGCGCAAACGCTTCCACCGCCCTCTTACGCTGGCCAGAATTACTGGTTTGGACCTGGCCCCAGCGCGTTGACGTTATCGTCATCCACCCAAGACTTTGGTGGCTATTCCGAAATGTATCAAGACGGGAGCGGCACGTGGACCAGCGGTGTCAGCGGGGGACCAGCATTTGACGAGTTCCGCACGGCTACCAACGCCGGGCACCCGATCATGATCTCTGACTATTCAGTTCGTACTTCGATGACCGTTTCTCCTTACATCTATGTCGATGGCTATTTCGGACTTTCTGCCACCCTTTCAGGATATGGCGGCTCAACGTGGCCACTGAGCCTAGGCGGATCGAGATGTTTCATCGTGCACAACTGTCCGATTAATATCGCCGCCGGCGACTTCGGAAACTTGTCGAACTCTAGCGGCACAACTGTTCCTCTTTCGCTCGTGCTCCAATATGCGGACTACGCGAATCCGGGGAGCTTCTCGGGGTCGGGAAATCTTCCCCAAACCGGCGCCCAATACTTCTCGGTCGACATTAGCCCCGCAAACGACGAGGGAATTCTGCAAGTCGATATTTTGCGGAGCGCGGGACAACCTGTTGGTCCGCTCACGGCTGGAGCCTACTCATCACAGGATGGGCAATTCATCGTGTCGTCTGTTTAACATCCTCGGAAGATCCGGGTTTATAGGTTGTCAGAGCCACCTAGGGCGGCGGCCCCTAGGTTCGCTCTTGGATTTGTTAGCATAAGGCATAAGGTCATATAGCTAATATCTAACAACTTGCTTTATCATATAACTGGCTCTTGAGGCAGCATTGCCCGCTGCTCTAGCCCGGAGGACTTATTTCCATGAAGATCTCGAAATTGGCCGTCTTGACGGCTCTGTCGGCTTTTTCTTGTCTCGCGGCTTGCCAAAGCTTTCCGCCACCCCCTGCAGCGGGTCAGAGCTACTGGTTCGGCCCCGGCCCGAGTCAATACAGTCCATCCTCCAACGTTCAGGACACCGGCGGATACGCAGAGATGTATCAAAGCAATCCGGGCAACTGGGTGTTGGGTGCTACCGGTGGACCTGCCTACGCTGGATCGAATCTGCCAAGCAATCCGCAAGTGCTATTTTCAATGAGCACAGTTGTAAATATCACGCCCTACATTTACGTGGACGGCTATTTTGGAACTACCGCAAACGTGCATGGCTTTCAACAAGTGGGCACTTATAACGCGGATATGTCTCGCTTCTATGTTCTCCACAACACGACGATACAGGTAGCGGGAAATGGTTTTACGAACGTGGGCCTTGGCGGTCCCTCGGGCACCCCGTCGATCGGCGTTGTTTACAATTTCTTAATCGCTGACTATAACAATCTTGGCTACAGCGCTACTGCATCGGCCACTGGTGGTACGTCCGACTTTGTTGTATTCACGGTTGATACG
>Ga0207680_10000710_pt1 | contig 15636 bp, 12 predicted proteins | sample KBSS23metaG_FD_184321 | JGI IMG/M metagenome (GOLD analysis project Ga0207680, IMG submission 184321) | Switchgrass rhizosphere microbial communities from Kellogg Biological Station, Michigan, USA - KBS S2-3 metaG (SPAdes) (version 2) | ecosystem: Host-associated > Plants > Roots > Rhizosphere... | reverse complement strand
CGATCTCCAGGACGGTCCGTACCGCGACAAGCCGAGCCACGATCTCGGAGTGCAAGCCATGGCCGGTACGCTCGACCTCTCGCGTGGCTTCGCCGATGACAAACCGAATATGCCGAACCTCGTCGCCGCCGACATGGCGTCGTCGCTGACCGCGCTAAGCGCAATCCTGATGGCCTTGCTGGCCCGCGAGAAAACCGGCAAGGGCGACTACATCGACGTCGCGATGTACGACAGCCTGATCGCCTGGACGCCCAACGTCACCGGCGCGGTGCTCGGTGAGGACAAGGCGCCGGTCCCGCGGCTGATGCGCAACTATGGCGGCCAAGCCATGAATCGCATCTACGAGACAAAGGACGGCCAGTATGTCGTGCTCGCCGGCAACGAACGCAAATTCTGCGAGAATCTGCTGACGGCGCTCGGCCGCTCTGATCTCGTGGATATTGCAGCCGGGGAGCCCGGCGACGGCCAGAAGCCGCTCATTGCATTCTTTGCCCAAGCCTTCGCCGCGAAGACTCGCGGCGAATGGGAAACCTTCCTGGAGCAGATCGATTTGTGCTGGGGAACGGTGCGCTCGTTGAAAGAGGGCTTTGGCGACGAAAACGCCGTGGCCCGCGGCATGCTCCTGCGCGATGAACAGGGCAATTCGCACATCGGACCGGCCATCAAGTTCTTGAAGGATCCAGCTCAGCCGCGCTTTGAACTGCCGCCCTATGGGGCGCACGGCTCGGGCTGGAAACCCCGATGAAAAAACCCCGCCGGCCTTGGCCCGCGGGGTTTTCTCAACACTCAGTGTGCGGTGGGAAGCTCTGCTTCCCGGTTGCTCCCAAAAGAGAGCTTTTCATGCGGGCAACGCCCGCTTTCGCAGTTTCAATTGTGGGTGGCGGCCGGCCTTTCGCCTCAGCCGGTCGTGGCTCCGCGGACGCGGAGCCCCGGTCGCTTGCCCGGTGGAGTTTCTTCCATGCGGAACCTCCCTTGGGTTTCTCGTCGCTCGGCAGACTCCGCTGGATCCGTCTCTGTCTGGATCGCTGCGCCTATCGCGCGGTGTCATCCGTCTTAGCGGCTGAGCAAATCTTCAGCCCGCGAGATAGGGGAGTCAACCGTCAATTCCAGGCGCCGGATCGGCGTGGAACTCGCGCGCTTGACCATAGTTCAATGTTACGATAATTCACTAAATAGTTAAACATTATGGGCCGATGGAAAAAATCTTCGAAGCCTTGGCCTCGACCCCGCGACGAAAAATTCTCGCCTATCTGTCGCAGATCGACCTTACCGCCGGAGAGATCGCCTCGCGGTTTGACATGACCAAGCCCGCCATCTCCAAACATCTTCAGATACTGGAAAATGCTGGACTGGTTCGGGCCGAGCGAAAGGGGCAGTTCATTCTCTATTCGCTGGTGCGCGAAAATCTCGCAAATACCCTGACCAGCTTTGTGCAGAACGTATGTCCGGTTTCGCGCCCTCTCAAGAAAGAGAGCGCACGCATCCGGCGGATCAGGATGCCAACACGATAGGAGCCTGCAATGCAGCTTGTACCGGGTTCGGACCGTATCTTCGCCGAGGACAACGACGATCCGTCGTCGGGCACGGTGCGTTGGGCGCCGGGGAAGTCAGTCTGGATCGGTACGATGACCGCAGGAGCACTGGCGTCGCCGTTTTGGTTCTCTTGGAGCGGGTTGGCGCTGTTCTTCGTGAGCTGCGGTGTAACAGTGTGCCTCGGCCATTCGGTCGGCATGCACCGGCGGCTGATCCACAGCAGCTTTGCCTGTCCGCTCTGGCTGGAACGCATTTGTGTCTATCTCGGCACGTTGGTCGGCATGGCGGGTCCGGTTGGAATGATCCGGCTGCATGACCTACGCGATTGGGCGCAGCGCCAGCGACGCTGCCACGATTATTTCTGCCACCGGCGCGGCCTGCTGCACGACGCTTGGTGGCAATTGCATTGCGAACTCGTTCTCGACAGTCCACCGGGGTTTCGGCTCGAGAGCCGGCTGGCTTTCGATCGCTTCACGGCGCTGCTGGAAAGCACGTGGATGTGGCAGCAACTTCCCTGGGCGCTCTTGTTCTACGCATGCGGTGGTTGGAGCTGGGTCCTGTGGGGAATCTGCGCTCGCGTCGCGGTGTGCGTAACGGGGCATTGGCTGGTCGGTCACTACGCGCATCGCGAAGGCAGCCAAAGCTGGATCGTCGAAGGAGCGGCGGCGCAAGGCTACAACATCGCTATCGCCGGGCTGATCAGCATGGGAGAGAGTTGGCACAACAACCACCACGCATTCCCAGGATCGGCGCGGCTTGGCCTGTTTCCGGGTCAGATTGATCTCGGCTGGCATGCGATCCAGACGTTCGCGGCACTGGGGCTGGCAACCGATATCGTCACGCCCGAGGTGCTGCCCCATCGCCCAGCCCTGCGACGATTGTCGGACGTGCAGCGCGAGCACGCTGCGCCCGTGCCCAGGATGCTGGCGCCATGAAACGGGTGCTCCAGTTCCTGAGCTTCAGCGGAACGATCAATCGCCTGCCCTACCTGCTCTGGTCGTTCGTCGCGTTCCTGCTTCCATACGCGACGACATGGCTCGTCTTCGCAGCGTTCAGCTGGCGGCCCTACATTGGGCCACGGTTCTGGCTGATGCCCCTGCTCTCGTTGGCGCAAATTCCCCAGATGCCACCGGCGTTGCTGCTGCTGGCGTTCTTCGAGATGCTGTTCTCTGGCTGGCTGCTCGCGGCGCTCGCATTCCGGCGCGCGGCAAGCGCCGATCTGGACGGCTGGGTCGCGGCGCTGGCTGCAGCGCCCGTATTGCAAATACCGGCAATCCTCATCCTCGCGGCTTGGCCGCCTCGACCGGCAACTGAGCCTCGCCAAATGCCCGCGCCGCCGCGGGACTGGGCAGCGGCAGCGCAAGGTGTGCTTGCAGGCATGGCCCTGACGCTGTTCGCGGTCGCGCTAGGTGCGCTGGTCTTTGGCACTTACGGCTACGGCTTGTTTGTGTTGTCGCCATTCGTCATCGGCGCTGCCACTGCATTTCTCGCGAACCGCACGCAGGAAATATCCTTCGGGCGAACCTTGCGCCTCATGACGCTGTCGCTTGCTCTGGGTGGTATCGCGTTGGTTCTAGTCGCGCTGGAGGGCATCGTCTGCATCGTCCTCGCGTCACCACTTGCATGGCTTGCAGCTGCACTTGGTGCGGCTCTGGGGCAAGCAGCTGCGCAGTCGAGCCGGCGGCGCGCGCGCAGCACATTGATGGGCGTCGCGATCATTCCGTTGATCTTTGCCAGTGAACGCGCCTTGCCCGAAACGACGCGGTTCGCGACCGACGAGCGGATAGAAATTGCGGCGCCACCGGACGCGGTGTGGAATGCCTTGATCCACATGGACCGGTTCGAGACGCCGCCTTCCCTGCCGTTCCGCCTCGGCGTCGCGTACCCGGTGCGCGGTGAGATCGTCGGAGAGGGGGTGGGTGCCATTCGCAAGGGCATCTTCTCGACTGGTGTCGCGATTGAGCGGGTCATCGCTTGGCAAAAGGACCGAGGGCTGGGCTTCATGGTGCTCAGTGACCCACCTGCGATGCGCGAGATGAGCCCGTACGCGCATGTGAACGCGCCGCATGTCCACGGTTATTTTCGTACGGTGACGACGACGTTCGAGATCGTGCCGCTTGGGCATGGCCGAAGCCTCGTGCGCGAGCACACCGAACACGAGTTGAAGCTCGATCCGGTCTTGTATTGGATGCCGTTCGCACGCTGGATTATCCACCAGAACAACGCGCGTGTACTCGACAGCGTACGCCAGCATGCAGAACACGCGCAGCTGGCGCGCCGTTGAATTCAGACGCTGCGTTGTGCTTTGTCTTTGTCGTTTGCTGAACGAATTTGCCCGCGGATCTGGTCCCACGCCGCATCGTCGAGCGACGCCAACCGCGAGAAATTGCCGCCGACGAGCGACATGCCGCCGTCGATCGCCATGGTCTGACCGGTTAGGTACTCGCAGCCGTCCGCCATCAGAAAGGTCGCAAGATTGCACAATTCGAACATCTCGCCGTTACGCGCGATGCCGCCCTGCACGCCGCGCGCTTCGGTGCTGCCGCCGCCGCTTGCCGCCGGATTGAGACGCTCCCAGGCGCCTTTCGTCGGGAAGGGACCCGGCGCGATCGCGTTCAGGCGGATGCCGTGCGGCCCCCACTCCTGGGCGAGCGACATGGTCATGACATTGAGACCGGCCTTCGACATCGCGCTCGGCACCGTGAATGGGCCGCCGTTCCAGATCCATGTGGTGAGGATGGAGATTACAGATGCCTTGTTGCCGCCTTCGATCCAGCGCTTGCCGCAGGCCAGCGTCACGTAGAACGAGCCACGAAAAACGATGTCGGCGATGGCATTAAAGCCGCGCGGCGAGAGGTCCTTGGTGCGCGAGATGAAGTTGCCTGCCGCGTTGTTGACGAGGCCTGTCAGTGCGCCGCCGTCGGCCCAGATCTGGGCGATCATGTCATCGACCGCTTCCGCCACGCGGATGTCGCAGGCAATCGCCTTCACTGTACCCTTGGTCTTGTCGGATAGCGCCTTCGCGGTTTCGTCAAGCACCGCTTTGCGGCGCCCGCAGATGTAGACCGTTGCGCCAAGCTGCGCGTACGCCTCGCTCATCACTTCGCCGAGGCCGGTTCCGCCGCCCGTCACCAGGATGCGTTTGCCCTTCAGGATTCCGTCCCGAAACATCAGGTTTTCCATGCTGTCCTCCCAGATTTCCTTTGTCCAAGTAGCGCACGTCGCGCGGCGCGAAAAAAGAGGGTTGCCGGTTTGTTCTGCGATGCTGTTAGATGCTCCGGTGAACCTCGTCCCAAAGATCGGAATGTTGCCGCAGCGTTTCGCGGACTGGTTTGCCTCGCGCGGCTGGCAGATCCGTGCACATCAATCGGCGCTGATTGAGCATGCTGTCCGCGGCGAATCTGTCCTGCTGGTCGCACCGACCGGGGGCGGCAAGACGCTCGCCGGCTTCCTGCCAACCTTGATCGATCTGGCCGAGGCTCCAGCGCGCCGCCGCGGCGCCCTGCACACACTCTACATCTCGCCGCTGAAGGCGCTGGCCGTCGACGTGCAGCGCAACCTCGAGAATCCGATCAGCGAGATGGGCCTCGCGGTCAGGGCGGAGACGCGCACCGGCGACACGTCGGTCTCGAAGCGGCAGCGCCAGCGTCATTCGCCGCCTGACATCCTGCTGACCACGCCGGAGCAACTCTCGCTCCTGCTTTCCAACCCCGGCGCGGGACTGATGTTCGCCAATCTCAAGACGGTCGTGCTCGACGAACTGCACGCGATGTACAATTCCAAACGCGGTGATCTGCTGGCGCTCGGATTGTCGCGCCTGGAGACATTGGCGCCAGGTCACCGGCGCGTCGGTCTTTCTGCCACCGTCGCCGATCCTGTGCCGCTACAGCGTTACCTGATGCCGCAACCGCTCGGTCGTGAGGCACGGTCCGCGCTGGTGCTGGGACAGGCCGGCGCGAAACCACATATCGAGATCAGCACATCGGACGAATACGTCCCTTGGGCTGGTCACCTGGCGCAGCACGCGATGGGCGACATCATGGCGGCGATCAAGTCAGCCAGGACCGCGCTGGTTTTCGTCAATACGCGAATGCAGGCGGAGCGCACGTTCCAGGAACTGTGGCGCATCAATTCGGATAACCTTCCGATCGCCTTGCACCATGGCAGCTTGGCACCGGCGCAGCGGCGCAAGGTGGAAGCTGCCATGACGCGCGGCAATCTGCGGGCCGTGGTCTGCACCTCCACGCTCGATCTCGGCATAGATTGGGGCGAGGTGGACAAGGTCATTTGCGTCGGCGCGCCAAAGGGCGCCGCGCGCCTGGTCCAGCGTATCGGTCGCGCCAACCATCGGTTGGATGAATCCTCGCTCGCGCTGCTGGTGCCGTCGAACCGGTTTGAAGTCCTGGAATGCAACGCAGCGCGGGATGCTGTCATGGCCGGAGAACTCGACGGCGAACGCCTGAAGCGCGGCAGCCTCGACGTCCTGGCCCAGCATGTCTTGTGCGTGGCTGTCTCGCGGCCCTTCGACGCGAGCGTGCTCTATGGCGAAGTACGGTCTGCCTCGCCTTATGTGCACCTCGCGCGCGAGGATTTCGACAAGGTGGTCGATTTCGTCGCCACGGGCGGCTACGCCCTAAAGCGTTATGACCGCTACGCGCGCCTGCGATTGACGCCGGAGGGACTGTGGCGCATCGCACATCCGCGTATCGCGCAGCAATACCGGTTGAATGCCGGCGTAATCGTCGAAGACCCGATGATCGAAATCCGGCTTCAGGCCAAGGGCCGCCCCACCGGTGCCGGCGGGCGCGTGCTGGGGCAGCTTGAGGAGTATTTCGTCGAACAGCTCACGCCCGGAGACACCTTCGTGTTCTCCGGCAACGTTCTGCGCTTCGAAGGTATCCGCGACGACGGCGCCTATGTTTCCAAGACCCAGGAGGCGGAGGCCCAGGTCCCGTCCTACAACGGCGGCAAGTTCCCGCTTTCGACGTTCCTCGCCGAACGGGTGCGGCAGATGGTGTCCAACCCCGAGTCATGGGTCCACCTGCCCGACCCGGTGAACGAATGGCTCCGTATCCAGGAGCTACGCTCCGTCATTCCAAAACCTGGCCAGCTGTTGATCGAAACATTCCCCCGCGGGGCGAAAGAATACCTTGTGTGCTACCCATTCGAGGGTCGCCTTGCACACCAGACGCTGGGGATGCTGCTGACCCGGCGCCTGGAACGCCTGCGCCTGCGGCCGCTTGGATTTGTCGCCAATGAGTATGCACTGGCAATCTGGGCGCTGCGCGACATGAGTGGCGCCGACATGGACGTTCTGTTCTCGGAGGACATGCTGGGCGACGATCTGGACGCATGGCTTGCGGAGTCCGCGCTCTACAAGCGTACGTTTCGAAACTGCGCGATAATATCGGGCCTGATCGAAAGGCGTCATATACGCGGCGAAAAAACGGGGCGTCAGGTGACGTTCTCCTCCGATCTGATCTACGACGTGCTCCGGGAACACGAGCCGGACCACATTCTCCTGCGTGCGACCTACGAAGATGCCGGAACGGGGTTGCTCGATATTGCCCGTTTGACCGATATGTTGAAGCGGATTCGGAATCGAATCGTGACGCGGCGGCTGGAGCGTGTATCGCCGCTGGCCGTACCCGCCCTGCTGGAGATCAGCAAGGAGATGGTGGCCGGGGAGGCGCGCGAGGACATTCTGCACGAGGTCGAGGCCTCGCTGATTGAGGAAGCAATGCGTGTCGACTGACAACTACGAGATGCAGGCGGAGGTGAACGGCGAGCGCTTGGTTCTCGACTGTGCCGGTGCAGCGTGGTGGCCGGCCGAACGCACGCTCGTGTTCTCCGATATCCATTTCGAGAAAGGTTCGTCGCTCGCTCGCTTCGGCACATTGATCCCGCCCTATGATACACGCACGAGCTTGCGGCGCATGGCTGCATTGATCGCGCGCTACGCACCGGCGCGTGTGATAGCGCTGGGCGACTCGTTCCATGATCGGGACGCCGCCGATCGTCTCGACGCCTTCGAACGGGAGACTTTGGCATCCTTCGTCAATGCTACGAGCTGGATCTGGATTGAAGGCAACCATGACCCGCAGCCACCAGCCTGGCTTGGAGGTACGGTCACGTCGGAGATCGCAATCGGTGGTCTCGTCTTCCGCCATGAACCGTCTGCCACACGGCAACCGGGAGAGATCGCCGGTCACCTTCATCCCTGTGCGACCGTCACGCTGCGCGGCTACAGCCTGCGCCGCCGGTGTTTTGCCTCCGACGCTACGCGCCTGGTGATGCCGGCTTTTGGGGCCTATGCCGGTGGACTGAGTGTGGACGATCCTGCCATCGCGTCGCTGTTTGCACAGGATTTCGCGGCTTACATGCTGGGCGGGCGCCGCGTCTATGCGGTGCCGGCGCGAGGGACGCCGCGTTTCGCAGGCGTCGCCGCGGCGGGCTAGTCGGCGCGCCGGAAAACCAGAGATGAAAGCCAGCCGAGCAGTACAGCCATCAATACCGTCGACAGTCCGTAGGACAGCGGCGACAAATGCGCGAAATTGTAGAGCCTCCGTTCCAGCCCGGCTTGATCGATATAGAGCGGCGTCGACTGCGCACTGATGACGTTGCCGTCGCGAAACAGGTAGACCTCGACGTTGTATTGCCCAGTCGGAACCTCGGCGGGCAGCGGTACGTGGGTATGAAACAGCGTCGGGCCTGAAAATTCCACGCCCAGTTGCTCGCCATAGAGGCCGCCCTGCTGCATATGCCGGATCAGCGCCTGGCGGAACGGTTCCGGATCGTGATGACTGACGACTTTTTGAGGCGCAATGTTCTGAAGGCCGATCTCGTAGCGAACCAACGTGAACTTGGCAGCGATTTGATCGACCGGCCGCGTGCTCGACAAATAGTAATATGACGGGATCGCCAGCAGCTTGGCCTGATCGCGACTGATCCAGATGCCGAGCACGTTGTCCTTCTTGTGAACTGTGACGCTTGCATCGGGGCCGCGGACCACGACGACGACGTCATTGATGCCGGTGTCCTCGAGATGCTCGATGGCGCCGAACACGACGATATCGGCGCCCGTGTAGTTCGACGTGATCTGAACTGTGTCCTGCGAAAGGCCGGAGACCAGGTCTTCGGACGCGGCCGCGGGAGCAGCAAATATCAGGGCCGCAGCCACCAGGTACACCCGCCCCTTCATTGCCCGCCAATCTGGATGGAGAACGGATCATCCGGCCGAACCACCAGGCCGACCAGAAGTCGGGCGCCTACCGCCAACACCAGCAGGGCAAGAAGCAGGCGCAATTGTTCGCCACGCAATCGTGCGCCGACCCGTACGCCGAACTGCGCCCCGACCACGCCGCCGATAATCAGCAGGCCGGCCAGCATGATGTCGACCGAGAAGTTCGTCGTAGCCTGAAGAACAGTCGTGGCGGCTGTCACGATGATGATCTGGAACAAAGACGTACCCATCACGACATTGGTGGGCATGCGCAGCAGGTAGATCATGGCGGGCACGATCACAAAGCCGCCGCCGACCCCCATGATCGCCGAGAGCACGCCGACGAAGAGCCCGATCGCAAGCGGCGGGATCACGCTGATGTAGAGCCGCGATTCGCGGAAGCGCATCTTGAACGGCAGGCCGTGCATCCAGGTGTGCTGCGCGCGGCGCGCCGCTGGTGCACCGCCCCGCGCCGCTCGCAGTGCTCCAAGGCTCTCGTTCAGCATCAGGCCGCCGACCGTGCCGAGGAGCAGCACGTAGCTGGTGGAGACCATTAGATCCATCTGTCCTTGGCGCCGCATATAGGTGAACAGCCAGACGCCAAGAACCGTGCCGGCAAGACCAGCAACAGCCATCACCGCGCCCATCTTCAGATCGAGCGCCCGCTTGCGCCACTGCGTAATGGCGCCGGAGATCGACGATGCGGTGATGTGACTGGACGTCGTCGCCACTGCGACAGCGGAAGGCACACCATAGAAAATCAGCAGCGGTGTGAGCAGGAAACCGCCGCCCACGCCGAACAGGCCGGACAGAAACCCGATTGCGGCGCCCAGGCCGATCACGATCAGCCAATGAACCGACATCTCGGCGATGGGGAGATAGATTTCCATCCGCGCGATCGTTACGCCAAGGGGTTGAAAGGACTATCGAATCCAATAGCCCGAGCCTGCGCGACTTTGCGCGCGCGAGTCCCTAGGGTCAACCGCTGTTTGTTGTCAGCCCGTGACGTCGTTCAGGGACGGTGCCACGTTGGCGCGCGCGTCGAGTGCACCGGCATGGAAGGCGTCTGCGGCATGTTGGGCTGCTGCGCGATCATCGGCAGAGAGCTGTGTCGCGAGTGCGCCGATCCTGTTCTTCGACTCCGTATCGCCACCCGCGGCCGCGATCGAATACCATTTGTAGGCATCGAGCAGGCTCTGCGGCACGCCGAGTCCGCGTTCGTACAGAACCGCAAGATTGAACTCCGAGTCGGCCAGACCCAGTGCGGCAGCTTTCGAGAACCAGCGCGCGGCTTCGGGAAGATTCTTCGTGATGCCGGTACCGGAGGCGTAGGCCACTGCCAGGTTGTGCATTGCCTTGCGGTTCCCGGCTTGCGCGGCGAGTTGGTACCACTTCACCGCCTTGGCCGTGTCGGCCTGAACGCCACGGCCGCGCTCGTACATCGTGCCGAGACGATACTGCGCCACAGCCATGCCTTGCTCGGCAGCACGTTCCAGCCACTTGGCGGCATCGCCGTCGTTGGCGGTCACGCCATCGCCGTCGAGGTATTTGAGGCCGATCAGCAACTCGGCTTTTGCGTTGCCCGCATTGGCCATCTGGGTGAGCTTGTCGAGCGGCGTGAGGGCGGCCTGCTGCGGCGGGGTCGCGGCACTCGCTGGCGCGGGTGCGCCTGGAACAGGCTGCACGGTCGACGGCGCCACGGTCTGCGACGGAAGCGGCTTAGGCGTGCCGGGCTTCGTGCCCTTCGCCGGCGGTGCCTGGACCGGGATGGTTACGCTCGCGCCGTTCTCGGGCGGAAGCAGATCGGTCGCGGGCCGCGTTGCAACTGGGCCGGTGACGCTCGGCTGGCTCTTGGCGAACAACGGCCCGTCGCCACTGCGCTGAATGACATGGGTCGAGTTGCCGCTGATCTTCTGGCTCAGAAATGCTCCGGCGGCGAGCGCCAGGATCGACAGGCCGGCGATGACGCCGATCCAGATATACGTCTTCTTGCTGCCGGGCTTGGCTTCGACCACGGCGGTTTCGGCCGCGGCGGCGGCACCCCAGGAGAAACCGCCCATGCGCGAGCCCCGCTCGGCATCTGCCTGTGCAGCTGCCGCGCGCGCGGAGCGTCGTGCCGCGGAAAGATAAGAGTCTGGACCACCGGCTGGCGGTGGGGGCGGCGGCGGTTCGGTCGCGAACGGATCGGCGCCGAACGCGCCTGCGCCAAATGCAGGCTCGGCAGCTGCGAACGGCGCCGCAGAGGCGTCGAACGCCGGCGCGAATGGATCGGCGCTGGTCTGGAAGCCGTACGTGTCCGACGGCGTCATTTCAGCGAAAGGCGGCGCATCGAAGCTCGCCACGGGCGGGAAAGGTGTCGCCTGACCGCCCGTGAGCGGATGCGACAGCGTGTCCGCGGCCGAGATGTGGCGCGCGGTATCGTTCATTGCGGCGCGAAGCTCGGCGACCTGTTCGCTCTGGCGGGCCTCGGCGGCCTCGATGCGCTGGGCAAGGCGCTTGATGTTGTCCTCAATGGCATCGTTGTGCACCGGAGCGTCGAAGCGCGTCACGATATCGCTCAGGCTGCGCTCAATGCCGGACAGGCGGCGATCGATCGCTGGATCGGGTCCGCGCATTTCGAGGCGCGACAGGTTGTCTTCCAGCCGCGCGATAGCGCCGGCCGTTTCCGCGTCGCGGCGAAGTTGTGCGGCTTCTTCGTCCCTGCGCGCCTCGACGGCTTCCAGGGCATGGCTGACGGTGTCGTTATTGGACTGCACGCCGCGCTCGACGGCGCGCAGTCGCTCGTCGATCGCCGAAATGTGGCTCAGTCGCTGATCGATCTGCGCGACCTGGCTGTCGATCTGGTTGACCTGACGGTCGATCTGCGAAACCTGCGACACGCGGGCGTCGAGCTGCGCAATGCGCTGATCGAGCTGGCGAGATGTGTTGTCAGACTCTTGGCGTGCTTGTGCCAGACGGCCCGCAAGGGCTTCCAGGCTGTTGGCGAGGGACGCGACCTGCGAGGCCGAATGGTTCGCGGTGGTCGTGATCTGGTCGGCGAGGCGGGACAAGCCTTGGTGCAGGCCCTTGATCGCATCACGGCTGCCATCGCTGGCGCCGGTGCGTTCAAGACGCTCCAGCCGGTCGGCCAGGCTCATTACACTGCCGCCCAGTTGGTCGAACGCTTGCGCCTGCTCGCGGGCGGCGACATTGATCTCCGACGCGGCCTTGTTCATGGCGCGGTTGTTTTCGGACTGGTTGCGCTCCGTCGACTCGAGGCGGCGCGCGACGCTGCGTAGCTGCTCCTCGATGCGGCGATAGATGTCGCTGCTTTCGCTTTCGCTCCGCGCGACATGCGCGAGCATGTCGTCGGTGTCGCGGCGGGAGACCGGACGCGGTTCGGGTTGCGGGCTATAGCCTCCGTTGGAGGTCCACTGTTCGCGCGCGGGGGTCATGTCGTCAGGCGCCTCGGAGAAGCTGCGGAGGATTTTCCGGGTCATCCATTCGCCGACCGAGAGACCTTCCCGACGCGCTGCCGCTCGTGCGGCTTCGCGCGCCTCGGGCGGAATACCCGCCACGTTCCAGGGAATGTCAGGCCGCATTTCGACTCACTTAGCACCGCACCCACTAACATAAGTACTGGTGTCAAGATGTAGTGTAAAGAATGGTTAGGCACCCGATTCACAGCGGTCCCTCCACGGAGCCGTTGCTTGGTGCCTAACTTCTACGATCAGCGTTAATGGCGGGTTAGCGGTGGATGCCGGCCTTTGCCAGTTCTTCGTCCAGGCTGCCCGTAAGCCACGTGAACGCCATCCGGAAGTCGGAAATCAGCGACCAGATCGGATAGGTGAAGGTCGCCGGACGATTCTTCTCGACAAAGAAATGCGCGATCCAGGCCGGGCCGTAGCCCGCCAGCAGTGCTGCGCCGCCGAGCCAGGCGTGCCATGTGACGATTGCCGAGGCTGCGGTCGCGACTGCCAAGCCGGAGCCGATGAAGTGCAGCGTGCGGGTCGCGGGCTTCGCATGCTCCTGCAAATAATACGGCCAGAAGTCCGCATAACTCTCGATCGGTCGGTTCGTGCCGGTTGTTTCGACCATTAGTTGGCTCCGCGCAGACCTGGCTCTGGTTTCGCTCTGGGCACGATACCACTGCGGTCGCCGGTTGGTGCCACTGACGGCGGCGCCTCAATATGCGCGCCAAGGCCGAGATCGGTGGCGAAAAGCTGCGTGACGTAGACCGTGTCACCATCGACTGCGGCGCCGATCCCGGTGCGGTCGTATTCCGCGTACGCCAGATTTTCCTTGTGCTTTGGGCTCTTGAGCCAGATATCGAGGAAATTTCGCGCGAACTTGTCGACGTCGACGCCAATCTCCGCGCGGTAGTGTTGAGCCGCCATGTTCTCGCCGAGCAGCCCTTGGAAGCGCGCGTCCTCGGCCATGAGAATCGATGCCGATGTGTCGCCGTTGGGTGCTGCATGAGCGAAGTAATGCTTCGCGGCCATGTCGGCCGCGCGCTGGCGCGCGATACCTGCGAGTTCCGGATCGATCATCAGCGGCTTGGCGTTCGGATCGACGCGCGAGCGCTCGTCTGCGACCAGGATGGCGATGCGTTGCTCGAGGGCCGTCATCAGCGTCTTCGGATTCGGCGGTGGCGGAGTGGGCGGGGTCGGGGGTGCCGTGGCGCAGCCCGCCACCAGAAAGAGTAGTAGAGCGGTGAGGACGATGCGCATAGGTGACGAAATCTCTGAAGCGCCATTTTTGGCGCGCGAAGCGGGGGCAACCTATCGTGCGGTTCGGAACGAGGCAAAGGTCAGGCTGGCGCAGACCTCGGCAAGACGCGCGGGAAGCCGGCGATCGCCACGATCGCGACGACGGCCCAAACTTCGGCCAGATACACCGACCGAATGGCACCCGCCTGGAACAGTCCTGCGCCGAGATCACCCAGCGCGTGAAATACGATGGCAGCGAACAAAAGCCAGATGCGCTACTGCGCATAAGCGGGTGCAAGCGTCGGCGTGTTCGTCGCTAACGTACCGAGACTGAACAGATCGCGATTATGGCGATCCGTCGCGCTCCCGAAGATACGACGGATACCGCAGGCTGAACGTCAATGCGATCACAAGCGCCACAAGGCCTGCCGCCATGGCGGACGTGACGGAAATTGCCGACGCTAGAGTTGCCGCGGCGTCGGCGCCCGTCATAAGCGCGAGCGCCGCGACCCACACGCCGGTCACAATGTAGTTGGTGCGCAGGAAAAGCGGCGTCTGCCACTGCTCCGGTGAAACCTGCTCCCGGGCGTATTGCATCGTGAACGGCTCATGCAACGCAAGCGACGCAATGACAATGGCGAGCAGGCCGCCATCGACCGCGAGCAGCAAAGCCCCGAAGGGAAGACTGGGCTGGATGAAGCCCTTGTAGAGCGCGAGCAGCCCAAAAAGTGCCGTGTTTCCTGCATCCAGCGTCTTCAACACGCGCGTGTCGAGGAAGGAACGCATGCCCAGCGTGAACGCTGCCGCGAAGGCGATCCAGAGCGCCAGATCGGTGCTGAGCCGCATCAGTACCGCAAACAGGATGAACGGCACGAAGCCGAGCACCAGGTTCATGATGGACTCACCAACAAGAAGGCCGGAGCGACGTCATGTTCGCTCCGGCCTTTGCGCGTTTACTTCGCCGGCGCAGGTGCTGCCGCCGCCGTTTTCCGGTTGGCAAAGATCAACCAGATGTGAGCCGCTCGGGCTTGGGCCGCGGTCGGGTTCTTCAGGGCATTGAATGCCGCCACGCCGCCGGCGGTGTCGCCCTGCATCAAAAGAGCCTCCCCGAGCACGAGATTGGCCTCGTTCGGATCGTTCTTCGCGCCGCCCTTCTGAAGCGCACGGCGCGCCGCGGCTGCGGAGTCTGCGTAGCGGCCGTAACCGTAGAGCGTCTCGGCAAGGCGCAGATCGAGTTCGCCGCTGCCCTTGGCCGCGGTCTGCTCGAAGCTTCCGATCGTCTTGCGGTCGGCGGCGGCGCGGGTGTTGGCCTCGCCATACTGCTTTGCCGAACGCTCGACTTTTCCGGCCGCGATGCCGGCGTCGAGGAAGGCCAGTGCTTCGACCGGATAGCCGACCGACAATGCGAGGGCCGCCGGAACGGTGTAACCATCGGGCTGGCCGCTCGCATGTGACGCAAGACGCAGGCGGTAGATGTGCAGGGCCTCGATGTCCTTGATACCCTTCACGCCGAGCGAGACGTCGACGAGCTGGGCCCACTCATCCGGATCGTCGTAATAGGTGAGGATCGTCTCGAGCGTTGCCATCGCTGCGTCGGTCTGCTTGGCTTTGATCTGCGCGCCCATCTTGATTTCCAGCGCGCCGCGGTTCGGCGGCTGGCCGGCCGGCGTGGCATCGACTGCCTTCTGCGCCCAAGTCGCTGCGTTGTTGAAATCGTTGGTGAAGTAGTAGGCTTGGGCCATCGCGGCAATGATGGCGGCGTCGCTTCCCATGCCGGGAAGGGCCAGGTAGACCCCGCCAAACTTGATGACCTTGTCCCAATGCTTGGCTTGGCCCGCAAGCAGCGTCGCATTGTGAAGGATCGTCGGCTTTTCCTCCTCGGTAAGCGCCGGAGAATCCGCCATCGCTTCATATGCGGTACCGGCAGTGTCGTAGTCCTTCAGCGCGATTGCGGCGTTCGCGAGGAAGTTGTTGATCGTAAAGGTGTCGAACGGTGTCTGGTCGGGCAGGGCTTGGGCCTGCTTGATCAGGGTCATGGCGCCTGCGTAGTCGACGCGATTGTAAATGATCGAGGTTGCAACGCGCCCGAACTGAGATAGGATCAACGGCGATTGTTGCGTGAGTGTCGCCCGCTGAACAGCCTGCATCACGGTAAAGATGAACGGTCGCTGAGCTCTTCGACACATCTCCACC
>Ga0207680_10000699_pt1 | contig 15770 bp, 10 predicted proteins | sample KBSS23metaG_FD_184321 | JGI IMG/M metagenome (GOLD analysis project Ga0207680, IMG submission 184321) | Switchgrass rhizosphere microbial communities from Kellogg Biological Station, Michigan, USA - KBS S2-3 metaG (SPAdes) (version 2) | ecosystem: Host-associated > Plants > Roots > Rhizosphere... | reverse complement strand
GATCTCCAAGATCGAATCCCGGCATGGGGCCGACGACCTCGAGCTCTACATTCCGAAATTCCATATCCCGCAAAAAGGGCTGGCGCCGCAGCAGGCCTATGACCTGATCCATGACGAGCTGCTGCTGGACGGCAATTCGCGCCAGAACCTCGCCACCTTCTGCACCACCTGGGTCGACAGCGAGGTGCGCAAGCTGATGGACGAGAACATCGACAAGAACATGATCGACAAGGACGAGTACCCGCAGACGGCCGAGATCGAGTCGCGCTGCGTGCATATCCTGGCCGATCTGTGGCACGCGCCGCATGCCTCGGGCACGGCGGGGTGCTCCACCACCGGATCGAGCGAGGCGGCGATGCTGGGCGGGCTGGCGCTCAAGTGGAACTGGCGCAAGAAGCGCCAGGCCGCGGGCAAGAGCACCGAGAAGCCGAACCTGATCTGCGGCCCGGTGCAGGTGTGCTGGCACAAGTTCGCACGCTATTTCGACGTCGAGCTGCGCGAAATTCCCCTAAAGCCCGGCGCGGTGTGCACGACGGCGGACCAACTCGCGGAATTTTGCGACGAGAACACGATCGGCGTGGTCGCGACCTTGGGGGTGACGTTCACCTGCGTCTACGAGCCGGTGGAGGAGTTCGCCAAGGCGCTGGACGAATTGCAGGCGAAGACGGGTCTCGACATTCCGCTGCATGTCGACGGTGCGAGCGGCGGGTTCGTGGCGCCGTTTCTGCACGAGGATGTGAAGTGGGACTTCCGCCTGCCCCGCGTGAAGTCGATCAATACCTCGGGGCACAAGTACGGCCTGTCGCCGCTGGGCGTCGGCTGGATCATCTGGCGCGAGGCGTCGGACCTTCCCGGCGAGCTGGTGTTCAACGTCGATTACCTGGGCGGCAACATGCCGACCTTCGCGCTGAACTTCAGCCGGCCGGGCGGCGAGATCATCGCGCAATACTACAATTTCCTCCGCCTGGGGCGGAACGGCTACGCGCGCATCCATCAGCAATGCGCGGACACCGCGGCGATGCTGGCGCGCGAGCTGGAGACCATTCCGCATATCGAGATGCTGTACGACGGTCAGGGCGCTTTGCCGGCGGTCTGCTACAAGCTGAAGACGCCGGAGAAATGCGGTTTCACGATGTACGACCTGTCGGAGCGCGTGCGCATGCGCGGCTGGCAGATCGCGTCGTACCCGTTGCCGGCGAACCGGCAGCAGACGGTGGTGCAGCGCATCCTGGTGCGCCACGGGGTGACCGGCGACATGGCCTCGCTGCTGGTCGAAGACATCAAGCGGGCGGTGAAGCACCTGGAGAAGAACCCGGTGCACCACTCCGAAGCAAAGGGCTCAGCCGGCCATCACGGGCGCTAACGGGAACACGAACCTCTTCTAAAACCGCACTTGAGCGGGGAAATATTTTTCGATCAGCGCTTCGTAGTATGGCCGAAGTGCCGTCGCATCGGGCTTTGCGTGGTCTTTGGAATAGAGATCGTACTGGTTGAAGAGCTTCACCCAGGCGAACATCTCACGATCACGATCATCCATCAGATAGGCGTATTCGTCCTCGCGGTGGGCCGCGTAAAATGAATGGTATCGCAACATGTAGAGCGCGGGCTCCGGGAGATAGGGCCGGGCGACATGGTAGATGTACTCGTCATGGCCCCACGAGATATCGACTTTGTCGAGGCCACAATTCTGCTCATAGACCCCCAGTTTTGTCTGGTACCGGGGATTGCGGATATCGGGGTTGTCCTTGAAGTACCCAGACAGAACGATCTTCGGCGAGTACGCGCACCCCGTGGGAAAGGTGTCGCCCACCACCGCCCATTGCGGCTCGCCCCAAAGGCACAACACCTTGCCGAGGTCGTGAACGAGACCGGCCAGCTGAAACCAATCCGGATGTCCGTCACGCCGAATGGCTTCGGCGGTCTGAAGGCAGTGCTCAATCTGGCTGAGCACGGTGTCGGGATCGCTGTCGTCGACCAGTGTGTTCAAGTACTCAAGCGCCGGCCAAATTCCCATGCGCCGGTTGTCGAGCCCGAGATATTGTTGCTTCTTCGCCTGCACAAATGCGCGCGTCTGGTGCGCGTGGTTGAGCCGGTAGAACGTGTGCACCCGTTCCGGAGCGGGTTCGAATGCGCGGAAGTCCTCGACCTTTTTGCCCAGGTCCGAGCGCAATGATGCATTCGGCGGCGGGACGTTCGCGGCGCTTTCCGTCATGCAAGCTCCTGAGACCGAAATGTGGGATCACCGGCGCGCAATGGTACGCGGATTTGTTTTCCCGCGGAAATCACACAACCGCGCGAACCCGAAGTTCGCGTTTCTCAAGCGGCTGCTTTATTGGGAAAAACCTGGAGCGGGCGAGGCGAATCGAACGCCCGACCCTAACCTTGGCAACGTTTTGACTTCCAGCCGCATCAATGGGTTACAGACCGCAAATTCCGCTTTCTTAGGGCATTTTGGCGCTATTGCCTTACGCGCGTAAGGCGCCGTGCGTAAGGCGGTTAGGTTATGCGAACGAACTTCGTCACGGTCATTCAAGAATTGGATGGTAGTTCCAGCCTAGCTGTCGGAGGAGTTTGTTGAAGTAGCGGACCATCTCTTGACTCGGAGCCGTCCGGGACCAGTCGCCTTCACGATTTGCCAATCCCTCTCTCTTCAGGCTGACCTCCAAAAAGCCGTTGGGTCGAGGCTGTATTATCAACCATTGTGTTCCGAGTGGCGCCGGATAGGCGGTAGGCATCTGGCTAATGAGCAAGTCGTGCATGGACGTGTGGGCAAAGAGCCCGCTCGCCAGATGGCTCTTTGAAACAGCGGTGCAGAGTGCCGACAAGCCGTTCAGCGCTGCTTGAAGGTCAGAGCTTCGAGGAGCGAGTTGGGTGTAGAACTTCGCAAGCTCGCCCCAGTCCCTGTGCATCGCGTCTTCCATAGCCACCAGCCTAATGGCTCGCTCGCTAGCATCGCCAGCGATCTGGATACGGCGCTTTAGGTTATGACTTGCTACCGCTACAGCCGCCTTACGCGCGTAAGGCAGGTTATCGCACTGTTGCGCCTTACGCGCCTGCTAAGCCTTTGAAATCTTGGAGCGGGCGAGGCGAATCGAACGCCCGACCCTAACCTTGGCAAGGGTTGGCTCAGGAGTTATGGACGTTCCCCCTGTTACTCTCGTTCCGCAGAAACCCTGAGTCCATAAAGTCCAGTGTTTTAAGCGTTACTGTTGTCGTCCTGCATTTTCCGGCGTTAACCGTGGGGATACTGTGGGGCTAGATACCCCTTGTAATTTCCCCATTCCCCACTCAAATCCCCACAGAAGACTAAACCGGTTGGGGAGCAGTTCAATGGACCAAGAGATCGTCGCTCCGGCGAAGCGCAGGGGACGACCGCGCCGCTATGCCGAGTACGAGCAACTGCTTGCTGAGCTTCCGCCGAAGATGGCGAAGCGGCCTCGATACGTGAACGGCATCGGCCTGTTCCGGGGCGAGCGGGAAACAACAGCTTGGATCAAGTTCAGCCTGCCTAAGGGCGGAATGTTTCGGGGACGCGCGTACGAGCCGGGGGAAGCCGCAGAGATCAAGCTCGGCAAGTTGTCTTCGTGGACCTGGGAGCAACTAGAGACAGAGCGCAACAGGTTGGTTGGTCGAGCGGAACGGGGCGAAGCCCTTGAAGACGCTCCTGTCGTTCGCTTCTCAAACCACGCGCTGGAGTGGCTGGAGAACCGGCGGGGTGTTGTGAAGGGGTTTGCCGTCGAGTCCGGGCACGTCAAGAATTCCCTCGTGCCCTTTTTCGGCAATATGAGCCTGGGCACGATCACCTCTCAAGACGTGAACAAATGGCAGGCCAAGCAACTAGAAGGCCTCGCGCCCGCCAGCGTCCAGCGCCAGCTCACAACGCTCAAGACGATCCTGAATGACAGCAAGCGCGCCGGGCTACTCGACCGCAATCCATGCCAAGACGCCAAGAAGCTCAAAGGAATTGAACCTCGTCAGAGATACCTAGACATCGCCGAAGCCAGCAAACTCGTAACGGCGTCTGCCGAGATCGCGGAATGGATGCCCGATTTCCTCTCCTGGCTACTGCATTCCGGGATGCGGCGCGGCGAGGCACTTGGCCTAACCTGGGACGACATACGAAAGGTCAGCGACCTTACGGTTGTCTCGATACGAAACACCAAGACGGGGAAACCCCGGTTCATTTCCTGTAGCGAAGCAATGGTCGGCATCTTGGACCGCAGACGGAAGGCCAATCCCGACAGCAAGCGGGTCTTCCCAATCCCGCTGATTGCACTGAAACGCAAGATGAAGAAGCTCCGGGACAAGACGGGTATCGAGGACATTCGGCTGCACGATCTGCGGCGTACCAACGCTACCCATTTAGCGAGGGCGGGCGTGGACTTACGGACACTCTCGGGGCGCATCGGACATCGCGACCTGACCATGCTTCACAGCGTCTACTCGGTGTTCGACAAGGACGATCAAGCGGCAAACGCAGCGCAAGAGGTCTTTGGCGACTACGCTCAGGTCATGGCGAAGGTAAAAGGATGAGGCGAAAGCCGAGTAGCTGGCACGCTACTTGATTGTCCTGCAGTGCAGCTCTCGGGCTGTACCGGGCAACGCCCAGCCGAACCGGTAGCCGGACAGTCGATCCGGTGTCTTGTTCAGGGCCGATCCCGCACATAGCAGCCTTGATTGCTGCAACTAGGTGATGGCTTCACCGGGGTAGGCGACGGACGCTCAAGGCAGGGCGGGACTGGCGGCCCTCTTCACCGAAGTCCGGAACCGCTCGAAAGAGCAACGATCGATCTGCAATGATCGGTCCGATGGTCAGCGCTACGGCAACCCCTTGCGCTTTTGACACCTAGCCGCATTACAAGAACTCCCAGCGCGTTCTCCGAGCTGCCTAACCTTCCTAGTTAGGCTGGCGCGCTACTCCTTTCCCTTCATCCCCGAGTCTAACCCAACCCACGCAATCGCTCGCGGCGGGCGCTTCCGCTTGTCCGCAGCACAAGCAAATGGAGAATTCCCATGCCTAACGAAGTCAACTTACTCAACGACCGAGAAATAGCTCACCGCGTCGGCTTTTCGCCGGGGTGGGTCCGTCTGGAGCGCTTCCGCCGCCGCCACGGCCAGCCACACACGCTAACTATCGATCCGCTCATCGTCGGAACGAAGCCTCGCTACGTCGCCGGTGAATTCGATGAATGGTTCGCAAAACTCGTAGCAACACAACGAGGCGAGCCACCTCATGGAGGAAATACGCCGTGAATGTCGATGACCGACAGGCAGGATCACTTGCGGCACTTGGCGAGACGCGGCTAGAGCCTTGTTGCGAGTCACCAAATGGCGAAATGGGGAGTGCGGTACCGGAAGTCCGCAGTAAGCCGAAGGTATCCCATTCTCGCACCCATTATGACCCCGTCACCGACCGTTGGCTCGACGGATATCTCGGGTTCTCGGAAGACAACCAAAGCCGCTTAGCGCTGGAGTTGGTTCCGAAGATCCTCGCCAAGAGGAACACCAAGCGCGATCTAAGCGCGAAGGAGCGTGCAAGGCTCTGTTCGGTTGCGTGCATGATCGTTGCCAATGCACTTAAGGCAAAAACCGAAGCGACCAGCAAGGTTTGCTACAGCCGAAAATACTCAACGTATTCCGACGAATCGTTGCGCTTCTACCATTATCCGGCATTCGTTGGAGCGAAGACACTCATAGGGGTCGTCGATGCGATGGTGTTATGCGGATGGCTGACCACTGAGTTGGGTTTCCCAGGAACGGAAGACCGTCAAGGTAAGTCCTCAACACTCGGGGCGACAGACGAGTTGGTTCACTACTGCGCCGCCATTGGGATCAACCATCACCAAACACGCCGCCGCCGCGATGCTCCGGTTCTGATCCTGAAAGACGAAGCGAAGAAGCCTATCCCCTACTGCCGCGACCAGCACCAAGGCGAAGAACGCAGGCTGTGGGCATACAACGACTTCATCGCGAAACAGAGACTTCAGCTTCAAGTGTCGGAACGGGAACTGGTGGAGTACAATGGCCGTCTGGCGAAAGGGGGCAAAGGATCGCTAAGCCTTCAGGCGACATCGCTCTATCGCGTGTTCAACAACTCAGACTGGCGACAGGATGGCCGTTTCTATGGCGGGTGGTGGCAGCGAATCCCATCGCGTTGGCGACAACACATCACGATCAATGACGGGCCAACGATTGAACTCGACTACTCCGGCTTCGGTCCCAGAGCGCTATACCATTCGGAAGGCCTGACGTTTCCAAATGATCCGTACGCCGTACCTGCAATCCGCGAGAGGGCGCCGAGAGGTGGAAAAGACGAAGAAGCCGTAAGGGAGTACGTGAAAGGGCTTGCGTACCAGCTCATCTACTCCGGGCCAGGAAGTCAGCTTTCACCAGACGCCGACCTGGTAGCGGCTTTCCACAAGCCCATCGCCCACAAATTCCGACAAGGCGAAGGGCTCCGTATCATGTACAGGGAATCGAAAATCTGCGATCGCATTCTCACTGTGGCGGTACGACAAGGTATTCCAATCCTCCCCATCCATGACTCTTACATCGTCCAGGAACGACATCGGGAATGGCTGTGGAAACAAATGGCCCTCAGCTACAGGCGCGAATTTCCAAGCTTCGACCCAGTTATCAAAGAGAAGGACAAGAATGGCATCGGTAGTCCCCCAGAAACGCAACCGATAGCTGATATGCCTCCTGCTCTTTGTCGCCCTCCAATCGCCAACCATATAGGGGAAACCACAACGGCCACGGCATCAGTCATGCCCGACCGGTTAGTACCCAAGCCCGGCATGCGTCCCTTGATACCGCAACAGCCCGCTCAAGCCTCTGGGAGACTCGTACAAGGCAATTCTCTGCTTCAGGCTATCCTGGACTTGGTTGGGAAAAGCAAAGCCCAGTGAGCGTTATTCACGTTATCAGCGTACCACTGCTTGGATGACCCGCTCAAGATCTTGACGGCTTGAGCGGTTCACGGCACTTGTAATACCGCTAGGGTCTAACGAGAGAACAATGCCTGCTCTGAAGGCGCTTGACTTCTATTCCGGGGTGGGCGGTTGGTCACTTGGCCTCAAGCTCGCAGGCATAAGCATCGCTAAATCGTACGAGCGATGGGGTGAAGCGAACCAAACCAATCGCGCCAACAATGGGCACTCCACCGTGGAGGCCGATATCCGTCGCCTCAACTTACAGAGTCTACCAGGGGGGATCGACATCGTCGTCGGTAGTCCGCCTTGCACTGAATTTTCCTTGTCAAATCGCGGCGGACAAGGTGATTTAAGCGACGGATTGACCGACATCGCCAAATTTCTTCGGATAGTAGACCACATTGGTCCGCGAAATTGGGCATTAGAGAACGTCCCTCGCATAGCGCCCATACTTGCCGCCGAGCTGAGAAGAGGTGGACGGCTCTATAAGTTTCGACATTTGGCCCCGGCTATTAGGGTTGTCGATATGGCCGAATACGGACTGCCGCAGCGCAGAAGGCGATGCATCGTAGGCAACTTCGACTTCGATCTTCTCGGATCGTATCGTGAGGTAATGCCACGGCTCACTCTGGGCGAAGTATTGGATTCGCTGTCGAGAAATCCCGTCAGCGATCCGAACTACAAAATCTCGCTATCTACCGATGAGATCACGGATCACATCTTAGAAGACTACCTCAGCGACGAAGAGGTGCGCATCAACCGATCTGCGAAAATGTTTCACCCGATCTATAATCAAATGAGGTTTCCCGATTTAAGGGATAGACCCGTTAGGACAATCACAGCCACTTGCACCAGGGTTTCAAGAGAAAGTGTCGTCATTGCACAAGGCGAAGCAGGGGACTTTCGGCGATTGAGCATCCGGGAGCGCGCGTCCCTACAAGGCTTTCCCGTCACCTTTGATTTCTTGGCAAAATCATACGCACGCAAGCTGCGCATGGTCGGCAACGCCATGCCTCCGCCCTTCGCGTACCTAATTGGCCATGCGATCTTGGGTACTAAACCGCAAGACGTGACGCCGTTGAACACGATTGCAATACGCAAAAGAATTGGAAGCGACGCCTCTAACACCCAACCTGATCGCTGCGGCAAACGCTTCCCAGCGAAAAGGCGCTTTCGTTTCACAATCCCTAACCTCAGGTTGGGAAGTGGCGTCAGATTTGAATTCACAAATTTTGATATCGATCGTCGCCTCGACTGGAAGGTCGCATTCGTGTTTGGAACCTCGAAGTCAATCCATGTCTCGACACCTAACGCGAGCATAGCAGCAGCTATCCAAGATCGGATTCCGCGAGCAGCGCGGCCAGCTCTCAGACAAGTCCTAATGGAGCTTCAGAAGCTCCTGAGCCAAATCGATCATGGGAAGATGCAGCAGGCTTGGACACACACTGCAGCCTCTTTCCCCCATCCGTTTGGAGTCGTTGATGCTATCGGAATAGCCGCGGAGGCTGCTTCGACCATTTTATTGGATCATCCCAAGCTCGTGCTGCGCCTATTGGAAGCCTCTCTTTTAGCGCTTCATGGCAGGGACGCCTCCAATCTGATTGGGTTGGAGAAGCTCCGAAAAAACGCCTCGGTAGTAGTCGCGGGCTTGTTGATAGGCGGAACGGTCAACGCCCAACTAGCTCAGCAACATGCCTCTACCACTGCGCAATCCTCCAAGCGCATCCAGCCTGCCAGCCAGATGGTCTAAAAATCCCTCCACAAGGTTCAAAATCAATCGAACCGTTGGAATTGCGGCGCTGGCTTAGGTCACGTTGGAGGCAATTATTAGAACCCAGGCTGTACTCTACTTGTAAGTATTGCCGTTACAACTCAGAGTACACGCGCTGACGACTGGGGCTTCGGCATGGACGGGGAGAACGCGGCTGCAACGGTTGCTGCGCTCGATATCGATGATAGTGAGGCGCTGCGGGACGATCTCGTGCAGCGTGCTGCAGACTCTCTGCTAGCCGATGCGGATCGAGGCGAAGGCGAACTTGCTCGCTCGGATATCAACAGAGCTTACTTAAAGCGCTCCCTAAGTATTGCAGAGTGTGCTGCGGTCGAGCGCAGGCTGATTGATGCGGGCGTCAACATAATTGATGACGACGACGCAGAACCCGAAAATTCGTCCGCCGAAGGAGGCGATATCGGCTTCGTTCCTCGCGGCAGAGGCGGCTACCTAACGGAGAGTGAAGAACGGGACTGCGGCAGAAGAATTCAGCTCGCCGCCAAATTGAGACGAGAGAACTACGTCGGCGATCAAAGCTTTGTGCAGAGGGCGGTTTCCGACGCGGAGCGAGCCACTGCCCGCTTTGTCGAGACAAATATCTCCTATGTCTGGAAAGTCGCGAGGGAGCACCATCGAGCGCAGCACCTCACTTTGGACGACCTGTTCCAAGAGGGCATGCTTGGCCTACTTAAGGCAACAGAGATGTATGACCCCGACATGGGCTTTCGCTTTAAGACCTACGCGACTTGGTGGATCAGACAGCGCATAACCAGAGCAATAGCGAACGACGATAGAACGGTTCGCCTTCCGGTGCATCTTCACGAGAAAATTAGAAGAATCCAACGAGCTCAAAAGCGGCTGGCTCATGCTACCGGGCGAAGTCCCGACCTACGCGAACTAGCGACGGCAATTGGAGCCGAACCGGAGGCAATCGCGAAGCTGTTATGGCGGCAGTACGCGACGAATTGCGTCGAGGGTGATGCACCATTGGAGAGCGGCGAAGTTACTAGACTCACGCTTCAGGCAGACAATGACTCTGCTTCGCAGTTCGACATCGTTGCCGATAAAGAACTTCACCGACGCTTCAACTCTGTGTTGCTCAGCCTGAGTCCGCGCGAGGAGCGAGTTGTGCGCTTACGTTTTGGTCTACACGTTGGAGAAGATGAGCAGACCCTGGAGACGATTGGCCAAGAATTCGGCGTGACCCGAGAACGCATTCGCCAAATTGAAGCAACAGCGCTGCGAAAACTGAGGCACCCAGTGAGATTGAAGAAGCTAAAAGAGTTTCTCGTGTGGGCTTGAAGGGGTGATTCTGTGGCAAGGTACTATGGCCTCGAAACGGACATTCCCGACCAGAAATCCGAGAGACTTGTAGCGGCAGCCTTGCGCAAGCTGCCCGATGACTGGACCGTCTTCCATCACGTCACTTGGCAGTCCGTTCGTGGAGGTCGGCAAGGCGATGGAGAAGCCGACTTCATTCTTCTACACCCGAAGGCAGGCGCAATAGTTGTCGAAGTCAAAGGCGGTGGGATTGACATCACGAATGGTCGTTGGCGTTCAACAGATCGATATGGTCAGGTCCATGAGATAAAGAATCCGTTCGAACAGGCACTGGCATCAAAGCATGCATTACTATCGTGGCTGGGCGATTTGGGACTGAATGGTCGGCTATCTGTTGGACATGCGGTTGCGCTTCCCAATGTCGATAGCGCCCCGTTGCTTGGACCGATAGGCACACCGCAGGTCACCTGGACTAGACGCGATTTAGATGGAATTCACGACGCGATACGCCGGACCCTAACTCATTGGTCTCTTAAAGCCTCTCTCTCTGATGAAGATATCAAGAAGCTAACAAACCTTCTTGCGCCAACAATAAGCATCCGCCGGAAGCTTGCCAGCGCGTCTGCCGAGGCCGAGACACAGCTACTAAAGCTCACGGCAGAGCAGGTTGAAGCGTTCGCCGGCTTGAGAGCTGCCCGCGGCGGATTAATACTCGGAGGCGCTGGCACCGGAAAAACAATACTGGCCATCGCGCGTAGCCAGTTGCTTTCGCAGAACGGCTTCCAAACCCTACTTGTTTGTTACAACGAGTTACTGGGCCAATCGTTGGATGCTCAATTTGTTGGCCAAAGCAGTCCCTCAGTAGGAACATTCCATTCGATTTGTTTTCGCCAAGCCGCCCGCGCGAAATTGCCAATCCCTCAGTCGCCGCCGCCGACCTGGTGGGAAAATGATGCGCCAAACCTACTGATAGAAGCTTGCGCCAATAACAATACTCAGTTTGACGCGATCGTGGTGGATGAAGGCCAAGACTTTTCGCCAGCTTGGCTGGATGCGCTCCGCTGCCTCACCTCGACACGACTAGACGCTCCGTTCTACGTATTCGCTGATCCAAGACAGGATTTGTGGAGCCGAGATTGGTCGCGCAACAGCGATTGGCAATTTGTCTATGAATTGAAACAGAACCTCCGAAACACGCAGCCGATTGCTGAAAGGGTCGCCGCCGCGATAGGCATCGATCCGTTTTCGAGAGGTGTCGCAGGTCCCGCGCCGCTTTGGCGGAGTGTCGATAATCCCAAGCGTACCGAACATCACGTCATCGCAATGGTTGAACGTCTAATAGACGAAGGGTTTGGGCCACAAAACCTTACCGTCCTTTGCAGCTCTCATAATCTCGTCGCGAAGCTTCGGGAACAAACAATTGGGCCTTTTTCTTTTGGGAAATGGGGCAGTAAGGGAATTCCAGTCGAGACAATCGCACGCTTCAAAGGGCTCGAAAGCGAGGCCGTGATACTTGCCATCGAGGATGAGCGTTCGGGACAAGACCAAGCCTTGGCATATGTTGGCCTCAGTCGCGCGAGGAGCTTGCTCGCGGTAGTGGGCTCGCCCCAACAGCGCTCACTTTTGAACTGGCCTCAAGAGCTGGCAACTAAATCGAAATAGCCTCGCGGCCCTGTGAGCGCCAACCTGGATAGCGAAGTGTTGAACAGTCGGCATGAGGGCTCACCCAAATGAAGGCAGACCGCACAAGCCGCCCCGTCTTCGGCACAGCCCGGGTCAAGCGCGCACCTGTGCTCGTCATCGATCATCCCATCAAGAAGCCGGTGAAGTTCACTCTCGAACAGCGCCTGCAAGCCGCCCAAAACAAAGCTCCCTCTAGCGGCGGCGTATACGAAGAACCCGAAGGCATGGGGAAGCACGAGCTCCGAAAGAGCGCTCCGTTCGATTCCGGCGAAAACCGCCGCCCGCCTGATAAATGCATGTGAATAGGAGTGTATCAGTGTCGTTAGAAGGCTGGTGCGGTCGTCCATAACAAGGGGGTTTGAATCATCTGGCGGTGTTAGATGTCGCAACACAGCGAGAGCCGCAGAGCGAGAATCCCTAACAGCGTCTAGTGGCCAACCCGACCGTACAACCCATTCGAAGACTTTGAGCGGATCAAGCCGGACGAATAAGGCTTCCGTCTCTACCAACTCGCCGTAGACAACGTAGTCTCCACTTCGCTCACGATATGTCCGCAGACGGCTTGCTCCAGGACTAGCGTTTCCACGCGTGAATCCGAACTGAGCTGTCAAGACGGGAAACCGGTCTACCAACTCCACCCGTTCAATGCCGCATCGTTTGAGCGCGCTGGGATAGGTCACTGAATAAAGCTCTTTGAGACGCTCGCCCGATGACGATTTGTTTAGGTCGGAAATCGTTGTTCGGCTGTCGTATGTCGCTAACGCAATTTGCCGTGCCTGTTGTTCAGCGCGCTCTCTCACCCGCAACGGAAGTTCTACTCGCCCCTCTGACTCGGCGGGTGTCGCAGGCATCGCGGCGACCATCGCATCGATAGTGGCTTGTTCAAAACCACGCTCCACAAGCATGCGCCGCACCGATTCTTGGTTCGGTCGTGCTGTAAAGTCCGACAACCGCTGACCAGGCATCCCTTCAAGCAACCATTGAAATGCCCTTTCACCACCCCCAGCATTTTCGACCAGTCTCAGCGTATCTCTCTTCGCGGGATTTATTAGAGTGATGCCGTGAGGCTTGAACACGGTCCCCGACCGATGGACGGTAAACGAAAGCACGCCGCCATCTTCGCAATCACATGCCGCACCAAACCCGCGATGAATTATCTGATTGCAGACAGGACAATAAAAAATTAGCTCTGTTGCGGACGCAGTACCCGGCATCCGCACTGCCCGCTGACCATGCTGGGGACACTTGCGAACATAGGGTGTCTTAATCGCCCCGCACTTGGCGTGATACCCAACAAATGGCAACTGACCCCGACGCGCATTTGAACCACACTCGCATCGGCCCATCGGAACGTCGTGCAGCCTTTTGCATCGCCTACAAAGATACAGACGTGGAAAGGGCTCGCACCAAATTCCGCGTTCCTTGTTTAGCGATTTGACCCGAACGGGACGTTGCCGATGCATATCTTCGACAAACCCGCCATCCTCGCCGCTTTCCGCCCATCTAAAAGCCGCCCGGATTAATTCAGACCGCAAATCAGTTGTATCAATAGCGGTCTCAGTAACAGCGTCAGTCCACCGACGCACCTTCCAAATGCCACCGGCTGCATCCACCGTTTGCTCCGGTAAATGCCCAAAGAGTATCTGGGATCCGCTGCGCATCTCTCTCATTGTGTGCTGTCCCCGAGAATTGGTACCTGCTCCTCAACATCTCGCAACGAAAGCATCGGCGCGCCCGTGGGCGATAAGTCAGAGAAGAAGCGCGCATCACCGGGAGGCTCCCTCAAATTGCGTTGAAACCCCTTGAACCAGTTATTGAGTTGCTCTTGTAAAAGCTCATCGTCATCGGTCAGCGCGAGCGCTCTGGCGATAGCGGCTTCGTCCTGTTTCAGCGCATCGGGATGGCTGCGTAGAAACGTATTCAAATCTCGAAGTGTAATAAGGCGGGCCTCCGCTGACGGCTCGTGAACGAGTAGAAGCCGAGACAACTCAATCCCGGAAACTGTCCGTTCTAGGACGCGACGGCTCTTTCGCGTAATCGGAATCGCTTCAACAAAGCGATCTCCATGAGAAACAAACTGGGGAAATGACCGGTAAAGGCTTGCATCGCGTTCACGGGTCATCTTTGGCACTACCACCACCAACCCCGGCCAACGGCGGCCGACGCGAGCTGTGGCCTGGATGAACTCAGCAACGCCCAAAGGAAACGCCAACATGACCATTACATTTAAGCGGTCAATATCGACACCGTGAGACATCATCGATGAAGCCGCAATCAAGTGAATGCGATCTTCAAAGAGTTGTTCAGGCTGTTCTAGACGCTTCAGGATCGTTAGTACGTCGTCGAAGTCAGTTCGACCCGTCAGCGTTTCCACATTAGGCGAGGGATCAAGACCCGCGTATTGCGTCTCGGAAGATCGTACCACGGCGTCAATGTCTTGCAGCGTATTGCCGTAGACGACATTCGTTCCATACAGGTTCGCCAAGAATGGAGCGTACGCAGTGTCAATGTTTAGATGGCCGCACACTTGCTGCGGTTCTCGCAATAAATCTCTTATTGCTGACTGGATCGTCACCACCAATCGATCAACGACGAACTCGACCGTTAGGCGCCTAGGAGCCAGCGCAATGTATCGGCGCATAAGTTCATTTGAATCCGAGGTCCAGAAACCGCTCCCCTCTCGCGGCGAGGGCTGTGGAAACACTCGCGCAGATCGATGGTAGAGCACGTCTGCCTGTTTTTCATATCCCGCAAGCGTAGCTGACGAAGCCAGAATCTTTGGGCGTGATCCGCTCAACTCTTCCTGCAGCGAGTCCAGAGCAGCTTCATAGTGGGCATCTACGGCCCCCAAGCTGTCTCTAAGAAGGTGAAGCTCGTCCTGCAGGCGAAAAGTCGGAGCGAAGAGCGCCGCGTCCATTGGCAGCGGTTCAGGGTTTTTTCCCCGGCAATCCGGCACAAGGCAGCCGTTCGGAAAATCACCGCGAGTAGCATAGGTGTAACCGTGACCGACTTTACCGCAGAGACCCCATGGCGCTCCAACTAGCCCTCTCATGCCCGTCTGGCGCGCAATGTTTGCGGCTTTGTCTAGAGTGCCAACCACGACCGTAGGCAAGAATCGCCATATCTCATCGTCGATCACAAATATGGGTAAGGGTACTGTTCCATTCGGACAGGCGGCGTTTTCGCAGCAGTGAACCAATCGCCAAGTGCGACGATCAAATCGCGTCTTGACACCCGTGACCCGGCAGAAAGGGCAAACGTCGATAACGCGAAAGGGATTGTCCATCTCCTCCACCTTGCTCGCGTCCTCGTTGTCTCGATTGCTTTCCTTCTTGATACGGTTTGGCGTGGATGAACTTCCGACGAGGAAGCCTAGTGAGAATGGATCGCCTGGGAGCGCAGCTTCTTTGCGCACGATCTCTGCAGCCGCAAGGGCGTTAGCGAAGCGTTGCGTTTGCTGCAGAGAAAGAAGGCGTAGCGGAAAACGCGACCAAGCAGTTACGCCGGAAATTTTGCCCCTCATTCTGTCCCATAGGGCTGCGGTAACGAGCAGACCAAGATACGTTTCAGTCTTTCCGCCGCCCGTTGCGAACCAAACTACGTCCACAATTTCCTGTTCCGCCACAGGATCGACAATACTCTTAAGATTCGCGAGCAGAAACGCGAACTGAAATGGTCGCCATGAATCGTATCGGCCTCGGGCAGCGATACTCATCGCTTTGTTCATAAGCTGAAAGGCCGATCTCAACTGAGCATTCTCGCGCAAGAATGCGAGCCCTTCTTTGACCCGCTTCAGTTCTTGAGAGAACTCCTTCGACGCTCGCTCGGCTTCGCGCCTCATTGCGGGAGACCAGCTCTCTTCGGCGCTACGCGTGTTAAGCGTATCAGCCCCCCAAGCATCTCCCGCCCAATTCTCAAACGCGAGTATTAGCTCCTCGCACGAGGCAATGGGGGATCGAGACAAAGTTTCAAAGGTCAGGTCGGGACAAGGGGTCGCAACCGCCCAATATGACGGTCGCATTCGCGAGCGGGCCGGTGAGTCACTGGTTCGCACAGTTTGGCCATTAACCTCCACACCGCAGTTCAACCAAACGGCCAATACC
>Ga0207680_10000696_pt1 | contig 15794 bp, 14 predicted proteins | sample KBSS23metaG_FD_184321 | JGI IMG/M metagenome (GOLD analysis project Ga0207680, IMG submission 184321) | Switchgrass rhizosphere microbial communities from Kellogg Biological Station, Michigan, USA - KBS S2-3 metaG (SPAdes) (version 2) | ecosystem: Host-associated > Plants > Roots > Rhizosphere... | reverse complement strand
GCGCCTGGCCGCGCCTCGTCGGGGAGGCCGGTGAAATCGTGTATTTCTGGACGTCCAGCCTCGCAGGCGCGGACCATGCATCGAGCCGGACGGGCGCGTGCCGCCCGCATCCCGCGGGGCTCGCGGCTGGCCGCGCTTCAAAGCTGGAGCAGCTGAACGGGATTTCTCGCACTGTCGATGAGCACCGCGATCCACACGCGCCCCGTCCCTTCCTCCGTGGGCAACCCATCGCCCGCCGGGCGGCTGGCCCCTTTTCGGCACGTCGGACCACGCCTCAAGATTCGTCACCGAGACCTTCCGTCTCTCGAACGTCGCTTGCGAGAGGCAGAACCGCGAAAACCGTCTTCACCAGGAGGCTCGGCCAGGCGCCCGTCAGGCGCGCGCGGACGCCCGGCCGGGGGCCGAGGCATACCGGGGCGTACGTCGAGGCCAACGGCCGGGAGCCTGCGTCCCGCATGGCGGGATGGATGGTCCGCGCCGGGCTAGAAGTGGAGGGTTCGCGAGAGGAACAGCGCCATCTGGCTGCGGGAAACCGTACCGCCCGGGCAGAAACGGCCCCCGCCGCATCCCAGCGTGATCTGTTCGCGCGCGAGCTGCTCGATCCAGGCGGCGAATCCCCCGCCCGCGACGTCGGAGAACATCGTCCCCGTCGCCGGCGGCGGAACGTAGGCGGCGCCGTGCTCGGCCCGGAGGAGGAAGACTGCCATCTGGGCGCGCGAAATTCCCGAGGAGGGACAGTACGCGGTCGCCGTGCAGCCGTTGGTGATCCCGCGGCGGGAAAAATCCCCGATGAAGTCGTACGCATAGGCGCCGGGCGCGACGTCCCCGAAGATCGGCGGGAGGCCGGCGGGAGGAACGAAGACGTTCAGGCTGCGTTCGATGAACACGGCCATGTCGGCGCGGGTCACGATCCGGAGCGGGCAGAAAGTCGTCGCGGTGCATCCGGGCATGATGCCCCAGGCCGCCATCGTGCCGATCGCCGAAGCCGCGACGTCGGTCGAAGAGACGTCGGAAAAGGTCGCGCCCGCCATGCAGGCCGGGTCGAGCGAAGCGGCGTTGACGATGGTCGGCCGGAGCTGCTCGCTCACGCAGCGCGGGTGGAATTTCAGGGAGACCTCGGACCACCCGAAGAGCTGGCAATAGCTCATGATCGTTCCGACCCCGGCGCCCGCATCGACGTTCGGTCCGCTGTAGCAGCCGGGCTCTTTTCCGTAGCACTCGTCGATCGGCGGCGAGTAGCAGTGCGTGTGGTCCGATCCGAAGTTGTGGCCGAGCTCGTGGGCGATCGCGTCGATGTCCCAGACGTCGCTGCCGGGCGCGGGATGGTGGAAATTGGTGACGCCCTGGTCGATGTTACCGACGATCGCATAACCGCCGGCCCAGTGCCCCGAGCCGTCCGAGGTGTCGCCCTGGCAGATCGTCGAAATCCAGGCGACGCCGCCGCCGAGGTTCTTTCCGCTCAGGAAGAGGACGGTCGAGCGGGAAACGGCGGATCCGTTGGCGTGCCAGTAGGAGCCGACCTCGTAGAGCGCGTCGATCGACGTCGTCGCGGCCCAGGGGTCGGAGGCGGAAGTCCACACGCGGAGGGATCCCACGACGAGCCGCGTCTTCAGATCCCGCCAGTAGATCGCGGAAACGGCGGCGAGGGCGTTCGAGACGTAGTTGCGCTCGGCGGTCGAGTTCGGGAATTGACGGAAGAGCTCGAAATCGGTATCCACCGCCAGGGTCGCGACGTAGGGCTGGCCCATGTCGGCGAGGCTGGCCGAACGGAAGGCCTCGCGCGACGGAGGCGCGGCCAGACGTTCCGCGTCGCACCGCCACGAGCCGGCGAGGGCCGTCCATTGGGCTCTCGAAAGGCGCCGGACGACGTGCTCGGGCGTTTCGCTCTCCCAGCGTCCGCGGGGCTCGAACGCGAACGTTTCTTCGCCCCGCTGGACGAAGCCGCGCACGCTGGCGCCGAAGGCGGAAAGAAAGACGCGCGATTCGGGGTCTCCGTCCACCGTGCCCTCGAAGAAGGCGGCGTCGGGGACCGCGGCGATCGTCTCGACGCCGCCGGGGCCCTTTTCGACGGATCTCGCGTCGGGCGCGAAGAGGTCAAATCGGCGAAGCGCGAGATCGGCCGAGACGGAGGCGGCGAGCGGGAATCCCCGGAGCACCGTCTCTTCGTTCGGCCGCAGGTTCCGCAGGGTGTGCAGAGCCTCCGGCCGGAGGAAGAGACCGAGCTCGCTCCCGGCATCGGGAACGGCTGCGGTCCGGAGGCCAGGCGGGGCCCCCCGGGAGAGCGGCGAGGGGATGTCGAAGGCCGCCGAGACCCCGGGGAAAAGCGCCAGGGCGCCGAGGGAGAGGACACCGGCGAGGAGGCGGCGGGAAATCACCCGGACAACGTAGCACGCGGAGCGTCGGAGCCGTACTGTCCCGACGGACAGGCGGGCCGTCAACGCGAGCGGACGGCGCGTTCGGAAAGGTCCAGGACATCCCGGATGAGGGCGGGGAGGACCTTCACGTCGAGCTGGGTCGACGCGTCGGACCGCGCATGGTCCGGATCGTCGTGGATCTCCAGGAAGAATCCGTCCACGAAGCCCGTCGCGGCGGCGGCACGCGCGAGGACCGGCGCGTACTGTTTCAGTCCGCCGGTCTGCTTGCCTCCTCCCGGAAGCTGCATCGAGTGGGTGACGTCGTACACAACCGGCACGCCCAGGTCGGCCATCATGGGAAAGGCCCGGAAGTCCACGACGAGGTTGTTGTACCCGAAAGCCGACCCTCGCTCGCAGAGCATCACGCGCCGGTTTCCGGAGGCCGCGCACTTCTCGACCGCGAATCGCATGTCTGCCGGCGAGACGAACTGCCCCTTCTTGATGTTGATCGGTTTTCCGGTCTCGGCGGCGGCGGTCAGGAGGTCCGTCTGGCGGCAGAGGAACGCCGGAATCTGGATCACGTCGAGCACCCGGGAAGCCTTCGCCGCCTGGTCGGGCTGGTGGATGTCGGAGATGATCGGCAGGCCGCTCTTTTCCTTGACCTCCGCCAGGATGTCGAGGCCCTCCTCGAGGCCGGGGCCTCGATAGGACGCGATCGACGACCGGTTGGCCTTGTCGAAGGAGGACTTGTACACGATCTTCGCGCCCGTCTTCTCCGCCACCGCCCGGATCTTCCGCGCCATGACCAGCGCGTGCCGGCGCGATTCGATCACGCAGGGCCCGGCGAAGAAGAGCGGGGGAGCGCCGCCGCCGATCGCGTACCCGCGGACGATCTGGAGACGCGCGGCGGCCATGGGGCGAGTCTATCAAGGAGGGGCGCGGCGACCGCTCCCCCGCCTCGATCGCTATGGGCGGTCGGTGCGAACTCCGGCCTGCTCGGCCGCGGTCGCGTCGGTCTCCGCCTGAACCGCTCCGCGGTGCGCCTTGGCCGCACGAATGAAATCGCGGAAGAGGGGGTGACAGGCGAACGGCTTCGACTTGAGCTCCGGATGGAACTGGCAGCCGAGGAACCAGGGGTGATCGTCGTGGATCTCGATGATCTCGACGAACTTCTTGTCCGGCGACATTCCCGTGAAGGAAAGGCCATGCTGCTTGAGCGTCGGCAGGAATTCCTGATTGACCTCGAAGCGGTGGCGGTGGCGGTCCCAGACCAGAGGCTCGCCGTACGCTCGCGCCGCGAACGATCCGGGGGAGAGCTCCGCGGGGTACTTGCCGAGGCGCATCGTGCCCCCGAGGGCGTCGACGCCGATGAGATCCCGCAGCTTGTAGATGACCTTGTGCTTCGGCTCCTCGTCGAACTCGGTCGAGTTCGCGCCCTCGAGCCCGCAGACGTTCCGCGCGAACTCGATCACGGCGCACTGCAGGCCCAGACAGATGCCGAAGAACGGAACCTTTTTTTCGCGGGCGTAGCGGATCGCCCGCATCATTCCCTCGGTGCCGCGCTTGCCGAACCCGCCGGGCACGAGGATCGCGTCCACGCGGAAGAGGTCTTCCGGGTAGTTTTCCCCTTCGAGCGTCTCCGCGTCGATGTAGGTGAGCTTCACCTTGACGTCGTTGGCGATGCCGCCGTGAATGAGCGCCTCGTTCAACGACTTGTAGGAGTCGCCGTAATCGACGTATTTGCCGACGACCCCGATCTCGACCTCGCCGTGGGGGGATTTGATGCGGTTGACGAGACTTTCCCATTTGGAGAGGTCCCGCTCGTAATGGGGCAGGTTCAGGAGGTCGAGGATCTGCGTGTCGAGGTTCTCCGACGCGAGCGCGAGGGGAACCTCGTAGATCGAGGGCACGTCGCGCGCCGTGATCACCGCCTCGACCGGGACGTTGCAGAAGAGCGCGATCTTGCGCTTGATCTCGAGCGGCAGCGGTCGGTCGGTGCGGCAGAGGAGGATGTCGGGCTGGATTCCGATCGAGAGGAGCTCCTTGACGGAGTGCTGGGTGGGCTTGGTCTTCAGCTCGTCGGAAGCCTTGATGTAGGGCACGAGCGTCAGGTGGATGTTGACCGCGTTTCCGCGTCCCACGTCCAGCCGGAACTGCCGCATGGCCTCGAGGAAGGGGAGCGATTCGATGTCGCCGACCGTCCCGCCGATCTCGATGATCACGACGTCGGCTTCGGACGAGACGGTGCGCATCGCCTCCTTGATCTCGTCGGTGATGTGCGGGATGACCTGGACGGTCTTGCCGAGATAGTCGCCGCGCCGCTCCTTGTCGATCACCGCCTTGTAGATCCGCCCCGTGGTGGTGTTGTTGAGGCGCGATCCCGTCATCGAGGTGAACCGCTCGTAGTGGCCGAGATCCAGGTCGGTCTCCGCCCCGTCGTCCGTCACGAAGACCTCGCCGTGCTGGAACGGCGACATCGTTCCCGGGTCGACGTTCAGGTACGGGTCGAGCTTGGCGAGCGCGACGGTGAACCCTCGGGCTTCGAGCAGCGCCCCGATCGAGGAGGCCGCAATGCCCTTCCCGAGGGACGACACGACCCCGCCCGTGACGAACAGGTATTTTGTGCTCATCGTGGTCTCCTTGTTTCGCAGGGGTGAGAAGGGCTTTCCGAGAGGTTCGGACGGACGAGTCCGGGAGCCGGGGCGATTCCGATCATGCGCGCATTCCTGTTAATCTTAACGGCGCCTTTGCATTCCGTCAAGAGAGCTTCGCTCGCCGGTTGGATCGCGATCGTCATCGCGGCGATGGCTTCGGCGCGCGCGATCGATCTCGCCTGGAAGCGAACCGAGTCGTCCGAGACGGGCCGGGCAAGGTGGATCTGGGCGACCGACGACGTGAAAACGGAGAACCCCGCGACGTTCATCGCGTCGCGATCCTTCTCGCTCTCCGTACCGGCGCCCGTCGCCCGCGCGAAGGTCTTCGTCGACCGGTCGTATCGCCTTGTCATCGACGGCCGGCTCGTCGGGGCGGGGGGGATGAAACCGGGCGACCCGATCGACACCATCGATCTCCCCGGGGGGCTCGCGGCGGGTGATCACACGATCGCGATCGAGGGAGCCAGTCCCTCGGGGATCGGGGGAATCCTCTTTGCGCTCGACCTGCCGGGAGCGGGGCGGGCCGTCGTGGTCTCGGACGCCGCCTGGACGGTCGGCGGAAAACCTGTCTTCGTCTGGGGAGAGCCGCCGATGCACCCGTGGGGATTCCCCGGGCTTCGCCGATGAACCGGAGAAAGCTCCTCGGGCTCGCCGCGGCGTCGGGGGCGGCCGCGGCGCTCGGCCCGCTTCGCGCGACGGCAGCCCCTCCCGGTGCGCTCTGGATCGACGGGTGCGGCGAGGCGTTCGACCTTGACGACGGAAAAATCCCCGTTCCGGAAAAAATCATGGCGATCCTCGCCGCTTCGAAGCTCGCCGGGATCAATTTCACGATCGTCGGCCCGGGCGCGGACTTCGAAAAGACCGTGCGCGCCATCGCCGCCGTTTACCGGGCGGTGGAGACCTCGCCGGGGCGCATTCTCTTCGTGCGGCGCCCCGAGGACCTCGAGCGGGCGGCCGGGGAAGGGCGGCTCGGCGTCATCATGGGGTTCCAGACGACGGGCATGCTCGGGGAGGACCTCGGCCGCATCGACGTTTTCGCCCGCCTCGGCGTGCGGATCATGCAGCTCACCTATAACGACCGCAGCCTCTACGGCGACGGTTGTCTGGAGCCCGCCGACGCCGGTCTTTCGCGGCTCGGGCGGCAGGCGATCGAGCGCATGAACGCACTGGGGGTGGCCGTCGACGTTTCTCACTCGGGAGACCGAACGACGCGCGAGGCGATCGAGGCGTCGAAGAAGCCGATTCTGATATCGCATACGGGGTGCCGAGCCGTATTTCCGCACCCCCGAAACAAGGAGGACGCGGCGCTGAAGGCCCTGGCCGACCGCGGAGGGGTGGCGGGGATCTACCTGATGCCGTTCCTGTCGGCGGGGCCCGGACCCATCACCCCGGACGATCTCGCCCGGCACGTCCAGCACGCGATCCGTGTCTGCGGCGAGGACCACGTCGGCATCGGGACCGACCAGGGCATCGAGCCCGTCGTCGACACGCCGGAATATCGGAAGTCCCTGGCCGAAGAAGTGGAGGCTCGCCGGCGCGCGGGCGTGAGCGCGCCCGGGGAGAGCGCCGACCGCCCTCCGTTCATCCCGGAATTCAACCGGGAGGCCCGGTTTTCCCTTCTCGCGGCCGACTTCGCCCGGCGCGGAATGCCGTCCTCGATCATCGACAAGGTGCTCGGCCGCAATTTCGAACGGGCGCTGAAGGAAATTTGGAGGCAGACGTGAAAACGACGATGACGGCAGCTCTCGGGGTTTTTCTGCTCGGAGTCGCGCCCGCGGCCGTTCCCCCGGCGGGGACCGCGCCGCGGCGATACACCGTCCTCCTCGCGGGCAACCGGGCCGGCGTGGAGACCGTCGAAGAAAAGGCGAAAGGCGAACGGCAGATCCATTTCGAATTCAACGATCGGGGAAGGGGACCGGGAATCGACGAGCGGATCTCGCTCGACTCCCGCGGCTGGCCTTCGGCGATCGAGCTTCGCGGACACGACTACTACAAGGGCGCCGTCGAAGAGCGGCTTTCCCGGCAGGACGGCCGGTCCATCTGGCAAAGCGACGTCGAAAACGGGGAGGCGCCGGAGGGCTCGGGCTTCTACCTTGCGTTCAACGGCGCTCCGGAAGAAGCGAGTCTGCTCGCCGCGGCTCTTCTCCGCGCCCCGGACCGAACCCTTCCTCTCCTGCCGGCGGGACGGGCCTCGATCGAGCCGGCCGGAGAAGTCACCGTCCGCCGCGACGGAGTGGAACGGCGCGTCTCCCAGTACGCCGTCACGGGGCTCGATTTCTCGCCGACGCGCGTCTGGCTCGATGCCGACGGGACCTACTTCGCGTCGGTCAGCCCCTGGACGACGGTCGTCCGGGAAGGTTGGGAGGATGCCGTCGCGAGTCTCTCGGCCGCGCAGGACGCGGCGGGTGCCCGGCGGGGGACCGAGCTCGTTTCCCGGCTCGCGCACCGGTTCCCCTCGATCGCCTTCACCCACGTGGCGCTCTTCGATTCGACTCGGGCCGCTCTCGTACCGGCCACCACGGTCGTCGTCGCGGAGGGCCGGATCCGCGCGGTCGGGCCGGACGGGAAAGTGCCGATTCCCTCCGACGCCGAACGCATCGATGCGGCCGGAAAGACCCTCCTGCCGGGTCTCTGGGACATGCACGTTCATCTTTCGTCGGGGGACGGACCCCTCCAGATCGCCAACGGAATCACGACCGTGCGCGACATGGGAAACGACCCGGACGCGCTGCTCGCGTGGAAGAAACAGTTCGACGAGGGAACCGCGGTCGGGCCGCGCGTCGAGCTCGCGGGGCTCGTGGACGGGAGCGGCCCGTACAGCGGCCCGATCAAGAGGAAGGTGGACGACGAGGTCTCGGCCCGCGCGGCGGTCGACGACTATGCGCGCCGGGGCTACGCGCAGATCAAGATCTACAGCTCGATCAAGCCGGAACTGATGCCGTTCATCGCGCGGCTCGCCCACGAGCGGGGCCTGCGGGTCTCCGGACACGTCCCCGCGTTCATGACGGCCGAGCAGTTCGTCCGCGGAGGGGCGGACGAAATTCAGCACGCCAACTTCCTTTTCCTGAATTTCCTCTTCGACACCGTCAAGGACACGCGCACGCCCGCGCGTTTCACGGCGGTCGCCGAGCACGCCGCGGAGATCGACCCGTCGCAGGAGCGGGTGAAGGCGTTCCTGTCGATCCTGGCAGGGCATCGAACCGTCATCGATCCGACGCTCATCGCGTTCGAGACGATGTTCGTCGGAAAGAAGGGCGAGATCTCGCCTGCCTACGCCGCGATCGCGGACCGGATGCCGGCACAGATCCGGCGCGGCTTCCTTTCCGGGAGCCTCCCGATCCCCGCGGGGAAAGAAGGCCTCTATCGCGACTCCTATCGCTCGATGCTTCGGATGGTGAAGGCAGCCTTCGACCGCGGGATTCCCGTCGTCGCCGGCACCGACGATCTCGCCGGCTTCACTCTCGCGCGGGAGCTCGAGCTCTATGTCGAAGCCGGAATTCCGGCGCCCGAGGTCCTCCGGATCGCCACGCTGGGCGCGGCCCGGGTGATGAAGAAGGACGGCGAGCGCGGATCGATCGAGCCGGGAAAGATGGCCGATCTCCTCCTGGTCGACGGCGACCCCGCGAAGGCGATCGGGGCTGTTCGGCGGGCGGAAGTCGTCGTCAAGGACGGAGTGCTCTACCGGCCGGCGGAGATCGACGCCGCGATCGGGGTGAAGCCCGCGTCCTGAGACGGTCCTTGAGAGCTGCTTCCCGGATCTCCTTTCGGAATGTCGACCGGGCTGCTCAACGATGAGGCGCGGCGAGACGGGTTGGAAGACGGGTCCGGGGGGCGTGCCGCCGGGCAAGGCGTACCGGTGGCGTACGTCGCGCCCGGCGGCAGGCCCCCCGGACCCGTATAACGGCCCGTATCGTCCGCGCTTGTCCGTCCGGCACCGAGCGAGTTTCCTTTGTCGATTCGAGCAAATCTCGAGGCGGGGCGAGGCGCGAGCCCGACGGGACGCGGGTTGACCGCGACGTCCCGAGGCGTACCGCGGCGTGTACGTCGCAGGGCGGCGCGGGCGGCACGCGCCCGTCCGGCTCGATGGGATCGCCCTGCCTGCAGGTTGTCCTATTCGGCGGTGGCGAGCTCCAGCAGCGCTTCTCGCGCGGCGGCACAGTAGGGGTTGGCGCCGTCATATCCGGCCCGGGCGATGATCCTCTGGTACAGGGCGATGGCGCCGTCCCCGTCGGAGAAGCCGACCTCGCGGATCTGGGCGAGCGTGAAGAGGACGTCCAGACTATCCGGCTCGATGGCGTGCGCCTTTTCGCAGAACACCCGGGCGACGTCATAGCGCTCCTCGTCCGCAGCGAGGCGGGCGCGCCGCAGGTAGAGGTCCACTTCCGCCGAGCGGTCCGCCCGCGAGGGATGCAGGCGAAGCGAAGCGAGTCGGCCGGAGAAGACGGTGGATTTCATGTATTACGTTGTCTCTTTTTCAGTGTAGAGCAATATTGGCGGGCGTCAAGAAAAATCGTCGTGCCGCGGCGAGGTTCGCGACGCCGGGCGTGGTGACGCCGGGCGTGGTGTTGTGGGAGCCGACGATTCCCGCGCATTGCGCCGCGAAGAGTTGGGTCGCGTCAATCATCGAGATCGTCAGAGCGCGAGCCTCCGAAGTGGCCTTCGGAGAGTCTCCGGTCGGGCCCCGGAGCGGTCGAGGCTTCCCAGCCGAGCCGCGGAGGCGCATCGCGAATAGTCTCCTCGCAGGGTATTCAGCGCGATCCTTCGAATAATGGATCCCCCGCGAAGCGGCGGGGCGCGTCAATCGCCGCGCACCTCGTGCGCGAGCTACCAAGAGGAGGAGGTCCGCGATGCGGGAGGCTGGCAGCGGTCGCGTCCGCGACGCGATCCGCGAAGCCGACGGTTACGAGGCTCGTTCGACGAGGCTTTCGGCAGCGAGCATCAGCGCTTCCTTCGCCTCCCCGTCCGGGAAAGCCGCGAGCGGTTCCCGGGCCGCGCGGGCGTGCTCGAGCGCGAGCTCCCGCGTCTTGGCGACGCCTTCGTAGCGGTCGACGATCGCCAGGATCTCGAAGGGGGAAACGCTCTCGAACTTTCGTTCCTTCAGGACCCGGCCGACTTTCGCGCGCTCGGCGGGGGTCGCCTCCGGAAGGGAGAGGATGAGCGGCATGGTGAGCTTTCCCTCTCTCAGGTCGGAGAGGACGGGCTTGCCGACGACCGCTTCGCGGGCCGTGTAGTCGAGCAGATCGTCGATCAGCTGGAAGGAGATCCCGAGCTTCCGGCCGTAAAGCGCCAGCCGCTCGGAGGCGGACTCACTCCCGTCGGGGGCGAAGTGCGCGGGAATCCGGCAGGCCGCGGAGAAAAGCTCGCCGGTCTTGCGGCGGATGATGCCGAGCGCCCCCTCCGGATCGAGGTCCACGTCGCCTTCCCGTTCGAGGCCGATGATTTCGCCTTCGATCATCGCGAGCGTCGTCTGCGAGAGGATCTTCAGGATCGTCAGGTCGCCTTCCTCGAGCGCGACGCCCATCGACTTCGTGTAGAGATAGTCGCCGAACAAGACGGTCAGGTTGTTTCCCCAGAGGGAGTTGACGGACTCGCGGCCCCGCCGGAGCTTCGCCTCGTCGATGATGTCGTCGTGCACGAGCGTCGCCGCATGGATGAACTCGACGACCGCGGCGTAACGCACGTCGGTGGAGCCTTCCTCGTAGCCCAGGACTTTCGCCGACAGGAGAAGGAGGGCCGGGCGGATGCGCTTTCCGCCCCCGCTCCGGAGGTAGTCGCCGATCTTCGAAATCGTCGCAACCGGCGAGTCGCACAGCCGGATCAGCTCCCGCTCGACGTCGGCGAGCTTCGGCGCGATCAGGTCGTAGGAACGCCGGAGCTCCTGTTCGCGAGGCTTCGCCGCGGATTTCATTCCGGGAGATCCTAACATCGGACGCGGAGGTCGAAATTTTCCGCCGGGTCCCGATGACCCAGTTAGATTTCCGTGAGGCGTGGCGAGACGTGCTGGAAGAGGGATTCGGCGGCGGCTATCGGCGGCGAAGGCGTACCCGTGGCGTACGTCGAGCCGCCGGCAGCCCCGCCGAACCCCTTTAACGGCGCGTATCGTCCGCGCCACCCTACCGATAGTTGAGGAACTGCAGCGGCAGCCCGAAATCCTCGCCCCGCAGCAGCGCGATGACGCTCTGCAGGTCGTCGCGATTCTTGCCCGCCACGCGGACCTGGTCGGACTGGATCGAAGCCTGGACCTTGATCTTCGAGTCCTTGATCGTCTTGACGATCGCCTTGGCCTTCTCGATCGGGATTCCCTGCTGGATCTTCACGATCTGGCGGACCGTGGCGCCGGCCGCGGGCTCGACTTTCTGGAAGTCGAGGGATTTCACGGCGATGCCGCGCTTGACGAGCTTCGTCTCGAGGATGTCGACCACGCTCTTCAACTTGTGGTCGTCGTCGGACGTGAGCGTCAACGCGAGCTCCTTCTCGTTCCATTCGATCTTCGATTTGCTGCCCCGGAAGTCGAACCGGGTCACGATCTCCTTCGACGCCTGCTGCACGGCGTTCTGAACCTCCTGGAGGTCCACTTTGGAGACGACGTCGAACGAATTTTCCTGCGCCATGGAATCTCCTTGTGGCGGAAGGCCGCCTACGGCTCGTTGTCGAGGATGCGGGTCCCTGCCGGAGGATGGATCGAAAAGAAGTCGGCATCCCTCGCCGGCTCCCCCTGGAACGCCTCGAAACGAAACTCCGTTCGGTCCCCGGAGGAGGCCTGGAAGGAAAGCGAGACCGGAGCGCCCGTCTCGGAGAGGGTCAGCCGGATCCAGGACACCTCGGACGCCGGATCCTTCGGCGTCACGAGGATCGCCGATCCCCCCTCGCGCTCCTCCCGTTGGAGCCTGTTCTTGCGGGCGAGCTCTTCCGGCGATTCCAGGAAGACGAGCGGAAGCTGGGCCCGGTCGGCGTCGGACAGGGGCTTCACCGTCATCTGCCGGTCGGCGGCGGAATAGAACCGGGCGACCTTGCCGTCGAACGTGAAGACTTTCTTCGGCGTCTCGTAATCGAAGCGCAGGCTTTCGGGCGCCTGGACGACGAGCACGCCGCTTTCCTTGCGCGACCGGGTGAACCCGGCGGGCGTGAAGGTCTGGACGAAGGCGGCGCGGTGCGCCTTCCCGTCCTGGAAGAACTTCGCCGCGCGGGAGAGGTCGTCGATGGGGCCGGCCGGAGACGCGAACGCGGCGCCGGCGAAGAGGAACGCTGCCGCGGCGAGTGGAAATCCGCGTCCGATCAATGCCGGAAATGCCGTCGCGGGGCGAGCAGGAAAGCCATTTTCCGGTCGTCCGCCGCGGCGACGATCTCGGCGTCCCGGATCGAGCCGCCGGGAGCGACGACCGCCGTCACGCCGGCGTCGGCGAGGATATCGAGGCCGTCGCGGAAGGGAAAGAACGCGTCCGAGGCCGCGCTGCAGCCGGTGATCGGGAGATTCGCTTTCATGGCGGCGAGGCGGCAGGAGTCGACGCGGCTCATCTGTCCCGCGCCGATGCCGACGGTCTGCCGGGCGTTGGCAATCACGATCGCGTTCGACTTGACCCGGCGGGCGACCGTCCAGGCGAGCTCGCACGCCGCCCTCTCGATCGCCAGCGGCCGGCGCTGCGACAGGACGCGCCACGCGGCCGGATCGTCCGACGCGTCGTCGGCTTCCTGGAGGAGAAGACCGCCGCCGATCCGCTTCCAGTCCGGCCCGCCGGAAGGGCCGTTGCTGACGGGGAGTTGCAGCAGACGGATGTTGGGCTTCTTCTCGAAGGCCGCCTTCGCCTCGGCGGTGAAGTCGTCGGCGACGACCGCCTCGACGAAGTGCTGGAGCACGAGGGAGGCGACGGCTCCATCCACGGTGCCGCGGATCGCGATGATGCCGCCGAACGCCGCGAGGGGGTCGCTCGCGAACGCCCGGCCGAAGGCCTCGAGGACGGACTCGCCGACGGCCGCGCCGCAGGGGTTGTTGTGCTTGACGATCACGGCCGCGCAGCCCCGGAAGTCGCGCGCGAGCCGGACGGCGGAGTCCGCGTCGAGGAGGTTGTTGAACGAGAGCTCCTTGCCCTGGAGTTGGCGATACAGGACGAGCTCCCCCGGCACCGCGGAGCGATCGCGATACACGGCCGCCTGCTGGTGGGGGTTTTCCCCGTATCGCAGCGCCGCCTGCTTCTCGAAGGCGAAAAGGAGCGTCTGCGGGAAGGGATCGCCGCCCGAGGTCTCGCGCGAAAAGAATCCGGCGATCGCGGAATCGTAGAGCGCCGTCCGGGCGAAGGCCTTGGCCGCGAGACGCTCCCGCGTCGCCGCGGAGGTCCCGCCGAGAGTCTGGATCTCGGCGAGGACGACCGGGTAGTCGGCCGGATCGACGATCACGGCGACGTGCGCGTGGTTCTTGGCGGCGGCCCGGATCATGGCCGGTCCGCCGACGTCGATTTTCTCGATCGCCGCCCTGCCGCGGGCGCCGGAGGCGATGGCTTCCTCGAATGGATAGAGATTGACCGCCAGGAGCTCGATCGGCCGGATGTTCTGCGCGGCGAAGTCCCGCGCGTGGAGCGCGTCGTCAGGATTCCCCAGCAGCCCGCCGAAGATCCGGGGATGCAGGGTCTTGACCCGGCCCCCGAAGATCTCCGGGAACTCGGTGATCTCCTCGGCTTTCGTGGTCGCGATGCCGTTCTCGGCGAGGAACTTCGCCGTTCCGCCCGTCGAGACGAGCTCGACTCCGAGGGCGGCGAGCGCGCGCGCGAACGGCTCGAGCCCTTCGCGGTTGGAAACCGAGAGCAGCGCCCGGCCGACGGCGACCGGCGCGTCAGCGTCCGGCGGGGATGACGTAAGGTCCGTTTCGTTCATCGAATTTCCCGGCGGGGCGGGCGTCGCCGCCCGCCGCGATCCAGATGGCCCACAACAGGTTCGTTTCGTCCGAGACGAGGCGCGACGCGGCGGTCTCGGCCGGCTCCGACGCCGGGTCTCTCTTTCGACCCAGCGCCGCGCGCACCGCTCCCGCGGGATCTCCCGCGATGGCTGCCGCCGTGACGCCGGAATACCGGAAGGGTCCCGCGCTCGCTTTCTCCCAGGCTTCTCCTCCCCCCTCCGGGGAGCCGGCCGAGAGGAGAGCGCCGACGGCCTCTCCGATCCGGCCCATGACCTCGGAAAAAGGGGTGCGGGCAAGGATCGCGCGGGGAATCCCGCGCACCCGCGCGTCAAGATCCGCCGGGGCCGGACGACGGGCGGCGTCCCGCACGCCCGAAAGGAATTCCTTCCGGAACCGGACGATCATCGCGGAGAGGTCGGGGGGACAGTCCCGCGTTCCCGCGATCGCCAGGTTCAGGGCCGCCCGATCCGAGCCCGAAAATCCGGCGGCAGCGGCGAAAACGAGCGGCGCGACGAAGTGCATCGGGCCGACATTCTAACCTCAGGGGCCGCCGTGCGCGTCACGGGATCGCGACGACGCTTTCCTTCCACGCCACCCCGCGGGAGCGCAGCCCCGCGACGAGCGTTTCCGAGGCCTCGTCGAGCCGCCCGAGGTGCTCGAGGGCCCGGATTCCGGGGTCGGCGTATTCCCCCGCGGCGAGCATCCGGGCGACGATCGCGCACGGGAATCCCGTCGTTCGCGCCATCGACGTCGTGCCCGTCGCGGGGTCGGTCCGGTCGAGCAGGTCGAAGACGTGACGCTCGCGGGCGGCGTTCCTCTTCCCCTCGACGATCACCCGCAGCACCGTGAGCTCCGCGTGGCCTTCCGGAAGCTTCCAGGCGGCGAAGAGGAGCCGCTCGGTGAGATCGCGCGGCGCGACCGGAACGCCCCGCACGGGGATCGGGCTCTCCCCGAAGAATCCCGAATCGCGAAAGACGCGCATCAGCTCGGCGTGGCCGGGGTAACGCATCGTCTTCTCTTTCATGTCGCGAGCCGGAATCGTCGAGAGGATCGTCCGCAGGCCGTCCGTGAGGAAGGCTTCGAGCGTTCCCACCCCCTCGAAGTCGAGCTTCTCGATCTCGGAGAGCGCGGGCTTGACGACCACTCTTCCGTTCTCGACGACCCTCGCCGGACGGGTGTATTCCTCGATGACGTCCGTCGCCGAGAAGACGATCGCGTACTCGTACGGCCAGCGGCGAACCGCCGGGAGCCCTCCCACGTAGATCGTCAGCGAGTCGATTTCGTCGAGCCGGGAAGCCGCCCGTCCCGCGGCGAAGTTCGAAAGTCCCGGAGAGACGCCGCAGTCGACGACCGCGGTCACGCCGTTCGCACGCGCTTCGCCGTCGAGGTCGAGCGGGTCCTCCGGCGCGAACGAAATGTCGGCGATCGGTTTTCCGGCCGCGATCACGGCGCGGAGCATGTTCCTGCCGAGGAAGCCGGGGACCGCGCCGACGACCGCGTCCGCCAGGGAGACCGCTCGGCCGATGTCTTCCCGGGAGGAGAGATCCGCGGTCTTCGTGGCGATGCGCCCGCCGGCGGCCACCCGCGCGAGCGCCTCCTCGGACCGGTCGAAGACCGTAACCTCGAGACCCGGGTCCGCGGCGAGGTCTCTGGCGATGACGTTGCCGATGAGGCCGCACCCGAGGATCGCTATTTTTTTCATGGCGCGCGGATTATAGCGGCAGCCCGGCGGTGCGCGGCTCGTGCAGGGAGGAGCCGGGCCGAAAGGCAGCCCGGGGGATGGGGCTCGCTCGCGCAGCCCGGCCGAAATCCGGGCCCGTGCGCGGTTGACCGTCGCCCGGGAGCGCGGCGGCACGGCGTCGGGGATCATCTCAGCCGCCGCTCAGCGATTTTCAGATC
>Ga0207680_10000695_pt1 | contig 15831 bp, 18 predicted proteins | sample KBSS23metaG_FD_184321 | JGI IMG/M metagenome (GOLD analysis project Ga0207680, IMG submission 184321) | Switchgrass rhizosphere microbial communities from Kellogg Biological Station, Michigan, USA - KBS S2-3 metaG (SPAdes) (version 2) | ecosystem: Host-associated > Plants > Roots > Rhizosphere... | reverse complement strand
TTATCTTTGCCTTGGAGACTGATTTTGTCGGGACTGGTCAGTTCGCCATCCCGACCTTGGCCACCCAGATGCGCTTGAGCTTCAGCGCCGATGAGATCCGCACGTTCTTCCGGAGAGGCTAGTGCGCATCGGATTAATGGATTTCGGTCAGCGCTTGGGTATCGCGTGGACTTGGAATGGCCGGCGATACAGCCGTAGCTTTCGCCTGCCTCGGATATGGCGGATCTGGCTTAACTGGCGCTGGAGGCATCGAGAATGGTTCCGACGTTAAACGAGGGCAGCCGCTGTTTCGTGAAGGCGAAGTTCTACGACAAGAACGAGGATCCGCAGATTGCCAGCTCCCTGCAATACCGTGTGGACTGCGAGACCACCCAGACCGCGATATTGGACTGGCAGACAATCACTCCTGCCGCTGTGGTCGAAGTTCAAATCGATGCCACCCTGAACACCATTATCAATCGCAGCAACGTCGTAGAGCGCAAGGTCGTGACCTTCAAAGCGAATGCAGATCCACCCGAGGGCGCATTCACCGGGGCACAGTTCTACGATCTAATTAATCTGCAGGGCCTCTAAAGTAGACCTCAGTAGATGAAAGGCCGTAAGACCGGTGGCCGCAGGAAGGGCACACCCAACCGCATCACTGTCGAGCGTGAAGCTGCTGTAGAGCAGGCGCACGAGCAGATCGCCCAAGTGCTGGGGCCGACTGCTTTCGATGGGGATGCGCACGCCATGCTGATGTCCGTTTACAAGGATGCCAGTCAGCCGCTCGTGTTGCGAATTGACGCGGCTGGAAAAGCCATTGGCTATGAGAAACCCAAGCTGTCGAGTGTCGATGCGCATGTCGATGGCGCGCTAGGTACCTATGCTGCCCAGCCCATCCCCGTCGAAGCGCGCGACAGTGATTCCCTGGCGAGCCCAGCCGGGTCCGCAGTTAACGGCCATTCAGCGGGACACGGTTGATGAATTGCTATACGGCGGCGCGGTATTCGGCGGCAAGAGCGACTTTTTGCTGGGCGACTTTGCGCAGGATGTGCCGAGGGAGTACGGCAAGCACTGGCACGGAATTCTGTTCAGGAAGAACTACCCACAGCTCGAGGACCTCATAGCGCGTTCCAAGGAGATTTATCCACCCTGGTTCCCGGGGGTGAATTGGAGCAATCAGACCAAGACTTGGACCTGGCCGAATGGTGCGACTCTGAAGATGCGCTTCATGGAGTCGGACGACGACTGGATGGAGTACTGGGGCCACGCTTACACGTGGATTGGATGGGATGAAATCGCACTGTGGTCGAGCATGACGCCCTACCTGCGCATGAAAGCTCGCCTGCGTAGTGCCTCGGCGAACATTCCGAACAAGCGCATACGGGCCTCAGCGAACCCCGGTGGGCCGGGCCACCACAACGTGCGGGCCTATTGGAAGATCGACGAGTATCCGTTAGGTGGGCATATATTCGTGCCGGAGGACGGATCCGGGATGAAGCGCCTATTCATCAAGGCGCGTCTGCAAGACAACAAGATCGGGATGGCCAACGACCCGGGATATGAGAATCGCTTGGAGGGGGCGGGGTCGCCGAATTTCATCCGTGCAATTAAGGAGGGCGACTGGTCCGTCATCGAGGGTGCTTTTTTCCCCGAGTTCAACCCCGACAAGCACGTTATTGAACCTCTTCCCCTGCCGACTCACTGGACTCGGTTTCGGGCGATGGATTGGGGCGCAGCCGAGCCCTTCAGCGTGGGCTGGTACGCCGTCAGTGACGGTGAGCTAGCTCAGTTCCCTCGTGGCGCGTTGATCAAGTATCGCGAGTGGTATGGGATGAAGGATGGGCAGCCGAACGTCGGTCTGAAGCTGACCGCAGAACAGTTGGGAGAGGGCATACGCGCTCGTGAAAAGGGCGATCGAATTGCCTACGGAGTGATCGACCCTTCGACGTTCGCGGTCAATGGTGGACCCAGCATCGCTTTACGCATGGCTCCCACGATCTGGCGGCCGGCGGACAATAAGCGTGTTCCTGAACGTGGAGCGATGGGCGGATGGGATCAGTTGCGGGCTCGGCTCCTCGGGCAGGACGGTAAGCCCATGCTGTACTTCTTCAAGACCTGCACTCACACGATTCGCACGATTCCCATGCTACAGCACGATTCAAAGCGCGCTGAGGATGTGGATACGGATACGGAAGACCATGCCGGGGATGAAACGCGCTACGCCTGTATGTCACGCCCCTGGATGAGTGGGGATGCCAAGTCCACTCAGCAGCCGACTGATAGCTACGCCAAACTCTTCGAGGATCACGAGACATCCGCATGGAAAACCGCGTAAAAGCGCCACAAATGGTGCCGGTCGATCGCGAACAGTGGAAAAGCCAAGTGCAGATGTTCTACCCGGAGGCATTCATTCAGGACGACAGCACGCCCTCGGCCATTCGTGAGCGCGCCATTCATAAAGCACGAATCGTGGGGTTCTTTATGCGACCTCATTCGACCGGGCAGGCAACGGGCTACATCCTGGATCCAGAAGAAATGCACAGCCCAAGTGGGGGATGAGCGCATGCGGGCCCGTGAGCAATTAAGACAAAGTGGGGGATAGCGTTGAAATTCGATGCTCTGGACCTGGAGGCTCTGATTGACGAGATCCAGGAGGAGTCCCGTGCGCGCATCGATACCCTCATTCAGCCTCGTCTGCGAGATCGGCCATATGTTCCACGTGCGCGTCCCAAGACGGTGATCGTTTCACGGGCTGCTCAGGAAGCAATCGAGACGCGGGAATGGACGAATGGCCAAAGCTAAGAAGGCAGCCAAAAAGGACTTGCTGCCCTCCAGTCCCGATGAGGCGCTGGCCGCGATCGACACTGACAATCCCACGCTCGCCAGGCTCGTCTTCAACTTCAACCAGAGCTGTGATGCGACGGCGTGCGCTCGGCGGGAAGCGGAGATCTACCGCGACTATTACGACGGCAAGCAATGGAGTTCCACGGAACTCGCGGTCTTGGAGAAGCGCGGGCAGCCGGCCATTACCGACAACCGCATCAAGGACAAGGTCGATTACACCTTAGGCCTCGAGCGCAAGCTCAGGACCGATCCCAAGGCCCAGCCCCGCACTCCCGAGGACGATGCAGGAGCGGATGCCGCCACGAGTGCCTTGCGGTATGTGGCCGAGTGCAATCACTTCTCGCAGATCAAGTCCAGCGTCTTTGAGAACCTGGCGATTGAGGGCTGTGGGGGATGTGAGGTCATTGTCGATAACAAGACCTACGCCAAGACGCAGAACAAGAAGGTCCTAATTCGCTATATACGCTGGGATCGCTTGTATTGGGATGCACATTCGCTGGCGAAGGATTTCAGCGACAGCCGGTATTTCGGCATTGTCAAATGGATGGACCTGGATGAGGCCAAGGCGGCGTATCCGAAGCTCTCGGAGATGTTCGACTTATTCACCGCCCAGAGCTTTGCACCCGGTTCCCCGACCTACGATGACAAACCCCGCTGGTTCGATCGGGGACGTAAGCGCGTGCAGATCCATGAGCAGTATTACCGAAAGGGTGATACGTGGATGCGCGCCGTGTTCTCTCGGGCGGGATTCATCGAGGAGCCGGCGGAGTCGGTTTATCTCGACAGCGAGACGGGCAACAAAGAGTGTCCCCTCATCCTGCAGTCGATGTATGTGGACAAGGAGGGCAATCGCTACGGCATCGTGAAGCGCTACAAGGACCTGCAGGACGAGATCAACAAGCGCCGATCCAAATCCTTGCATTTGCTCTCGGTGAACCAGGCGTTGGCCGAGAAGGGGGCTGTCGAGGACAAGGAAGCGGCCCGTAAAGAGCTATCTCGTCCGGATGGGTTCGTCGAATACACCCCCGGCATGAAGCTCGAGGTGCGCGAGAACGCAGACCTGGCCGAAGGGCAGTTCAAGCTCCTGCAGGAAGCGCAACTGGCTCTCTCGGCCACCGGACCCAATGAAGCGCTCCTGGGTACCACCGGGGATTTGTCCGGTCGTGCCAAACAACTAGACCAACAGGGCGGAATGATCACGCTCGGGATCCAGGGTGATTCCATCCGCTTCTGGCAGAAACGGGTAATGACCGCGGCGTTTAACCGCATGAAGCAGTTCTGGAGCTCCGAGCAGTACATCCGCATCACGGAGGGGGAACAGACGAAGTTCATGCCGGTGAACTCGACCTACCCGGACAACCATCCCCATGTGCAAAAGGGGATGAAAGTCCCCGGTGCGCGGATGAACGTGATGGCCGACATGGAAATGGACATCATTATCGATGAGGCGCCGGAAGTGGCGACGGTGCAGCAGGAGGACTTCCAAGCCCTGACGAGCCTTGCAGGCGAGGCCCATATCCAGATTCCGCCTCAAGCCTTGATCGAGGCTTCGGGACTCTCGAGCGCGACCAAGAAGAAGGTTTTGGACGCGATGTCAGGGAAGTTACCTGATGGAACGGAGATTCCGCCGCAAGTGCAGCAGATGCTTCAGGCCAAAGAGAAGCAGATCAACGATATCGCGCAGGCTCAGCAGCAGAAGACCCAGGAGCAGCAACAGGCCGAACAGGAACTGACACAGCAAGCCTCCGAGGTGAAGCTGCAGATGGCCAACCTAAAGGCGATGCAGGACGGATTGCAGGCCAAGAGCGCCGCGTTGGAAGCGCAGTTCGCCGCCCGTCAACAGGAGCTTGAGGCCCAAATGGAGATGTTGAACGCCAAGGAGATCGAGCTGAAGTCACTGCAATTGTTGGCAGCTCAGAATCTCAAGGCCACTCAGGATGCGGCCAACTCCGTGGTGGATGGGGCGGCCAAGGAAGCGGCCATCAACACACTCACCGCCAAATTGGAAGCCCAGCAGGTCGAGCACAAGAAGCAGGTCTCGGATCTGGCCTTGCAGCATAACCAACAGCTGCATCAGGAGCGGGAGAAAGCGCGTGCGGCTACAGCGCAGCAGCAAGAGCAATCGGCTAAAGCGAACGGTGCCGAGAAAGCGAAGCCGCGCAAGATATCGGTTGAACGCGACAGTCAAGGCAGGATCGCGGGCGCCACGGTCGCGTAAATGCTGCTTCTGCTCTTGGGCAGCAATGCTGCGGCTGTAGACAGCCAAACTACTCCGCGAATGGCGGAGGGGTTCTACCGGCGCAAGCAATCGCAGCCCAAAGCGGCTGTTCGATCTAGCACTGTGCCATCGGTTGAATTAACAAAGCGTATTGCGACATCGCAGATATCGCGGACCATTCCTTCATTCGCTGGCTATCACGCCAGTGCACCGGATCGATCCGCACAGATCGATGCCGAAATCCGGGCGCTCATGTATGTGTCTATGGAACGTGACGACGAAGAAGCGTTGTTCACCATTCTGACTGCACTGGAGTATTAGCCATGTTGAAGCTCATCAGAGCAGGGATTGTCGTACTCGCGTTGTCAAGCCCGATCGCGTGGGCGCAAGCGCCATTTGCAATCACCAATACATCCACCGTCAATATATCGGCGACGACGAGTTCGGCGAGTGTGGCGTTGCCCTCGGGAATACCGTCGCGCTCGCTGCGTATTTTCAACAACGCCGGTGCGGTTGCGTTCATCGCGTTCGGGGGATCAAGCATTACAGCCGCGACCTCGACTAGCGTCCCGATTGCAGTGGGAGCGGTCGAAGTCCTGAGCATTCCTCCAGAAGCCACGTATGTGGCCGCGATTCTCGCCTCTGGCACTGGAACGGTCTACTTCACCGTGGGCTTTGGAATCTAATATGCGCTGGCTAATACTTCTGCTGTTTCCTGTAATCGGAAGCGCAGCAATTCATTCCGGTCCCACGCCTTCCACTACGGACCAATTACCGCCGATCGCAGACGGCACCATCCTCGGCAACACCAGCGGCTCGACGGCGGCGCCGAGTGCACTCAGCATACTTCCCAGCGGGCTCTCGACGGTTACCCCAGGTGTTCTCACCGGGCAATTTTATCTGCCGAATGGTGCCAAAATCTGGAATCTGACCGATCGCGTGATGGTCGGCTCAGCTGCTCTCGGGAACGGCCAGTTTTTGACCTATTCAGGGCTGCCGGCTTGGGTGGCAGCAACCTATCTCTTTCGGGATTCTCAACTCGGCTCTATTAATACCACTGGCATGTGGGGCAGCACAGCGGCTTCGCGTACCTCCGATGCCCCTACCGGAGAGACTACAGGTGCTCTAGGCGCGTACATGGTAAATGACTACGCTGGAACAGGCTCTCCTGTAGGAAGAGCGCAGTATTCAGAAATCCAGCACAGCACCTCCAGTGCAAGCGCTCAGAGCGTCATCATGGAGGCCGTTCTAAAGAATACCGGAGGTACTAACTATGCAGTTACGCCTTACGGCGGCTCAGGCTTTGGCCCGAGCGGATTCTCCATGGCCTGCGGTGGAGACCCGTCTTACGGCGGAACTGCTAACGCCAATTGCAACTACGCCCTGTTTGTCAACCAAAGTGTGGGGGCGAGTGTCACCTTCAACAAGGGAATAGTCTTTGGTCGCCTCGCGCTAACGGGAGCCGATGGAACCTCTGGTGGGGGTAATTCGGGTCAAGCCCTGGAAATGGGCTACGGGCAGGGGATTCGGTGGATTTCATCCAACGGAACACCACAGGCCGGACGTATCAGTTCTGTGGGCACTGCAAGCACCGATCAATCTATTGACATGCAGTTCCAGAACAATGCGGTCAGGTTTTTAAACAACAGCAGCTCATACTCATTTGGTTTGAGTCATGTTGCTTCTGGCCTGAACTACCTTCTCGCAACCGACGCCGTTGCAGGATCTTCTCCGATCCTGTCGCCTATAGCGGGCCCTGGGAGTTCGGATACCAATCTCGATATCAACCTTACTCCTCTGGGTACGGGTTCCGTTAAGACGCCCAGTCTGAATATCACTGGCGGCTTCAGCGCTGCATTCGGAACTACGGGCGTCGGGCTTCTATCGACATCCGCCACGCAAACAGACAGCACGACTGGAGCGGGCACTGTCACGTCGGCTTATTACCACAACATAAGCCCGCCAACCTTCGCAACGGCTGGCAATGCCATCACCATCACCAACGCCTACACGCTGGACATTGCGGGCTGTCCAAATCAGGGCTCGAACGTAACAATTACTAACTGTGGAGGACTTCGGGTCGGCGGCGGAATAGTTCAGATCAACGGACAGCTGAATGCTTCCGGAAATCTGGCCGCTAATGGCACCGTAACGGCCAACGTAAGCAATGGGGCCAATGTAACTAATATCGGCACCGGCACCACGACTGGGGCAGTCACCATCGGCGGTGGCAGTGATGCAGTTATAATCAACTCATCTTCGGCGGGCTCGATTAAGGATACGGGCCTGATATCTACGGGCACGAAGTTCACGGCGGCAGGGACTGGCTGCACAGTGGGCACAACTACAGGCGGCGCGACGGCGGGAACGTTCGCGCTTGCAGCGGGGCCGTGTACTTCGGTTGCCATTACCATGAATGGAGCGACCGGGCTGACGTCAAATACGGGCTGGACCTGTCAAGCGCATGACAAGACGGCGCCAACAGTGTTGATCGGCGGCGAATCCTCCAGCACTACCACTACGGCGACCATCACCATTCCCGCAGGCGCCGGCGCAACAGATGTGATCAGCTTTTCATGCGCAGGCTACTGACCCGCGCCGGTCGATAGGCGCATAGCAGCGGCAGGGAGCCGCATAAGCCCGACGACGGGGCCACACGGTCGAATCGCACATCCCTGCGTCAACGGGATAACAGGTCGCCGCTGTTCGGGCGTTTCGTAAATCCAAACGATAGGTGGATGTATGGCTGACGAAAGTCCGTCTCTGGACTCGTTGATTGGTAATCGTGCGCGTGATGAAAACGGGCGTTTTGTCTCGGTGACGCCGACCGAGGAGCCGAAGGCAGAACCGAAGGTGGAGGCGAAAGCCGAACCCAAGGTCGAGGCCACTCCGGTTATCACGCCTCCCGAGGTAACTCCTCCGGTCGTAGCACCGCTGGTTGTTGCTCCAGTCCAAGAGTCCGAGAAGGAACAAGCCTACAAAAGGGCCATGCAGGCCGAGCGCGAGAAGCGTCAGGCCGCAGAAGCGCGACTGCGTGAGTTGGAGCAGCCCAAGAAAGAGCCGATTGACCCCTGGACTGATCTTCCCGGCGCCCTCAAAAGCGAACGGGAACAGCTGCAGGAAACACTCTTTGTCGAGCGCTGCAACCTCACGGCTGAGATCGCACGCCAGCGACACAAGGACTACGACGAGATGCAAGCGGCCTTTCTCGAGGCTGCCGAAGCGGACCCGTCACTGTTCGTACGCTTGCGTCAGGAGCGCAACCCGGCAGAGTACGCCTATAAGCAAGGCCTACTGCATCGCGAGTTAGGTTCGGTGAACGGCGATCCGGTCGCCTACCGAGAAAAGCTCAAAGCATCCATTCGAGCTGAAGTTGAAGCGGAGTTCGCGGCCAAGGGAGGCGTAAAGCCTCCCGCTGTTCCGGCCTCCCTCAATTCCGACAGCTCCCCTGTGGTGACGGAACCCGTCTATGCGGGTCCGCCCCCGCTGAAATCCCTATTACGAATCAATGATCGGAGATAGCCACCATGGCTGATACAACCGTCCCTACCGCATTGCGGGTCAAACAGTGGGACGATAACTATTTCACGGAGTACATCCGTGGCAACCGGCTCGCCCGCTACATGGGCACGGACGAGAATTCCATCGTCCAGGTCAAGGAGAAACTCTCCAAGTCCGCAGGCGACACCATCTATTTCGAGCTCGTGAATCGTCTTCAGGGCGCGGGCAAGAAGAATAATCAGACCTTGCAGGGCTTCGAGGAGGACCTGAGCCAGCGCTCCTGGCCCCTCGCCGTCAATCTCTATCGCCATGGTGTCGTGGTACCGGAGTTTGAGGAGCAGGTTACTGCAATCAGCTTGCGCGAGGCCGCCAAGGCGGTGCTGCAGAGCTGGTCGATGGAGCAGACCCGCGACCGCTTCATCAGTGCATTGGGTCAGAAAGATGCGGTTCTCGCAGGCGCCGGCCAAGGTCCGAACGGCACCGGCAGCACGTCTACGTTTCAGGTGGCCAACGCAACCGCGCTGAATACCTGGACGACCAACAACCGTGACCGCGCGCTCTATGGAATTCTGGTCGCCAATGGTGTTTCGAACGTGTTTGCCACCGCTTTGGCGACCGTGGACAGCACGAACGACAAGCTGTCTTCCTCCATGGTCTCACTCGCCAAACGTCTGGCGAAGGCAGCCACTCCCAAGATCCGTCCCATCAAGGTCAACGGGGATGAGGAATGGTACGTCATGTTCGCCCCATCAACCTGTTTCCGCGATCTCAAGCTCGACACGAATATCATTCAGTCGCGGCAGTACGCCTTGGATCGGGGTACCGACAACCCGCTCTTTACCGATGGCGACATCGTGTGGGACGGCGTGATCGTACGCGAGATCCCGGAGCTGGCGCAGAACACCTGGCTCGCTCAGGGCGCTTCATCGATTGATGTCGGCGAATGTTACCTGTGCGGTGCGCAGGCACTGGGATATGCGCTGGCTCAGCGCTGGAATACACGCACACAGGAGATGGACTACCAGACCAAGCGCGGTGTAGCAATCCAGCAGATCTACGACGTCGGCAAGATCCAGTTCGGAACCGGAGCGACGGACACCACCACGCCGAAGGACAACGGCATTCTGACTATCTTCGCCTCAGCAGTCGCTGACGGTTAATAACCACCACTACGGAGTAATTTCAAAGTGACAGCAGCAACAGTAGCGGTGGCGAACAGCGCCGCGCATTTGGTGCCGAAGCCTTATGAGGCTGGCAGCGTCTCTTATACCTTCAGCGCCACGATCGCAACGACCTCACTCGATGATGTGGGCGATATCGTGGAACTGGGGTACATCCCCGAGAACGTCACTGTTATCGGGTTCATTGTCAGTACCGCATCGCTTGCGGCCTCTGCGTTGGTTTACAAAATCCAACTCGTGGGCGCCTCAACGGTGGATGCGATTACCGGTGTCACCACCGGTTCGGGCGCGGGTTCGGCGTTCTGGGGAATCTCTCCGGCACCCGTCGTCACGGCAGTCCGCACCAAGGTGCAGATCAACATCACCACGGTTGCCACAACTCCGGCGGCGGGATTGTTCAACCTGACCGTGATGTGCACCAATCAGTGAAGGTTGAGCTCATAGGCGATGAGCCGTGGTCCGGGGTTTTCCCGGGCTACGGCGCCATCGCGGCCACAAAAGGGTGGAGCAAGGATGTTCCACCGCTGGTTGCCAAGGGACTGATCAATTCCGGGAGGTTCCGTGAGTGTCAACCTTTATCAATTCAAGGAGCGGGTAGCCCGGAAGCTGGGGGTGCTGCCCGTGGGCAACTCACTCTCGGCGGAAGACGCGGTGTTGATCGGGGAGAAGTGCGACGCGATTCAAAAGCAACTCCAGGACTTGGACATCGCGGTCATTGACTTTGCCGACGGCATAGATGACGTGATGGTGGATTCCATTATCGCCATGGTGGCGGCGTTACTGGTCGATGACTTCATGTTAGGCGAGCCCAAGCGCTCCAAGATCGCCACCGAAGGCATCTTGGGGTTGCCCACTACCTCCATGGCAGAGCGGCAGCTGCGGAAGATTCTCTCGCCCACGGTCGTCTCACGGCCAGTCAGGGCTGAGTATTTCTGATGCCGGCCGTCCCCTTTGGAACTCAGAATTACCAGCACGCATCCTTACCCCTCTCATGTCAACGGATGGTGAATTCCTACCTCGAGCCGGCACCGCCCGCCGCTAAAACGGCTGCGGCAGTGGTCGCCTGTTTCGGGATTAAGGACTTCCTGAGCTTCGGCACTGGCCCCATGAGAGGGGCAGAGATCGTCAACAATCTCGGCTACGTCGTCTCGGGAACTCAACTCTACAGCGTGACGGCTGGAGGCCTGGTCACTGCATTGGGCTCAATCCCAGGCGCGGGGCCGGTATTCATCGATGGAGACGGCTCGCACGTCATGGTGACGGTGAACGGCCCTTCCTATCTGTGGGATGGGGCAGTCACCGCACAAATCACGGATCCTGACTTTCCCGGATATGAGTGGGTCGCGTTCCTCGACGGTTATATGGTCGGAGGCCCAGGGGATGGGCGGGTATACGTCAATCACACGGCCTTTGATCCTTCCGGGTGGGATGCGCTGGATTTTGCTTCCGCCGAAGCCGCACCCGATGACGTGGTGGTCGGCATTGTTGATCACCGGGAACTGTTTCTCTTTGGCCGTCAGACAACGGAAGTTTGGTACAACTCAGGTGATCCCGCCTTCCCGTTGAGCCGCACGTCCTCGGGCTTCATGGAGATCGGGACTACGTCCAAGTATGGACCGGCGAAGATCGACAATTCCATCTTCTTTCCCGCTACCGACGGTACGGTCAGACGGGTGAACGGCTATACCCCGGTGCGGATCTCGCAGACCGCCATGGAGCAGGCCATTGCGAAGTACGCCGCCCAGGAGTGCGTGGGGAATACCTGGATCGAGAATGGCCACTCCATGTATGGGCTGACCTACAACGAGGCTACGTGGGTTTACGATGTGTCAACCCAGCTTTGGCATGAGCGGCAGTCCTACGGATATTCGAACTGGCGCGCGGCCTTTGTGCTCCGTGGGAACAACACAACCTACGTGGGGGATCGCACCTCGAACAAACTCGGGATTCTGGATGCCGGCACGTTCACTGAGTGGGGCGATACCCTGGTGTCTCAGGTTGCCGCCCCCGCGATTGCACAGGACAACCTGCTCATCCCGCATGCATCCCTCGAGCTCGTCTTCGAACAGGGCGTGGGAACTACGGGGCAGGGCGAAGATCCCCGAGTCATGCTGGATTGGTCGGATGACGGTGGACGTACATGGTCGAATGAGATCTGGCGTCAGTTGGGTAAGGCCGGAGACTTTCGCCGTGCTGCTTTGTTTAACCGGCTGGGGCAGTCTCGAGATCGTGTGTATCGGTACAAGGTATCAGATCCCGTCCGGCGCACATTGATACAGGCGATCCTGAAAAATGCCACTTAAGCCGCCTGGGTTTCCGCCGGTCAACCAAGCAGACTGGGATCGATGGACGAGGTCAACCGCAGTGGTGCCCGATGACAACTCCGTCACCATCACGAAGTTGGCGGACAAGGTTGTCACTAACCCAAAGTTGCGCGACAGTATTCCCACTAGCGTCATTGGGCGTGTTACTAATACGCCAGGAACGCCCGCGGACATCGGCGCGACGACGGATGATACGTTCTTCGTACGCCGTGCCGGGGCATTGGGGTTTGGAGCGCTGGCGGACACGGATATTCCGTCAACTATCGCGCGCGATTCCGAAGTGACCACGGCCATTACTGCAGCCCTTGCCGCCGCATTCGCAACGGGCACGTACACGCCGACGCTCACGAACGTGACCAATCTGGATACTTCGGGAGCCAATCTCTGCGCCTACACGAGAATTGGAAGCGTGGTGACGGTGTCAGGCCGGGTGGATCTGGACCCCACGGCCGCAGGCGCGGTGGAATTGGGTATCTCGCTCCCCATCGCGTCGAACTTCACGGACAACAAGCAGTGCTCGGGCATCGCCTTTTGCAACACCGTGGCTGGTCAGGGAGCGGCGATACTGAGTGATCTCACGAATGATCGCGCGAGCCTGCAGTTCATCGCAGTGGATACCAGCAATCGGGTCATGATGTTCGTCTTTCAGTATCAGGTCATATGAACGAAGTTACAGCGCAAGCGATTCTCGACGAACTCAAGAAATTGAATGCCGGTGTCGCTCAGATGCTGTGCTACCAAAGGATGATGGCCGATGCCAAACGACGTCCCTATCCCCCAGTGGGACCAGCTGCCGGGTTTGACTTGGACGGAAAAGGTGGCGGCACTAACGGATCAGTTTCTCACGCTGGAGCAAACGCAGTGCCCTCTGAAACATCTTTTTGAGGGCAATCTGTACATCCGCGAGATTCGCATTCCAGTCGGGACGCTGCTGACGGGCCGCGTTCACAGGCATGGCCACGTCTGCCAGTTACTGGAAGGTTCGGTCGTTCTCGTCCAACGTGACGGGAGTAGGGATGCTTTCCAAGCGCCGTCTGAGATTGTGACATTGCCCGGCTACCAGATGGTGGTTTATGCGGTGGATGACGTCATTGCACGTACTATTCATCCGAATCCCACAGGCGAGCGGGATATCGCGACCCTCGAAGCCGATATCTTTGAGTCCGCCGAATCCGTGAAAGAGTTGGGCGCGGCTCTGAATCAACAGAGGCTTTCATGAGTGCAGTCATTGCAGCGGTGAGCGTGGCCGCAGTTGGGGTCGGTGCGTCCATCTATGCTTCTAACAAACAGGCCGGCGCCATCAAGAGTGCCTCCAATGCCTCGATATCACAACAAGGCGCGCAATATGCCCAAACGCGCGCTGATCAGGCTCCCTGGAGAACGACCGGCGCAAGCGCGTTGGATCAGATCGCCAAGCTGTATGGGCTCGATACCGTCGACGCCAATGGCAATGTCGTGAAGGGTTCTGGCAAAGCCGACTTTTCGAGCTTCTCAACATCGCCTGACTTCCAGTTCAATCTGGGACAGGGTCAGGATGCAATCAATCGGTCTGCGGCTGCTCGGGGTGGATTGCTTTCTGGCGCTGCGGTAAAGGCAGGAGAGACCTATGCCAATGGCTTGGCCAACCAGAATTTCGGTGACTATGTGAGCCGATTATCGGGAGTGGCCGGAGCGGGGCAAGCAGCCACGAATGCCACTCAAGCGGCTGGAACCAACATGGCAAACGCGAACAGCAATGCCCTGATGTCCGCCGGCAATGCGCGGGCATCGGCCTATGGAGATATCGGGCAGACCATCGGTAATACAGCCAATACATTGGGGAGTAACTATCTTCTGTATCGCTATCTGAATCCGGCGACGTCGGTCAATCAAGCGCCCTATGGAGGTCCTTGACATGGCCGTCTATAGCCCTATCAATCTCGGGGATATCCTGCAGCAAGCCGGCCAGATTAAAGGGCAGCAACAGCGACAGCAGATGGGCGATCTACAGCTGCAGGAAGCGCAGCGAACGCAGGCAGATCAACAGGGCATTGATCAGGCGATTCAGGCCAATCCGAATGTCGGATTGTCGGATCTGGCCGGCAAATATGGCATGGCCGGAGTGAAAGCCTCCGGGGATCTCAATCAGGCCCGTGCGGCTGATTTGACAAGCCGATACCGGCAACTCTTCACCGCCGCCAATCAGGTCGCGAATTCGGATGATCCGATCGGAACCGTGCATAGCGTAGCGCCAGGGTTTGCGGCTCAATACGATCAGGCGCATGGACCGGGAGCTTTCGCACGACTTACCCCCGAGCAAGTGAAGCAGCAGGCCGGCGATGTAGCACAACAGGCCCTAGCCGGATTGGTGGACCCTGAGAAACAGTTCCAGGCCCATCAGGCCATGATCCAGGCGCATTACAAGCAGGAAGGTCCGGGGGGCGAGCTCGCGCGCAACCAGAACACGATCGCCGCTGAGAACGCCCGTGCGGCGGCGGAGCGTGCCCAACAGGCCCGCGGACAGAATATCACCATGCGCGGTCAGGATCTGGAAGCGGCCCGGACTGGAGTTCCCGCAGGCTATGAGCGCGATCCGAATACGCCCGGTGCACTACGACCCATTGCGGGCGGCCCGCATGATCCGAATGCGGTTTCAGCAGGGATGGACTCACGCTCGAGCGTGATGTTCAACCGCGTAGCGGCATCGGCTAATGAGGCGGTTCAAGCGCTCAAGAATATCGCCGAGCTGCCCGTCACCACGAGCACGGGCTGGTTTGGCGGCGCGCAACCGGCGACTACCCTCATGGGCTCGGTCAAGAGCGTGTTAGGGCAGAAGATCACAAGCCAGGAAGCGCAGGACTACAAGACCATGATCGCGGGGGTTTCACGGTCGCTCTCGACTATTGAGACCGCCGGTCTGGCACCGAACGGTTCGATCACGCACTCGATGGACAGCATTACCCTGAACGAGGGGGATTCGCAGCTCACCAAGCTTCGAAAGCTCGCCGAAACCAGGCAGATCATCGAAAAGGGCATCGAACCGAACTTGTCGAATCCGAAGTTGGCGCCGGCTCAGCGGGAGCTGATCAACAAGATCGTATCTGAGGTGCAATCCGCCATTCCCTTCACACAGCACGACATTACGAAGCTGCAGCAGTCGAAGAACCCGAACGCGACACTCATGGACTTTGCCAAGAGCACGGGATTGCCGTCACAGGCGCCTGCTGGCGCGCATCCAGCACCGATTCAGGCACTCCTCGACAAGTACAAGTAGATGGCCGATCTCACCGAGGTCTACACCGCACTGCAAAAGGCCGATGCAGCCGGCGATACCGTGGGTGCCAAGCAGTTGGCGGATTACATTCGCTCGCAAGGTACGGCACCCCAGGCAGAGCCGGCACCGAACCCCGCGACCGACTATGGCGGTAATACCCTGCAGTTAGGTCCGCTGGACACACATATTCCCATCGGTCAAGGCGGGCAGAATTTTCTCGCAGGTGCAGGCAAGGCCTTTGTCGATCTGGGGCGCGGTGTCTCACAGTGGGGGGCGGGAATTGCGGATGCCATTGCGCCGCGTTCGCCGAGCTTGGATGATCTCGTCACGGGCGCGCCCCTCTCCCGAGTCGATGAATTGCGTCAGCAAGTCGCGCAATCACGCCAGCGGGATGCGCCGCTCATGGCCTCTACGGCGGGTAAGGTCGGGAATATTTCAGGCAATGTTGCGGCCACGCTGCCGGCAATGGCCATCCCTGGGGCTAATACCGTGGTGGGTGCTGGCCTCATAGGAGCAGCTACAGGAGCG